>Ga0247727_10012152_pt1 | contig 14846 bp, 17 predicted proteins | sample WisWelCaveWW1625_FD_202498 | JGI IMG/M metagenome (GOLD analysis project Ga0247727, IMG submission 202498) | Biofilm microbial communities from Wishing Well Cave, Virginia, United States - WW16-25 | ecosystem: Environmental > Aquatic > Deep subsurface > Groundwater > Cave microbial mat | place... | reverse complement strand
CGGGCTCCTTCACTTCCACCGGCTAAGGTAAGGCTGCTCACTCTGAAGAGCAAGCCATTGCCATTTGGCACAAACAAAGGGGGTAGGACTACAACTAAAATTGCAAAATCACCGAGCCCCACGTAAAACCGCCGCCGAAGGCGACCAGCAATGCCTTATCGCCCGGCTTCAAACGACCGTTGCGCCAAGCTTCGTCCATGGCGATAGGAATCGACGCTGCCGAGGTGTTGCCGTATTCTTGAACATTCACATAAACGCGCTCCATCGGCATGTTGACGCGCTTCGCCGTCGCCGTGATGATGCGCAGATTGGCTTGATGGGGAATGAGCAAGTCAATATCGTCGGCGCTGAGTTGATTGCGCTCAAGGATCGTGGTGGCAGCATCGCCCATGGAGGTCACGGCGTATTTGAAAACTTCGCGGCCCTCCATGCGCAAGTAGTTGAGGCGTTCGTCGATGGCAACCTGGGCAGGATATTTCGATCCGCCGCCGGGCATGTGCAAAAGACGGGTGAGGCGGCCGTCGCTTTTAATGAAAGTGTCGATGATGCCGCGCTTGCCATCCGATGGTCCGAGCACCACCGCGCCGGCGCCGTCGCCGAAAAGAACGCAGGTGCCGCGATCCGACCAGTCGACGATGCGCGTGAGTATCTCGCCGCCGATCACCAACACGTGTTTCGCCTTACCCCCGGTAATGAGACTATCCGCCATCGACAATCCATAAATAAATCCGGTGCATGCGGCGGAAAGATCGAACGCGGCGGCGTTGTGCGCGCCAAGCCGCTCTTGCACAAAACAGGCGGTCGCCGGAAATGTCACGTCGCCGGTGACCGTGCCGATGAGCACGGCGTCAAGTTGTTCGGGAGCAATGCCCGCAGCTTCGATGGCGCGGCGGCCGGCTTCGGTGCAGAGGTCTGAAGTCTGAGTGGCGTCATCCGCAATGTGGCGACGTTCGATGCCGGTGCGCTCTTTGATCCACGCGTCGCTGGTGTCGACCATTTTTTCCAGGTCGTGGTTTGTTAGAATTCTTTCCGGCACAGCCCGCCCCGTGCCCAAAATCATCGAATGCGTTTTAGTGCTGGGCAATCTTTGCTCCATTCAGTGACTGCAACTCTTTGCGGATGGTTTGATTGACGCCTTCGCGAATCATTTTGGCAGCCTCGCGAACGGCATTTTTAATCGCCTTGGGCGTCGATCCGCCGTGACAAATGATCGACACGCCGTCGACGCCGAGCAGTGGCGCGCCGCCGTATTCTTCGTAATCAAAAACTTTTTTCAGCCCACGAAAAGTCGGTTTCAAAAGAAAAGCGCCGATGTTGCTGAATACTTTTTTGCCGATTTGTCTTTTCATATGAACCGTAAAAACGCCGCCGATGCTTTCGGCAAACTTCAAAATGATGTTGCCGACAAAACCATCACAGACGACAACATCGGCGGCGCCTTTGAGAATATCGCGACCTTCGAGGTTGCCGACAAAATTGATCCGGCTCTGAGATAGCAATTCATAAGCAGCAACGGCCGCTTCATTACCCTTGCCAGGTTCTTCGCCAATGTTCAACAAACCGACGCGCGGCTTTTCAATGCCGATGATGCGGTTCATATAAATGCTGCCCATCAAGCCGAATTGCAAAAGATGCTGCGGCTTGCAATCCACGTTGGCGCCGACGTCGATGAGCATGGCTGCCCCGTCGCCATTCGGCAAAAGAGAGCCGATTCCCGGACGCTTGACGCCTTGGATGCGACCAAGCTCGAGCAGCGCCGAAGCCATCGCGGCGCCGGTGTTGCCCGCGCTGATGACCGCGTCCACCTCTCCGCGTTTTTGTAGGCGATTGGCAACGCTAATGGACGCATCGCGCTTGCGCTTCAGCGCCGCGGCGGGCGCTTCATCCATCTCAATCACCTCGGAGGCGTGATGGATGGACAGCGGTAAATTGAGGGTGCGAAAATGGCGGTGAAGTTCCTGCTCGATCCTGGCCTTGTCGCCGACTAAAACGATTTCATAATCGCCGTTGGCACTTTTGGCTGCCTCGATGCCGCCTTGCACTACAGCCGCAGGCGCAAAATCACCGCCCATTGCATCCACTGCGATGCGCATCACACTTCTCCACTATGAACAAAAGGCCGGAATCATGGCTGGCCGGCATCAAGGTTCAAACGCGTCGTCGCGCTCAGTCTTCACGCGGCAAAAATACCGAGCGCTGATCATAGTAGCCGCAATTTGGACACACCCGGTGGGGCAATTTAGGCTGGTGACAATTCGAACAAGTCGATACGGCGGGCGTATCCAGCTTCCAATGGGTTCGCCGTTTGTCTCGTCGTGTGCGTGAATGACGTCTTTTTGGATTTGGCACAACTACCTCTCTTTTTGTTAATTGGAAAAGCCATCATCCCGATGAGTCGAGACGAAGATTTTTCCAGTCATCCAATTTGAACTGCGACTTGAAAGTCGCGTTACGATTTTTCCAGAAACTTGTCCAACGCAGCCCAGCGCGCATCTCGAAGCGGCGGGCCGCAGTGACATTCCTCTTTATTCAAGTCCGCGCCGCAACTCGGGCACAACCCTTTGCAATCTGTGCGGCAGACAGTTTTGATTGGCACCGCCAAAAGCAGCGCATCGCGAACATCGTTTGTAATGTCTATTTCAACGGCGTCCTTCGTGAGCGGGTGGATGTCTTCGTCTACCTGCTCTATCATGTCGGGCGCAGAAGAAAAAATAACCGTCGCCTTTTCCTCCACGATCCTGCTGAACTCTTCAAGGCATCGATCACAATCAAATCGCCCGACGGTGCGAACGTGATTTGTAACAAAAAAATTGGGTGAGCTTTTCTCCACATCGACCCTGACTTCTACATCCGATTTTAGACACGGATGATCCGGCAAGCCGCAGGAGGCGGCGGCCTCCACAAAATTAAAGGTGTGCAGTCCGTCGCGCAGATGTTTGATGGAAATCTTCATGATGATAGCTACTTGTCTCGCCCCGATACTAATTCGTCATTTGCCACACGGCCAGCTTCGCGGTACATATCCTTTTTGAAACGCATCGAGGTTTGCTATATGCGAAACAAAGTTTTAAGAAATTTTAGGTGAAAATGTAGAAAAAGAATCCAAAGAAGTCAAGCTCAAAAATCGCCCGCGCCCGAGCGAAAGGTCGCTAACTTCTTGAAAAAAGTGCTCAAGCTGCCAAGTCGCCGACCGTCATTGCCGGTACGGAAAGAAAACTCAGTTTTCTCGCTGCACGCGATCTATCCAATAACCCGACTCCAGCAAGTCACGAATCTCGCTGGCAACTTGCGCAGCGTCGGTGTTGGTGGCGTAGCGACCGACGCGCACGCGGTACCATGTTTCCTTGCGGTCGGTCAAATAAACAGATTGAACATAAGCGTCATATCCCTTGTCACGAAAACGCTGCGCCACTCTCTCAGCTTTTTGCCGCGTCTGCCAAAACGAAACCTGCACCGTGTACTTGCCGTCCGCACTGGAAACGACCTCGGGTTTTACCTCTTCTGCAAGAAGCGGCATGGTATCTACCGGCGCAGAGATCAATGTATCGGGGATCGTCGCCACCGGCGCTGCGGTCTTTTGCGCTTCAGGCTCTTGTTTTTTTCCGCAAGCCATGATCACAAGCGCCAGCAGGCAAAACGCACTCATAAGGAAGAAATTTCGACGACAACACATAAGCCCTCCTGAAATTTCAACGACTACCTCACTTCCTCCAACTCCCGTTCGGAAAAGAAAAAGCTGATTTCGATTTTCCCATTCTCCGGTGAATCCGACCCGTGAACGATATTGTTCTGCTTGCTGGTCGCAAAATCTTTGCGGATGGTTCCAGCGTCGGCTTGCGCCGGGTCGGTTGCGCCGATCAATTTGCGAAAATCTGCGACGGCATTTTGTTTCTCCAAAGCAATTGGCACACAGGGACCGCTGCTCATGAAAGCGCAAAGGTCTTTATAAAAAGGACGTTCTTTATGCACTTCATAAAACTTCCCGGCAGTTTGTGGCGTCAACCGAATCAGCTTCATTCCAAGAATTTTGAAACCAGCCGCTTCGATGCGGTCAAGCACTTTGCCCATTTTCTGAGAACCGACACAATCAGGTTTTAAGATTGCCAATGTACGTTCCAAACCGATGACTCCTTTCTAATGAGTTCTGATTCAATATTCTTGCCCTGCTCATACTCTTACTCGTACTCCTACTTTTACTCGCCTTTGTTTTTGCTTAATCAAAATCAAAAGCGAGTAAGGCAATAGAGCATCTCCTATCTCGAAGCAGCTTTGGCGCTGCGCTTGGCGTTTTGCACTTTGCTTTTTGCCCTTTTCCCCTTGCTGTTTGATTTGCCAAGAGCCTTCAACATCATCGCGCCGATTTCCGCAGGGCTTTCACAAACATAAGCTCCGGCTTTGCGAAGCGCAGACATCTTCTCTGCCGCGGTTCCTTGCCCGCCGGCAATGATAGCGCCGGCATGTCCCATGCGTCTTCCCGGCGGCGCAGTTTGTCCGGCAATAAAAGCGATGACGGGTTTATCAAAGTATTTCTTTATATATGTCGCGGCTTCGTCTTCTGCCGTGCCGCCGATTTCTCCGATCAACACAACCGCGTCCGTGTTCTCATCTTCGGCGAAGAGTTTCAGCGCATCAGTGTGATTCGTGCCGATGATTGGATCGCCGCCGATGCCGATGCAAGTGGATTGTCCGATACCGAGATCGGAAAGTTGCTTCACGGCTTCATAGGTCAAGGTGCCGCTGCGGGAGATGATACCGACACGGCCTTTTTTGTGAATAAAGCCCGGCATGATGCCGATCTTGCACTCACCCGGCGTGATAATGCCAGGACAATTCGGTCCAATCATCCGCGCGCCAGTTTTGTTGAGCAAAGCCTTCACTTGCAGCATGTCGGTCGTTGGAATGCCCTCAGTGATCGTGATGATCACCGGCACGCCTTCACTTGCGGCTTCCATAATCGCATCAGCAGCAAACAAAGGCGGCACAAAAATCGCCGCAGCATTAGCGCCGGTCTCGCGCACTGCATCGGCCACCGTATTAAAGATAGGAACTTTGTCGTTGAATTTCTGCCCGCCTTTTCCCGGCACCACACCGGCGACGACATTCGTGCCATACTCCATCATTTGTGTCGTGTGAAACGATCCCTCGCCTCCGGTGATGCCCTGTACAAGCACGCGAGTTTTTTTATTCACAAGAATACTCAAAATAACCTCCTCACGATTCTAATCTCCTTTTCTTTATCAGGCGGATGAGATTTTGGTAAATGTCTTCTGGAGAACCTTCTTTACGGATACCAACTGCCAAGACGATAATCATGTCCGTCGCATTATCATACCGATAAACTATGCGATATCGCGAAAGCGGCAAGTTTTGATATCCTCTCAAATCGCCTCGCAATATTTTCCCCCACTCCGGCTTGTCCTGCAATTGAACAAGCTTCCGGACCAAACTCGTTGTATATTTCTGGGTAAGCGCGAGATATCCTCATTCGAGCATCGTTCCGTGATGCGTAGCTCGGCCATCAAAGCCCCAACTTGGCTCTCACTTCGTCCAGAGTCTGCAGCGTCCAGCGTTGACATCCTCTTCACTTCGGCGAATAGCATCCATCATCGCTTGATCTGCAAGAATTTCCTGCGTTTCATTCCAGCTTTCAAGCCATTCCATGAACTTGTGGTTAAGTCGCGCACGGCGGCGAAGTTCTTTTAATTTTTTCTCGCTAAGAAGTTCAACGTTGCCTTTGCCATTCACCTTGATGCGCACCGGTTTTCCCTCGGCAGCCCGCGCCAGAAAACGCTGAGGCTCGCGGTTTAAGCTCGAAGCCGAAACCGATTTGGCTTTTGCTTTAGATGCCATCTCATCACCTCGCTGCGTCTTGAGTGCTATTGATCCTACGCCTTTTTTCTCGTGCGATCGCCAATGCCGCGTCCATTGTCCGGCCCCATTTCCTATCCTCCCTCGCTAGGCGACGACGTTCAAGAATGAACTGTTCATCCAGCCGCAATAAATCCGGCACGAGACGAACAAGCTCGATTTTCGAGCCATGATCGAGCCGCTTGATTTGTTTCGCCAATTCGCGAACCGCTGTTTCCGACATCTTCAAGCCTCGGCTTAAAAAGTTATCTTTGATTTATTAAAACGCTCACGCCGCAATCGCCTGCACAACTTTTTTTGCAGCATCCTTCAAATCACCGGCAACGATGAGCGGCAAGCCGGAATCTGCCAGAATTTTTGCAGCTTCTTTAGCGTTTGTTCCTTCAAGGCGCACCACCAGCGGCACGGTGATGTGCACGTTCTTCGCCGCTTGAATCACCCCGTTGGCAATGCGATCACAACGCACGATACCGCCAAAGACGTTGACCAAAACAGCTTTCACATTCTTATCGGACAGCAAAATGCGAAAACCGTTCTCGACCGTCTCAGCGCTGGCGCCGCCGCCAACATCCAAAAAGTTTGCCGGAGAGCTGCCAGCGAGCTTGATGATGTCCATCGTTGCCATGGCCAGCCCAGCGCCATTGACCATGCAGCCAACCTGACCATCGAGCTTGATATAATTTAATTTATATTTCGAAGCTTCGACTTCGAGCGGCTCTTCTTCGGAAAGATCACGCAGGTCTTTGTATTCAGGATGACGGTCGAGCGCGTTATCATCGAAATTGATTTTTGCATCCAGCGCCAGCACCCGGCCATCTGTCGTTATCACCAATGGATTGATCTCTGCGAGAGAACAATCAGAATCAATATATGCCTTGTAGAGTGATTGAAAAAATTTCACTGCATTTTTGAACGCCTCGCCGGAAAGGCCGAGGCCGAAGGCCAGCTTGCGCGCTTGCGACGGTCGCAAACCGGTGAGCGGATCAATGTACTCCTTCATTATTTTTTCAGGAGTCTCAGCGGCAACTTTCTCAATTTCGACGCCGCCTTCGGTGCTGGCCATCATGACGAGCTGCGAGTGCGAGCGATCAAGCACCACGCCGACATACAGCTCGCGTGCTATAGGCAAACCTTGCTCAATCAAAACTTGATTCACTCGTTTACCTTCAGGGCCGGTCTGATGCGTGATCAGTTGCATACCGATGATTTCCTTGGCTCGTTGATACGCTTCATCAGGATTCTTCGCCAGCTTCACACCGCCGCCCTTGCCGCGGCCGCCGGCATGAATTTGCGCCTTCACGACAACGGTACCGCTACCCAATTCTTGTGCAATGTTTCGCGCTTCGTCAGCCGTGCGCGCCACTCGACCTTGCGGTACCGTCACTCCAAACTTCCGCAAAATTTCTTTGCCTTGATATTCGTGAATCTTCAAGAAGCCTCCTCAATAAAACAATTTTTATATATTTGCATTTCAACGACTTGACTTCTCACTCAATCACCGTTCCCGTCTTCCCCTCCATCGCCTCGGACAATTGCTCGATGGAGGTAATCACCGCCCGCTTACCTCCGCTTTCGAGAAAATTAATCGCCCCACGAACTTTCGGCCCCATGCTGCCTTCGGGAAATTGGCCCTCGGCAAAATAGTTTTTTGCTTCCGTCAACGTCATACGATCAAGCCAACGCTGTGTCGGCTTCGCAAAATCAATCGCAATCTTTTCGACCGCGGTGAGAATCACCAATTCATCCGCGCCAACGTCGCGCGCTAAAATCGCCGCAGCGTAATCTTTATCAATCACCGCGTTGATGCCTTCGAGCTTCTCTTGCCGATCAAGATAAACCGGAATGCCGCCGCCGCCCGCTGCGATGACGATGCGATCATTCGCCACCAATTCACGGATCACATTCTTCTCGACGATCTCAATCGGCATTGGCGAGGGCACGACGCGCCGCCAGCCGCGCCCGCGATCTTCCTTCATGATCCAGCCGCGATGCTGCAATTCTTCAACGCGCTCTTTCGGATACGACGGCCCGATGAACTTCGTGGGCTTACGAATCGAAGGATCATCGGGCGACACGACGACCTGCGTGATGATGGTCACTACTTCTTTCTGGATGCCGCGGCGATGCAGCATGTTCAGCAGCGACTGCTGAATCATGTAACCCATGCCGCCTTGCAAATCTGCTACGACAATTCCCAGCGGCAAAGGCGGAACCTCATCGCGACTGCGCTCGATGCGAATCAACGCATTGCCCACCTGCGGGCCGTTGCCGTGAATGATGACGACTCGATAGTTTTTTTCAATGAGCGAAACAACGCCCGCCAAGCTGCGCCGCGTGTTGACAAACTGTTGATAGATGTTGCCGTCTTCAAACTCGCGGGTGATGGCGTTGCCGCCGAGGGCGATGACGACGGTTTTCCGTTCCATAAATTAAAACGTGATGCGTAAAACATAATTCATGATGCGTAAATTATGATTCGAGCCTTGTGTCATTTTTTTCTTACGGATTAGTTTTACGCATTACGTATCACGCATTAGCATCTCTCACGCGAATCGTTTGAGAAAATCCAACAGCGTCGGCTGGCCGATTTCTTGTAGCTCATACGTCACGCGCGTCGCCGGCTTATTGAGCTTCACCAATCTTCGCAAATCAATCGGCGTGGCGATGATCACCGCGTCGCAGTCCGTCGCGTTGATCGTTGCTTCAAGATCGCGAGTTTGTTTTTCACCGTAGCCCATTGCCGGCAGCAGCGTGCCGATGCCCGGATATTTTTTGAAGGTGTCGATCAAACTGCCGCGCAAAAATGGCCGCGGATCGACGATAGTCTTCGCGCCAAAACGTTGCGCCGCCACAACACCCGCGCCGATAGTCATCTCGCCGTGCGTCAGCGTCGGGCCGTCTTCGATACACAAGACGCGTTTGCCGCGAATCACCGAAGCGTCTTCGACAAAAATCGGCGAGGCTGCATCGACGATCTCAGCCTGCGGATTGACTTCACGAATCGACCGGCGCACGCTCTCCACGTCTTCGGGACGCGCCGTGCCGATTTTGTTGATCACCACCACGTCGGCCATGCGCACATTGGTCTCGCCCGGATAATATTTTATCTCGTGTCCCGCGCGCAATGGATCAGCCACGACGATGTGCAGGTCGGGTTTGAAAAACGGTGTGTCGTTGTTGCCGCCGTCCCACAACACCACATCGGCCTCAGCCTGAGCCTTCTCAAGAATCGCGGCGTAATCGACGCCGGCGTAAACGATCGTGCCCATCTTCAAATGCGGCTCGTACTCCTCGCGCTCTTCGATGGTGCAATGATGGCGGTCGAGATCCTCATACGAAGCGAAACGCTGCACCGCCTGCGCCGCAAGATCGCCGTACGGCATGGGGTGCCGCACCGCCACTAATTTTTTTCCCATACTCTTCAGATACTCGGCGACGCGGCGGGTCGTCTGGCTTTTGCCGGCGCCGGTGCGCACCGCGCAGATGGCAACAACCGGCTTGGTCGATGGGAGCATCGTTGTCTGTGTGCCGAGTAATGAAAACGAAGCCCCGGCAGCCATTACCGCGCTGGCGCGATGCATGAGGTATTCATGCGAAACGTCGCTATAGGAAAAAACCACTTCTTCAATTCGATGTTCTTTGATCAACGACACAAGGCGAGCTTCATCATGAATCGGGATGCCTTGAGGATAAAACTTTCTTGCAAGTTGTGCGGGATAGCGTCGATCCTGAATGTCGGGAATTTGGGTGGCGGTGAAGCACATCACCTCGACATCGTCTCGGTCGCGGAAGCACGTGTTGAAATTGTGAAAATCCCGTCCTGCGGCGCCCATGATCAGCAATCGTCGTCGGGCCATGATGTATCCTCGAGTTGAAGTTCAAGAATGCGTATTCTGTAAACGGATAAAACGGATTGAGCGGATTACCGTTTTGCTTTTTCCGCTCAATCCGTTAAATCCGCTTACTCTGTTTAATAAGCAAACGACAAAAAATACAGGATAATGCCCAGAGTTGCAAGGGCTTTTTGGCATCTTCGACACAGCACTCTCATTTAATTATCATCGGCGCAGAATCCAGTTGACAAAGAAGTCTTCTTTTTGTATATAGCGCAACAATTCTTTCCACCTCGCACTGCTGAAAATCTATCCCATTTTTTCCAAAGACAAGAACGGTTGTTCTAACCCGGTCGGTGATTTTATGCTCTCCAAAGTGCTCAGCGCCGCGGTTCTCGGTATCGATGCTTATATCGTCACCGTTGAAACGCATCTCGAAGGCCAGTTGCCAACCATTGCCACTGTGGGTTTGCCCGACGGCGCGGTCAAGGAATCCAAAGAACGGGTGCATGCCGCGATCAAAAATTCCGGTTTCACATTTCCGCAGAAGCGTGTCATCATTAATCTCGCTCCGGCGGATGTGAAGAAAGTCGGCACGGCGTTCGATCTGCCCATCGCCGTCGGCATCCTTGCAGCCAGCGGCGCCATCCCTTCCGCCGACTTAAATTCTTACGTCATTCTCGGCGAGCTTTCGCTCGATGGCTCGTTGCAATCCATTCGCGGCGCCCTACCGATTGCCATGACACTACGCGCGAATAAAAAGCAAAGCATCATCCTTCCCAAACAAAATGCGAAGGAAGCGGCGATGGCCGAGGGCCTCGATGTCTTTGCTGTTGGCTCACTGCGCGAGGCGGTGGACTTCCTGAACGGCATACAGACCGTACCGGCCACGGCGATGAACATGAAAGAAGTTTTTTCGAGCCACCGGCAATACAAGATCGACATGCACGACGTGCGCGGCCAGGAACACGTGAAGCGCTCGATGGAAGTCGCGGCTGCCGGCGGCCACAACATCATCATGATCGGCCCGCCAGGTTCCGGTAAAACTATGCTCGCAAAGCGGCTGCCGACCATCTTGCCTGATATGACAATCGAGGAATCTCTTGAAACAACTAAGATTCATTCAGTTGCCGGGGTCTTGCCGTCCGACATGGCGTTGGTCAGCACACGACCGTTTTGCTCGCCGCATCACACCGCCAGTTATGCCGGACTCATCGGCGGCGGCCAAGTGCCGAGGCCTGGAGAAGTCAGTTTGGCGCATAACGGCATTCTCTTTCTCGATGAGCTGCCGGAGTTTGAAAAGAGCGCATTGGAAGTTTTGCGGCAGCCCGTCGAAGACGGCAAAGTGACCATCTCGCGCGCAGCGATGTCGCTGACCTATCCGGCGCAGTTCATGCTGGTGGCGGCGATGAATCCGTGTCCGTGCGGCTACGCAACCGACCCGGAGAATGAATGCTCCTGTACACCGATGCAAGTGCAAAAATATTTGGCGAAAATTTCCGGGCCGCTATTGGATCGCATCGACATTCACATCGAAGTTCCGGCGGTGAAATACAAAGACCTTGCCGGCGAAGCCACCGGCGAGACTTCCGAGATCATCCGCCAACGCGTCGAGACCGCGCGTCAAATTCAATTGCAGCGTTTTCACGGACTCAAAGACATCTTCTGCAACGCGCGCATGGAAACCAAAGACATCCGCAAATATTGCCGCATCGACGCGCCGGGAGAAGAGTTGATGCGCACCGCCATCAATCGTTTGGGATTATCAGCCCGTGCGTACGATCGCATCTTGAAAGTCAGCCGGACGATTGCCGATCTCGCAAGTGCTCCAGAAATTCTTCCCGAGCATCTGAGCGAGGCGATTCAATATCGCTCGCTGGATCGGCAGTTGGGGACGAAGGTGTAGTCTGATTTTTATTCAGGCGTATGGGGTGAGTTGTTGAAATGGCTCGACGCTTGCGCACAGTCGGGAGCGACGCCGGAAGCTCTCACGAAACCGGAATGGATACGCAGGACGATTTTGCGCAAATGAAATTCGCTGTTTCGCAAAATAGAGCATTGGTGACCATCAATAAAAAAGATTTCATCCGAATTCATGCGCATTACGAAGTCAATGGGTGGGAGCATTGGGGGATCATCCTGAGCAACGATATTGATCACGTCGTCATCTATCGTCGATTACTAAAACTTGCCGGCACTCTGCAAGCTGAAGAGATCAAGAACCTTCTCCTACACCTCAACGATTTTCGATAGCCATCCGGTTTTTTCCAATTTATTTTCTACCCGATCCTCGCTTCGTGTATGCAGGAATTCTCAGGCAGGAAAAACTGCTCACTGAAAACTGTCAACTGTTTACTGAACTCACCCAATCTTCGCCAGCCATGGAAACCAACGCGCAAGCACGCCGTTGAGCACGGTGAACATGTTGAAAATCATCAGCACGCCAACGACGATGAGAAAGCCGCCGCTCACTAATTCAACAGTGCGAAAGTGTTTTTTGATACGGTTCATCGTCTGTAAGAGCTTTGCAGTTGCAGCGGCGGTGAGGAGGAAAGGAAGGCCGAGGCCGAGAGAATAAACTGCAAGCAATAAGATGCCTTGCGTCACGCTCTCTTGGCTGCCGGCAATGGCGAGAATGGCGCCGAGGATGGGGCCGATGCACGGCGTCCATCCGAAGCCGAATGCCAGGCCGACGGTGAACGTGCCGAGTAAGGTGGTTGGTTTGGCGCTGTTTTGAAATCGCGCTTCATAGTTGAGAAACGGAATGCGCATCAACCCGACGACGTGCAAGCCGAAGATGATCAAGATCACTCCGGCGATTTGGCTCAACAGCGCCAAATTGGTGATGAGAAAATTCCCGATGGTCGTCGCGGTTGCGCCCAGCAGAACGAACACCGTAGAAAATCCGAGCACGAAAATGAACGCCGAAAAAAATATTTTCCTGGAGGCGGTGCTGCGCTTCGCTTCGTCGCGCAGGTCTTCGATGGATACGCCGGAGATGAATGAAATATAACCCGGAACCAGAGGTAAGACGCAAGGCGAGATAAAAGAGAGGATACCCGCAAACAGCGCTGCCAAATACGTGACGTTTTGTTCCATTGTTCAAATAACCGAGTATTCCGTGATGTCGACCAAATGTTGTTCCGGGAAGATGTGACCCTTCACCCTGACGCGTTTAGACATGAGATTTTCAAGCCGGCCCAATTCGGTTCCTTTGTCGGTCTGCAAGATGTTCCAGAAATGGCCATCAGTGCAGCGCAGGCCGGCGCGGTGATTGGCATCGTGGATATGCGGCGTCCCGCTGACAGCGAGCAGCTCGCAGTCGATGCACACCACTTCGCCTTCCATCTCGCTGTTGATCAGCAGTGCGAGCGGCTCCTTTGCCGCGGTGTTCGTGATTATCCTTTGGCCGCTCCAGAAGGAGAAAAGTCCAGACAGAGCGACGATGGCGATGACGGCGGCGAAAGCAGGAACGGGCTGAAACTCGAAGAGCCGCTGCACCAACGCGCCAAAGGACAGGCGCTCAGGTTGGCGCACTATCGCGCGGATGAGACGTGCGCGCACGTCATGCGGCGTTGACAGCCGCAGCGCCGGGTTGGTCAGAGTGCTCTTGACGGCGCGTTGGGTTTTCTCTTTGTCGCTGCAATCGGGACAATGCTCCAGGTGCGCCGTGATGTCTTGTATCGCGGGCGCGCCAATCTCGCCATCGACGAAGCCCGATAGCTTGTCGCTAACTTCTTCACAAGTTGATTTCATAAAACTTCACATAGTCTCAGTTCAAGACTTTTTCACATAACCTTCCCGCCGGGCGAACTCGGCAAGGTGTGTCTGTAGTTGCTGCCTCGCCCGTGAGAGCCGCGACATGACAGTGCCGATCGGCTTGCCGATGATGTCGGCGATTTCTTTGTATGAGAATCCTTCGATGTCACAGAGTAAAACCACGGCGCGAAAGTCATACGAAAGTTTGTCGAGCGCATCGCGGATCTCGTCTTCGAAGAGATCGCGATAAAGTTTTTCGTCGTAATGGGTTTCGTATTTCTCGTCGCGGCTTTTGCTTTTATCTCCCTGGGAGAATTCAACCTTGTTAAAATCCTGTCGTTGCGGCTCCCGAATTTTCTGGCGGTAGCGATTGATGTATGTGTTCGTGAGGATTCTAAAAATCCACGCCTTGAAATTCGTGCCAACTTCAAACTTGTCAAAAAACCTGAAGGCGCGGAGGTAAACGTCTTGCAATAAATCTTCGGCATCAAGAACATTTCGCGTCATGCGGAGCGCGGTATTGTACAGCGCGTCCATGTGCGCGAAGGCAATCTTCTCGAACGCCAATCGCTTCTGCTCCGCAGTCTTGTATTTTCCCGGCATGATCGACTTGTTTTTCCACTGTTTTAGGACGCCGAAAGAATACAATAACCCTGCTCAAAAGTCAAGGTGGAAGTTTTAGTCGATCATAGGAGCTTGTTCAATTCCTCTTCGAGCATTTCGCGGTTAATCATGCCGACGAAGCGGCGTTGCACGGCGCCGTTTTTGTCGATAATGAAAGTCGTCGGCAGGCCGCGGGCGCCATATTTAAATCCCACTTCCGGTGAGCCAAGCAAGACCGGGTAAGTGATCGGTATTTGATTCAAGAAGGGAGGGACAACCTCTTCGGCGTTTTGATCGACTGACAAGCCGAGAAATTCTACACCGCGATCTTTGTAAGATTCATAGGCTGCGTTAAAATCCGGTATTTCGTGCCGGCACGGGCCGCACCAAGTCGCCCACAGATTCAGCACGACGATCTTTTTGCCTTCAAAACTCTGCAAGCTCACTTGCCGGCCGGCGAGATCAGAGAGTGTGAAGTCCGGCAGCTTGTTCGAAGCGCTTTCCGCCGCCTTCTCACTGCAACCATTCAAAAGAGTCGAGATGATTGCGACAAAGACGAATTCGTTAAATTTTCTTGATGACTTCATTTTTTCATTCCTTTTCGTGATGCCAGTATGTTTAACACGATGCGTGGATGCAAAATTCCCGCTTAAAGTTGCGACTCATCCACCCAATGTGTGATGCGCCACTTGCCGTCGAGGTTACGCTGCATGGAGAGCAGGGCGTGGCCGATGACCGAAAAACTAAGATCGAAGTTGCTCAGCTTCAAATTAAAGTCGCGAG
>Ga0247727_10012151_pt1 | contig 14846 bp, 12 predicted proteins | sample WisWelCaveWW1625_FD_202498 | JGI IMG/M metagenome (GOLD analysis project Ga0247727, IMG submission 202498) | Biofilm microbial communities from Wishing Well Cave, Virginia, United States - WW16-25 | ecosystem: Environmental > Aquatic > Deep subsurface > Groundwater > Cave microbial mat | place... | reverse complement strand
TCCAGCGGTAACATACGCGGATCAAGGCCCGTTTTGAAGATCTCCGAGACTTCGGCGGCGTATTGCGGCGCGCGCTCGATCCAATACGGCTCGTAGTTCCAATACTTCTGCAGCCGCAGAGCAGGCGGATTGAGCACATAGGCGCCGATGGTGCCCGAAATGCAGTCGGTAGCTTCGCAGATTTTGCCGATGGTCGCTGGCCACCGTTCGGGGTCGATGGCGCAGTCGTAAATGGCGCCGACCAGCTCCGACAGGCGTTCTGCTGGAAGGCCCGGCATGGCGACCCCTCTCCCTGCCCTCGCGCCCCGCAAAGAAACCCGAAGCGACTATCTGCAATTGCCTCATCCGTTCGGATGATGCCATGGAAACGAACTTGCTCTCAACTCCTGATGAGGTCATTGCAAATTGGAGGAGGAAGCCCCATGGCTCGACGTAAAACCCGCAAAAGCGTGCGCACACTGCTGACTGTGGCGGGCGGCCTCGTTGCTGCAATACCCGCGCTCACGACTCCGACCCTCGCACAATCGCCGCACGGGATTGTCGGCCCGAGTTGTCGCGCAAATCCGAAGACCAAGAAGGGGATTGTCGGTCCTCCTTGTCGCGCAAAACCCAAGTCCAGGAAAGGGATTGTCGGTCCTCCTTGTCGCGCAAAACCTAGGGCCGGGAACTAATTACGGGGGCCGGCGGCCCCTGCACGTCACCCGGATGGAGTTTATCGTTGGATCATCGCCTTGGCCAAGCACATCATTGCCCCGCCTTTCCACCTATCACACCTGCCCCGCCGACGCCTTGCGGCGATGCGCCGGGCGTCGCGCGAACTGTTCGACGTGCTAGAAACCTTCGCCCGGAAGGGGCGGCACCCCGTGCGCGACTTGCTGGCGGCCCCCCCGAATGCATTGGCGCACTACCCCGCCGGCGACGTGCAGGACAGCGCGACTGGAAGCATTTGGTACTATCACGCGCACGAGCGCGATTGGATCGAGCACGGCCATTTCCATTGCTTCCTCTACACCGAGCTAGTGCGACCGGGCGCGCAGCCGATTGCGTTGCCCGAAAATCCGGACTTCGACAAAGGCGGTCTTGTCCATCTGATCGCGCTCTGCTTTGCGGCCAGCGGCGTTCCCACGCGATTGTTCACGGTGAATCGGTGGGCGTCGGACGAGTGGATGTACTCAGCGGAGGACGTTGTTCCGCTCATCGATCGCTTCGAGTTCGTCGGCAACACTCGGTTTGTCTTAACGAGCCGCCTCCTCACTGCGACGCTCCGCGTTCTCTACCCGCAAGTGGCCTGGGCGCTCTACGAGCGCGACCGCGTGCTTGATGAACGGCGCAGGGTCGATCCCGAAGGCTTCAGCGAAGACCAGTCTTTCAATGTGACCTCAGTCGTGGACTTCAACCTCGACGACCATCTAGTCGCACTCGACCGCGCGTGGCACCGAGCCACCGGACGCGTACGGAGCAAGGGACGGACACTGTCGATGGATAGCTGACGCGTTCCACGTCTGTTCGAACTTCCTTGATTTGGCTGGTGACGCCGCGTTGGGTGGACAGTTTACTCTTGGGTGGTCTGGCGCCATCTGGAGCACCAGCTTACTGAGGATTTGCTCCCAAGTTGTTCAGCTCCTGGCACATTGCAGATAGTCTGGCGGCCTCCGGAGGGGCTTGCACGCAGGCAGCCGTCATGCTCAAGCGCGTGTCAGGCGACCCCCGAGGAGATCCGGCGCTCGAACGCGAGGGGCAGGCAATCGCTGCGTTCGCGTTCGAGCGCGCGGAAGCCGCAGGTCAGTTCGTCGGGCCGCTCGTGCGCTTGAACTTCTGCACGCGGCGGCCCATTCCGACCTCGGACGTATAAAGGTTGCCCTTGGCATCGATCGCCATGTTGTGCACCCACTTGAACTCGCCCGCCATGCGCCCCGGGCGGCCGAAGCTCGCCAGCTTCTCTCCGCTCTGGCGATCGAGCACCATGATCTGCATGTTGGCGCCGTCGGCGACCAGGATGTAACGCTGGGCGGCGTCCTCCGAAAGCACGAGGTCCCACACCGAGCCGTTCTGGCGGGTCTGCGGCTCGACCTGGAACTCCTTCACGAACGTGCCGTCCTTGCGGAACACCTGGATGCGGTCGTTGGCGCGGTCGCAGACGTAGACGAGCCCGTCGCGCGAGAGGCGCACGCAGTGCACGGGATTGGAGAACGACTTCGACAGCGCGGTGATGGCAACCGGGGTGTAGGGCGGAAGCTTGTCGTCGGTGGGCTCCTTGGCGCCGTAGGCGCCCCAGTGACGCTTGTAGTCGCCGGTCTTCAGGTCGAACACGACGACGCGGCGATTGAGGTAGCCATCGGCGACATAAAGTTCGCCGGCCGCATCGTCCGTCACCATGTGGGCCGGCCGGCCGAGCTGGCCCTTGCTGTTGGAGCCGCCCGTCGAGCTGGCCTTGCCGACCTGCTGGAGAAACTTGCCGTCCGGCGTGACCTTCAGGATCTGGTGATCGTCTTTGCCGTTGCCCGCAAGCCAGACGTTGCCGTCCTTGTCGACATGGATGCCGTGCTCGGTTTTCGGCCAGTCGTAGCCCTCGCCGGGCCCGCCCCAGCTGCGCAGCAGCTTGCCGTCGGGAGAGAATTGCAGGACCGGCGGCGGGGCCTTGCAGCAGCGGGTCTCGGGCGGGTTCTTCTGCGCGCCCTTCTCGTCGTCGACCAGGCTCGAGGGCCGATGCAGGATCCAGATGTTGTCCTGGCCGTCGACGGCGATGCCGGCCACCTGCCCGAGGATCCAGTTGTCAGGCAGGGGCTTGGGCCAGAACGGGTCGACCACGTACTGCGGCGGCGCATTTGGATTGGTTTGCGCGGCGAGGTAGGCGCCGGGAACGGCGAGCACGGCGGCAATGGCCGCAACCATCAGTCGCTTCATGGGCGTTCTCTCCGGTAGCTGCAGTTGCGCGTTCACGGTTCGCGTCGTTGCGCGAATTGGGCACTTGAACGGCCAGTGTACGTCAGGAAGGGCAGTGCCCGTCAAACTCTTGCTTGCTTACGCGAATTCTAGGCGAAACCTGCCCGTTCGCGCACTTCGCGCGTCTCAGTAGCAGATAGCAATGCCGCGAGTTGGCGCGCTTCGTCCGGCCGCGCCGCTTTGGCCGCGACGGCGGCCGTGTAGACGGTTGCCAACCTGAACCCATCGGGGAGGGGAGCGACGAGCCTCACACCCGGCGTGTTGAGAATCTCCGTCACCTGTGTGCAGCCGATCGGGCGTTGGCCGTTCGAGGCTGCCAAGGCGCGCATGGCGGTCGCGCCGTTGGGGAAGGTCTTGAGGCGCGCCGCCACCTCTGCGGCAATGCCCAGGCGATCGAGCACGCCAGCGAAGTGAATGCCCGCCGTCGCAAGCTTCGGATCGGGGAAATAGGTCTCGCCGGCGGCGAGCAGCGCTGCACGCAGGCTCGCAGCGTCGCCGACGTCCGGGGCGGGGTCGCGGCTGCGCACCGCAATGGCCGTCAGCACGGTGCCGATGTCGACGGCGGAGTCGGGCGCCACATGGCCTTGCCGGGTCAGCTCGTCGATGAGCGCGCGCGTGAGGATCAGCAGGTCGGCCGGCGCGCCACCGAGCAGCCTGTCGCGCATGGCGCCCACGGCCCCGAAGGTGCCGTCGATGCCGCAGCCGGTCTGCGCCTTGAATTGCGCCGCGAGCGCATTGACCAGCCCTTGCGCCGCTCCGCCGCTCAGAATTCTGATCTGCATGGGCCACGCCCCTGAGCCCGGAGTTTCCTAGCTCCGCCGACGTTTGGATAAAGGCCCAGCGTCCGCTCGGTAGAGAGAGGGACAATTACCAGCTCGCCGGCAGCCGGTTCAGCCCGCGCAGCACGAACGTCTGCCGCCAATCCGGATGCTCCGCATCGTCGAGCTTCAGACTGGGCAGCCGGCGCAGCAGTGTGGCGATGGCGATCTCGCCCTCGATGCGGGCAAGCTGTGCGCCAAGGCAGAAATGGATGCCGCCGCCGAAAGACATCGGCCGGATGTTCGGCCGCGTGATATCGAGCCGGTCCGGATCTGGATAGACGTCGGGGTCGCGGTTGGCGGCGCCGAGCAGGCACAGCACCGACTCGCCCTTGGCCACGGCGACGCCGCCCACCGAGACATCCTGCAGGGCCGTGCGCCCCGTCACCTGCACCGAAGAGTCGTAGCGCAGCAGCTCCTCGATGGCATTGGCGACAAGCGCTGGGCGCTCCTCGAGCAGCCGCAGCTGGTGGGGATGGCGATGCAGCGCCAGCAGCCCGTTGCCGATCAGGTTGACCGTGGTCTCATGCCCGGCGCCGAACAGCAGGATCACGTTGGCTGTCAGCTCCTCATTCGTAAGCTTGTGCCCCTCCTCCTCGGCCTGCACCAGCTGCGTGGTGAGATCGTCGCCCGGCCGGCGGCGGCGCAGCTCGAACAGGCTGTGGAAGTAGGCCGCGGTCGCCAGGTTGCCGGAGTTCGCCTGATCGATCTCGGCGCGGCTCAGCGGCACCGGATCGAGCAGCCGCCCGCCGGCGCGCGCGCCCGAGAGGATCATCTCGTGGTCCTCCTCGGGGATGCCCAGCATGTCGCAGATCACCGTCACCGGCAGCCGCAGGGCGAAGTCGGCGATCAGGTCCATCCGGCCGCGCGGCTCGACGCGATCGAGCGTCTGATCGACGATGTCCTGAATGCGCGGGCGCATGTCCTCCACGCGCCGGGCTGTGAACGCCTTCACGACCAGGCCGCGCAGGCGGGTATGGTCCGGCGGGTCCATCTGCAGCATCCAGTGGCGCATGCTGCGGTAGACCGGCTCATCGAGCACCTGCGGCCCGAACCGCCGGGTCATGCGGCCGATGAAGTCCTTGCCGAAGCGTTTGTCGCGCAGCACGAAGCTCACGTCCGCGTGCCGACTCGCTACCAAGAACCCCAGGGGCGAGCGGTGGACGGGTTCGAGCGTACGCAGCCGATGGTAGTGCGGATAAGGGTTGGCGATGACGTCCGGCGACATCGGATTGAAAAGCGGCTCGGCCTGCAGGACCCCCGCGGACGGCATCGGCTGGCTCATGGCGCTTCTCTCTGACTTTGCTCTCTGCCGCGAGCATAGCACATTGCGATTCTGATGAGGCTCCCCTCCGTCAGGCGGCGGTGGCCGACCGGCGTTGCTCGTCCTGGGGCGACGATGTGGTTCAGCCCATGGCCGCCACGATGCGCTCGCGCGTGATGGGCAGGTCGCGAACACGCACGCCGAGCGCATCGAACACGGCGTTGGCGATGGCTCCCGCCACCGGCCCGTGTGCCGCCTCGCCGGCCCCCAGCGTCTTCTCGTCGGGCCGCGCGATGATCTCGACCTCCACGGCGGGCACCTCCGAGAAGCGCAGGATCGGATAGGTCTCCCAGGTGGCGCTGGCGATGCGCCGGTGATCGAACCGCACGGCTTCCTTCAGCACCCAGCTGGTGGCTTGAACGGCGCCGCCCTCCATCTGGTTGATGACGCCGTCCGGATTGACAACCTCGCCGACGTCGACCGCCAGCACCAGCCGGCACACGCGGATGTCGGCCTCGCCCTCCACCTCTGCGACCGCCGCGCAATAGGCGCCGGCGCCCTTGTAGCGGGCAAAACCGATGCCGTGGCCGGCACCGTCGCGCTTCTTCCAGCCGCTCCAGCCGGCGCGCCGGGCCGCGGCCTCGAGGACGGCCCGCGCACGGGGGTCTTTCAGGTGGCGCAAACGGAATGCGACCGGGTCATCCCCGCGCTCGGCGGCCAGCTCGTCCATGAACGACTCGATGGCGAACACGTTGGCGAAGGCGCCCAGCGACCGCAGCGACGAGGTGCGGATCGGCATGGTCAAGAGGCGGTGGTTGGTAATCCGCCAGGCGGGGAAGTCGTAGAGCGGCGTGGCGTTGCGCTCCGAGCCGCCGCCGCCGGCGAGCGGCGGGTTGACGGCCACCGAGCGCGGGAACGGCTTGGCGAGCTGCCAGGCGGCCTGCAAGGTCGGCGTCTTGCCCCGGCCAGGGCGCGACACGTGGCCGTTGCCCCACACGTCGTGGCGCCAGGCGACGATCTCGCCCTTTTCGTCGAGATCGGCCTCGATGTCGACCGCCTGGCACGCGCCGAGCGGGGCCCAGGCCATCTCGTCCTCGCGCGACCACAGCAGGCTTACGGGGCGGCCTTTGACGGCGCGCGCCAGGAGCGCCGCCTCCAGCGCCACGTCGTCGGCGCCGTTCTGGCCGTAGCAGCCCGCACCCTCCGCGTGCTCCACCACGATGCGCTCGGGCGCCAGCGCGAACACCAGCGCCAGGTCGGCGCGCAGATTGTAGATGCCCTGGCTGTGCGTCCACACGTTGAGGCCGGCGTCAGACCATTGCGCGATGGCGCACGACGGCGCCATCGAGGCGTGGGCGATGAAGGGCCGCGAGTATTCGCGGCGCAGCATACGCACGGTTTCGCCCGGAGCCGCGGCCTCGCGCACGTCGATGGACGTGGACTCGACCGGCTGGCTCTTGACCCAGGCGCGCAGGTTCGCCTCGTCGGGCAGCGTGTCGCTCTCCTGCCAGCGGGCGCGGGCGCCGAGCCGCTTCAGGGCCGCCAGCGCCGCCTCGTCGGTCGCGGCGACGACACCGGCAAAGCTGCCGTCGCGTACCACCGCGGCGACGCCCGGCATGGCCTTGGCGGGGGCGTCGTCGAGCGCCGTCAGGGCCGCGCCCGGCGACGGCGGCCGCAGCACGCGCGCAAACAGCATGCCGGGCAGCCGCATGTCGTGCACGAAGCGCGGCCGGCCGAACACCTTGTCGGGGATGTCGAGGCGGCCGGCGGCCGTGCCTGCAACCTGCCGGGCTGAAACGGGCTTCGGCGCGACCTTGGCCGTTGCATCGCGATCCAGCAGCCCCTGGTCGGCCAGCTCCCAGTAGCTCGTGCGCAGATTGCCGGGGCCGGCAATGGTGCCGTCCCGCACCGCGAGGCCTTGCGCGGCGACGCCGAGTCGCTGGGCCGCGGCATCGAGAAAGATCGCCCGCGCCTCGGCGCAGGCGTACCGCAGCGCCAAGCCGGAGTGCTCGATCGAGTAGCTGCCCGAGGTCACGCCCTCGTTGGGGCTCGCCGCCGTGCTCGCCGGCAGCATGCAGATGCGGGCGAGGTCCACGTCGAGCTCGTCGGCGACGATCTGGGCGATGGCGGTGAGGATGCCCTGGCCGATCTCGACCTTGCCGGAGGAGACCTCGACCACCCCGTCGGAGCGGAAGCGCAGCCACTGCGACAGCCGCTTGTTGGACTGTAGGCTGCCGGGGAGCGCCGCCCCGCCGGTGTCGAGGATGTGATAGCCGAGGCCGGGCCCGGTGCTCATGGTTTCTCCTTGGCGGCGCGCAGCACCGCGCGGACGATGCGGTTGTGCGCCCCGCACCGGCACAGGTTGCGGTCGAGCGCGGCGCGCACCTCCGCCTCGCTCGGATCGGGATTGCGCCGCAGCAGGGCGGCGGCCGACACCAGGATGCCGGAGATGCAGTAGCCGCACTGCATGGCCTGCTCGGCGATGAAGGCGCGCTGCAGCGGGTGCGGCTCGTCCGGCGTGCCGAGGCCCTCCACCGTGGTGATGTCCTTGCCGGCGGCGGCCCACAGCGGGGTATCGCAGGCGGCCACGGCCTGCCCGTCGATCAGCACGTTGCAGGCGCCGCATTGGTTGGCGCCGCAGCCGAAGTGCGCCGCCGTGAGCCCGAGCGGGCCACGCAGCACGCTGAGAAGGGATATCGCCGGATCGGCCTCGACGGCGCGCTCCGCCCCGTTCACCCGCAACCGCACCGCCTGGGCCATCTGCGCCTCACTGCGCCTTGATGCCGGCGGTCTGGATGAGCTTGGCCCACTTGTCGATGTCGCCGCGCAGGTATTTATCGAACTCGGTGGGCGACAAGATGATCGGCACGACACCCTGCTTGCCCCAGGCCTCCTTGGTTTCCGGCCGGCGCAGCACCTTGTTGACCTCGGCGTTGAGCTTGTCGACGACAGGCTGCGGCGTCCCCGCCGGCGCCATCAGCCCGAGCCAGATGGTGGCCTCGTAGCCGGGCACCCCGGCCTCGGCGATGGTCGGCACGTCGGGCAAAAGGTCGGAGCGCGTCTTCCCCGTCGTTCCGAGCGCCCGCAGCTGGCCGCCCTGCACCGTCGGCGCGGTCGTGCTGATGGCGTCGATCATCATCTGCACGTGGCCGCCGATGACCGCGGTGCGGGCGTCGCCGCTGGCCTTGTGCGGCACATGCACGATGTCGGTGCCGCTCATGGCTTTGAACAGCTCGCCGGCCATGTGATAGGGCGTGCCGAGCCCGGACGAGGCATAGTTCAACTCGCCCTTCTTGGCCTTCAGCAGCGCCAGGAACTCCTTCAGGTTGTTGGCCGGCACGGACGGGTGCACCACCATGATCAGGTCGGAGTAGTTGACCGGCGCCACCGGCACGAAGTCGCGCATGAGATTGAAGGGCCGGTTCGGCCGCAGCGTCTCGTTGACGGTATGCGTGTTCGACATCATCAGCAGCGTGTAGCCGTCGGGCGCGGCCTTCGCGACCTCGCTGGTGCCGATGAATGAGCCGGCCCCCGGCCGGGTCTCGACCACGAACGGCTGCTTGAGGGTTTCCTGGAGATGCTGGGCGAGAATGCGGGCAAAATTGTCTGCGGGACCGCCGGCGCCAAACGGGACGATGATCTTGACGGCTCTGTTCGGGTAGTCCTGCGCCGCGACTGGGCTCAGGACGGCGGTCGCAAGCGCCAGAGCAAATCCCAAACTCCACAAGCGCGACATGGGCTTCCTCCCTTGGAATCTTTTGTGCCGGGCTAGCTGCCTGACCCCCTGGTATACCAGACCGAGCGAAATGCTCCAGACCCGCGCCGGCAAAAGCGGGACCGACCCATAGGCGCGGCCGCCCGCGAGGCGCCACATGCAACTGCAGATCCAATCAGCGGGCGGAGCCGGTCTTGAGCGTCCCCTCGGGAACGCCGAGCCGGCGGAACACGGCCACAATCCGCTTGCGCTGCTCGGCGACGATCGGGTTGCGCGTTGGAAAGTCCCGCTTCAGTGTCTCAATCGTCAAGTGTGGCGCCCGCTCGATGTACTTGGCCATCAGAGCGCGGCCCTCCTCCTCGCGCCCGGTCTCGGCGTAGGCCACCGCCAGCAGCGGAACGGGGAGACGGTAGTCGGGCTTGGCTTCGCGCGCCTTCTCGAGCCACCGTGCCGTCGCCTCGTACTTGCCCGCATGCGCCGCGGCAAACCCCGCCCACCAGTACCAGACGTAGAAGGCGTGGTCGGGCGGGCTGATACGCAGCGCCGTCTCGATGTCGCCGAGGGCCTCCTCGGCGCGACCGAGATCGACCTTCACCTTGCCGATGATGGCATGCGACCACGGGGCGCTCGGGTTGAGGGCGAGCGCGCGCTCCAGGGCGGCCAACGCGCCGTCCGGATCGCCGCGCATCCGCAGCACGTCGCCCAGCGCCTGGTGCGCCAGGTAGTTCGCGGGGTCGAGCTTGATGGCACGCTCGACAGCAGCCTTGGCCTGGTCGAGCCGTGCCGCGCGTTCGGGCGGCCGCACCCAGCCCTCGCCCACATCGATCAACATCACCGTGGTATAGCCGAGCAGCGCCGGAACCCAGTCGGGATCGCTGGCCAGAGCCTTGTCGAGCAAGGCGAGCGCCTCCCGGTTGGCCTTGGCAGAGCGCTCGTTGTCCAGGATGGCGCGGGCCATGATGGCAAAGTGGGCGGCGTTGCCTGCCAGCGGCGGAGGCGCCCGCAGGGCCCATGCGCCAGCGCCTGCCGCTACAAGGGCCAAACCAGCAACGAGCAGTGCGATCGGGCGGCGCCGGACTCCCAACCGTGAAACAGCCGCGAGCAGTCCCCTCTCCCCGCTTGCGGGGAGAGGGTTAGGGTGAGGGGCAGCAACAAGTTCCAACGTTGGAGTGTGCCGCTGCCCCTCGCCCCAACCCTCTCCCCGCGTTGATAGAGCGTGTGGAGCACTCGGCGCTGCGCGGGGAGAGGGAGAAAGCGCGCGGGGAGAAGGGGCCGCTTCCTCCGTTACCTCCGCGTCGAGCAGATAGCCGCGCTTGGTGAGGGTCTTGATGATGCCGCGCCGGTCGCCGAGCGCTTCGCGGACATCCCCGATGCACTTGACCAGCGCATCCTCGCTCACGGTAGCGCCGGGCCAGATAGCCTCGAACAACTCATCCTTGGAGTGCAGCCTGCCGGGATGCTCGGCCAGGTAGCAGAGCACGTCGAAGGGCTTCGGCCGCAGGGGAAGCTCGGCGTCTCCGCGCAGGAGGACGCACCGCGAGAGGTCGAGGGTGAACGCATCGAAGCGCAACACCCGCTCCCGGGCAGGGGTACGCATCCCTCAACCTCTCAACTGCCCGCACCGACAGGCGGAGTCCTAGCATTGTCGGCAAGCGGTCGGCAAATCCTCCGCGGTCCGTCGGGACAGCGGCGAGCGACCTCTCTAGGTCTTCCTGGGGGGAGTTGGGGCCTCTGGGGAGGAAGTGATGTTGCGAGCCATGGCATTGGCGGCAGGGGGTCTTCTCACGGCGACGATCGCCCTCGCGGCTGCCGACATTCCGACGCGGTACGCAGGCTCGTTTCCATCTGTTGGCGGGTTCTCGAACGTCACCGGTACCTTTACTGGAAGCAAGTTGGCGCTGAAGGGGACTTACAATCGCGGCATGCTGTTCACCACCGCGTCGAGTACGCTAGCTTGCGTGCGCGCGACGGCCACCCAGACCCGTTGTGCCGGCGTGTTCCGAACCGCCGAGGGGGAAGCTGGCCGGCGCGTCCTGCTCGTAACGTGGAGCGGCGGTCGACCCGTGGCCATGGCAGCCATCCACTAGTCTAGTCGGTTCGTAGGTGCGCGATGGGCCCCGGAACCTTCGCGCTACCGCCCAACCTTCTTCGCCCTCGTGGTCAGGGCGCTCAATGTCATGCGCAATGGCGCGCCAGATGACGAGACCTGGTGTCTTTGGACATCCGCGCGCAGGATCTCCGAAGTCAGGTCCGGACCGGGTCCAAGGCCTCGGAACGCCGTGAGTGCATCCTCTGCGTCCCATTCTTCGCAAACGTTGACGCGGTCGGGCTCGATAGGGTCCGGTACTACGCGACAGCCGGTAGTTTGACGAGCCTGCGCGACCGATACTACGGAGGCAGCCAAGAAGGCCTCGCCTTCTTCGCCCTCGCCGTCAACACCTCGGCGACCGGTCGGCAATTTGTCGGCGGCCCGTCGGGACGGCCCCCCCTCTTCCTGGTAGCGGTGGTTGCGGGAGCCGCCGCGCGGTGCGGGTTTGTGTGGAGCTATCGTTCCGGTGCGGAAAGCGTGGCGGCTCCCGCCATCTTCCGGGATGCCTGGTCGGCCGCGGGGGAAGCTCGGCTGCCCCACCCGACATCGCCGGCTCGGAATTTGCGGGTTACGCGCTATCGCCCTGACCCGACCTATTGCCCGGGCACCATGTACTTGAGCGCGGCGGAGGAGACCGCGCCGCCGACGATGCACGGGATGCCCACCTCGACGTGGCCCAGAGCGCCGGCGACGATGCAGCCGAGTGCCAGCGCCGTCTGTCCGGCGTGGCCCCACCAGACTGAATTGCGCGCCGAGGCCGGCCCCTTGACCTTGAGCTGCTCGATGGCCGCCATCGCGTCGCGGCGCACCTTGCCGAACTCGAAGGTCTCGGCGGCGTCGATCACCTCGCGCAGGACGACTCGCGTTTCCTTGGTCTCGTGCCGCATCGAGGCCTTCAGCATGTCGAGCAGCGCCTTGTCGCGCGACGCGTTGGTGGCGAGCGTCAGCTTGGTCATGTTGCCGACCGTCAGCCGGTCGAGGCTGTTGCCGTCCTTGGACCACTCCAGGATCGACACCATGCGCAGAACGGGGTCGTAGGAGCCGGTGGCGAAGTATTGCCCCCACAGCATATCGAGCGGGCCCGCGCTGGTGTCGAGCGGCATCTGCTGCAGGGTGGGCTGCTTGCCCGTGATGAAGCGATCGATCAGCACCCTGCGCGCCGGCATCCGCTCGGAAAACTTGGCCAGCAGCTCCTTCCACTCCGGATGGCCCGAATGGGCGATGGCCCTGACGATGGCCACCTGGTCCTCGGGCGGCATAGGGAACATCCTGGCGATCAGCGCGTCGGCGCGCTTCGGGTTGGTCTCGATGACCCCCGCCACGAAGCCGACGTAGACGCCGGCGGTCTCCATGTCGCGGAAGATGCCGATCGCGCTGGCGGCTTTCACCAGCGCCGGCACTTTGTCCGGGTTCGGCTGGCTGCGGTAGCCGTTGATCCAGCGCAGGATATCCGCCTGCCGCGTGAAGTCGGCCTGCTTCTTGGGGGGTGCGGCCGGTGCCGCGGGTGCGCCCAGGACCACGAACGCCAGCAGCAGAACTATCGCGGAACGCATGACTTCCCCCATCCGGCAGGCCCAGCCAGCCTCTGTGCAAAGACGAAAGCCTCTCGCGTGGCGGATTTGTGGCGATGCCGGCGCGACTTGGCGCCGGGAGCTTGCGAGACGCGAAGTTTGGCGGAACACTGGGGTGGCAGGCCCAATTTGCCCGAGTTCTCCGCAGAGGAGGCGAACGTGACGCGAGGATTCGTCGCTGCGCTCATCCTGGTGACGGCTGCAGCGTCAGCGTTGGCCAAGGACGACCGCGCGGCCGAGCGCGACCGCATGGTGGAGGCCGTCCGGCAGATGGCGGCGTCGATCCGCGACAGCATCGGCGATGCAGGGATCGACCCGCGGGTGCTGGAGGCGCTGCGATCGGTGCCGCGCCACGAGTTCGTGCCCCGCGAGGTGTCGCACCTGGCCTACGCCAATCGTCCGCTTCCCATTGGCCTTGGCCAGACCATCTCCCAGCCGTTCATCGTCGCCCTGATGACCGACCTCCTGCAGGTGAAGCCGGGCGACCGCGTGCTGGAGGTCGGCACGGGCTCCGGCTACCAGGCCGCCGTGCTGGCGCTGCTTGCCCGCGAGGTCTATTCGATCGAGATCGTGCCGGAGCTCGCCCGGAGCGCGGCGGTGACCCTATCGCGGCTGGGCCATGCCAACGTGGCGACCCGGATCGGCGATGGCTATCAGGGATGGGAGGAGCACGCGCCCTACGACGGCATCATGGTCACCGCCGCGCCCAACCATGTTCCGCCGGCGCTCGTGGCGCAGCTGAAGCCGGGCGGACGGCTGGTGATCCCCGTCGGCGAAACGTTCCAGGACCTCATGGTCATCGCGAAAGCCGCCGACGGGACCACGACCAGCAAGCGGATCATTCCGGTGCGCTTCGTCCCGCTCACGCGCGGAGGGAAACCCAACTGAACGCGGTGGCCGATCCCGGATAGCTTCGGCCAAGGCCTCGGCTTCCGGGATGACGGGTGGAGAGTAGATTCAGGCCGCTAACCTCTCCGCCTCGGCAAGGCGCCGCTCGAGGCGCAACATGCGGAACGCCTGCGCCGCACCGGTCGCCAAACGCCGCGCATCCCGATCACGGCCCAGCTGGCCAAAGGCGCGGGCGAGGGACAGATCGCACTCTGCGACGAGCGGCAGGAGGCCATGCCGCTCGGCGATCGCCTTTGCCTGCTCGAGGTCGCCGATCGCCGCCGCTTCGGGCAGCGACAAGAGGAGCCGCATGTCGCCCCTGCATTTCAGCCCCTGCGCATAGTGGAGAAGCTCGTTCGCCTCGCGCGTCACAGCGATGGCCTTGTCCGCCCAGGACAACGCTTTTCCGGCATTGCCGAGCGCTGCATGCGCTTCGCCGATGGCCTTGAACAGGTAGAACCACGTGTATTTGCCGCCGGCAAGATGCGCGCGCCGGCCAAACGATTCCTCGGTTATGTCCAACGCCTCGGCCGGGCGCCCGACCTGGACCAGCGCCGTTCCTAGCCATCCGGCAAGCATTGCTTCCATGGTGTACACGCGCTGGCACATCTTCAAGGTCGGGTCGAGGATGGGCACCGCGCACTCGGGATATCCGCGCCGCAGGTGATAGAGGCCTTCAGCGGCGTGAATGAACACTTGCGAATAGGGCTGCTGGGCAGCGTCGGCCAGGGCGCACCCGCGATCGATCTGCTTCCGAGCCTCGTCGAACTCGCCCTTTTCAATGAGGAACCAGCACAGGAACGCTCTCGACATGACGCTGGGGAGTCCTGGCCACCCGAGCCGCTGATCCTCCAGGCCGAGGCGCTGCAAGGTCTCCATCGTGTTCTGGTGAAGTGCGATGGCCTCGGCGAGCCGGCCCTGCCCGTGCCGGGCGTTGGCGAGCGTGTACTTGCCAAAGATCTGCAGCGTAACGCTGCCCGTCCGCTCGGCATGGTCCACTACAAATCGTGCCGACTCGGCGGCAGCAACATGATCGCCCCGCATCCATTGTGCCGTGGCAAGCTGAGCCGTCGCAACCGCCAGCCTGCGCTCGTCTCCGAGCGCCCTGGCGATGCCGGCCGCGCCAGCCAGCGCCTCGTTCATGCGTTCGATTTCGCCGAGGGTAACATACGCCTGGAACACGAGCAGGCGCAGATCGACGTCCTGGCTTCGGCAATCTCGATCGTCAAGCTTCGAGATTGCATCACGCGCGCGGTCATAGAGGCGGATGGCCTCCTCGACCAATGAATTCTTGACGGCCTGGCGACAAGCTCGCGTCAGATACTCGAGCGCCTCGGCCCATTGCTCGGCAGCCTCGGCGTGATAGGCCAGAGAATGCACCTCGCGTGCGTCTTCCGCATCCTGTCCCCACGCGACCTCCATAGCTCGCAGCACGGCGGAGTGAATGCCGCGACGCCGGCTTCGAACGATCGTGCGCAGCAGAACATCCCTGGTAATCTCATGCTGGAAGGCGACCTGCCTGTGCTCGGATGTATCCGTTCGCACCAGCAGTCCGGCA
>Ga0247727_10012150_pt1 | contig 14847 bp, 17 predicted proteins | sample WisWelCaveWW1625_FD_202498 | JGI IMG/M metagenome (GOLD analysis project Ga0247727, IMG submission 202498) | Biofilm microbial communities from Wishing Well Cave, Virginia, United States - WW16-25 | ecosystem: Environmental > Aquatic > Deep subsurface > Groundwater > Cave microbial mat | place... | reverse complement strand
GCGGGCGCATCGATAGCGTCCTCGTCGGAGCACCCAAGTTCTGGTGTAGTGGCAGCGGGGACACCGTTGCCGTTTGGTCATGGCGTAATTCTAGCATCTCAGGTGTCAGGAATAGGACTTTACCCTTGATTATTTCCTTCTCGTTTGATTTAGTTTACATAATAACCATTATAGGACTTAGTCGAATCAAGAAAAAACCTCAAACTCACTTAACCAAACAACCCTTGGGATTTATCAAAAGCCTCTCCAGATCTGAAATCTTCCAATTCGATCGGAACTAAATCAGGCCGCAACTTCGTCAATCTCTTCACAACACCACCCGCTGACCGCCTCGAAGCCATATAGTGAAAGATGGTCCGACACTTGGGACATTCCTTAACCTGCTTGTAATCTAGCCCCACCGCTCGGCACTTTGCGCATTCACCGCTGAGTTCTCCAATAATCAATAACTGTTTCCCAACTTCCTCGCTGTCAAGCAGGTGCCACACTCGAATCAATCGATGAGCCACGAATCCTCCGTGGATTTCATCAAATTATCAGAAGCCCTCCACGTTTCGTATCGATGTTGTGGTAGCTCTCGGATAAACAGCGATGGCTTTGTAATAACAGGGCCGCGCGGTGTCATGCGAGTCATCGGCACTACGACATACAACTGATCTTTTGCGCGTGTTATCGCTACATAGAACAATCGACGCTCCTCCTCCAACTGCTCTTGATGCTGCAGCGATTTAGAATGGGGAAATTGTCCTTCCGCCATTCCGATGAGCACAACAACCGACCATTCCAACCCCTTTGCCTGATGAATTGTTGACAACACCATGTGTTCGTTCTCTTCAACACGACCTGAAGTAATCTGTTCTCCTTTAAATCCTTCTCGTAAACTGACGTCGGCTAGAAACCGATCGTAAGAATCATAGTCGGAAGCAAAATTGGCCAACTGCTCAATATCATCAAGTCTATCAGCACCATTGCGGAAATGCGCTAACGCATACTGACTGTAGCCGTTGTCAACAAGGTACCGAATACCCTCAGCAGGATGCCGCACCATCTGTCCATCCACCAGACGCAACAATACCTGACACACCCGATTCCACTGTTTTACTACTCTATTGGAAGATCTACCAACACTACCAGATACCTTACTAAGGACTTCCGCCAAGCTACTTCCAATAGGCTTTGGCAATGAACTCCACATCTGATCCGCCAGCCGTTTGCCAATACCAGACTCCAACATGAGAACCCGCTTCCAAGCTAACTCATCTTCTGGATTCGAAGCAACCCGCAGATACGCCAATATATCCTTAATGTGAGCCTGTTCAAAAAATCGAACCCCACCGCGCACCACATAGGGTACGCCCCTACGAATCAGCTCAAGCTCCAACTCAGCAGAATGATATTTCGCCCGAAACAACACGCCGATCCCGGCCAGACGCGCTCCACCATCAACAATCTCCCATATCCGTTGCGCGACAAATGCTGCTTGCTGAGATGTATCCTCAACATAGACCATGATCGGCAAGGCACCAGACGTTTTGGTGCTACGTAACGTCTTTCGAAACTGATTCGTGTTACAAGCGATACTGTCATTGGCCAGATGCAAGATCTCCGGTATGCTACGATAGTTCAATTCCAATTTGAATATTCTGGTCTCCGGATAAACCGTGGGAAACTCAAGGATGTTACGGACAGCAGCTCCGCGAAATGAATAAATCCCCTGCGCATCATCGCCAACGACCATAACATTCCTATGCACTTCCATTAACTGCTGAATGATTGCCCACTGCAACCTATTGGTATCTTGAAACTCATCCACAAGAATGTACCGAAGCTGCTGAGACAGCCGTTGCCGTACCTCAACATGTTGCACCATCAACACCCGCCACTGTTCTAGCAAATCGTCATAATCAAGCACGTTGGCTGCCCGCTTTCGCCGAGCATAGGATTCCGCCACACGCATAATAAGATCCAGCACCTCAGCGCACTGCGGAAATCGCGCATCCACTACAGTAGGAATGGATTGTTGCGTGTTCACCGAGAAACCGAAGATCGCTGACAACACATCCGCACTCGGTAGATAACGATCCCGTCGCGCACCAACCACCCCTTCCGCACTCACATCGATCAACTGCCTACTGTCTTCCTCATCCAAGATGCCAAATGCTGCCTGATATCCTAATCGATCTCCATAAGTTCGAAGCACCATATGTCCCAAATGATGAAACGTGCCACCCCACAAACCTTTTGGTGCCATACCGACCAGCTGCTCGACACGAGTCAGCATTTCACGCGATGCCCTATTTGTAAACGTGGCCAACATGATTTCTTGCGAAGCAATCCCCTGCTCCAGCAAATACACCACCCGATATACCAACGTGCGCGTCTTACCACTACCTGGTCCCGCCAAGATCAAAACTAGCCCATCACCATCGACAACAACTGCCAACTGCTCGGGATTTAACGCCTCTTGATAAGCGATCGGCTGTCGTACAACTCTTGCTGCAGCGCTGTCAATGTGGTATGTACGCATATCTGTAATGTCCTTCGCTTATGATCTAAACCAACCGTACGGAATACCCTAGATGGCATCGTCGACAGCGACGGTACACTTCATCGGCCACTGCAACATCTTGAACAGCCAGACCGGTTGAATCAAATACGGTGATATCTTCGGCGCGCTCCCGCACACGAACCTGCTTTGCCACGACATCTCCCAGCGTTGCTACGATATCTTGGCGAGTAATCAAACTACGAGACACAGGCACATTGATTTCGCCGGAGTGCGATGCCTGCTCCCAATCATCTACTACCACCTTGGCGCCCAAGAGAACCTCCGCATCAAGCTCCTGCTTGCCTTTCGCATCAGCACCGATGGCGTTAATATGAACACCTGGCTTCAGCCACCGACGACGAACTAGAGGGCGTCGACTGGGAGTTGTTGTGACAAGGATGTCCGCCACCTCAACAGCACGCCGTACAGTGGATACCGGCTGAACGCCGACAATCCCTTTAGCGCGCTGGCGCCTCACGAATAATTCCAGTTCACGAGCATCCGGCCCCCACACCAACACACGACGAATCGGAAACAACAATCTCAATGCCTCAAGCTGCACCTCCGCCTGCACTCCACAACCCAACAAACCAATCGATGCGCTATCCCGCCTAGCTAAATACCGAGCCGCCACCCCGCCGGCCGCACCCGTACGAATCTTCGTGATATAAGTCCCGTCCATCACTGACAATGGCATACCCGTCTTTGCATCATTGAGAATAACGGTAGCCAATACTGTAGGGAGTCGCAAGCGTCGATTATGCGGATACACACTGACCCATTTAAGACCAACCACCTCATCTGAGACGCTGGCTGGCATCGCCCGGAAATCTCCGTGGTGACGTGGTAACACCACATACACCTTGGAAGGCATCTGAGCCCTCTCCTTCTGATACCATCGAAACGCCCGCTCAACAACAGGCATCGCCTCCTTAACATCTATCACACGTTCAACGTGAGCCCCAGAAATCACAAGAACCGAACGATTCATAATGGATCTAACCCCTCATCAGGACTGAGCATTTCCTCAATTGATATGACATCACTACGGCTGAAAATTAGCACGATCCCTCCTGGCTGCGACACAACCACCCGTTCCGTTGATAGATCAGCAAGGTATCCTGTTACCAAACCACCATTTCTCAAATAAACCTTGTACATTGGTCCTGTTTCTTGGCTCGAGTCACCACCAGAAGCCACATCGCTCTGTTGCTGATCCAGCTGCCGATCAGTCATTGCTTCTAGAACATCTCCCTTCCGTCGCGCCTCGAGGTACTTGGGCATCACCGATAACGCTGCCATCATATCTGCATAATGCTGTCGCAACATCGTAGGAACATACTCATGCTTAGCAGCCAACACTACCCTCTCTAAACCCCCCACGACATACGACGTTCCCTGCGGTACGTTGCACACAACTAATCCTAAAACTATCAAAACAGTACCCAAGACCGTTCCCAATGCTCCGCCGAGCACACGATCTACTGTAGACCTACTCCATCGGTACAAACCAATATATTGACACCCTTGGTACACACCCATTGATAACATTGGCAACCCAACGCTCCACAACAACAGCATGCTGAGCCATACCGCCCATTGTCCATAGGTATGATGCAGGAAACCAGTCAGCGGTGGCATCACCACGCATAAACCGCTCATTGCGATAAGGGGCGCGAGGAACGAAAGCATACCCCTCCATAGGCCAAAGATAGCGCACAATAGAACGATGGTGAGAGCAACGAAATCAAGCGAAGAAACGTTCACGCAGCGGGTACGCAAGTGTTATGCCGATGATCGTCTTGGCGTCTACAATAACATTACGCTGGATCATCGACAACGCCGTTTGAAAAGACACTATTCGAGGAAATATCGGGTCGTCGTCGGCAAGCAATCGTTGCCCTCGCTCTAGTTCCCACGCTGCAAAGACATACATGGTTTCCGCGCAGAACCCAGGGCTTGGCAAGAAGCGAGCGATCATCCTCATACGATGAGCGCGATATCCAGTTTCCTCAACTAACTCGCGCAACGCACAGCGTCGTAAGGGCTCACCGGCTTCTCTCGTCCCCGCTGGTAACTCCCACAGATAACGACGGACGGTGACGCGAAACTGACGAATCAACACAAGCCGATGATAATCCCAAATAGGAACGATAACAACAGAACCGGGGTGTTGGACTATCTCTCGATCGGCGATCGACGTTGCATCAAACCGCCACCGCTCATGCACTACCTTGATGATGCGACCAGAGTACACCGTACGAGCGGTCAGTCGCTTCGCGGATACATGATGACGAGGACGCCCAGTGCCTTTCTCAGACATCCGACGTTAGGGAGGGAAGCTGAATAGTGGGATCCAGAATGCGTAGCTCACCAGCCACCGCCACAAGCTGCTGTAACACCTGCTCGTCAGCACTTTGCAACCACATGCTGTAAAGATCCAGCCAAGTATCGAGCAACTCTTCTCGTCGCAACGAGCACTCATACGCTGAGAGCTGATCCATGAGCTGACGCACTTGAACCTCGGTGAATCGATGCAGCATATCAAAGTAATCGTGCCTGACCCGCTGAAGAATGTAGCGGTATTTTCCGAACTCCTGACTCAAGTCTGAGAGAACTGCAGACAGGTCAGTCGCACGCTGTTGAGCCAACCGGCAATAAGTCGCCGCAAACGAATAATATGCCTGACCATATCCTTCAAATGCCCGCTCACTCTTTCGACACCATGCACTCTGACCAAACTGCGGTGCAGCAAGCTCGTCAAAAATACTAAGAAATAGCAAGATGTAGTCTGCATTCATCTGATAGAGAAAGAACTTCTGGTATGCATCACCCTGACTACCCTCTACCAAACGGTGTACATCCGTAGCGCGAAGAGAAACAAACCGATGAGACGCAGAATGATAGTCTGAGCTGATCACTTTGATCAAAAGATGGGCAAGGTAAATATTAGTTGCAGCATCAATCCCGTCACCTGATGTTTCGCATCCGCTGGCTATGCGAGATTTGAGAATACAGCCAAGCATAAACTGCTCGGCTGTTTCACGTTGCTGCGACGGTAAATTGATGTAAGACGGCTGCACCCTCATGACATGACGAACTATAGCACATTATAAGATGCAGAGCAAACGCTACCCTATGATATATAATACGTTATGAAATTAACACTTGAGCGTCTCACGTAGACACGTTGAGAGATACTACCCATCAAGAGGATGGATCCGTCATAACGGGCGCAGAAGACTGAATGGAGAACTCGAAGAGATAATCCGTGGAACGCTGAGCACGATCGTCCGGATCAAAACTGGACTTAATATTAGCTAATAATACCCGCAGAGCCCTTGCCTCTTGATGCGGACGCAAGAAGGCAATGTACCCATCGTAAATAATGCCATTGTGAACATGCCCACCTTGCAGCTCCACCTGACGCAGCAAATTATGACGCCATCTATTGCTGCCCGCCAAGGAAGCGGCAAAACTGATCGGTCCCCCATACAGCCCCGGCGCTGCACTAGCCGTAGTCTTTGCAAACTGGTAGATATTACCTTTGGCCTCAACCAGATCGACAAGGCCGTCTGGTGAAAGATACTGGTATTGTGCGTTAAGGTCATCAATCATGACAAAATCTCCCGGATTGATCCTGATCTTGCCACCACTGTTATTGGTAATGGTGATATAGAAGACGATAGTCTCTCGAGGATAAGGATTCTTGCCGGCATTCTTACCGAAAATGGCCGCATCCTCAAAGAAACGATCCAGCTCGCCATGCGGCACATGTCGAATAGTGATCTTCACGCCTTCGATCGTCTGTACGGCAGACGACGGTTCCAGCGTAAGTAACTCTGGAAACGGAATGGATTGCCGGCTGCTGGAGACCGATAGCTGTGAGCGCGTTTCTCGACGAGGCGCCACTTGAGCAGACGTAGAACCACAACCGCTCAAGCTGCCCGTCACCAATACTGCCACTATCCAAAACAACATGTCATTTCTCATGAATGAGCCAGATTGTAGCACGAGTTGACTTATCGCTCAACGCACTCGCATTACACCCGCGTATACGGATCAAATAGCTTCTGATGTTCTTCCAGCGCGTAACGATCTGTCATCCCCGCCACATAGTCGCAGATCGCTCGCTCCAAACCATCGAGCGCGATACGTCGCTGGGTGGTCGGCGGCAGTTGCTCCGGCTTGGCACGATAGACGCCGAACAAATCGCGCACAAAGCGATGTGCTTTATCAGACATGCGCACCACGCGATAATGGCGGTACAGTTGAGCAAACAGAAATCTTCGTAAAGGCTGCCGTCGCTCATGCATCTGAGAGCTGAATGCGATGATATGCTCCTTGGTACGGTGCACATCTTCCAGTGTCCCGACACCAAAATCCTTCAAGCGCTGCTCCGAAGCATCGATGACATCAGTAATGTGCCAGTCAATGAGACGCCGGATGATCTGATACTTGCGAATTTGATGTGGCATAGAAGAACCACCGACAACTACGGCTTGATGCGCTTCTTCCCACAACGGCACCTGACGCAACATTTCCTCCGTAATCAACCGAGAGGTGAGCCCATCATCGATATCGTGATGGTCATACGCAATGCCATCAGCAAGATCAACCACCTGCGCTTCCAGTGTTGACTGCTGCGCCTCGGCTTTCGGGACATGTTTCAGAAACCCCTCCCGCACCTCCCATGTAAGATTCAACCCTGGAAACGCCGGATACCGCTCTTCCAAAATATCGACAATCCGCAAACCATGCATGTTGTGATCAAAACCACCATGCTGTGCCATCAGTTCGCGCAACGCATCCTCACCTGCATGACCGAACGGTGGATGACCAATATCATGAGCTAACGCCAGCGCTTCCGCCAAATCCTCATTTAACCGTAACGCCCGAGCGATCGTGCGAGCAATCTGAGCCATCTCCAAAGTATGGGTCAGACGCGTTCGGTAATAATCTCCCTCATGATTGACAAAAACCTGCGTCTTGTATTCCAATCTCCTGAACGCCGTGCAATGAATTATGCGGTCGCGGTCCCGTTGATAGATAGAACGAAATGACGGTTCCTGCTCGGAATGCACGCGTCCCCGCGTGTACTGACTCTGACACGCATACGGTGCCAACAGCTTCCCTTCTCGCGCTTCAAGCTCCTGGCGCGTCAACGGCCCCATACAACTCCTTCAAACGATCGTATAATTCCGAGAGCGATTGGGAAATCACCTTCGTCCCAGCACATACCGGCATAAAATTCGTATCGCCATTCCACCGCGGGACCACGTGAACATGCATATGCCCCACAACACCTGCACCGGCCACGCGCCCAACATTACAACCAATGTTGAATCCATGCGGATGCAACAGACGCGTCAACAATCGCTGGGCCTCCCGCATCAAACCTACAATATCCAACACCTCTTCTGATGACAAACGATCCCAATCCTTCACATGCCTGTAAGGCACCACCATCAAATGACCGTTGTTATACGGATAAAGATTCAGGAGCAGAAACGCTCGTTGACTCCGTTTCAAGATGAGATTGCGACGATCTGCGCGATGAGAAGCCTTCTGACAAAACAAACAGCCCTTTGGCAGCGCCACCCCCACGTAGCGAATCCGCCACGGCGCCCACAGCCGCTGGTGACTATCGTTCGACAACCGATGAGAAGATCGGCGGTTCGCCATGGAGACGCATCAAGAAGTTAACCGTGTCAATCGACCAGACCCACATCTGCTCGGCCTTAGCCAAGAGTGCCGCTCCATCATCTATACCAGCTAGCGGGATAATGATCCGCCGATGCCAAGCTGGACGAGCGCGCTTGGCCAACGCCGCAAAATCAACTACGCTCTGCTCGTTCATAAACGCATCATACATCACCAACCCCAACCACCTCCCCTCCCATCCCTCAGCCTCCAGCAGCGCCCCATGCAGAGTAGGTAGCGGTTTCACGTCCACCGTCTCAAACGGCACCAACCAACGATCATAGTGATTGATATGCACCAGATCGCGACGAAACAAGCGGAAAAGCTTCGCAATGCGATCGGCTTCATGTTGCTCACAAGAGGCAGAGAACCGTTCGTACCGACGGTGCAACGTGTTCCGAAACTGCTCCGCCATCTTGGCCAAACTCCCATCAGGACCATGCTCGCGCGGCTGACGAACATGACACTCCCACAATCCCCAAAATGGATCGGTCAGATAGGAAAAGCAGCCGGATCGCTCCACAACGCCTACCCCGACAAACTGATTGAGCAGATTGTGAATCCGCTGCGACGATCGCGGCACCAAACGGCAAATATCCCCGAACCGGTGGCGTCGCTGCTCAAGCACCGACAGCAGCAACGAACTGGGTTCTTTGCGTAACGCCGCCCCAAACTCCTCGAATCGTGCCGCGCAGTAATGATGCAAGGATCCCTCGGCATGAAACATGAGCCGTTCGAGCATCTCAGCCACTCGATTGATATCCATCGGCGCAGCAGACTGTCCCGATCGCAACGCCTCCACCTGGCGGCCGACCATATGCAGATAAAAGGGTACGCCATCAACCAACTCTGCCAAGAAAGCCGCCAGTCGCGATGGGATCACCTCAGGTTCTACCACATGCTGAAGATATCGACAGCTATCGGATAAATCAAATGGACCAATATGCATGACTTCGAAGTTACCAAAGAGCAGCGAGAACCGTTCGGAGAGAATCTGACGCGCCTGTGAGGGCACAGCGCTGGTTACCAAAAACATCGTTTCTGGTTGGACCATGATCTGACGCCCTAAGATCGCGAACGGCTCTTCAATCGACCATTGCTCAAGACGCTCGAACGACTCCAGGATGACAAGAGGTGGACACTGCAGCACATCCCGTAGAATCAGCGGCAATCGAAGCAACTGCTCAAACGCCTGGGTATAAGCATTCCGATTGCACAACGTCCGGATATGAACAATGGCCGCCGCTAACGTCGGACACTGAACGTGCAACTGCTCGGAGGAGACTTGCCAGAAATCCGTTGACGCGATACCCTGCCGCTCCAACACCTGAGCCGTGACCGTGGCAATCCACCGATCGGCAAATCTCACGAACGGTTCGTGCCGGACCTCCGCATACACGGAGACATACGCCATATGTCGCGTGGTCGCCAGCATCCGATTGACAATCGATGACTTCCCAACGGACCGACGGCCAACAATGGCGACGTTCTGACGATAGCCCTCGGAGAACCCCTGAACACGCTTCACCAAACACTGAAGGATCTCGTCGCGTCCGAAGAATTCCTCACCACATACAGGATCGGTCAGGGTCGTCGTCATGGAAGATAGTATATCGGATTCTGAGGTTTATGGGCCTTACGAATCTCGAAGTACAACACAGGAGCAGCAGCATGCCCTGTCGAACCCACCCTGGCGATCACCTCTCCCTGCTGCAGCTGCTGTCCGGCATGAACTAGCAACAACTCATTGTGGGCATAGACCGTGGAGAAACCATCGCCATGATCAATAATGACTGTCTTACCGTATCCGCGCAACTGCTCGTCAGAGAACGATACGCGACCAGCCCGCGCCGCCTTCACCGCCACACCCGCACGCGCCTCAATATCAATGCCCTTGTTTGCCACTAGTCCTCGACGTGAGCCAAAATGCGTCACGACCTTTCCTTGCACCGGCCATGCAAAACCATTCGGATCAAACGAAACGCGCGACGTCTCTGACGTTGGCGCTCGTCGCCCTGTCACATTGGGCACAAAGATCAACTGTCCGACCTCGAGCTTCGAGGCATCGGGAAGACGATTAGCCTGAACAAGTTGGTCAAGCTCGATGTTGTAGGCCTTGGCTACCTGCCATAGCGTTTGCCCTTTCTCTACGCGGTGATAAAGACCGGATGTCATCACGGGAACAGCGGAGGACGGAGTCGAGACTGCAGGTGTCGATGCTGTCGCTACCGGTCGTACCGTCGTACATGCAGCGGTCATCACCAACCCCATTGCTATACCGATGTAGGAAGATATTGGAGCGGGTGACGGGAATCGAACCCGCGCTGTCAGCTTGGGAAGCTGAAGTTCTGCCACTGAACTACACCCGCCTGTCCACTAAGACGATGTCGCACCCACAGCCGACGCAGCAGCAAGCTCCGCCACTACCGCATGACGCAGACATCGCGTTGCCTGTAGAGGATTGTCTGCCGCGCAAACCGCCCTCACGACAGCAACACAACTTGCCCCGGAGCTGACGACCTCTCCGATATTTCCCTCATCGATCCCGCCGATCACCACCTGCGGGATGGATACGCGAGCACGCACCTGCCGAATCAATCGCAATCCCACAGGCGAGTAATCAGGCTTTGTAGGCGTTGTAAAGATCGGCCCGACTCCGATGTAATCAACCCCCAACCGTTGCGCCCGCTCCGCCTGCACGACACTATGCGTGGAAACGCCGACAAGCAACGCCCTGCGTCGATCGAATGAGCGGACCGCCGAAACCGGTAGATCGTCCTGCCCCAAGTGCACTCCGTCAGCATCCACCGCTACCGCCACATCAGGCCGATCGTTCACGATAAAGATCGCACCGCCACGGCGACATAACAGCTGCATCCGACGAGCGTATCGCCACAGCTGCAACGCCGTCAACTGTTTGCCACGAAGCTGAATGGCGTCGGCGCCTCCGCGAACGGCCGCCTTCGCCACCGCTACCGGATCCCGATCCCCCACCGACGTGACGTCAATGATAACGTAAACGCGCCAGCTCAGCAAGCGCCGCTCGTTCCCACGCATAGAATCGGAACCGTATCTGCTGGAACCGGGGGGCAGACGCGCCATCGAGCAATCGACTGAACTCCTCCAGCACCCGCAACGCTTCCTTCACTCTCGACCCATTGGCCAACAATAACTCCCGCCACCGACCCGGTGTATATCGCCGGCTACCAAATGACCGCCCGACATCCTGCAACGCATCGCGATGAAGCGCCAGCAATGCCGCACCGGACAACTTGCGCATGCTCAAAGCGAGTGCATGCCGGATAGTACGCAGGCGCCGAGTCAGCGATTGATGCTCCAACACAAACCGCGCCACTTCTTCGCAAACCCGCAACCCCTCCATGGCTCGGTTGGCATTCGCATCCATGATGCGATAGAGCACCTGTCGCGAACGATCAGTCGTCTTGATCATCCGCCAGCGCTCTGGCGCATCGCGCGACGCGCCAACAACGTAGTGGACCGGCCAGGTACTAGGGGCAAACTGCGCACACACCCTCCGCACGACTCCACAAACCGCCCCCCCACGATATGATCAACTGTCCAATCGCCGCCTTTCACCAAGACGTCCGGACGCACCCGACGAATCACCCGCATTGGCGTCGACCCTCCAAAAGCCACCACCCAATCGACAGACTCCAATGCCGCCAGCACCCTGATACGATCATGCAGCGACTGGAGCGGACGGGTCGCACCCTTCAGCCGTCGCACCGAACGATCATCGTTCACCGCAACGATCAACACATCCCCCAGCCCGCGCGCCCGCTCCAAGTAATGAACATGACCATAGTGCAGCAGATCGAAACACCCATTGGTGAACACGATCCGCCGTTTCAGACGACGCAACGAAGTGAGGAGACGACTTAGACGTGCGCTCGTCAGGATCTTGCGCTCGATCGAACTGGAAACACGAGCGTCTCGACGAGTTCGCAGAGTATGTGCGCGATAGTGATATGGCATTCCTGGATATGCTGCGTATTGTTGGACGGGACAACGATCGGAACATCCGACAACCTCGCTAACGCCCCGCCGCCCGCTCCTGTGAGTCCGATGACATGCAACCGCTGCTGGCGCGCCGATCGCACGGCGCCCAACACATTGGACGATCGTCCGCTAGTCGAGATAGCAACCAACACATCGCCCGGCTGACCAAATGCTTCCACCTGACGAGAGAAACACTCCTCGTAGGAATAATCATTGCTCACGGCTGTCAGCGTGGAGGTGTTGGTCGTCAAGCATACCGCCGGCAACGCCCGGCGCTCCCGACGAAATCGCCCAACGAACTCAGCCGCCAAATGTTGGGCATCCGCTGCCGAGCCACCGTTCCCACACAGCAGCAGCTTTCGGCCACGCCGAAACGTCCCGGCAATCAACCTGGCTGCCTCAACGATCCGGCTCTCCCCTTCATCGAGCAACGCCTGCTTCGTCGCGATCGATTCCAGCAGCAACCGCTGCGCAACCTCCCCCAACCGCCGATCACCCAAAGAAGGTCTTCGCGAGATCATACAATCCCATATCCAGCGTCTTGAGCTGCCCAACCGCCTTCTCAACCGCCACCGGTACGATCTGGTTGCCCTGAAGACTGACCATGTACCCAAACTGTTTCTGCTGCACCAGCTCCACCGCCTTCACACCAAAGCGTGTCGCCAGCACCCGATCAAACGCCGACGGTGTCCCGCCACGCTGCAAATGCCCCAAGACCGTTACGCGCGTCTCGTAGCCCGTCATCGATTCAATGCGCTCCGACAGCGTCTGCCCGATGCCGCCCAGACGGACATGTCCGAACGCATCTTTCTGCGCAGCGGCGGTCACCACATCGCCATCTTTGAAGTTTGCTCCCTCGGCGACCACCACAATGCTAAAGGTTTTGCCGCGACCGTGCCGCGCCTGCAGCACGCGATAAACCTCATTCACATCAATCGGCTGCTCGGGAATCAAGATCAGATCAGCCCCTCCCGCAATCCCGGCGTAGGTGGCAATCCACCCGGCATGCCGCCCCATCACCTCCACCACCATAATCCGATGGTGGCTCTCCGCCGTGCTGTGCAACCGATCGATCGCCTCGGTCGCGATATTGACGGCCGTGTCGAATCCAAAGGTGAAGTCCGTCTCGGACAAATCGTTGTCGATCGTCTTCGGCACCCCGACCACCGGCAATCCCTCTTTCGCCAATTTGGCGGCAACGCCCAGCGTATCCTCACCACCCACGGCGATCAGCGCCTCGAGATGCAGTCCGCGGAAATTGGCGATCACTTTCTGTACCTCCTCCGGACGCTTGTACGGGTTGGTGCGCGACGTCCCCAGAATCGTGCCCCCCTTCGGAAGGATCCCGGAGACAGCGGCCAAATCCAGCTCCACGGTATCGACCTTGATCAATCCCTTCCACCCGTTACGGATGCCGGTGACACTCCACCCCAGCTGCAGCGAGCGGCGCACGACCGCCCGGATAACCGCATTGAGCCCCGGACAATCCCCACCGCCCGTCAGTATACCGATCTTCATTGTCTGATCTCCCCTTCCTCCTGATCGTACGGGAATTCCCCGTGAAATGTCGGTTCCAGCTCGGGAGATATCGTTGCACCATCCTGCACCGCCCGCGAAGCAATACGCCCCACATGCACGCGCACCATGATCGCCTCAGCCACTCCCAACATCTGCTGGACCGTCCGTCGAATCTGATCTTGAATGCGCTCCGTGGCTTCAGGAATATGCGCATCGGACCAGAGCACCGCCTTGACGTTCACCACCAGACCGCGCTTGGTCGCCAGGAGCTCCGGCTGCAGCTCTTTCACCTCCACGATCTCCGCCGCCAGCCGCTTGAGATGCTCCTGAATCGCCATCAGCGACACCGTCACCGGACCGCCCGGATTGCTGAATGCAATCGTCCGCTCCCGCTGGAACCGCCCGACCATCCACTGCGCCAGCAATATCCCGATCACCACCGAGCCGATGCCGGTCCCGAAACAGATCACGCGAAGCCGCTGCTGCTCCTGAATCATCTGCAGCAGGATCGCCACCTGATCGGAACGGAGATAGCCGAGCGACAACGCGATAAACGTGCCGCCAACCAACCCAAAGATGAAGACATATAGCACAACCAGGACAGCCGAAATGGGACGCACGCTCCCTCCTACTCCGTCTCGCCGATAATCGCTTTGGCGAGATCGTCGAACGACTGCCCCCGCAGAAACTGCGCGTCCGCGAAGAGTCGTCTGTGAAACGCCGTCGTGGTCTTCAACGGCTCCACCACAAACTCATCCAACGCCCGCTGCATCACACGAATCGCATCCTGGCGGGTCGGGCCATAGGTAATTAACTTCGCCAGCAATGAGTCGTAGTTCGGTGGCACCCGATAGCCAGCATAGATATGCGTGTCCAATCGGATATTGGGCCCGCCCGGCGCGTGATACGTCTCGATCATGCCGGGACAGGGGCGGAACCCATCATCCGAATCCTCGGCATTGATCCGCACCTCGATCGCCGCCCCGCGGAACTTGATGTCATCCTGCTTGAAGCTCAAACGCTCACCGGCGGCGACCTTGAGCTGCTCCTTCACCAAA
>Ga0247727_10012149_pt1 | contig 14848 bp, 15 predicted proteins | sample WisWelCaveWW1625_FD_202498 | JGI IMG/M metagenome (GOLD analysis project Ga0247727, IMG submission 202498) | Biofilm microbial communities from Wishing Well Cave, Virginia, United States - WW16-25 | ecosystem: Environmental > Aquatic > Deep subsurface > Groundwater > Cave microbial mat | place... | reverse complement strand
GAGATCGTGGACCCCCGGGCCGCACTCCTTGTGGCCGGCAGTCATGGCATCGGCAAACGCACACCGTTCGACGAATACCGGAAACAAAGCCGAGGCGGCAAAGGCATCATCACCATCAAGACCACCGACAAAGTTGGCGACGTCGTCGGTGCGTTGAGCGTCACGGACTCCGACGAAGTCATGCTTACAACATCACAAGGCCAGACCGTCCGCACCCCCTGCAAAGACATCCGCACTGCCGGCCGCAACACCCAAGGCGTGAAGCTGATCAACCTCGACAAAGGCGACAAACTCGTCGCCCTCGCCCGCGTCATCAGCGAACAACAGGAAGCAGCGGCCGAAGCCATCGAAGACGTGAAGAAGAAATAGCGCGCTCGCTGTACTTCGATTTGAGCAATTCAGGATAAAGCTCGCGGAGCTTCTTGAGTTTGGGGATGGCCCAGGCGAGGACGTAGGGTTGGTAGGGATGGTTGGCGACGTAGTCCTGATGATAATCCTCGGCCGGATAGAACTTCTCCAGACGCTCGAGCGTCGTGACAATGGGTTGCTCAAATGCTTTCGCCTGTTCGAGCTGCCGGATGTATGCTTGCGTGACGCTTTGCTGCTCGGCGCTGCTGTAGAACACAGCCGACCGGTATTGGTGGCCGGTATCGGGGTGCTGCCAGTCGAGCGTGGTCGGATCGTGCATCGTGAAAAACACCTGCAGCAGCGTGCCGTAGCTGATCTTCGTGGGGTCGTACGTGATCTCAATCGATTCCGCGTGTTGGGCCGCACCGGCGGAGACAATGTCGTAACGCGCGTTGGCCGCGCTGTCGCCGGCATAGCCGCTGACGACGCTCGTCACGCCGGCCAGTTGCTCGAACACAGCTTCGGTGCACCAAAAGCACCCGCCGGCCAACACGGCCCGGCTTGTCTCGCCGGGTTTGGCATTCTCCTTCAAATCCTTTTCTGGTTTTGGCAACGGCCTCGCATGGCCAGCTTGGCCGCCGGCCGGCGTGCAGGATGCGACACCGGCCAAAATAAGCAGGGCCAAGAAGATCGTTCTCATGTGGTCGCACTTGATTGGATGTACCGGCCGGCAAAACGTTGCTTGGAATCTTCCGTCCCCGCCGGTATCCTACGATCAAGTTGCTGGCTGGCAATAAACCCGATACCGGAGGTCTCCATGAAGATTGCTGCGTTGATTGCTGTTGCATCCCTGGTTGCCGCGACGTTTTCGTTTGCGGATGAAGCGACGGATAAACCCGACAATGCCGGCTTTGCCAAGATGAAATCTCTGGCCGGCGCGTGGAAGGGCAAGACCCCGGATGGAAAGGATGCAACCGTCACGTACCGGATTGTCTCCGCCGGTCACGCCGTCGAGGAACATCTCAGCTTCGCCGACATGATCACGATGTACCACGAGGACGGCGACAACGTGATGTTGACGCACTACTGCGCCGGTAACAATCAACCGCGGATGCGCGCGTCGTACAAGGCCGGCGACAAAAGGATGGACTTCTCGTTTGTGGATGCGTCGAACCTGCCGGACCTGAATGCCATGCACATGCACACGGTGAACTTCACCTTCGTCGAAGCCGATCACATCAAGGCCGAGTGGTCGCACTACAACGCCGGCAAGCAGGCCGGCAGCATTGTGTTTGATTTGACGCGCGGGAAGTAGAACCGGTCACACCGTCGCGGCCGCCGCTTCGGCTTCCTTCGATTCGTTACCGAAGAGGCTCCGGGTGAACCAGCGCCAAATGGCCTTGATGCCTTTAAGCAAGCCGGTATCGCGGACATCCGCAATGCCGTACGCCTGCGCGACCTCGGCTTCGTGTCCCTTGTAGCGCGGCGGCATCGTCAGCAGCGATTTCGCCGCATCGCCTTCGACAAGCAAAAGGTCCGGATAGAACAGTCCGCGTCCCACCGCGTATCTGCCGACCGGCAACGGTTGCGTCCGTGCCGCCATCACCAACCACGGCCGGTACTCGAACGTGAGCTTGCCGGCCCCGTCTCTCACCAGCTTGCCGTACGTCCGAATGGGCATCTTCTCGATCTTGCGCGCGGCGAACATCCAATTGCCGTTCGCCGCCGGCGTGAACCGCTTTCGTTTCCGCGAAACAAAGTCCCACGTGAACACCGAGCCGTACACCATCAGCCGGAACGACCAGCCCGCCACGAAGTACGCGATCACGATGATGATCAGCGACAACACCGCGCCCCAGACCGGGTCAATCTTGTGGACAATCACCAGCAATCCCATCAGCGCCGTGCGCGCCGATTTCAACGCCGCGTCCACCGCGCCGAACGGGCTGACAAGAATCAGCACGTTGATGACGTGCCCGCCCAGCCACACAAACACAAACGCCGCGACCGCCAGTGGAATAGACAACACATTCAACAGAGGCGTGAAATCCATTGCCGCGAAGCCCAGCCCGGCCAGATTCGCCTGCGAGTTGCCGGCGCTGTGAAAAATCGTCGCGATGAGTGGGATGACCGCGCCTCCGGCCACGACGCCACTTACCTTATTTTCAATCGTCTCGGCGACATCGAGCGGTTTCTTGGCGCCCGGCGGCAGGATCGTGCCCAGCACGTCCTTGCCGGCTACGACGCCAACAAGCAATAATGCCGGCGCCCAGAACGACGGATGCGCGTACCATGGCAGCTTCGCCTTCTGTTCCGGCGTCTTGGCCTGCCACCAATCGTACGCCCCCACGGCGCTCGTGCCGAGCAGCGGCGACATCGCGATGCCGGTAATCTTCGTCACCGACTTCGCGATTTCGAGTCCCTTGCCCGACGGCGCTTTGCTCACGACGTTCGTCGCCGCGTGGACATCACCGACGGCGACAACGAGCGCCACCACCATCAACCACAGCCATTTCATGTCGTACCCGTTACTTGAGCACTACCCACAGCGCGTGCAGCACGCCGGGAATCCAGAACAAAATGCACAGGATGATGTTGATCAACAGATCCTTGCCGGCCCCCGCTTTCAAGAACACCGCCAGCGGCGGCAACAAGATCGCGATGATGATGAGCAGGAGTTTGTTCATGCGCCGCTTATACACCAAACCGTGTCGCCCGTCACCGCAATTCCATGCTACTCTCCGGCCACGAAAACCGAAATCAAATCACTCTCCCGCGACGAGATCGCCCGACTTTGCGAGCCATCCTACCGGGCCGACCAAATCCTCCAGTGGATCTACGAGAAGCAGGCCGACTCGTTCGATGCGATGTCCAATTTGCCAGCCCCGCTTCGCCAAAAACTGGCCAGGCAGTTCGAGTTGAACGCCGTCCGCTCGGTCCGAACGCGCAGCGCCACTGACACGACGGAAAAGTTTCTGTTTCAACTTCACGACGGGGCGCTCATCGAAACTGTTCTCATCCCGGCCACGCCGGGCCTCACCAGCAGCAGCGACCGGCATACCGTCTGCGTCTCCACCCAGGTCGGCTGCGCCTACGGCTGCAAATTCTGCGCGTCCGGCCTCGAAGGCGTAAAGCGCAACCTTACAGCCGCCGAAATCGTGGACCAAGTGCTGCATGTCCAGAAACTCAGCGGTGAACGCGTGAGCAACATCGTCGTCATGGGCATGGGTGAACCGCTTGCCAACTTCGACAACCTGATGCGCGCGTTACGCATCATCAACGCCCCGTGGGCCCTCGGCATCGGCGACCGCAAAATCACCGTCTCCACCGTTGGCCTCGTCCCGCGCATCCGTCAGCTCGCCGACGACCCGATGCAGCTCCGCCTCGCCGTCTCGCTCCACGGCGCAACCGACGAAGTCCGGGAACGCATCATGCCGGTCAACAAGAAGCATCCGCTCAAAGAGTTGTTCGACGCGTGCGACTACTACGTCAACACGAAGAACCGCATGATGACGTTCGAGTACATCCTCATTGATGGCGTCAACGACTCGCTGGAACAGGCTCACAAACTCGGCGCCATCGCGAAGCGGCTGCGCGCGAAGGTGAACTTGATCCCCTACAACCCGGTCGAGGGCCTCCCGTGGAAGCGGCCGGAGCGCGATCGCTGCAAGATGTTCGCGCACACGCTCAAGTCCCACGGTGTCACCGCCACGCTCCGGATGAAAAAAGGCACCGACATCAACGCCGCCTGCGGCCAGCTTCGCCTGCAACACGCCAAAGCGGTGTAACCTCCCGCCGCCGGCCGCGTCTAGTGTTGTGAAGGGAGAACCAACCATGACAAAAGTTCTGACCGCAATCGCGGTGGCCGGAGTGTTGAGCGCGGGAGCAATGACGTTCGCGGGAGGACGCGAGCAACCGTTCTTCGCTGAACGTCTCGCACAACTCGGCATCACCGACGCACAGAAGGACCAGGTTCACACCATTCTGCGCAAATACCAACCGACCGTCGAGCCGATGATCCGAAAGCTTGTCGCCGAGCGCCGGGCGCTGCGCGAGTTGATTCACGCGGACACGATTGACGAGAAAGCGATCCGCAAACAGGCCGCAAACGTGGCCGGCATCGCGGCCGATCTCGCCGTCCAGCGCGCGCACGTCGTCCACGAGATCAAGCCGGTGTTCACCGATGAACAACTGGAGAAACTCGCCGAGATGGGCGAGGACGTGGACGCGCGCATTGACGGATTCATCGACCGGGTTGCCAAACGCATCGCTAACGACTAAAAGACGGACGTGCATGAGCCGAGCGACGAACGCCTCATCCAGTCCACTCTGGCCGGGGACGATGAGGCGTTCGCGGCACTCGTGCGGCGGTACCGGAGTCGCGTGTTCGGCATTGCCGGCCGCTTCGCGAGCAATGACCATGAACTCGACGACGTGTGTCAGGAGATTTTCATCAAGGCCTACCGGAATCTGGGCCGGTATCGCGGCGACGCACCGTTCGAGCACTGGTTGTCACGCATCGCGATCCGGTCTTGCTACGATTTGTTGCGAAAACGCCGGCCGATGGTGTCGTTGGAGGACATCGAGTTGCCGGTTGAAGACAACGTCGAGCCGCAGCGGGCGCGGGAGATTCTGGATTGGGCGATGGCGCGTCTCGCACCGGAGGAGCGAATGGTGATCACCTTGCTGGAGCTCGAAGAGAAAACGGTACGCGAGATTGCCGGGTTGACAGGTTGGAGCGAATCGAAAGTGAAGGTGCGGGCGTTTCGAGCCCGGCAACGGTTGAAGGAAGTGTTGAGTCATGAACGATGAACAATTAAACAAGATTTTTCAGACTGCGCGGACGAAGCCGGACACGTCGCGCGCCGAGTACGGATTCGAGACACGCGTGCTGGCGCGGTTGCGCGAGCCGGTCGCGCCGTGGTTTGCACTCGCGTGGCGTTTGCTGCCGGCTTTTGCAGCCGTTGTCTTGGTGGCCGGCGCGTGGTGTTACAACGAGCGACCAGCGGTCACCATCGAAGCCGCGATGGCCGGCAGCGAATCCACAACCGTAGCCGGCGTGTTCGCAGGAGACTGACATGAAGAACTGGAAAGCGATTCTCGGAATCATTGGCGTGTTTGTGTTCGGGATGGCGGCCGGCGGGTTGATTGTGGGCGGCGTGGCGATGAAGCGGCTGCACCGCGTTGTGCGCGGGGAACCGTTGTTCACTTCCAATGAAATCACACGGCGGCTGGGACGCACGCTCGACCTCGACGCGACGCAGCGCGAGCACGCCCGGCAGATCGTCGAGGAAGCGCAAGCGCGCGTGAAGGCGGTGCGGGGAGACTGCGAGCCGCAAATCCGCGCCGCACTCGACGACGCGATCCTCAAAATGCGTGACGCGTTGCGGCCGGAACAGCGGGAGAAGTTTGACCGGCTCGTGGCGGAGCGGCGCGCGAAGTGGCCGTCCCCCTGAGCGTCGTTACAACTTGCCGGCGACCTCAGCGATGACATCGAGTACCGGGTCGTCGGCGGTGAACCCGAAATCAGTCACGAGGCGTGGTTCGTAGTTCCACAGAATGTAGCCGGCGCCGCCGGCGGCAAAGAAGGCGTCGAGCTTCGTGCGAAACAATTCGGCGCGACGGACTCGGTCCCCGGCCATCCAATCGATCGCGATGCCGGATTCGGTGGCGACAAAGGGTTTGTCGAGAGCCCGCGCATCGCAGAGATCGGCGAAGAAGTTGTTCTCGCGCCGGGGCCAATCGCGACCGGCCAGCGGCTCGTAGATGTAGCCGTGATCGTGCGCGGTCACGAGGTCGAGCGGCCGGAATTGTTGGAGCCGCCGGTAATTCGCGCCCATGGTGGCCGGCTGGCCGAGGCCCAGGAGACCGAGGCTGACGAGGTGTTGCGAATCAACGGATTTGATTTCGCGGGCGGCTTCGACGGCAAAGCGGCGGAGCGTGGCGAAGTTGCCGGGTGTGTCGGGATAGATTTCGGGTTCGTTGACGAGTTGCCAGGCGAGGATTTGCGGTTCGTCGCGGAAATGTTTGGTGACGGCACGAATATAGTCGCGATACGGGAGGGGAGCGCCGCCGAACCGGTCGTGTTGCCAGCCGGCGGCGTACCATGCGGCCGGCTTGATCGGCTGGCCGGCGTCGTAGGTGCAATGTTTCCAGTGATTCTCGAGAACCGGCAGGAGCAGGATGTCGTGGCGTTTGGCGGCGGCGACGAGGGCGTCAAAGCGAGAGAAGTCACGGCCGGTCGGGCCGCAACTGATTTGGAACGCCCAGAAGCGGACGACCTTCACTCCTCGACCGGCCAGCGTGGCGAAGATTTCGTCGGCCCGGTCGGAGAGCGGCGCGAGTTCGTAGCAGTTGACGCCGACGAAACGGAATGGCCGGCCGTCGCGGATGAGTTCCCGGCCGCGTGGGGTGACGAATTGCGACGGCACATCTGGCGGAGTCGGGCCGGGAACGAAAGTGAGATTGGCGACGGCGACGGCGAAGAGCAGTGGCATGGCGCGCGAGGCTGGCACGGCGGTTGGATAGTGTCAGAATGCCGGTGATGGCGCAAGGCTACGATAATTTTTGGCGTTTGATTTTCGTGGGCCTTTGGTTTGATATGATGCCATGTATCGTCCGAAATCTCTCGAGGTGCTGCGCAACTACGATCGCGCGACCTTCTTTTCTGACCTGGCAGCCGGCATCACAGTCGGAGTCGTGGCACTGCCGTTGGCGATTGGGTTTGGGATCGCGTCAGGGGTAACGCCGGCACAGGGGTTGTGGACGGCCATCGTGGCCGGCTTTCTCATTGCGGCGTTGGGAGGAAGCAAGGTGCAGGTGGGGGGGCCGACCGGGGCGTTCGTGCCGATTCTAGCCGGCATCGTCGCCAGCTACGGTTACGGCGGGCTGGCAGTGGCGACACTGATGGCCGGCATCATCCTCATCGCCATGGGTGTGTTGAAGCTGGGCAATCTTATCAAGTTCATTCCGTATCCGGTCACGGCCGGGTTCACGAGCGGGATCGCGGTGATTATTTTCGTCGGGCAACTCAAGGAGTTTCTCGGTCTCGACGTGAAGCTGCCGCGTCACACGCCGCACCAGATCGCCGAGATTGCCGGGAACATCACCCAAACGCACTTGCCGGCGCTTGGCATCGGCGCGTTGGCGGTAGCGATTCTGCTGCTCTGGCCGAAGGCGTGGCGACGGGTGCCGGCGTCGATTGTGGCCGTGGTCGTGTGCACTGTGGTCGTTGGGGTAATGGGACTCGACGTGCAAACCATCGGCTCGAAATTCGGCGGCATCCCGCGCGGGTTGCCGGAGATCTCGATGCCGCATCTGAGCTTCGCGCAGTTTCAGGAACTGGTCATACCGGCATTGACGATTGCGATGCTTGGGGCGATTGAATCGTTGTTGTCGGCGATTGTCGCGAACGGGATGATTGAGTCGCGGCATGATTCGAACACGGAACTCATCGGGCAAGGGATCGCAAACGTGGTGTGCCCGTTTTTTGGCGGGATTTCGGCGACGGGCGCCATCGCGCGGACGGCGACGAACGTTCGGAGCGGAGCACGGACGCCGGTCGCGGGGATCGTGCACTCGGTGACGTTGTTGCTGATCGTGCTGGTGGCGGCGCCGCTGGCGAAGTTCATTCCGTTGGCGGCGTTGAGCGCGGTACTGCTCGTGGTGGCGTACCGGATGGGTGAATGGGATAACTTCCCGGGATTGTGGCGCGGACCGAAGAGTGACTTCAGCGTGTTGGTGGTGACGTTTGCGTTCACGGTGGTGTTCGATCTGACGGTCGCGGTCGGAGTGGGGTTGACGCTGGCGGCGGCGTTGTTCGTGCGGCGGATGGAGGAGATCACGCAGATTCGGTTGGTGACGCCGGAGAGCGAGATGGATACCGGGGAGGACTCCGTGCGGGAGAAGCAGATCCCGCCGGGCGTGCTGGTCTACCGGATCGAGGGGCCGTTCTTCTTTGGCGCGGCGGAGAAGTTGGAGTCGGCGCTGGTGCGGGCGTCGGCGGTGCCGCGCGTGGTGGTTTTTCGGATGCGCAACGTGCCGGCCATTGACGCGACCGGCTTACATGCGCTGGAGGTGATGCTCGACAAATTCCATCGCAAGCACACCCAGCTCGTGCTCAGTGGTGTGCAACCCCAGCCGATGAAGGTACTCTACAATGCCGGGTTCGTGGACAAGATCGGTCTCGATAACGTGTGTCCGAATATCGATGCGGCGCTGGTGCGGGCGCGGGTCATTCTGGGCGCGACGCAATCTCCAGGTTGATCAGGCGAAACGACAGCAACGTTTCACTCCACGCGAACGATGTTCCCAGAAGGACGCTGGCCATGCCGGCACAGAAGAGCGCGAGCGGCAGCCAGGATTGCGTGAGCGGCAGAACGAACGCACACGCGACAAACAGAATGATCGCGGCGTAGAACAAGAGCACGGCGTTGCGCACCAGCCGGCCCCGGCGGATGAGGTCGGGCGTTTGCAGTTCGAGGACGTGCAGGCGTTCGATGTCCACGGTCCCGGCGCCCGAGCCGAGTTTCTTGAGGGAGCGAGCTTCGGCAGCAAAGGCGCGAATTCGATCGATGACGCGGGCGTACTTGTTTCCCAGTCCGAGAAGCATGAGGCCACAAGCCGACACCATGACGGCCGGGCTGACCATTTGCACGATGAGTTGCGAGACGAACGGGATGTCTTCCATGCCGGTACCGTAGCGAACCGGCGACGGAGAATGCAATGCTATTGGATGAAAGGTGCGGATGAGGAACGTGTCGTCAGTACACGTCGTCCATCTGGTCCTTCTTATCGTCTGGGCTTGAGACCTCGACGCCCTTGATGTCGCCGCCCTTGCCTTCGTCTTCTTCCCGGTGGGCGTAGTAATAACCGCGCGAGTAGTAGCTGTAGTAGTACGGATAATAGTGGTAGTAGCCCACGCGGCCGGGTTCGAGGTTGTTGAGGACGAAGCCGAACACTTTGGCGCCGCGACTGACGGCGGTCATTTTCGCGACGCGAACGTACCGGCGCGAGGTGCGGCCGGCCCAAATGATGAACAACACGCCGTCCACGGCCGCGCCGAGAATCGCGCTGTCGGCAATGCCCATGACCGGCGTGCAATCGATAATGATGCGGTCATAGTGCTGGTAGCCCCATTCGAGGAGTTCCTTGAGCCGCCAGCCGAGAAGGAGTTCGGCCGGGTTGGCCGGATAGGAGCCGACGGTGATGACGTCGAGGCGCGGCACGTCGGTGTGTTTGACGACTTCTTCGGGCGTCGCTTCGCCCAAGAGCACGTCGGCCAAGCCCTTGTCTTTCTCGACGCCGAAGTATTTGTGGATTTCACCGCGGCGAAGGTCGGCGTCGATCAGAAGGATGCGTTCTTCTGTTTGCGCGAAACCGATGGAAAGATTTACACAAGTCGTGGTCTTGCCTTCGCGGGGAACGGCGCTGGTCAACAGAATCGAGCGCAATTTCTCGCGCGGAATGGAGAAGATGATGGCGGAACGAACGACCCGGTAGGCTTCGGCGACACCGCCCTGTTGTTTGAGTCTGTCGAGCCGGTGGGCGCTGACATCGTCAGGATTCCACTGCGCCGCCGGGATCATGCCGAGGAACGGCAGTTGCAGGTCGCGCTCCACTTCTTCGGCAAGTTTGATCGAGTCATCGATGTACTCAATGAAGAACGCGAGGGCCAAACCGAGACCGAGGCCAAAGAACGCCGCGAGGAGCAGTCCCTTCACCTTCTTCGGATAAACGGGATCGGGCTCGACAATGGCCGGCTCGAGCACGCTGATGGTGCGGCTGTTGATATTCTGGGTCATGTCCAGTTTCATCAACTGACTGACCATCGTGTTGTAGAGCGTCCGGATGCGCTCGATCTCGTCGGTCATGTTCTTGACCTCGAGTGTGCGACCTTGATCGTAGATTGCGGTCTTCTCGAGCTCGGCGGAAGCGGCATTGACCTCATCGTATTTCTTCTGCGCAATCATCAAATCGGCGTCCGCCTTTTGGCGCAAGAAGTCGATGGCGCGCTCGAGTTGAGATGTAATTCCCTGCAATTCGCCCTCCGCCTGCACCAAGGCCGGGTGCTTCTGCTTGAACACCTGCCGCATTTCCACGACGCGCGCTTCGATATCGCGACGCTTGGCTTCCCACTCAAACAAACGCTGTGCTTCGACCTCCGTGAGCGCACCCAATGCCGCATGACTGAGGCGCGAGGGCGCCCCGCTACGGTTCGCGTCGGTCTTGGCGAGCTCGGCGTCCACTGCTTGCGCCGCGGACTGTCCGGCCCTGGCAACATCCGTCCCGCCGGCTGGAGAATCCTCAATCGCCACGCGCACGGTGGCTTTCGAGCCAGCTGGGTCCACTTGACCCGCGTCGAATCGTCCCCACTGATCCGCGTAAGCATAGCCACTCGACTTCGCCGCAGCGAAGCCGCGAGCTTCGAGCCCTTCTTTGATCTTGCGGGCTACCTCATCAATCGTCATCCCGTTGACGACAATGGTGCCGGCCTTGGGAAATTCAATCGTCCCGGCTGCGCTGACCTCAACCATCTGGGTGAGGCTCGCATCCTCGTCAACCGAGATGACCAGAAACATCCCCGGCTTTACGGGTCGCGAATCAACAGACGCCGGACGGTCTTCTTGTCCGGACGGCGCTGAACCCGCAGAAGCGACCGCACTACGCTCGGCACTCAACAGCGCCATTACGGCCGGCAGGTCGGCTCGCGTGTCGAGCAGGGTCTTACGGGCCTTGGCATCGGAGAGCGATTGCATCGCCTTCACAAACACACCCGCATTCAGGGCGTAGCGTTTGTACCAGAGGTAATTCTGAGATCCGATGTCGGGCATGTTGTGCTCCCGGGCGTAGACCAGCAGTTTCTCCTGTGACGCCTTGAGCTCCTGGCCCAGTCGCGTGATCTCACGCGTCAACATCAGCAGCGCCGATTCCGCGTTGGCGGCGCGCAACTCGTCCCGGTAGCGGAAGTACTCATCGGCGAGCGCATTGGCAAACTCCCGCGCAAAATCCGTGGAAGGACTGTCCACCGTGATCATGATGATCGCCGAGTTGCGGACGGGGGCGACTTTCAGATCGATCAGGTACTCACGGATTTCGTCGGCGGTTTTCTTCATGCGCACCTGGACGCGGTGCAGCATGGTCTGGCTCATCAAAATGTCCAACTGCGTGGAATAAAAGCGGGCGTCATCCTCGCGGGTCACCTCGTTCGAGGGAACCGAAGACCCGGTGGTCTGTACGAGCAGCTTGGAATTGGCGCGATAGACCGGTTGCCGGGTGAACAGAAAGGCCGTCGTGCCGGCCATGCTCAGGAGAAAGCAGACCAGGATCAGCCACTTCCGCTTCAGCAGAATGGCCACGTACTCTTTGATGTCGACCGCTTCGGCTTTGGTCTCGGGCATTGGAGGATTGATCATATTGACGTCTGCCCCGTTAGAAATTGATCAGCTTTTCCGGGACGATCAGCCAATCGTTACACTGCACGGTCACATCTTTCTCGAATTCACCGCGCTTCATGATGCGGTCCACGTCCACAATCGTTTTGTACTTCTTGCCATCCGCCCCATACCGGATCAGCTGCACGGCCGCACCGTTCCCGAATTGGGCGATGTTACCGGCGGCGATGATCGCCTTCGTGACCGTGAACCGTTCATTGGGTGGCAACAGCAGTGGCCCCGGTCGCCCCACGTTGCCGATGACATAAATCACGCAACTACCGGTCGGACTCGCGCCTGTTTCGATGGACACATGAACCGTCGCGCTCTGAAAATAATCCTTCTCCAACGCCGCCTTGATTTTCGCGGCCACTTCCTCCGGCGTCAGCCCCTCGACCACGACACGTCCCAACGGTGGATAGTCGATCGCGCCATCATTCGGGACCAACACCTGCCGGTTCAGGCTCCGGTCCTCTTCGACCACGATCGTGATGACCATGCCCGGCGCGATGATCCGTGGCTTGGTGCTGATCTCACCGGTGGCGTTCGTGCTGACCGCGCTGGACTCCGCACCGCCGGTGACCTTCATGAATTTAACCGGATCGAGCACCTGGGCGTTGTCGCTACTGCAGCCCGCCACCAAAGCGACCGCCGCCGCCAGTATCAGGGACCTCACCATCGTGATTCCATCATACCCTCCCCGCCCGGCAGCGTCAAGGCGCGCCCGCGAACGTTTTTTGTTGGCATTCAACGCTTTCACATTAGAATCTCCCGCCTTGCACATGCCTTCGACACAAGACGCCCATCAAGAACTCAAAGACCTGCTCGCGCAACGCGATGTCTCCGCAGCCCAGGCACTTTGGCTGGACTACGCTGAGCAGCTTTCCGACCAGCCCGAATTCCTTCTTCTGCTCGTCCGCGAGTTCGCCGACGCCGGCCACATCGCCGCCGCGGCCGAACTGGCTTCTCTCATCACCGACCAACTTAAAACCGCCGGCAAACACCACGAGTGGCTCTTCGCCCTGCGACTCCAAGCCGACGCCACGCCCAACGACAAACGGCTGCGGTCCGAAATTGTCCAGGCCTACACCTCCCTCTACGAATCCGATCCTCGTTTCAAGAGCATCCTCGCCGTCGCTGAATTGGACCAATCTCGCGCCCAGATCCCGGTCGGACTCGCCAAGATGGACACGCTCCTCGCTCTCCAGGTCGGATCCTACTGCCAACAGAAAAGCTGGGGCTTCGGTCGCGTCAAAGCCTTCGATGCCGCCCTCGGCCGCATCGTCGTTGCCTTCGCTCACAATCCCGACCACGCGCTACAACTTGCCTACGCCGCCGACAGCGTCACTCCTGTTAGCGCCGACCACATCGAGGTCCGCAAACTCACCGATCTGACCGGGCTTAAAAAACTCGCCGCTGATGACCCGGTCGCTCTTGTTCGCATTGTCCTCGTCAGTTTCGGCCGCCGCGCGATGCCCGACCGCATCGAGGCCGCGCTGACCGGCAGCGTCATCGAAGCCGGTCAGTGGAAAAAATGGTGGGACAACGCCAAGAAGCTTCTCAAGCGCAACCCGCACTTCGAGCTTCCGGAGAAGCGCACCGACCCGTTCATCCTTCGCGCCGCCCCGGTCTCGCAGCAAGACGAACTTCTCGACGCGTTTCGCGACGCCCCCAGCCTCTCCCAGAAATCCGAGGTCGCCCGGCAACTCCTCAAGATTGCTGACGAACTGGATAAGCCGGAACTGCTCTTGAAGGAATTCCAAGATGGTTTGCTGGCCGCAATCAATTCAGGCCCGGCCAAACCGGCCGACAAGATCGAAGCCGTGTTTCTCCTCGAGGAACTTGCCGCTCACAGCCGCACGCCGACCGAGACCCTGCAACCAATCATCGCGAAACTTCTGGCCGATGTTCGCGACCTGCCCGGTCTTCTCGACACGCTCGGCACCGCCGCCGAACGCCGCGCCATCGCGCATCTCAAAGTCGCCCAGCCCGACCGGCTCCTGCGCGAAATCAATCAGCTTCCCGCGAAGACGCTCGACGAAATCGCCGACCTCCTCGCCAAAGCCGCGCCCGCCGTCGAGCAACGCGTCCGCAACCAAAACGCGAGCATCGAGCTTCTCGTCTGGCTCTGCCGCGCCGTCACGGCACCCAAACCGCCCGCATGGCTCGACGCCCTTCCGCGCCCGGTCTTGCTCGCCGCCGTTTTCAATGCGCTCGACATGGCGGAAAGTCGTGGCGCCAGCAAGAAACTCCGCGACCTCGTCCTCACCGACGAAACCTTGCTCACCGAATTGCTCGCCACCGCTTCCGCCGACACCGTCCGCGACTTCGCCCGGCTGCTCCTCTCCACCACCGCCTTCGACGAACTCGACCGCCGCTCGCTCATGGCCCGCATCGTCAAAGAGTTTCCGTTCGTCCAAGACCTCCTCGTCACCAAGACGGTAAGAGAACAACCGCTCACCGTCTCCCGCGCCAGCTACGAGAAACGCCGCGCCGAACTCGACGAGATCATCACCAAACGCATCCCGGAAAACTCGAAAGAGATCGGCGTCGCCCGCAGCTATGGCGATCTGCGCGAGAATTTCGAGTTCAAAGCCGCCAAGGATCTCCAGAAAGTTCTCATGCGCCGCCGCATGGAGCTCGAAACCCTTGTCGCCCGCGCCAACCCCACCGACTTCGCCAACGTCAGCACCGACTCCGTCCAAATCGGCACGACTGTCACCGTCACCGATTTAACGACCGGCCAGCCGGCCACGTATCACATCCTTGGAGCGTGGGACAGCGACCCCGTCCGCGGCATCATCAGCTACCCGGCCGCCCTCGCCCAAGCCCTTCTCAACAAACGTCCCGGCGACACCCTCGAAACCGGCGACGACGCCGGCAAGCAAAAGCTCCGCATCGACTCAATTGCCAAGGTTCCCGCCGGGATTCTTAGCGCGCTGTAGCAACGCCGACCGCCCGTCCGCCCACACCAAGTCAAATCCACGCTCCTGCAACTCCGGGAGCGTCACCCGCACCGTCCGCAATTCCAGAATCACAAAGTCCACCCGATGCTGCCGGAGCAGCCG
>Ga0247727_10012147_pt1 | contig 14850 bp, 8 predicted proteins | sample WisWelCaveWW1625_FD_202498 | JGI IMG/M metagenome (GOLD analysis project Ga0247727, IMG submission 202498) | Biofilm microbial communities from Wishing Well Cave, Virginia, United States - WW16-25 | ecosystem: Environmental > Aquatic > Deep subsurface > Groundwater > Cave microbial mat | place... | reverse complement strand
AATTACAAATTATCGCGGACGCATCTCAGTCCGCGCATAAAATTCGGCCACAGTTGCTACACAAAATCAGTTCATTGCCCTGCCGGGCATCCTGGCCACGCGACGAAGACGGCGCGACGCCGCAGGTCGAACAGTTGCCATCGTCGAGGCGGCTCACCGCACGCCCGCGTTTGGTTGGGCGCAGACGCTCATACACTTCACGGTCCGCGATCGGGATGGGCGCGAGCATCGCCTCCCGCTCGATTTCGAGCGTTTCCACGCGCGCCTTGAGGGTGGCTCGTTCGGCCAACAAATCGCCCTGGGTCTTGGCGGCTTCGGCCTCGGCGGTTTGCACGGCGGCCTGCCCGGCCAGCGCTTGGGTCTCGGCGGTCTCGGCCTGAATCAAGGCTTCGAGTTGTTGCTCTTCCAACGTCCCCCGGTGACGTTTAAGCGACTCGACATCCTTTTGCAAATCGCTCAGTTCTTTGGGGTTGGCAATGCGGCCCCCATACAAGCGGCTTTCGGCGTCGGCGATTTTTTCGCTCAACCCTTGCACATCCAGTTCGATATCCTTGAGCGTCAAGCGCGCGGCGGTGAATTGCGCCTCGGCCCCGACCAGGTGTTGGTAGGCGGCGCGCACGGCCGGCGCATCGCCCAACGTCGCCTCAATCGTTTTCAACCGCGCGCGGCGCGTATCGAGTTCAACATCAGTTTCCTGCAAACGGAGTAATTGGCTGGCACGACTCATAGGCGCGATTATAGGCGCGCGCGGCGAAAAGACAAATCTAACATGCGGTTGTCGGATTTGACGCTTGGTCTATACTTTGGCCCTCAATGAGTCAATACCTTTTGGGTAACGTAGTTTCGCCCCTTGTGGGCGAGGCCAACGGGCACCAGGCCCGATGCTACAGCAGGTATTGCTCAATGAGTCGGCATCTCATCCTTCGGAGGCTTTTATGCAGAAGTTGCTGTTCCCCCGCTGGCTGGCGCGGGGATTGTTTATCGCCTTAGGTCTGACCTTGGTGGTCGGCCTGATTCTCCTGCCTACCCAAGTCACCTATTCCTCGGACCCGTATGCGGTGGTGCGGACGTTCACCAACCCGGGCGGTTCGGGAGCCGATAGTTTTGGTGCCTCGGTGGCCTGGGTCGGCTCAAAGGCGCTCATTGGCGCTCCGGGCTATAACCCCGGTGGTGCCGATGAGTCGGGCGCGGCCTATGTCTACGATGATGTGCTTAACCAGAGCGCCGTGCCCGTGGTGCTCTCAAAGTCTGTGCCCATTACGCGCGAGGAACTTGGCTTTGCGGTGGCCGATTTTGGGGGTCAGGCGTTGGTGGGCGTTCCGGGCCATAAGGAGGCCGGAATTGTGGCGGGGGCCGCTTACGTTTTTGATGTGGTGACCGGCCAGGTTGTATTGACCATGACCAACCCCAGCCCGGACCCCGACCCGTTTGTCCGAGAGGGCTTTGGCTCGGCTGTCGCCGAAGTGAATGGGAACGTCGTCGTGGGCGCACCCGGCGTAAATGCGCCGGGGTCCCCATCGGCGGGCGAAGCTTACCGTATGAATGGCGCAACAGGGGCATTGAGTGATACCTTGTATAATCCCACGCCCACCTTTATATCCCCTGAATCGTTTGGGTCGGCCGTCGCCGCGTATGGGGATGATGTTCTGATTAGCGCGCCCTTGGATGTGGCCGGGGGTGGGTCGTCGGACTATGGCGCGGTCTACTTGATTGACCCAGACACATTAACCATCATGCGAACTTTTACCAATCCAACCCCGGTCGCCCTGGACTACTTTGGCGCCTCCATCGCGGTATCTGGCACTCACGTTCTGATTGGCGCGCCCGATGATAATTCCGCCGGCGCCAGCAAAGCCGGGGCCGCGTACTTGTTCGATGGAAATACGGGTACCCTGTTGCACACTTTCTATCTTACCTCCACCACAACTCCTGGCATCAGCCCAGCCAGCGACGACAATTTTGGGACAGCGGTTTCACTCAATGGTCAACACATTCTCATTGGCGCGCCAGGCCGGGATAGCGGCGCCACGAATGCGGGCGCGGCGTACCTGTTTAACGCCACGACCTACAGTTTCATTCAAGTCTTGGCCAATCCCTTCGCCGAAGCCGACGATGCCTTTGGGGCTTCGTTAGCCGTCAACACGGATTTGTTCCTCGTCGGCGCGCCGAAAGTCGGCGTTGGCACCACCACGACAGGGGAGGTCTATTTATTTAGTTTTGCGCCGCCCACACCCACGCCCGTCGCGCAATTGTATTTGCCGGTCATCCGGCGCGAAGTTGCCCCAACCCCCACCCCGGGTTTCTAAACACCCTCACCAAGACTAACCATCTCTATTTATTGCTTGGTGTCAATCGGGGTTATACTGCGGCGGGGCTTGCTTGCCATTCATTTTATCAATCGAGGAGATTAAGCCGTGACGCGGATACCCAAGGGAACATCGTGGAAATGGCTACTGCCAACCGTGATGGCGCTGACCCTGCTGGGCCTGCCCTTGCGGAACGCCCTGGCGGCTGGCGCGGATAACCTGGCCAGCGCCACCCCCCTCTCAGCCTTGCCTTACACCGATCCCGGTCAGGACACCACCACCGCCACGCGCGAGGCCGGTGAGTTTGGCTCGTGCGGCAGTTTCCCGATTGCGGGCAACCTGCATAGCGTGTGGTATCAATACGCGCCCGCCGCCACCGGCTGGCTCGCGGTGGATACGCTTGGCTCCAACTACGACACCGCGCTGGAGATTTACACCGGGGCCGCGCCCAACTTTGCCTCGCTCACCAGCGTCGCCTGTAATGATGACGTGGGGGCGCTCACCCAATCCGCGCTCGACATCTCGGTGACGGTTGGCTCAACCTATTACATCGTCGCCCGCGACTTTGGGGCCGGGAGCGGGGGCGCCCTGGTCTTTCACGCGTCGTTCTCGACCCAACAACAACTCTACGTCAACGAGGCCACCGGCAAAGACACCAATCCCGGTTCGGTCACGTTGCCGGTTAAGACCATCAAGCGCGCGGTGGAAATTGCCTCGCCGGGCGCGGTCGTCAACATCGTCACCACCGGCGCGTATGGGGATGCGGTGGTGATCAACAAGAATCTGACTCTCACCTCAACCCTCAGCATCGCCACGTCGGGCGCGTTCACGCTGACGAATGGCGCGCTGTTAAGTAATACCGGCAACGTCACGGGGCCTAGCATCTATGTCAATCAAATTGGCGCGGTGGGCGCGCGAATTCAGGATGGCGTTTTGCTGGCCGCACCCGGCGGCACGGTGACGGTGGGCAACGGCACTTACACCGAGACCGTGACCGTGAATAAGAGCCTGACCCTGCAAGGCAACGCCGCGACCACCATTATCAGACCACCCAGCCCCGCCGCCGATGCCGTCATCATCAGCAGTGGCGGCGCGGTGACGGTGACGAGTCTCTCTTTGCAAACGGCCAACGCAGGCGTGCGCGTTACGGCGGGCAGTGGGCACCGGGTGAGCAACAGCAACTTGAGCGGCAACAGCGCCGGCATCACCAACACCACCGGCTCGGCCGTCATTGCCACCAGCAATTGGTGGAACAGCAACACCGGCCCAACCCAGGCCAGCAATCCGGGCGGGGTCGGGCAAGCGGTGAGCGATAACGTCACCTTTAGCCCATGGTGTACCCGGCCCGCGCCTACCTGCACTCCGCTGGCGGGCATCGCCACCGAATTGATTTTCACGACCCAACCGGGCAACGGCTCGGTGGGTGTGCCATTGCCCACGCAACCCGTTTTGCGCGCGCAAGATGTCAGCGGCAACCTTGGCATCAATTTCAACAGCGCGGTGACGTTGACCTTTGGCAGTAACCCCGGCGGCGCGACGATTGGCGGCGCAAATCCGGTGAGCGCGGTGAACGGGGTGGTGACGTACACCAACATTTCGCTCACTCAACCCGGCCTCGGATATACGCTGATTGCCAGCGGTGGCGCGCTTACGTCCGCGCCCAGCAATGCTTTCAACATCGGCAACAATCCCCCGGTGGCCGTAAACGATGCGCCGTCTGTCTTAGAAGATAGCGTCAACAACAATCTCAATGTGCTGGCCAACGATAGCGCGGGCGACCCCTTCCCCGACGGGGTCATCATCATCACGGCCTCATCCCCGGCCAATGGCACGATTGTCACCAGCACCAGCGCCATTACTTACACGCCCAATATCAATTTCTTTGGCACCGATATTTTCACCTATCGGATTGGCGATGTATATGGCAGTGGCTTCTCGACCGCGACGGTGACGGTGACGGTCACGGCGGTTAATGATCCGCCCTCGTTTACCAAAGGCGCAGATCAAAACATCAACGAAGAGGCGGGCGCGCAAACGGTGAGCGGTTGGGCCAGCGCCATTTCGGTCGGCCCGGCCAATGAAGCGGGGCAAACGCTCACCTTTACGCTTACCACCACCAACCCCAGCCTGTTCGTCGTCGCGCCCGCCGTTAACCCGGGCTCGGGTAATCTCACCTACGCCCCCGCGCCTAACGCCAATGGCTCGGCCACCGTCTTTATCTCATTGCAGGATAACGGCGGCACGGCCAATGGCGGCGTGAACACTTCGATCACCCAGACGTTCCTCATCAATGTCGCCGCTGTCAACGATGTGCCCACGTTCGTAGGCGGCTCAAATCAGAGTGTGGCCGAAGACTCTAGCGCACAGACGGTCACCAATTGGGCCACCGCCGTGCGGCCCGGCCCGGCCAGCGCCGCCGATGAGAGCGGGCAAGCGCTCACGTTCAACATCGTCTCCAATTCCAATCCGGGTTTGTTCTCGGCCGGGCCAACGGTCACGGCCAACAGCCCGCCATACCCCACCACCGCCAATCTTAACTATACGCCCGCGCTCAATGCTAATGGCACAGCCACGCTGGTGATTAATCTGCAAGACAACGGTGGCACGGCCAATGGCGGGGTGGATACCTCGACCACCTTTACGTTTACGATTACCCTCACGCCGGTTAATGACCCGCCGACGGCGGTGGATGATACGGCCACGGTCAATGAAGGCAGTGGCGCGACGGCGTTGAACGCTCTGACCAATGATTACTCGGCCAACGTGGACGGCCTGGGCGAACCATTGACCATCACAACGCTTGGCCTCGCCAGCAATGGCACCGTCATCATCATCGGCGGCGGCACAGATGTCACCTATCAGCCTAACGCCGATTTCTTTGGCTCGGACTCGTTTACCTATACCGTGAGCGATGGCGCGTTCTCTGACACCGCGCTGGTCAATGTCACGGTGAACGCGATCAATGACCAACCCTCCTTCACGCCCGGCCCGAATCAAAACGTCCTGGAAGATGTGGGCGCGCAAAGTGTGCCTGGTTGGGCCAGCGCGCTCTCGCCCGGCCCGGCCAATGAGTCGGGGCAAACGCTGACGTTTATCGTCACCAGCACCGACCCCAGTTTGTTCTCGGCCCAACCCGCACTCGCGGTAGCCGGCAGCAATGGCGATTTAACCTACACGCCCGCGTCCAATGTCTTTGGGTCGGCCACCGTGTTTGTGACACTACAAGACAACGGCGGCACGGCCAATGGCGGCGATGACTCGTTTGGCCCGTTGACGTTCACCATCACGGTAACCGGTGTGAATGATGAGCCAACCTTTACCAATGGCGGTGACCGCACGGCGCTGGAAGATTCAGTCCCGCAGAATTTTGCGGGGTGGGGAGCGCCGGTATCGCCTGGCCCCAACGAGTCCGGCCAAAGCCTCACGTTTACCATTACCAACACCAATAACAGTTTGTTCTCGGCCCAACCCGATATTGACGAATTGACAGGGAACTTGACTTTCACGCCCGCGCCCAACGCGAACGGTTCGGCCACCATGTTTGCGACTCTGTTTGACGATGGCGGCACGGCCAACGGCGGCGATGACACCTCGGCCACCCAAACGTTTAGCATTACGATCACGGCCGTCAACGATGAGCCTTCGTTTACGATGAGCGCCACGCTCACCGTCTCCGAAGATGCCGGGCCGCAAACCTTCGGCGGGTGGACGTCTTCCATTTCGCCCGGCCCGTCCGACGAAGCGGGGCAGGTGGTGAGTTTCACCGTCACCCATAATCAGCCGCTCTCGTTCACCGTTCAGCCTTTTATCAATGCCGCTGGCGCGTTGTTCTTCACCACCGCGCCCGATGTCTTTGGCGCGGTGACGGCCACGGTGGTGCTGACCGATAACGGCGGCATCGCCAACAGCGGCGATGACACCTCCGCGCCGCAGACGTTTACGATTAACATCGCCGCGCAGGATGATACCCCGCTGGCCGCGCCCGATAACGTCACGGTGCTGGAAGATGGCGGCCCGCAACCGGCCTATGTGTTGAGCAACGATTCATCCCCCGATGATTCGCCGCTCTCGATTGCGGGCGTGACCCAGGGCGCGTTTGGGAGTGTGGCCTTTACGCCGACGCTGGCGACGTATGCGCCGACCAACAATTACTTTGGCGCGGATAACTTTACTTACACGCTTTCCGATGGCGGGCTGGCCACGGCCACAGGCGCGGTGACCGTCACCGTACTGGCGGTGAATGATGTGCCTGCGTTTATCAAAGGCCCCGACCAGACCCTGCCCGAAGATTCAGGCGCGCAGACGATTCCCAATTGGGCCAGCGGCATGTCGCCCGGCCCGGCCAATGAGTCGGGGCAAACGCTCACCTTCACCCTCTCGGTGGGCAATCCGAGTCTGTTTAGCGCGCAACCAATCGTAGACCCCACGACCGGTCAACTCACTTATACGCCCGCGCCCGATGCGTTTGGCTCGACCACCGTATTGGTAACGTTGCAAGACAGCGGCGGCACGGTCAATGGCGGCTCTGATACATCACCCGCGCAATCGTTGGTCATCACCCTGACGGCGGTGAACGACCCGCCCACTGCCAACGACGACTCGTATGCCGTCTTGCCGGATAGCGCCAATAATTTTCTCAGTGTGCTGGGTAACGACACCTTCCTGCCCGATGGCATTGAGCCGCTGACCGTCACGGTGGTAGGCGATAGCCCCAATGGTGCCACCGCAATTGTGAGCGGGGTGGGCGTGAATTACACCCCTGACCCCGGCTTCCTCGGCTCGGATAGCTTTACCTACACCATTTCCGATGGTGTGTTTACCGACACTGCGCTGGTTACGGTGGATGTGACCACGACTGTCACCGTCTACCGGGTGTTGTTGCCGCTGGTGGTGAGATCAGGCGTCGCCCAACCGGATTTGGTGGTGGGCATGAGTCTCAACCCGGCCAATCCCACTTCGTCGAGCGAGCCGGTGACCATCACCATCACCATCACCAATCAGGGCACGGCCAGCGCGGGCGCATTTTGGATTGACTTATACATCAATCCCCTTATCGCACCCACCGGGCCCAATGTGCAATGGCAAACGACTTGCGCGTTGTCGCCGTGCTACGGCATGGCCTGGTATGTGCCTGGACCATTGGCGGTCGGGCAATCGCTTACCCTCACCTCCACCCCGGGCGGTTATTGTGAGGGCGGCCCCGTGCCGACGAACACCGTTGGCTTCTGTTCGCCGAACAGCATTTGGCCCGGCCACTTTGCCGCTGGCACAACCGATGTGTATGTCTTTGTGGATAGTTTCTCCAATCCGGCGGTTTCCACGGGCGCGGTGCTGGAGAGCAATGAGACCAACAACCGCGCCGAGCGGCAGGGCCTCATCATTGGCGGCGCGCTCGAGGCGCTTGGCGACAAGCGTGACCCGAAGGACCTGCCCGAGCGAGGTCAGCCATGAAAAGATTATTCACCACAAAGGGCACAAAGAAAACCTTTCACAAAGGACACCAAGAAAAAATCTTTGTGGTCTTCGTGACCACCTTTGTGTTCTTTGTGGTTAGCGCCCTCTGGCCCCAGCACAAGGTGGAGGCGTATCCTTTTGCCCAACCCTCGCCGCGCCCGACGATTGACTTGACCGCCACCGCCCTCGCTCAACCCACCAACCCGCCAGCGCCGACGAACACCCCCTTGCCGCCCGGCCCCACCAGCCCGCCGCAACCTACCAACCCGCCACAACCCACGAGCGCGCAACCGTCCATCACCCCTGTTCCGCCGACGGCTACGCGGGTGAGGGCGCAAGCGACGAACACTCACACCCCCACCACCGAATCCCCCACCGCGACTCAACCCCCAACCGCGACCGACACCGAGGCCCCGCCCACCGAAATCCCTTCTACGCAGACGCCCTGGGTCATCTACATCACCACCACTCCACAACCGGGCGGCGGGAGCGTCATCATCATCACCGTGGTGCCCACGCTTCAACCCACGGCCGTTCAGCCCGAAATAGTTTCTCCGCCGAAAGCCAATTGGGATTGGTTGGGCTGGTTGGTGTTGATGTTGGTGTTGGTCTTGCTGGCCGTTCCACTGATGTGGCTGGCGCGGCGCAAATTTATTCTCCCGATGATATATCCTACCCGGGGTCGCCCACGTTCCACCGGCGTGCGGCCGGGGCGTGGGCGTCGCCTCTGACCGCAATGTGCGACGCACCTCGCAAAGCGGACGAAGCGGGTGCGTCGCACATTGGTATAATACCCCCTGTACTGGTCGGATGATTTTGGTGAAGCCTCAGGGCTTAGGCCGATGTTTCGTCGGCCCGGCGCGGTTGATGCCGCCGAAGTAAGTTTGCCGGACTGCGTCCGGGGAGCAGAGTCGTCTGACCCATGTGAGGCGTGATGCTTGGGTATCACGCCTCACACCTTGCATCCATGAATCTCTTTAAATCACTTTTCAAAGCGGCCCCTACCGAGCGTTCACTGCTTGACTTAAGCAAGTGGCTGGCGGCACCGGAGCGCGAACTGCGCGAGTGGTTGGGCAGCACGCCGATGTGGGCGCGCGGCTACGGCTATTCGCGCTTCACCATCCCCAAGCGGCGCGGTGGCGCGCGCGCCATCGAAGCGCCCGATGATAAGTTGAAGGCCCTGCAACGCTTGATTTTGCGCCGCCTGCTCAACCCATTGCCCATGCCGGAAGCCGCCACCGGTTTTGTGGTTGGCCGCTCGATTGTGGATAATGCGCGCCCGCATACCGCAATGGCCGTCGTCATCAACATTGATTTGGCGGATTTTTTTCCCAGCATCACCGCCGATCGAATCGAAGCCACTTGGCGGGCGTTGGGGTGGGGGGCCGAGGCCGCCGCCGTGCTTGCCCGCATCTGCACCCATGAAGAGCATCTGCCGCAGGGCGCGCCCACCTCACCGGCCCTCAGCAATCTCGTGTGTCGGCATTTGGATGCGCGGCTGGCGGCGCTGGTGGCAAAGCGCGATGGCGCTTATACCCGGTATGCCGATGACCTCACCATTTCTCTGCCGGGCTTTGGCCGAAATAAGCGACTCCGTCCGCATCACCCGGGCCAACTCCGCGCGCGCCCGGCCAAAAAAATTAGGGTGGGCCGCCAACTGCTCACCCATGTCAAAGCCATCATCGAGGCCGAGGGCTTTACGATTCAGATGAAGAAGAAAGTGCGGGTGCAACGCGCGCATCAACGGCAGACGGCTACTGGCTTGATAGTCAATCAAACCGTGAATTTGCCGCGTGAGACCCGGCGCTTGATTCGGGCCATGCAACATCACGAACAACTGGGGCGGCTTGACACCAAAGGACAGCAACGTCTGCGTGGATTGGAAAATTTTCAGAAGATGGTGGAAGCGCAACGCTAATGGCAATCTTTAACCCCAACGCCCCCAAACGCATTCTCTATCTGGTGCGACATGGAAATTTTGATGTAAAGGCCCGGCCCGCCGATGGATTGGGCGGCGGGCTAACGGCCCTGGGCCGACGCCAGGCGCGCTTGACGGCCAGGCGCTTAAGCCAACTGCCGATTGACACGATTTATCACAGCGATATGCCCCGCGCCGCAGAGACCGCCGCCATCATCGCCGAGCAACTGCCGGACGCGCCCATCCGATCATCGCGCCTTTTGCGCGAGTGCACGCCCGGCGCGCCGCTGGTGTTCTCCGATTACTTCAAAGACTATTCGCCCGAACAACTGAAACGTGACCAGGAGCAGGCCGAGCAAGCCTATGAAAAATTTTTTAGACTCAATCGGCGCGGCGAGCGGCGCGAAGTGCTGGTCTGTCATGGCAACATCATTCGCTATTTTCTGAGCCGGGTGATGCAAGCGCCGCCGGTGGTGTGGGGCGGCATGGATGTGCGGCAGGGCAGTATTAGCGAGGTGGAATTGCAAGCCGTCTGGCAACGCGTAAATGCGTTGAGCGATGTGGGGCATTTGCCTCCAGCGTTGTGGACGTTTATATGATATGACCCGGCCGGCGTCGGATTGCTTCGCAAAGCGGATTAGCGGATGGCGCGCCTAATCTCCAATTCTCTAATCCTCCAAACTCATCACTCATCACTTTTCACTTCTTACTCTCTCCCATGACCGATCAAATCATCTACTCCATGGTGCGCGTCAAGCGCATTTTTGCGGAGCATCCGAATAAAGAAGTCATCCGCGACATCTCGCTGGGCTTTTACTATGGGGCAAAAATTGGCGTGCTGGGCTTGAACGGCTCAGGCAAAAGCACCCTGCTCCGCATCATGGCCGATGTGGATAAAGACTACCTCGGCGAGACCGTGCGCTCACCCGGCTATAGCGTGGGTTTGCTGGAACAAGAGCCGCAGTTGGATTTAAACAAGACCGTGCGCGAGGTGGTGCAGGAGGCCGTCAATCCTATCATGGACGCGTTGGCGCAGTACGAGGCCGTCAACGCCAAATTCGCCGAACCCGACGCAGACTTTGACAAGTTGATTGAAGAGCAAGCGCGCTGGCAGGAATTTTTGGATAAGCACGATGCCTGGAATTTGGACAGCCGGTTGGAGTTGGCGATGGACGCTCTCCGTTGTCCGCCGCCTGAGACACCGGTGTCGGTCACATCCGGCGGTGAGCGCCGTCGCGTGGCGCTGTGCCGCTTGCTCCTCACGGAGCCGGATATTCTTCTGCTCGACGAGCCTACCAATCACCTCGACGCCGAGTCGGTGGCCTGGTTGGAGCGCCACTTGCAACAATATCAAGGCGCCGTCATCGCCGTTACCCACGACCGCTACTTTTTGGACAACGTGGCCGGATGGATTCTGGAACTGGACCGGGGACATGGCATTCCCTGGAAGGGCAATTACTCGTCGTGGCTGGAGCAGAAACAAAATCGCCTGGCGCTGGAGGAAAAGGCCGATGCCCGACGACAAAAGACGTTGGAGCGCGAACTGGAATGGATTCGGATGTCGCCCAAAGCGCGGCAAGCCAAGGGCAAAGCCCGCGTCTCCGCTTACGAAAATCTGCTGAGTCAGGAATCCGAAGAGCGCCGTGAGGATTTGGAAATCTACATCCCGCCGGGGCCGCGCCTGGGCGATGTGGTGATTGAGGTGAAGGGTGTGACCAAAGCCTTTGGCGATAATTTGCTGTTGGACAATGTGGACTTCGCGATTCCGCCGGGCAGTATCGTGGGCATCATCGGGCCGAATGGCGCGGGCAAAACGACTCTGCTCAAAATGATTGTGGGCGCGGAGAAACCGGAGAGCGGCACGGTGACGGTGGGCCAGACGGTGAAGCTGGCCTATGTGGAGCAAATGCGTGACTCACTGGATGGCGAGAAAAATGTGTGGGAAGAAATTTCGGGCGGCACCGACCTCATCATCCTCGGCCCACGCATGCTTCGCATGAACTCACGCGCCTATGTGGCCTCGTTCAACTTTCTTGGCTCTGACCAACAGAAGAAAGTCGGCACGCTCTCCGGTGGTGAGCGCAACCGGGTGCTTCTGGCCAAGATGTTGAAAGAGGGTGCGAACGTGTTGATGCTGGATGAGCCGACCAACGACCTCGATGTAAACACCCTGCGTGCGTTGGAAGAAGCGCTCGAATCATTTGTGGGCTGTGCCATCGTCGTTAGCCATGACCGCTGGTTTTTGGACCGCGTGGCGACGCATATCCTGGCCTTTGAGAATGAGAGTCAGGTGATGTTTTACCATGGCAATTTCTCCGATTACGAAGCCGACCGGCACAAACGGCTGGGCCTGGCCGCCGATACCCCCCACCGGGTGAAGTATCGAAATCTAAAACGATGAACGCCTTGCGCCTCACCGCCTGATCATCGGCAAATAAGTGGCATGCGATACCAACTGAATGATGTGCGCGACCGATGGTACGCCGTTCCCGTTCAGAATAAACAACATATAGTGTCCGGGCGGGGCCAGGTTTGGATCGGAGGGCACGTTGACGATGAGACCGTCGGTCGTCAGGGTGAAACTCAAGTGATTGATGCGCTGGTTCTGGTTAAAGGCATGGGTCACCGACCCCAGCCGAATCCAGGTGACGTTTGAGATGACATCGGTGGTTTGCACCAAGAAGCTGTGGCCGTAAACCGCCTGCGTTGGAGCCGCCGCAATGGTGGGTCGTGGGCCTTGGAAAAGATAAGGCGGTGAGAAAATTTCGATATTATTTTGTGCGCCGGCCGCCGTGTCGGGGTGTCCGCCACCGCCGACCATCACCCGGCCATCGGGCAACAGCAGGGCGACGGAGTGGTAGCCCCGATACCGGGTCTGGGCGGCCAATAGAGTCCATTGCTCCGTGTTTGGATCCCAGAGTTCGGCTTCCAGCACCGCGCTGACCGGGTCATCAAACGCCGCGATGCTACTGCCTCCTGTCACCAGCACCGTGCCATCGGGCAGGAGGGTGGTGTTGAGATGCCGCCGCGGAAAATTCATCGAGGCCACGCTACGCCAGGCGGGATTGACATCGTTGAGGTTGATGACCTCGGCGCTGGCGGTGGTTGTATACATCGTTCGGTCCTCACTGCCGCCCACGATCAACACTTGGCCATCATCGTACATGACCGAGGATCCATAGTCACGGTAAGGCATGGCGCTGGCGGCTACATCCATCCAAGCCCCGGTTCCGGTGGGGTCGAGGTAACGCGCCATTGGTTGCGGTCCGGCCACAAAGACCTGACCGTTGGGGGCCGCATACAAATAAGGATAGAGGTCGGCATACTCCGGGTAGTCGCTGGGCTGTGGAGCCGTGGTAAGCGTGCGCCAGGTGGAGGTATAGGTCTGCCACACCTGGGGGATGAGATTGACCTGGCCGGTAATAAACGTCCCCGCCATCACCAACACCTCGCCATTGGCCAACGTGACATTGGAAGGATACCAGCGGCCATTGTTCATGGCGGGCAGGCGCTGCCAGGTATCCGTGAACGGGTCATAAATACTGGCCTCATCCTCGCCCACCGCATCCAGGATATGGCCGCCGGTCACGAGCAATCGGCCATCCGGCAAAAACGAGTGACCCGCGCAAAAGAGGTCATACGTCAGCACGCTCGTCGCCGTAATCAATCCGGTGGTTGGATTCCATAGATAGGGGTTGCCGTCCCAGACGGGGTTCTCGTTGTGACGGTCCCAGAACATGACCTGGCCGGTGGGGAGCAGATGCGCGTGGATGGGGACGGTGGGGAAATCAATCACCTCGCCCCAGGCGCCGGTTTGTTGGTAGAGTTCGTTGTCTACAATGGTCACTTTAGCAACGGCCGGGCCGCCCACGACGCCATTCCCCGTGGGGTCGCTCAAGGTAATGAGAAAACTCTCCGCCGTCTCCGAAATCACATCATCGGTGATCGGGATGCTTACGATTTTAGAAGCCTCGCCATTGGTGAACGTCAGAGTCCCGGAGATGGGGGTGTAATCGGAACCGGCCGTGGCGGTGAGGTCGCTGGTCGTATAGAACAGGCTGGCCGGGGCGCTGACGTCGCCGGCTCGAGTAACCGTCAGTTGCGCCAGGCCATCGCTTTCCACCACCGGATAACAACCCGTGCTAAACGCCATCACGCCCTGTGATGAATCAAGAAATTGGACGCGCACATTGTCCAAATCCTGGTCGGCGTTCTCATAGCCCGAGCGGGCGGCGAAATAGGCGCGGCCCTCATAGGGGACGAAACCCGTCACCGGAAAACTGCTGATGATAGTGGCGGCGGGCCCGCCGCAGGGGGTGAGGGTCACGGTGACATCTGAATAGACGCTCCCGGGCTGTATCGTCACCCGCGCATGAATCCACTCACCCCCGCCCAAATCCAATGTTCCGATTGGGCCGGCGTCAAACTCGGCCAGCTTGGCGCCGTTGTAGTGGAGGGAGAGGTGGTTGTTATTGAGCTCGGTCGGTGGCGGGTCAGACGATTGATAGATGTCGAAGCCAATGCCCAGCGAGCCGGTAAAGTTAGGCTCTTCGGCCACGCCGGGTGGCAGTAAGTTAGGGGCGATGGCTCCGGCGATTCCATAATTGGCTGTGTTCAATAGAGCAAACCCCATGCCATCAGCCCGGCCGAAGCCCGGCGTCATCCGAAAGTCGAAGTCGGCCACCACGACCTGCGCTGTGCCCGTGTGGGTGCGATTAAAGGCCAGGCTGGCATGAGTTGATGTTGGCGCGGGTGCGCCAAACGCCAGCCGCATAAATTGGCCGCTATCGGTCGGGCCGCCCATGACGGTGATGGGGGGCGGCCCGAGCTGAACATAGATGGCAGAGGGTGTGCCGGGCGAATCAAAATCCTGAAACGTGCCGGTCGAGGCCGGAGCGGCCAGGCCGGGCGCATTGATCAATGGCGCAACCACAATCACGACCACGCCAAACATGCCTAACGCTCTGCCAAGAAACTGGGTGGGGTGAGCGGTGATGGACATTTTCCCTCCGCGTCTGCTATGAATTGGGCTATGTTAGAATTTGTTTGCCAGTAACAGGATTATAAGCCTACTTGCGAGCCGACAGTAGAGGGCTGATATTTTTCCGACAGTACATGCCTGACTTAATAGGCCACCGGCACCGACAGTACATGGCTGACAAGTCTGTCGGT
>Ga0247727_10012146_pt1 | contig 14851 bp, 14 predicted proteins | sample WisWelCaveWW1625_FD_202498 | JGI IMG/M metagenome (GOLD analysis project Ga0247727, IMG submission 202498) | Biofilm microbial communities from Wishing Well Cave, Virginia, United States - WW16-25 | ecosystem: Environmental > Aquatic > Deep subsurface > Groundwater > Cave microbial mat | place... | reverse complement strand
GGTCGTTGAACGAAATCGCCTCGCCGAAGGGTGTTCCGGTGCCCAGGGTCACGGCAAACACCCCGTTGTCCGCCCGGGTGAGGCTCACGGCGTGCTGCTCCTTCCAGAGCTGAGTCCCCTCTGTCCGGGCGTCGTAGAGCCGCAGTGTGACGGTGTGCTCGCCGACCAGCGGCGAGCCGTCCGGCTCGGTCAACTTGCCCTGGTAGTGGATCGTGCGGGGGACCGCCGCGAGACAGTGACTCGTGACGAGTACATAGTGACCGGCGAGCAGGAACAGACAGACCGGCAGCGTGCGCCAGGCCCGAAGCGCTCGCACGCTCATCATGCTGAGTCACTGCCTCTTACGTTCGGTGATCCGCTTCCGCGTCGCCTCATCAATCCACGGTATCATATCACCAGGAACAGGAGCCGACACCATCATTATGCGATTGGTCCCGGGATGCCGGAACGCCAACCGGTAGGCGTGCAACAGATGCCGCTCCACGCCGCGCGATTGCCAGAAGCTGGACGGACACTTCCCGTACGCAGTGTCACCCACGACGGGATAGCCGACGTGTGCCAGATGCACCCGGATTTGGTGCGTCCGGCCCGTGTCCAACGAAACCTCCAGAACAGTGTAAGGAAACGACTGCGGCTCGGGGCTGGGGGTTGGGGGTTGGGGGTCGGACTGGCTGAGGGCTCTGGGCTGGGTGCTCTGGCCCTGAGTCCCGTATCGTTTTAACACGCGGTAATGGGTCACCGCCACCCGCCCACCCAGATGGCGCACGGACATGACCTTGCGGTGCGTCAGGTGCCGGCCGATCGGCACATTGATCGTGCCGGTGTTCAGGGGCATGAGCCCGTCCACGACGGCGAGGTAGCTGCGGCGGATGGCGCGCGCCTTCATCTGCCGTGCCAGCGCCGTCTGCGCCTCGAGCGTCTTCGCAACCAGGAGCAGGCCTGAGGTGTCCTTGTCCAACCGATGGACAATGCCCGCCCTCGGCGGTGCTGCCTGCTGTGTGCTGCCTGCTGTGTGCTGCCGAATGTGCCAGAGGATCGCGTTGACGAGCGTCCCATCCCAGTGGCCTGGCGCGGGATGCGTCACGAGGCCGGCCGGCTTGTTCACGACCAGCAGCTGATCGTCCTCGTAGACCACCTCAAGCGGAATGGCCTGCGCGACTGGAGGCCGATCAAGCACCGGCGGACGCAGGAAGGCGATCTGCGCCGTGACCACCTCGCCGAGGCGCAGGCGGCGGTTGGATTTGATCGGGCGCTCATCGATGGTCACCGCCCCGTCGCGGACCACCCGCTGGATGAGCGTCCTCGAGAGTGCCGAGGGCAGGCGGTGGACCAGGTACTGGTCGAGCCGCTTGCCGGCATCGGACTTGCCCACGATCCACTGATAGGTCCGAGACATGGCGCAAGGAAAAGGGGTCAGGCACGTGAAGCCGGAAAGGCACCTGACCCCTTTTTGGCCCGGACGAACAGCATGGCCCCCGCCAGGAACATGAGGATGCTGACCCATTGCTGGCGAGTCAAGCCGGCCCACCAGAGCCCCTGGTCTCCCCGGAGCCCCTCGATCAGAAACCGCAGCGTCCCGTAGCCTGCCAGGTAGCTGCCGAAGACGACCCCTGGCCGACGCAGCAGCGGCGGGCGCTGGAGCCGGCGCAGGCTCACGTAGAGCACGAGCAGCGCGCCGAATTCAATGAGCTGGGCCGGCACGACCGCCTCCTGCATGCCCGGGAACACGACGCCGCACCAGGCGGTCGTCGGCTTGCCGTAGCAGCAGCCGTTCAGGAAGCAGCCGAGCCGCCCGATCGCATGGCCGAGAGTGACGAAGGGAATGGTGTGATCGGCCACGCGCAGCACGTCGAGCCCCTTCGCCCGGACGTAGAGCCAGCCGGCCGCAAAGCCTCCGAGAAACCCGCCATACCAGATCAGCCCGCCTTCCCAAATCGCCAGCACCTCAAGGGGATGATCGGCAAAGTGCGCCCACTCCTGCACCACGTAGGAGAGGCGTCCGCCGACCAGACCACCCAACAGCGCGAGGCACGCGAGGTCGACGACCTGCTCCGACGAGATCGCCGCCAGTTCCGGCGCAAGCCGGCGGGCGGTCCGGGCTGCCAGCCAGCTCGCCGCCAAGAAGGCGGCGACCATCATGAGGCCGTAGGAGTGGAGCGTGACCGGCCCGATCGTCACGAGGACTGGGTGCATCGGTGGCCCTTAGCGCTTACGGCTAGGCCGGCGTTGTTTCTCCGCGAACAACGCATGCGAGATGAGGAGCGTCACGCCGATGGTGATCGCCGAGTCACCTACGTTGAACACGGGCCAGACGTGCAGGTCGATGAAGTCCACCACGTGGCCGAAGCGCAGCCGGTCGATCAGGTTGCCGCACGCCCCGCCGAGCACGAGCGAGCAGCCCCACAGGGTCGGCCCCTGTCTGACCCGCGTCACCAATTCCCGCACGATCCATCCGATGACCGCGAGCGAGCAGACGATGAAGAGCGCCTGGGCGCCCTTGAACAAGCCGAAGGCCGCGCCGGTATTCTGCACGTACGTCAGGGAGAGCGCCGGAACCAGCACCGGCACGGTCTCGCCGGGTGCGAAGGAGTCCATGATGAGGAACTTGGTGAGCTGGTCGGCCGCCAGGGTCAGGCCGGCGATCAGCCAGGGGCGTGCGTGGAATGTGAGAGCAGGCTTTACTGCCAAGGATGGCTTAGGGTTCGGGGCAGTTGCCAGGGAATTCTAGCGTTTGTTCTTTTGCTCTTTCACCCGCTGACAGCCGATGCACATCGACGCGTACGGCACCGCCTTGAGGCGGCTCATCGCGATGGGTTGGTTGCACTGCTGGCACACGCCATAGGACCCTTCCTCCAGGCGCTTGAGCGCATCATCGATCTGATAGAGGATCTCCTGCTCGCTCGAAACGATATTCATGGACAGCTCGCGCTCATAGGTATCCGCGGCCATGTCCGCCAGGTGGACGGTGTAGGCGGAGAGATCTCCCGAGGCCTCCCGCGGGCTCTTGGAGGCGTCCTGGGCGAGCGACTTGATCTCCTCGGCGCACTTGACCCGCTCGGTAATGAGGAGTTGGCGCAACTGCTTGATCTGCTCTTTGCTCAATGGCCTGCCGTTCATCTCATCCTGTCTTGGCCGTCGCCACGACTCCGACGCAGCGCTCGCACAGCTGCGGATGCGCCGCGTGCGCCCCGACGCTCGCCAGGTGCTTCCAGCACCGCTCGCACTTCGCCCCCGGCGCGCGCTCCACCTGGATGCCGATGAGGCCGGCCACCGGCGTGTGGGCTGCGGCCGGCGCGCCGTTCGATTGCACCTCGACACCGGAGACGACGAACGCCTCCGCCAATGCCTCGCGGTGGGCCTCGCAGAGCTGCTGGAGCGCCCGATCTCCGATGCGCAGTGTCACGCGCGCCTCCAAGGGGCTTCCGATAAGACCGCGGCTGCGCTGCTCTTCGAGCGCTTTCATGACGGTGTCCCGAATGGCCAGGAAGATCGTCCAGCGCGTCCGGCCGTCAGGGTCCAGGGCGATGTCAAGGTGCTGCGGCCAGCCAGCCAGGTGCACGGAGGCCTCGCTGACCCACTGCGCCGTGCGCATCAACTGCCAGACTTCCTCGGTGGTGACGACCAGCACCGGCGCAAGGATCTTCACAAGAGTGGTTAGTATATCATACAACACCGTCTGTGCACAGCGCCGCTTGGCCGCCGTCGACCCCTCGGTATAGAGCCGATCTTTCACGACGTCGAGATAGAACGCCGAGAGATCGGTCACGCAGAATTGGTAGACCGCGCGGGTCACCTCGTGGAACTGGTAGGCCGCGTAGGCCTGGGTCGCGGTCTCCAGCAGTTGCCCCGCGCGGCAGAGCGCCCAGCGGTCGATCTCCGGCATCGTCGCGGCAGCGACCCGGTTGCGCCGGGGATCGAAGTCGTAGAGGTTGGCGAGCAGATACCGGAAGGTGTTGCGGATCTTGCGGTAGGACTCGGCGACCTGCCCCAGGATCTCCTCGGAGATCCGGACGTCCTCCCGATAGTCGGAGGAGGCCACCCACAGGCGCAGGATGTCGGCGCCGTAGCGCTGGCACACGAGCTGGGGGGCGACGACGTTGCCCAGGCTCTTGGACATCTTGCGCCCTTCCCCGTCGACGACGAACCCATGCGTCAGCACCTGCTCGTAGGGCGGCTGATCGTGGAGAGCGACGGCGGGGATGAGCGAGACCTGAAACCAGCCGCGGTGCTGATCGGACCCCTCCACATACAGCTGGGCCGGCCAGCGCAACCCCGGCCGCGTCTTGAGGACCGCTTCGTGGCTGACGCCGGAGTCGAACCAGACATCCAGGATGTCAGTGTCCTTGCGCAGCTCGCCGCCCGGGCAGTCGGGACAGGCGGCACTGGGGGCCAGCTCCTTCGGCGAGGCCGAGAACCAGGCGTCAATCCCGCGCCGGCTCAGGCTCTGCTCGATCTCGTGGAGCACCGTGGCATCCGTCAGCGGCTTCTCGCAGCGCGCGCAGTGCAGGATCGGGATCGGGCTGCCCCAGTAGCGCTGGCGGGAGAGGCACCAGTCCGGCCGGCTCTCCAGCATGCCGGTGATCCGGTTCAATCCGGCCGGCGGGATCCAGGCGACCTTCCTGGCCGCTGCCAGGAGCCGGCCGCGCAGCTGCTGCTGCTCGACGCTGAGAAACCACTGGGGTGTCGCGCGGAAGATCACCGGCTGCTTGCACCGCCAGCAGTGGGGATAGGAGTGGGCGATGGTCTCCTGATGCAGGAGGAGGTCGCGCTGCCTGAGATCCTCGATGATCTTCGGATTGGCGTCGAAGACTGACACGCCGGCAAACTGGGGCACCTCCTTGGTGAACGTTCCCTGGCCATCGACCGGCGAGAGCAGGTCAAGCTGCTCGCGTTGTCCGATCAGGTAGTCCTCCTGGCCATGTCCGGGGGCGATATGCACCACCCCCGTGCCTTCCGCCAGCGACACGCTCTCATCGGTGACGGCAACCGATGCGCGGCCGCCGAACGGCGCCTGGCACCGCAGGCCCTGCAACGCTTTCCCTGTCAGCTCGCCAAGCCGCTTGACACCTGCGGTCTTCAGCAGCGCCGTCACGCGTTCGGCCAAGTCAGAAGCCACCAGCAGACGCGGCGAGCCTTCGAGGATCGCATAGTTCGCATCCGGGTGGAAGCAGAGTGCCACGTTGGCTGGCAGCGTCCATGGGGTCGTGGTCCAGGCGACGACCGCGACGGGTTGCTTGAACAGATCTGCGCGCTGCGGTGGCGGGCTGATCACCGGGAATTTCACATAGATCGACGTGTCCTGCCGATTCTCGTACTCCACCTCGGCCTCCGCCAGGGCGGTCTCGCAGGTCGCGCACCAGTAGACGGGCTTCCTTCCTCTATAGATGTAGCCGGCCTCCATCAGCTCCCGGAAGACGCGAAGAATCGTGACCTCATACTCCTTCGCCATGGTCAGGTAGGGCTGGCTCCAATCGCCCAGCACGCCGAGCCGCTTGAACTGCTCCCGCTGGATGCCGACGTACCGCTCGGCATACGCCCGCGCCTTCTCGCGGAAGTCCATCTGCCCAATGTCGCGCTTGGTTTTTTTCAGCTCCTTGAACAGCTGATGCTCGATCGGCATCCCGTGGCAGTCCCAGCCGGGCACATAGGGGGCGTCGCAGCCGCGCAGCGTCTGGTAGCGCACGATGACGTCCTTGAGGATTTTGTTGAGCGCGTGGCCGATGTGGATGTCCCCGTTGGCGTACGGCGGCCCGTCGTGGAGGATGAAGGGCTGCGCGCCGGCGCGCGCGCGCCGGATCTGGCCGTAGAGGTCCTCCGCCTGCCACTGCGCGATCATGGCCGGTTCGCGCGCGGGCAGATCGGCCTTCATGGGGAAGGCGGTTCTGGGCAGGTTGAGGGTCGACTTGTAGTCCATGCTCCCCGGCGGGCTATCGCAACTGGAGTCCGAACTCGTAGAGCGAACGGACGACCACCATCTGCATGAGCTGGATCAGGAGGAACACGACGAGGGGCGAGAGGTCGATCATCCCGATGACGGCGAACGGCAATCGACGCCGCACCCATCCAAACAGCGGCTCGGTGACCGAGCGCAGGAACTGCACGACCGGGTTGGACGGATCGGGGCTGACCCATGAAATCAGGACGGCGACCATGATGACGATGCCGTAGAGCCACAGCACCTTGTCGAGGATCGTCGCCACGGCTTGGCACAGGTTGCCCACCACGAACATCACCGCCTCCCTTTCAACCGGTACCTGGTACCCGTTCCTGCTTTCGGTACCTGGTACCGGTCTGCTGAGAGCTCGCGCGAACGACGCGCGGCCGCCTGCAGCGCTTCGGTGAAATGGGTGCCCACGCGCCGCCGCGCCAGCACGCTCAAGGCCGCCTCCGTGGTCCCCCGTTTGGAGGCGACCTGCCGGATGAGCTCGGCGGCCGCTGCGCCATCCGCCTGGAGCAGCCGCACGCTGCCCTCCAGCGTCTGCCGGATGGCCAGAGCCGCAGCCGACGCCGGCAAGCCCAGCGCGCGCGCCGCCCGCTCCCAGATCTGCACCAGGTAAAAGACGTAGGCCGGCCCCGAACCGCTGACCGCCGTCACCGCGTCGAAGTGGCGCTCCGGCAGCTCCACCGCGATGCCCATCGCGTCGAACAGCGCCATCGCCACTGCTCGATGCCGCGTCGTCGCTCGGCGGCCCGCCGCGATCGCGGCAAATCCGCAGCCAACCGTCGCGGGCAGATTCGGCATCACGCGCACCACCGGAAGGCCCGGCAGGTGCTTCTCCAACCACCGCAGCGTCATCCCCGCGGCGATGGAAATTACCAGGACAGAGCGCGTCAGGGCCGCTGCCAGCTCATCGACCACCCCGGCCATCTGCTGAGGCTTCACGGCCAGGAGGATCAGGCCGGCTCCGCGCACGGCATCTCGATTGCGCGCAACCGCCTTGATCCCAAAGCGCCGGGCGACGATCCGGCGAGCGGCGGCGCTGGCATCCGCGACGCAGAGTCGACTCGCCGGCACGCCGTGGTCCAGCAACCCCTTGATCAGGGCTTGACCCATTGTGCCGCAGCCAATGATCCCAATCCGATAGCTACGGAGTGATTGGGTGATTAAGTGATTAGGTGAGGTCATCACGCCGCTCGTTCTCCAAATATGGCGGTGCCGATGCGAACGAAATTCGCCCCCTCTTCAATTGCGACCTCAAAATCGTTCGACATCCCCATGGAGAGTTTCAGGGCGCCTGATCCTCTGAGCTGATCCCGCAGCTGGCGCAGCCTCCGAAAATGGACGCGCGCCGCGTCGGGGTCATTGGCCAGCGGCGGAATGGTCATCAACCCGGACAGCGTCAAATGCGCTGCCCCATGGATCGCGTTGGCCAGCGGGAGGGCGTCCTCCGGGCGACAACCGCTTTTTGTGGCTTCTCCCGAGACGTTCACCTGCACCAAGACCTCCATGACACGCTCCTGCGTGGCTGCGTGACGCTCCAGCTCCTCAATGAGCTTCAGCGAATCGACCGAATGGATGACGTCGAACAACTCCACCGCCGCCTTGGCCTTGTTCGACTGGAGGTGGCCAATCAGGTGCCACCGCGCCTGGAGCCCTGAGCCGAGAGCCAGTTTTTTGATGCCCGCCTCCTGCACGCGGTTCTCCCCGATCTCCGTCAGCCCCAGCGCAACAGCCTCACGGATGGTGGCGGGCGGGATGGTCTTGGTGACGCCGATCAGGGTGACCATTGCGGGGTCGCGCCCACTGCGCTGACAGGCCCTGCGGATCCGCTGGCGAACGTGCTCGAGGTTCTCGGATAGCACGGGGGCTACTCTAACACACGCGCCGGAGAGGGTCAACGACGGCGGCGCTAGAAATACTCGGTGAGGATGGTGCGGGTGCGCTCGATGAGCCGGTTGAAGAGCGGTCCGGACCGGGCGGCGGGGGCGGTCCATGAGCGCGAGGCCAGCTCCAGCAGCCCGATCGGCACGGTGAGGCTGATCTGCCGGGCGAGCTCGCGCAGCGTGCTGGTGCGCGGGCTGCGGCAAATGGACGTCGGCACGCCCGCGCGGCACTCGATCCACTCGGCGAAGCCGTCCGCCAGCGCCGCGCGGCCGGTCACGAGAATCGCCTCCGGGCGCGGCTGGTCCTTCAGCATCCGCGCGAGCGCCTCGCCGCAGGATCGCCACTGCCCTTCGATCGCGGCCCGCGCCTCCGGCTTGCGACAGGCGGTGCCCTCCAGACTCCACGCCATGGCCTGGTCAAGCGTCACCTGGCACTTCGCGGCGATGGTCGACGCCAGTTGGACGCCACCGGCCGGTACGACCTCGAGATCCTGCAGGACCGACTCGACAAAGCATCCGATGTCAATGGCGAGACCGCTGGCATCGATCAGGACCACCCGCTTCTGACTGACGTCGTCCTCGGTCACGCTGGCCAGCGCCGCAGGGAGCGTGTAGGTCAGCCGTGCCACCTCAAGGCCCGCCGATTCCACCGCCTGGACCAGCGCGCGGCGCGCCGCCACGGGCATGGTCACGATGTGGAACGTCCCGGCCAAGCGGGTAGCCGAGAGCCCGCGGGGATCGCGCACGCCATCGAAGCCGTTGCCCGCGCAGCCCAGCCGCTCGACCAGCAGCGGCTCGCGGTCAATGGCCAGGACCCGGTCGATGGCGCTGTGCGTGAGCCGTTCGAGATCCTGCGCCCGGATCGTCACCGGCTCATCACCGAGCGCGGCCGAGACGCGCACCTGCTCGCGCTGCAGCGCCGGATGGTTGACGGCCACGAGCGCCGCATGGACATCCAGGGTGAGCGCGGTGGCATCCAGCGCCTGCTCGATCGTCTGCCCGATGAGCAGCGGATCGCTGAGCCAGCCTCCCGGTGCTACCGGATACGGCACCACGCTGGTCCCCAGCAGCTCGAAGCCCCCGCCGTCCTCTCGAGGCAAGCCGACGGCGCATGCCACCTTCGTCGAACCGAGATCGAGTGCGACCAGCGGCTTGACCGTCATGTCCTCGGGCCGACGACCGGCTCCTGGAATCGGACGTCGATGTACTGGACGGCGATCTGCTGCCTCGCGAGGGCCCTCAGGACGCCGCGCAGCCGCTCGAGGTGGGCCGACAGCTCCTCCTCCGAGCCGCAGCGCACTTCGGTGTCGTCGTTGAGGAGGAACCGGATCTGCCGCAAATCGGCGACGTTCACTTCCGTGACGCGCCGCGAGATCAGCAGGCGAGCGCGCCGCAGCGAATCGAGGACGCGCAGGGCCAGGTGCAGCCGTTCATCGGTGTTGTCCTTCCCGATCTTCACGCCGCCGCGCTCGAAACCCACCATCCGGATCAGTCCGTCGTACGGCTCGGGGTTCGGCTCGGGCAGGACGAACGCGTCGTGATCCACGAGATACCACTGGCGGCCAAACCAGACCTGGGCGACCGGGCGGCGGGGGATCGCCACAATCCGGACGGTGTCCGGCAGCTGCCGGACGACGCGCACCTGTTTCAACGAGGGCTGCTGGGCGCTCAGCTCCTCGGCCAGCGACCGGATGTCAAGCTCCCAGAGGCTCTCGCCGATGAGCGCCTTGCGTAGCGTCAAGGGCGATTCGGCAGGCAGCAGCACGTGCGCGATGCGAAATGCATCGGCGTCCTGCGTATAGCTCCAGAGCGCCCAGAGCATTCCCCCCAGCAGGCCGGCGGCGAGTGCTGGCTGCGGCCGCCGCAGCATCCACCGGCACGCCGCCCACACCCCGCGGCCAAAGCCCGGCACCAGGCCGATCGACCGACGGCGTGAGCGACGAGCGCGCAGCCGGCCCATTCAGGTCACCACCCCCACACCAAACGCCGAGCGTTGAGCGATTCGTCCACGTTTGGTGTGGGGGCAGGCCATCGCCACCAGCTGCTCGCACAGTGTGTCGTAGTCCATGCCGAGGCAGGCGGCCGCCTTCGGCAGCAGGCTCAAGGGCGTGAAGCCCGGAATCGTGTTGACCTCAAGCAGGACAGGCACGCCGTCGTCGCGCAGGATCAGATCCGCGCGGGAGAGGTGGCGGCAGCCGAGCGTGCGGTGCGCGGCCAGCCCTGCGGCTTGCACGGCGCGCGCAAGGCGGGGTGGCAGCGGGGCCGGCACCAGGTAGTCCGTCAGGCCCGGGGTGTACTTTGCGCGATAATCGAAAAAGTGATTCCGCGGGCGGATCTCCACCACGGGCAGCGGCTCATCGCCCAGGACGCCGACCGTGACTTCCCGGCCCCGGATGAACTCCTCGATGAGGACGTGGGAGCCGAACTGCGCCGCCTCCGCCACGGCCCCGACGAGGGCTGCGGGCTCCTGCACCACGGACACCCCCAGGCTTGATCCCTGGTTGGATGGCTTGACCACCAGCGGATAGGGCCACGCCTGCACCTGCTCCAGCGACTCGCCGGCGGACGGCTCGATGACGCGCCATCGCGGCACCGCGAGGCGCGCCTGCTCAAAGCGCGTTCGTGAGGCGATCTTGTCCAGACCTACGCGGCTGGCTTCCGGGCCGGAGCCGACATACGCCAGATGCAGCGCCTCGCAGACCTGCTGGATCGTCCCGTCCTCGCCGAAGCGCCCATGCAGCGCGATGAAGACGACCTCCGGGCTGTGCTGCTGGAGTGCCCGGCGGGCGAAAGCGACCGCCTCGTCCACGGGGATGGCCTTCGGAATCTCCACCGCATCGACGCGGTGTCCACGGCGGCTCAACGCCTCCTCCACCCCATGCCCGCTCTTGAGCGAGATGGCATGCTCGTCGGAGGGCCCGCCCATCAACACCGCGACGTGGAAGCGGTCGTTCATCGTGGAGCGTGGTGCGTGGTCATTTCGCTAGAATTTTTGCGCCGTTTCGCCGAGGAGCCGGACTTCCGGCTCCAGCCGCACCTGGAAGATCTGATCAACCCGCCGTTGCACATGCTCCATGAGTGCTAGCACGTCGTCGCAGGTGGCCTGGCCGAGATTGACGATGAAATTGGCATGCCGGACAGAGACCTGGGCGTCGCCGATGCGCGCCCCCTTCAGGCCCGCCTGATCGATCAGGCGGCCCGCCCCGCCCCCCGGCGGATTCTTGAACGCGCAGCCCGCCGAGGGCAGCCGGGTTTCCTGCGTGCTGTTGCGGTGGTGGAGGGTGCGCCGGATCCGCTCGTAGGCTTCCTCGGGCGGGACTTTCGGGAAGCGGAGCATGACGTCGGCCACGATCCCTGGCTGAAGCGCGGCATCGCGGTACTGAAACCGGAGCTGCTCCCGGGTGAAGTGCCGGACGGCGCCGTCGAATGACACGAGGCTGATGCGCTCGACAAACTGCCCGATGTCCTGCGCGTTCATGGCCACCGCTCCGCCGATCTGGCCTGGCAAGCCGGCCAGGACTTCGAGGTCGCCCCAGCCGTGTTTCGCCGCGAGGTAGACCAGCCGCTGCGTCAACAGCGCCGCCCCGCAGCGCACCTGCGCCATGGGAGCGTCAGGCTCGCTGAGATCCCGGATGCTGCGGAAGCCCGTCCCGAGGTGCACGACGAGCCCCCGGATGCCGCGATCGGCCGCCAGTGTGTTGGTCCCGCCCCCGACCACCGACACGGGCAATCCCCGGCGGGCGGCGGCCCGCAGCACCGCCACGAGCTCGTCCAGATCGGACGGTTCGGCGAAGTACTCCGCCGGACCCCCGATGCGGAAGCTCGTGTGGTTAGCGAGCGGCACGCGCTGGCGCACGCAACTGCTGGGCCACATACCGGCACAGGTCTCCGATGTCTCCGGCACCGAGGAAAAAGATCGTATCGCCAGCCCTGGCGATCCGCGAGACGAATACGCTGAGCTCTTGCTTGGGGACGTACCGCACCCACGGATGGCCGTGGGCTTTGATGAGGCCGGCCAACCGTTCGCCGGAGACGCCGGGAATCGGCGCCTCGAACGCCGGGTAGATGTCGGTGACGATGACCTCGTCGGCCCGGTCAAAGCACACGGTGAACTCGCGCTCCAGCGATTGCGTCCGGGAGAAGCGGTGCGGCTGAAACACCACGACCCGGTGACGCCCGGTCGTCGCATCCGCCGCCAGCGTGGCCCGGATTTCCGCGGGATGATGGGCATAGTCCTCGACGAACCAGATGTCCCCCGGCAGGCGCAGGAGCTGGAAGCGACGGCCCGTTCCCTGAAAGGCGGCCAGGGCGTCGCGGATGGTCGACAGCGACAGATCCAGCGTGAGCCCCAAGCCGACCACGGCCAGCGCATTCAGCACGTTGTGCCGGCCGGGCACGGCCAGCGTGAAGCTCCCGAGCGACCGGCCGCGGTACAACGCGTGAAAGGCGCTGCCATGCCCGTAGAGGCGGATCCGCTCCGCGGTGACCTCCGCCGCCGGGTTCAGCCCATAGCTGAGCCGGGCGGAGGCGGAGAGCGCCTGGCGGACCACGGGATCGTCGGAACAGTAAATGAGGGTTCCGCCGGGACGCAGCTGCCGGACGAACTGCTGGAACGCCGTCACGAGCCGCTCAAACGTCTGATAGTGGTTGAGGTGCTCCCGGTCGATATTGGTGACGATCGCCACGCTTGGGGAAAGGTGGAGGAACGAGCCGTCGGACTCATCCGTTTCGGCCACCAGGTAGCGGCCGCTGCCCGATCGGGCATTGGTCCCCATCGCCAGCATCATCCCGCCGACGACCACGGTCGGATCCCAGCCCGCCTGGATCAGCAATTGCGCGGCCAGGCCGGAGGTCGTCGTCTTGCCGTGCGCGCCCGCAACCGCCACCAGATGCTGATCCGCCGCCAGCCGCGAGAGCAGCTCCCCCCGCGTGATCACGCACAGGCCACCGGCCCGTGCCCGCTGCAACTCGGGCTCCTGGTCCAACACCGCCGCGCTGTAGACCACCAGATCCGGCCGCGGCTCAAGGTGGCGCCAGTCGTGGCCGATGGAGATGGACGCTCCGCGTCCCTTGAGCCGGTAGGACAGGCTGTTGGACTTGGCGTCGCAGCCTGAGACCACGCACCCCCGCTCGAGGCAGATCGAAGCCAACCCGCTCATGCCGATGCCGCCGATGCCCATGAAGTGAATCCGCATCCCCCGGCCCGGCGGCTCACCGTGAGGCATGGGCCATGTCCCTGATGACTTCGGCCAGCCGCTCCGTGGCATCCGAGGAGTCGAGTCCCTGCATCTGCTCTCCCATGATGGTGCGCAGCCGCCGGTCGGCCATCACGCGCCTGACGGCCCCCAGGAGGCGCTTCGGCGTCGCCTGCGCCTCCTCGAAGAGGAGCCCCCCGCCGACGGCTTCGACATGCCGGGCGTTGGCCAGTTGATGGCCGCCGGCATGCGGATACGGGATCAGGACGGCGGGTGTGCCGCACCGGGCCAGTTCGGCGATCGTGGAGGCGCCGGCCCGCCCGATGACCAGATCCGCCAGGCTGTACGCCGAGGCCATCTCCATGAGAAACGGGGCGACCCAGGCGGTCACACCGGCTGCGCCGTACGCCGCTCTCATCGCGGCTTCATCCGCGTGGCCGGTGACATGGAGGAACTGCCAGAGGCGGCGCTCCTGGCCGGACAACAACGTGAGGGCGCCGGCCATCAACCGGTTGATCGCCTGCGCGCCTTGACTGCCACCCAGGATGAGCAGCGTGGGGCGCTGCGCGGTGAAGCCGAATGCCTGCGCCTCCCGATCCCGCGAGGAGGCGCCGATGGCGTTGCGCACCGGCATGCCGGTCACGACGCGGGGTGCCGCGCCGCGGGGCCTTGGCGTTTCCTGGAAGGAGACGGCCAGCCGATCCACCCAGCGGGAGAGCCAGCGATTCGCCCGGCCCAGCACGACGTTTTGCTCATGCACGACACAGCGGATCCGGCGCTTCTTCGCCGCCAGGACGATGGGCGCCGACAGCCAGCCGCCGAACCCGACGACGACGTCAGGGGCGAACGTCTCAAAGCAGCGCTGCGCACGCGACCACAATTGGCCGCACTGCCACAGCCTCCCCAGGACATGCGGCGAGGCCGCCGGAATCGGCTGCACCTCCACCGACTCGCCCTCGGCCTCATGGGCCAGCGCGCCGGCTAGCCGGGCGGTCTGCGGCCGCTCGGCATACCACACTTTGGTCCGGGCGCCGGCCTTGGCCAGCACACCGGCCACTTGGAGCGCCGGAATCAGATGACCCCCGCTGCCCTCAGCGACCAAGAGCACTTTGAAGATGGAATCGCTCCCCATGACGGCTTGCGTGAAACATCAGCGCGCAGGCGATCAGGTTCATGACCATGGACGTGCCGCCATAGGACACGAAGGGCAGCGGCAGCCCCTTCGTCGGCAGCAGGCCAGTGACCACCGCGATGTTCACCACCGCCTCCAGGCCCACCAGCCCCACCAGGCCGCAGACGAGATACTTGCTGAAGAGATCCTGCATCGCCATCGCGATGCGAAAGCCGCACGCCAGAAACAGGCCGAAGAGGATGATCACGGACGTGGTACCGAGCAGTCCCAGCTCCTCCCCGAGGATGGCGAAGATGAAATCGGTGTGGGCGCTCGGCAGGTAGAACAGCTTCTGGAGCGAGTTGCCCACGCCCAGCCCCACCAGACCGCCGTGCGCCAGCGCGAAGTACGACTGCAGGATCTGGTAGCCGCTGCCTAGCGGATCCTGCCAGGGGTTCATGAAGGCGAGGATGCGCCGGCGCCGGTACTCCTCCCCGGCGATCAAGAAGATGAGGGCCACCGCCGCCACCGCGACGAGGCTCAGCAGATGCCGCGGACGGGCTCTGCCCACGGCCAGCAACAGCAGGGCCACCATCCCCATCGCAATCGCCGTGCCGAGATCCGGCTGGATCAGCACCAGACCCGCGACCAGCCCCGTAGCCGCCAGCGGCGGGATCAGCCCGCTCCAGAACTCCTGGAGATGGGCCGCGCGCCGGGCGAG
>Ga0247727_10012145_pt1 | contig 14853 bp, 15 predicted proteins | sample WisWelCaveWW1625_FD_202498 | JGI IMG/M metagenome (GOLD analysis project Ga0247727, IMG submission 202498) | Biofilm microbial communities from Wishing Well Cave, Virginia, United States - WW16-25 | ecosystem: Environmental > Aquatic > Deep subsurface > Groundwater > Cave microbial mat | place... | reverse complement strand
CGTTGACCAGCGCCACCAAAAAGCTGATACCGTATGCCCCGGTCAGATCGGCGAACTGGATGAGTGTTGTCCAGCGATGCTGCGTGTGCGCGAGGAAATACCACGGAAACCCAGTCAGAAACCAACTTCGGAAATACTCCAGCCCCACCCACGTGACCGGCACGGCGAGAATCGCCGGCACACGAAACCGCAAAACCGCCACGCGAGCGGCGAGCAAGCACAACGGAAAATACACTCCCATGTAAGTCGCCAACGCCCACCAACCAAAGTAGCCCGATGGACCCGTGTCGTCGGCGTAGCGAATCCACTGAACGGCGAGCAGCCCGAAGAGCACGCCGCCTGCGAGTGCAGGACGATAGATCGGTTTCGATCGCCACGGCGTTCGAATCAGCGTGGACAGCGGCACGAGCCCAATCCAGGCCAGCAGGCTCCAACCAACTGGCGGAAAGCTCAGCCACAGCAACAGACCGCTCGCAAGTGCCGGACAAAACCAAACGAGCCACTGACCCACGCGAGCAGCCAGTCGCGATCCATGCGATGTTTCAAGTTGATCCGTTCGAGTTGTGCCAGACCGCGTCACACGATCCATGCGGCCCAGTCTAGCGAGATTTCTGAATTTCGAATGCGCGGGATTCTGCCTTCAATCTCGCCGATCCCTGTCCCTCAGCACTCAATACTCCGTACAAAGCACCTGCACTCGGTCCCCGGGTCGGTACTGGTGATCACCAGGCGGGAAGATCGCAAATGCGTTTGCTTCAGTCGTGGCTCGCAGATCGGGCGAGCCCTTCCACGCCACCAGCCGAACACAGAGACCATTGTCGTTCGGTTCGAGCCACGCCGGCCAGTACGTCGGCCGATCCGACTTTGAACTCCGCTCCTCATCCAACGTAGCCCAAACAGTCTTTGGACCCGCGTCCGCAAAACCCATCAACCGTCGAATCGCCGGTCTCACGAACAACTCAAAACAGACCATGACGCTCACTGGATTACCCGGCAGGCCGAAGACGAGTGTCGGTTGCGAAATCTGAGATTTCAAATCTGAATTCTGAGATCGCTGCCGGTCAGCTACTCCAAACCACACGGGCTTGCCAGGTTTCAGATTCACCTTGTGAAAGACCTCTCGCACGCCGACTTCTCGCAAAACACCGGGAACGAGATCGAGGTCGCCTGCGGAGACTCCGCCTGACAGTAACAGGACGTCAGATTGCAGGCCCTTGCTCGCCAACAGCCCCAGTTCGTCGTTTGAATCTCGAGCAATTCCGAGGTACCGAGGTGACCCGCCGGCGCGAGCGACGAGTGCGGTGAGCATCGGGCCGTTCGAGTTGCGAATCTGGCCGGGACCGGGGTTCTCGTTCGCTTCAACAATCTCATTGCCCGTCGAAATGATCGCCACTCGCGGTCGTGGGAAAACTGAGACTGCAACTCGCCCAACGGCCGACAACACGCCTGCGGCTGCCGGGCCAATCGGCGTACCGGACTTCAAGACCTGTTGCCCGCGAGTCATCTCGGTCCCGCGCGGCATGATGTTCTGGCCTGCCTTGAGATGTGGGTCGTTCACAAGAACTCGGCCAACCACCGCGGTCTCCGACTGAATCTCGCTTGTCCGCTCCCGCATCACCACGGCGTCTGTCCCAGCCGGCATCGGTGCCCCAGTCATGATCCGCGCGGCCGTTTCAGCCGGAATCGGGCATTCAGTTGAACCCGGCGGCTGACCGGCAAGGATTGTCTCGGGCCAAATGTCGAGTTCGCCATGACCGCCGGGCAAATCCGCCCGCCGGAGGGCATACCCATCCATGAGTGCCTTGTCGAATGGCGGCGAGTCCAAATCGCTAAATACGTCCTCAGCCAGTACCATGCCGAGCGACTCGGCGAGTGGCACCTGCGTCGCTTCGAGCGCCTGGGCATGGCACAAGACCAATCGTTGAGCTTCATCGATTGAGAGCATTGAAATGCGCGGTCCCCAACTAATGCCCGATGAAGTTTCGAAGTAACTGAATCCCCGCCTCGCCGGTCAGAAAACTCTCCGGGTGAAACTGCACGCCTTCGATCGGCCACGATTTGTGCCGCACACCCATGATTTCGCGCTCTACACCGGGGTCGTCGGTCCACGCAGTCACAATGAAGTCGGGCGGAAGCGTGCCGTTCTTGATGATCAGACTGTGATACCGTGTGGCCTCGAACGGGTTCTGCAGGCCGCGATACACTCCCTGGCCATCGTGATGGATCATCGACGTCTTGCCGTGCATCACCCGCCCCGCCCGCACCACCTCGCCACCGAATACGTGTCCCGTACATTGATGGCCCAGACACACGCCGAGGATTGGCACGCGCGGCGCGAACGCACGGATCACATCATTCGATACACCCGCCTCGCGCGGCGTACACGGGCCGGGCGACACGATGATGTGCGTCGGCCGTTTCGCCTCGATTTCGGCCACCGTGATCTTGTCGTTACGGTGGACTTCCAACTCGATCTTCGAATCAATCTCGCCCAGCCGCTGCACGAGGTTGTAAGTAAACGAATCGTAGTTATCGATGAGTAAGATCATGAGCTAACACCAGCCAAGTATCGCGGACATTGTATGCCCGCGGATGCTTGAGAACAAAGGGAGGCACCAAGTCGATCGTCGCCCACTAGCGTCGTTGACAGACCGAAGGAGTCGCCCTAGCATGATGATTAAGTCGACTTTCGGCTTTGTTGTGTTCCTTGCACTTGAGTCAATTGCTCGTTATGGCCACCGCAAGCCTTGATACTGTCGCCGCACCACTCGATTTTGAGGCATTTCGCCAACTCGAAAACGCCGAGCTTGAATCGCGCATCCGCGCGGCCAAAGCGGAGTCAGGCGACGAGCTACTCATCCTTGGCCACCACTACCAGCAGGACGAGGTCATCCAGTTCGCCGACCTAACCGGCGACAGTTACCGGCTGTCGGCGCTCGCCGCCCAGAACGACCGCTGCCGGTACATTGTCTTTTGCGGCGTGCATTTCATGGCCGAGACGGCGGATGTGCTGGCGAATAGGAAGAGGGGGAGAGAGGGAGAGAGGGAGAGGGGGAGTGATCGCGTCGAGGTGATCCTGCCCGACATGAGTGCCGGCTGCTCGATGGCAGACATGGCGGACATTGATCAGGTTGAGGAGTGTTGGAGCCAGCTCGGCGAGGTGATCGACACCGACGACGTGATGCCGGTCACGTACATCAACTCGGCGGCAAACCTGAAGGCGTTTTGCGGACGGAACGGCGGAATTGTTTGCACCAGTTCGAACGCCGCGGCCGTGCTCAAGTGGTCGTTCGCACAGCGCCGCCGCGTGCTGTTCTTTCCGGATCAACACCTTGGCCGCAACACCGCGAAGCGAATGGGAATCCCACTCGATGAGATGGTGCTGTGGGACCCGCGTCAGCCGATGGGCGGCAACGTGGAGGCGGCTATTGGGAAATCCCGCGTGCTGCTCTGGCGCGGGCACTGCAGCGTGCACCAGATGTTCAAGCCCGAGCACGTCACGATGTTCCGCCAGCGCGTGCCGGGGATCAAAATTCTCGTTCACCCCGAATGCATGATGCAGGTCGTCGATATGGCCGAACTCGTCGGCTCGACCGAATACATCCTCCGCACCGTGCGCGAGGCGCCGGCCGGATCGAAATGGGCGATCGGCACTGAACTGCACCTGGTCAACCGCCTCAAGCAACAACATCCGGACCAAGAGGTCCACTTCCTTTCGCCGATGGTCTGCATGTGCGCGACGATGTACCGCATCGACCTCCAGCACCTTGCGTGGTCGCTCGAAAACCTCGTCCAAGGCACGCCGGTAAACATCATTCGCGTTCCCGACGACGTAGCCAACTGGGCGGTCGTTGCCCTGGAACGCATGCTGGCCGTAAAGTAACCGCTGGCGAATGTGTGGAAATCGGCGTAAGATCATCGGTCGATTCATCACGTGAACTAATTTGAAGGAGACGATTCATGCTCCGACCAATTCTCACTTTGCTCCTCAGCCTGACCCTGTCGCTGGCTTCCTTGGCCCAAGACGGCCCGCGGAACGGACAGATCAAGCGGGTCGATGCGGAAAAAGGCACGATCGTGATCACGGCCGACGGCAAAGATCACGAATTTGCTGTGACCGATCGTACGCGAATCATGGACGGCAGCGGCAGCGCGATCGAAAGGGGCCTGAAGGATGACCGTATCAAAGCCGGCGCGGCCGTGATGTTTCGCGGCCAAGAGCGCGATGGGCGAGTGGTCCTCGACGGGTTGCGCCTCGGCGGTGACGTTCCGGCACCGCGCGACGGACAGGGAGGAGAAATTCGACGCGCGAAGGTCAAGAAGCTCAACCTCGATAAGCTCACCATCACACTCGCGGCCGACGGCAAAGAGCACGAGATGACGTTCGGCGAAGATTTGCAAGTGCTCGGCGCGTCGGGCAAAAACGTGCGCGAGCGGCTAAAAGAGTTCAAGGAAGGCTCGGACGTTCAATTCCAGGCCGGCATGCGAGACGGCAAACCATTCGTCCGTGCGATCCGGCTGGCCGAAGCTCCGGGGACGCGGACCAGCCCGGACTCCTCGAAATTCAAGCCGCTCACCGAACTGGGCACCGGCGAGTACCAGGGTTTCAAAGGCGGCCTGTACCCGGACGGCAAGAACGAGCGGCCCGCCGAACACGAAGCGGTGGGAGTCGAACTGGCCAAATCGGTTGGACCGCTCGACGCCAAAGGCCAGCCGAGCGACGACGGCAAGATCGTGCTCCTGTCGATCGGCATGAGCAACGCCACGCAGGCATTTTCCATGTTCAAACAAATCGCCGACTCGGACCAAGAGAAGAACCCGAAACTCGTGATCGTGGACGGCGCACAGGGCGGCATGACCGCGTCGGTAATCCGCAATCCCGATGACGGCGTCCGAGGGTCGCAATTCTGGAACACGGTCGACGAGCTGTTGAACGGATCTCGCGTCTCGCGCGAACAAGTCCAGGCGGTCTGGATCAAAGAGGCCGACGCGGGGCCAACTCAGGGATTTCCAAAGTACGCCCAATCGCTGCAGCAGGAACTCGGCGAAATTGCTCGCGTGCTGCACCAGCGGTTCCCCAGCCTGAAGCTTGCGTACCTCTCCTGCCGCACGTACGGCGGCTACGCGACGACGCGGCTCAACCCCGAACCGTATGCCTACGAGTCCGGCTTCGCGATCAAATGGCTCATTGAGCAGCAGCTTCGCGGCGACGAATCGCTGAACTTCGACGCGGCGAAGGGCGATGTGAAAGCTCCGTGGCTGAGTTGGGGTGCCTACCTCTGGGCGAACGGTCAACGACCGAACCCCGACGGACTGTCATACGAGGAATCGGATTTCGGCGGCGACGGCACGCACCCATCGCAATCCGGCCGTCGCAAGGTCGCCGAGTTGCTGCTCAAGTTTTTCAAGACCGATACGACGACCCGTCCCTGGTTCGTCGCCGACCCGCGCCGCCGCGCGGCAAACGACTCACCGGATAGACCGAACGTGGCAGCAAATCCGGAAGCCAGACCGAACCAGCCGGCTGACAACCAACCGGCCCTGACCTTTCAGTTCATCGACCGCAATCGCGACGGCAAGATTTCACCTACGGAAATTGAAGACGCAATGAAACTGATGAGCAAGCTCGACCGCAACGACGACGGATTCCTGGACCGGCAAGAGGTACTTCAAGCAACGCGCCGCGGCGGCCGGCCCGGCGAGATTATCACGCCCGCCGCTCGCGGCGAACGACACACTGACTCGCTCGCCGTCGGCGACGAAGCACCCGACTTCACGCTCCCATCACCCGACGGCAAGTCAGAAGTGAAACTTTCGAGCTTCCGCGGCAAGCGACCGGTCGTGCTCGTCTTCTCCAGCTTCACCTGACCGCCCTTTCGTCGCCAGTCTGGCGACGTGGAAAAGCTCTACCAACAATACAAAGACCACGCCGAGTTCTTGCTCGTTTACATCCGAGAGGCCCATCCAGACTCGGTCATTTACGTCGCTCGCGAAGGCGAAGAATCTCTCGAAAAAGTCCTACAAACGGACGACCTCGACGCCCGCGCCGCAAATGCCAAGATCTGCAACGAAACTCTGAAACTCAGCTTCCCCACGGTGCTCGATCTCGAAGACAACGCCGTCAACGAAGCCTACTCCGGCTGGCCCGACCGCTTCGTCATCGTCGGCACCGACGGCAAGATCGCCTACTACGGCCCCCCCGGCCCCGGCGGGTTCAAGCCGACTGAGGTCGAGGAGTGGCTGAGGGAGAACGCAAACTGATTCGTAATTGGTAGCATCCAAGATCAAGGAGGACTCGCGATGGCAATCGACCAACGCAAACGACAACGGAAGTTGGAACGGAAGGCCGCCAAGCGTAGGGAGGCCGTCAGGAAACGGAGCGTCGCCCAAGGTTACATCGCGTCACTGCCGAGACGCCTGCAGATCGAAGCGGCCGCAGAATGTCCCATCCATCACTGCCTGGTCGGCGCGGACATCTTTCGCCGAGGAATGGGAACAGTGGTGTTCAGTCGCCGCCTCGCCAATGGCCGCATTGCCGCCGCGTTCTTTCTCGTGGACACGTTTTGCCTCGGCGTCAAGGATGCCTTTCTCGTGTTCATGCCCAAGAGTGAATTCGAGATCAAGACACTTGAAATGGACCGCACGGCTGCGTGGTCTTCCAAAACGCCTGCGTTCGCACGAAAACTCGTGGAAGATGCCGTCGCCTACGCATCGGCACTGGGTTTGTCCCCGCACCCGGATTACGACGTGTCCAAGACGCTGTTCGGCAACACAGATGTCAGTGAATGCCGCGAAGTCTTCGTCTTCGGACAGAACGGCAAGCCGCATTTCATCGCTGGTCCAAATGACTCGCCGGCGAAGTGCCAACGCATCATGGATACCCTACACGACCGCGTCGGTCCTGACGGATTTCACTACACAGTTCCAGTCGACCCCGACGACCTGGATGAATTCGACTTCCTCGGAGAAGATGACGAGTCGTAGCAAGTAGCCCTCGCCTCCGCCTTCACCGACTGACGAACCCGAATCGTGCCCGCGGCGCGACGATCGCCCATGTTCGCCCGACGATATCTTCGTGGCGAACCGGTCCGTTGAATCGGCTGTCGTCCGAGTCCTTGGAATCGTCGCCGAGCACGTAATAGCCGTCGTGGCATTCGCACACTTTGTCCATGTGTACGTTGCCGCACGGCAGGTACTTAATAAACGACAGTGACGGCGGCGTGTGGATCGGCTCGCCATCGATCAGCACCCTGCCGCCGCGCAGGATCTGGATGCGTTCGCCCGGCAGGCCGACGACTCGCTTCATTACCAGTGTGCCGTCCTCGCGCCGAATTGTCGCGACCTCCCAGCGTCGCGGCGTGCGAAACTTGTACGAGACGCGCTCCGTCAGAATCCAATCGCCGTTTTTCAAACTCGTGCCTCGAATCGTGGGCGACATAGACCCGGACGTGTTTCGCGACACATGGAAGCAAACGTGGTAGAAGGCGAATCCAATGCCAGCCAGTGCGAGCACGTGTTCAACCTGTCTGGCGAGCCAACGACACCAATGGCCTAATCGTGACTTCTGCGTTTTCTCACTCATGTTGCTCGCCCTCGTTCGAAGGCGCGGGATTGTGCGGCCTATCCGCCGTACCAGTCAATTGATCCGCCGAACCAGCCGACTCGGATTGCAGCTCCCGCTCAGCCGCCTCGATCTCTAGTTGGCGTTCTTGCCACTTCAGGCGTGACGAGCGAGTCGCTCCGGCGCACGTGGAGAGGTTGTTTTGCGACAAGACGTAGAACACGCCGCCGCACGCCGCCACGCCGAGCATCATCGAACGGAGCGTGAACTGAAACGGGTGTCGCTTGACCGGAACCGGCGGCCCGGAAGGATCAGGAATCGCCAACAGTTCGGCGGCGCCGACAGCTCGGGGCAGATCAGCGCAGGCATCCACAGCCGGATTCGCGGAATGCTTGTCGAGTTCGAATAAGTCTTCAGTTGGCATGGCACACCTCCAATTGGCGAGAGATTACGCACTCAAAACGTGAAGCTGGCCCAACATGCGGGCCGTTTCGCGGTAACACGTAGATTCGAACATGCACAACAGGCCGTCCGGGCGGCGAACGTCGCCGGTGCGAATGAAGTTGCTGCAGCGGCAGGTTGCGCGGCAGAGTGAGGCGATCGAGCATTCGGCACACGGGTCGGCGGAGCGACAGCCGGCGGGCTGCAACTGGCAGAAGTCGTCGCCGTCGAGCGCGTGTCCGGGCAGGCGAGCGGAATTGCCGGACGCGTCCTCGCCGATCAGTCTTTCGCACGGAAATAGATTGCCCGACGGCGCGACGGCGATCTCGCCGTGACCGAACCCACATCGTGCCGTTTCATTTGACGGCACACCCGTCAGCATCGCCGCCTTGTCATCGAACCAACTGATGCTGCACTCCGGTAGCCCCGCCCGCCACAGTTCGGCGCACCGAACGATCACCGATTGAAGTCGCCACGCGTCGTCTCGCGTCCACCGCGCCCACAGGTCGAGCGACGGTGTGACGTGCCGCACCCCGTGCCCACGCAGCCACGCGATGCCGTCCGGCAAAAATTCCGCCGTGTCCGGCCGGACCACCATCACCACCCGCGGCTCGCGTCCGGCGGCAAGCAACCGCTCAATGGTCGCGAACACTCGATCCGAACTGCCCGCCCCGTCCGGCCCAACTCGGTGCCGATCATGCACCGCCGGCAGTCCGTCGTGACTGACGTTTAGTTCCAGTTCCGGCCGCAGCATCACGCGCCACGCGGCCGGCGTGTCGATCGTGCCGTTGGTCGTCATCGTGATCCGCAGTTCCAGCCCCGCCGCGCTCGCTCGGCTCTCCGCGACGCCGATCAGCTCATCGATCAGTTCCGCCTCGACGAGCGGCTCGCCGCCGAAGAAGCTGAGTTCCAACGTCCCGCCCTGCGACACCGACCGTATAGCCCGCCCGATCGCCGTCTCCGCAATCCGCCGGCTCATCGCCCGCCGAAACTTCGCACCCGTGTAGCAGTACGTGCAGCGCAGATTGCATGCATGGTTGACCATCAGGACGAGACTGAACCGGGCGAACATGCGCACTCCTCACGCCGCCCCTGAGAACGAAGCCGAAAGGGAAATACAGAATCCGCCACACTTGACCATCCGGACTCGCCACCGAGCGGCCTCGTCCAGTGATCATTTGGCCGATCTCGTCTTCATACGCTGAAAGGAAAGAAATGATCACACGCCCTGGGATTTTTTTCGGCACGTCCGCGGCGGTGGGTGCGGACCATGATCCCAGTGTCTTCGAGCTGATCTCGCTATTCCACGACGATGTCAATTACTTGCTCGGCTGAATCGTCCCATTTCAGGTGAGTGTTTACGGAGTAATCTGGGACCCGTCTGGACTCACCCGGCGGAGGGATGGTCAGATCCAGTCTGTATCGGCAATGAACCTGGTACTTGCCCGGCCGACTGAAGGTTCCCCAGTTAAGGAGGTTTTCTTCCACGGAGTCCGATTCGCCAGGTTTGAGCATGCGTGGACTAAACATCCCACCGCCGTTGTCCGAGGAGCCAATGTCCTTCCTTACTTTCCCGTCGTAACTGATCACGAAGGCGAATCTGTTGCATCGTGGGATTTCTGAATGGTATTCACCGCCTTTGGCGTAAGTGATCGGCACGTCTCCCACATTGGTGAGTTTCATGGTCACCACGATATCCTCGCCTCGCTTGAAGGAGTTCTTGGCCGGGGTGAATTCTGCTTGGAGCTTGTGTCCGGGGTGCTGGCGATCATTGCGGGGAACTTTCAGGAACGCCGCGGCCTTGTCGGCCTGTTGCCGGTTGGCGCGGTAGGCCACCTGGATCTTGCCGTTGCTGCCGCCTGAGGACGCCCAGGTCAGGCACTCCTTGCCCACACACAATACAAGTCGCGGCGACGAGTCCTGGGAGACATCGTCTGGTTCGACGCTGACGATGTACGCATCGTTCTGATTGCTCACCGAGTACACGGAAGATCGTTTCGCGTCCGGACCCTTGGCCAGCGAGATTTCGATCGGCTTGTCGTTCGCGCCGATTACCTTCATCGATTCCACCGCTTGCTGCGGAAGCTTGGCAAAGTACAAGCCGTCCGCGAGGTTGACATTGTGTTCCATTGCGGCCTTTCGCTCCACGTCCACAATCTGAGCCAGGGTCACGGGGTCGATTTTCATTAGCGCGGACGTAGCACTTGAGGGAAGCATGTAGCGTGCGTCCGTGCCCTTGGCCTTCCGGATGGCGACGAGTGCAGGAACGGCCGCTTTTGCTTCGGGTCCGATTCGGCCCAGCGCGACTACGGCCGCGGAGCGCACGGCGAGGTCGTCGTCCCGAAGTGCCGCGACGAGTGCGGGAATGGCGGGCTGTGCCTCCGTGCCGAACTCGCCGAGCGCCGAGGCGGCGGCCGCGCGGACTCCTGCCTCGTTCCCAGAAAGGGCGTCAACCAGGGGCGGAATGGCCTCAGGACCAATGCGGCTTAGTGCGACCGCAGCCTGCTTGCGAATGAAATATTCATTGTCGTTCAGCGCGTCAGTCAAATCGGACGTTGCACTCGCGCCATCCTCATCCATCCACCCGACCGAGCGGATCGCCCAGCCGCGAACGAATTGATTCTCGTCCTTGAAGGCCCTGACCAGTGCAGGTACTACGTTCCCGTCACCGGGGCCAATTCGCCCGAGCGCAATGGCGGCGCCATAACGGACGTGAAAAATCGGGTGCGAAAGTGCTTTGATAAGCTGAGGAATCACCGGCGCGCCGATTCGGTGAAGAGCACGCATAGCATTGATTCGGCCCTGGCCATCTTCGGCTCCCAGTTTGTCGATTAGCTCCGCTACCTGCCGCGATTCCTGCCATCGCGGCCAAAAGGCCCAGCAACTCGCGGCCACGGTGCCGACAACCGTGACAACCAGCAGGCCCAGGTAGACAATGCGAACCGTTCGAGGGCGGCTCATCGTTGTGGCCGAATCAATGTTGGCGACCACTTCTTTTCACCTCGTATCGATGGCGACGGGGGCACTCGCGGAATTCACTGAACTCGAAACTGGAGAAGCGAACGAACCTTCGCCGCGTCCTCCGGCTCGATTTCCGAGAGAATAGGCACAAGCCGAGCCCTTCGATCAATCTTCGCGATGATGCGAGCGGCCTCGTCGCGGACAAAACTTTCTTCGTGGTTCAAAGCCTCAACGAGCACATTTAACGGGACCTCGTTGTGCGGTCCTCGGACGATCACATTCACGGATTTCAGCCGCACCAGGGAGCGTTCCGCTTCGGGGCTGACCTGAATCAGCTCGTTTTCAATGCCCAAGTCGTTAGGCTGTCCCGACTTTACGACGGAGTAAAAATCCTCTGCGTAATCCCGCTGCGGAGTGGATGGAGGGCCGCCGTGTCGCACTCTTGTTCTGTAACTGTCGGGCGGTACGGCCACACGGTACACGCGGACCGCTTGCAACGGCTCGGTCACCTTGGGCCCCAGGTCCGTGATTGGGCCATCGTACGGATACCGCAAGTAAACACAGTACCAGTGCGACTCGAAGCAGTATGTTGAGAATAGTTCAACTTTGCCGTTCTCAACAGACATCAGGCCCAATTCGGGAACGCTTCCCGCCGGCAGCAAGTGCGAGACTTCCGCGGGAGATACGCCCGGCCGAAGTTGTTTCACCTGCAATGTGAATTCGTCCTCGTGATGGGTCGCAGATTGCGAAGGTGTTCGGTCCGGCGAACTGTCAACGTACCCTTGCCGACCATCGCGGACCGCGTACCCACGCAGCAAGAGAGCGATGCCCGTCGAACCGACGCCCAGGGCGAGCAGCACGGTGATTGAAACGGCTTTGGTTTTGCGAGACGTGAGCATGACCACGCCACCGATTCTCACTACCCTTTTATCACAGCGATCGGCCGGAACCGTGCGACTTTTTTCGACAGGCCGGCTTTGTGGACGACGTCGACGACGAGGTCGACGTCTTTGTAGGCCTTGGGCTGTTCTTCGGCCAGTTCCTTGCGGCTGCGGGCGCGGGCGATGATGCCGAGTGCTTCGAGTTCGCGGTCGATCTGGACGTGGCGGGCTTTGGCATCTTTATCCGCGGCGGTGCGGCTCATGGCGCGGCCGGCGCCGTGGCAGGTGGTGCCGAAGGTTTGGTCCATCGCGCCGGGCTGGCCGACGAGCAGCCACGAAGCGGTACCCATCGAGCCGGGGATGAGGACGGGCTGGCCGACCGGGCGGTAGGCCTCGGGGATTTCCGGATGGTTCGGCGGGAAGGCGCGGGTCGCCCCCTTGCGATGGACACAGACTTCGGTTCGCTTTCCGTCGCCGACATCGTGGTCTTCGAACTTGGCAATGTTGTGGGCCACGTCGTAGATGAGCTGCATGTCGAGGTCTTCCCACGAGCGGCCGAAGACGGTCTCGAAGACCTCGCGGGTCTGCTGCATCAGGAGCTGGCGGTTGCACCAGGCGAAGTTGGCGGCGGCCCGCATCGCGGCGATGTAGTGCTGGCCCTCCGAGCTGTGGACGGGTGCGCAGACAAGCTGGCGGTCGGGCAGTGTGATGCCGTATTTTTCCGGCACTTTGCGCAGGCGGGCGAGCGCGTCGTCGCAGACTTGGTAGCCCAGGCCGCGCGAGCCGGAGTGGATCATGATCGCGATCTGGCCTTCGAACAGGCCGAAGACTTTCGCGGCTTCTTCGTCGTGTACGCGGTCGAGCACTTGCACTTCGAGGAAGTGGTTGCCGGAACCGAGCGTGCCGCACTGTTCCTCGCCGCGGGTGAACGCCCGGTCGCTGACGCAGTCGGGGTCGGCGCCTTCGAGGTACCCGCCAGCTTCGGTGTATTCGAGGTCGCGCTCGGTGCCGAGGCCGTGCTTGCGCACGAGGTAGCTCGGCCCCTCGCCGAGTACATGCCGCATTTCCTTCTGCTTGAACGTGTACTTGCCCGTGCGGCCAACGCCGGTCGGTACGCGGCGGAAGAGTTCTTCCACGAGTTCCCGGTTGCGGTTCCGCACGTCTTCAAACGTGAGGTTCGTTCGGATCACGCGGACGCCGCAGTTGATGTCGTAGCCGACGCCGCCGGGCGAGATCACGCCCCCCTCGGCCGGGTCGGTCGCCGCGACGCCGCCGATTGTGAAACCGTAGCCCCAGTGAATGTCCGGCATCGCCAGGCTCGCCTTCTGGATGCCAGGCAGCGTCGCGACGTTGGCGACCTGGTCGAGCGCCTGATCCTTGCGAATCTGGCCGATCAGCTTTTCATCCGCGTAGATCAGCCCATCGACGCGCATGCTTTCCTTGTATGACTTTGGAATCTTCCACTGGTATGGGCCGACTTGTTCGAGCGGTCCGCCATAGGCTTCCTTGGGCATGGCTTACTCCCGGATCTCAGATCTCAAATTTGAGATTTCAGATATTCAGATGTCAAAGATGACTTCCGCTTCCCAGCCGTCGGGCGTTTCCTCAACCTTCAGTCCGTGATACGTGACGGCCTTCAGTTCGTTGTCCGGCAGGTGCCGCGCCCAATCGGCTTTTTCCCCGCGGCAATCGGCCGTCAGCTTTCGGCTATCGGCGGAAAGCTGCACACGAAACTCGCGGAGCAGCAGGTGCTCGGTCTCGAAACGGTAGATCAACTCGCGCAACCAATCCACGAACAGGCCCAGCAAGTCTTCCGACTCGATCTCGATTCGCACGGTTTGCCACGGTTCGATGGCCTCGGGGTTTTCGACCACGAGCGAGAAGACTCCGCGTGCGGCGGCGACAAAAAGCTCCCCTAAACTTGTCGCCGCGATTCGCAGCCCCACGTCGGCCGTGTGTTCGAAGACTTCAAATGAGCCCATGCCGGGATAGTAACAGACTCGCACTGTGGATTATAGGAGACGGTCAGTCAGGTCGAGGTTCACTTCCGCTTGACTTCGGCAGCCCGTCCGTTGCCGCGAGGAATCGCCTGCGAGCAAAGCAACTGTTTCGCAAGTGACGATTTTCATCTGACAGATTTCGCCGGACTGCTGCACACAGTAAAGTAGTGCGAGCATCATGGCCGCCCGACGGGCGGCCGGGTTCTCGTGGCTGACGGATGGGGAGAGGCCCCGAGGGCTGCCATGACTCGCACGTCAGTCACTCTGCTGGATCACCTTCGCGAGACGCCGGACGGCGCGGCGTGGGAGAGGTTCGTCGATATTTACGCGCCGATGATCTACCGCTGGTTGCGCGAAAAAGGACTGCAGGACGAGGACGCTCAAGACGTTGGCCAAGAAGTCATGCTGGCCGTGTTGCGCGAGATGCCCAAGTTTCAATATGACCGCAGCGTCGGCACGTTTCGCGGCTGGCTGCGCGGCGTGGTGAGCAACCGGGCGTTGATGTTTTGGCGGAACCGTCAGGGCAAGCCGGCCGGTGTCGGCGGCAGCGAGTTCGAGAAGCAGCTTGAGCAACTCGCGGACTCCGACAGCATCGCGGCCCGATGCTGGGACGAGGAACACAACCGGCACGTCGCCGGCCGCGTGCTCGCGCTCATCCAGGCGGAGTTCGAGCCGACGACGTGGCGAGCGTTCTGGGGCGTGGTTGTGGATGGAGAAAAGGCCGCGGCAGTCGCCAACGCCCTCGGCATCACGGTCAACGCCGTGTACCTCGCCAAATCGCGCGTGCTGCGACGCTTGCAACAAGAGAGCCAAGGGCTGCTGAACTGAACGAACCCCAGTGCACACAGAGAGACGCAGAGGCAAGAATCTCCGCGTATCTCAGCGCGCTCTGCGGTAAGTTCTGAGAGAAATGTTTGCGGGCTATTCACCGCCTCGCGCGAGTACGTGGCCGGAGGTGCGATCCGATGTCAGCCAACCATCCTTCCGTCCATCTTCTTCAGGCCTTCGT
>Ga0247727_10012144_pt1 | contig 14853 bp, 10 predicted proteins | sample WisWelCaveWW1625_FD_202498 | JGI IMG/M metagenome (GOLD analysis project Ga0247727, IMG submission 202498) | Biofilm microbial communities from Wishing Well Cave, Virginia, United States - WW16-25 | ecosystem: Environmental > Aquatic > Deep subsurface > Groundwater > Cave microbial mat | place... | reverse complement strand
CGTTTGGTGAAGCCCGGCCCAGGCGTTTCCACGCAGCGATTGATGTCAAAACGTGGAATCAAGTCGGCTATAAAACTTTTGCCGTGCGGCCCGGTTATATCGAGCGCATGGCCGTTTCACCCTTTGGTTATGGCCGCGTGCTTTATTTGCGTCTCGACACCGGTGAGACCGCGGTGTACGCGCATCTGGAAAAGTTCAATGAGAAATTGCAAGCCCTCGCGGAGCAGGAACAGGAACGCGTCGGGCGATACCGTTTTGATAAAACTTTTTCGCCGGGCATGCTGCCGGTGCAAAAAGGCGAGGTGATCGGCTACACCGGACAATCCGGCATCGGCGTGCCGCATTTGCATTTTGAATTACGCGATTCGCGCGGCCGCCCGATCAATCCGTTTCTGCGCGGTTTCAAAATTGCCGACACGGCGCCTCCGACAGTTGTGAGCCTGGCGGTTTCCCCATTAACGCCCGGCGCGATGGTTAACCATGATTTTGCCCCGGCTATTTTTCGACCGTTTCGCCAGAACGGCAAATGGCGAATTGCCGAGACTATTTATATTTCCGGAAAAGTCGGCGTCGCTGTGGATGTGGATGATCTCGCCGACGGCGTGGAAAATCGTTTTGCCGTTTATCGGCTGCAGCTCTTTGTCGATGACAGCTTGCAATTTCAAACGCAATATGATCGTTTCGATTATTCGCAAAATAAGTTGATCGAGTTGGATCGCGATCTGTTGCTGAAACGGCGCGGCCTCGGTGATTTTCAACGGCTTTATCGTGTCGCCGGCAATACCTTGGGATTTTACTCGCATCTGAATCCGGCCGACGGCGCGTTGCTGTGTGCGGCGGAGGAGACGTCGGATTCGACCATTCCCGGATTCGGCTTTATTGAACGCTTGATCGCCTCGCGGCAATATCAACCGCTGCAGACGCTGAACTGGGGAGAACATCGGCTGCGTATTGTGGTCGCAGATTTTTGGGGCAATCAATCGACACTCGAGGCGATGTTGATGGTCGGACCGGCTTTTACGATAACCCCGCAAATTGCGGAGCGCCGGCCGGCACAGGTTCGGATTGCGGCTCTTCACACCTCGCCAACTCGGAAAATTCAACGGCTCGAAGCTGCAGTTGCCACATTTAACGGGCGAGCGATTATATCGCCGTGGCGGCCGATTTTAGCAAAATGGAAAAAGGTGCGGCCCGTTTCGACTCATGCCGGCGCATTGAATCACCCGCAGCGTTTGGATAGCCTCCCCAACCAATCTACCGGACAAGCCGGAACGGATACCAGTTTCGGCCCTGTTGCGCCGGCTGATTCGATGTTGGAATTGGCAACTGCCGGCGCGTCGTTGGTTCGTCTTGTTGCAGTTGATCAATTCGGACTGTGCTCAGATCCCGCCTATATTTTTAATTCGCCGGATCGCAAGTTGGCCACGCCGTTACTGATTAACGTCGAGAAGGATTTCTATCCGAATTATTTGCGATTGCAAATTCGCGCCAATCAACCGTTGGTTAGCGCGCCGGCCATAAAATTTTCCAATAGAAAAAGAGTTTTGCAAGTGCAGAGTTTTCCTGAGCAGCCGCATCGTTATTTAGCTGCCGTGCCGTTGGCGGAAATTGCCGGTGATTCCGTCCAACTCGAAGTGGCGGCAGAAAATATGTTTGGACAACTCGATGTTTGGCAGGAATCGTTTATGAATGTGTTGGTGTCGCCGGGGCAGGGGAGAAGCTTGTTCGCGCCGGATGCGCGCATGCGCGTGGTTTTTTCGGACGAGTCGGTTTATGGGCCGCTTTATGGCCGCGTGCACATTGACACCGTTACCAGGATTAACGATGCGCGCGTGCTGGGTCCGATCTACCGCGTTGAACCGCAGGACGTGCCGTTAAACGAAGGCGCGACCGTCACGCTGAGTTATCCCGATACCGTTTCGTTGCCGCGACAGATGGGCGTGTGTTATCGTCATCGTAACAATTGGGTGTTTATCGACAATAATGTCAACACGGCGAATCGGACGGTTTCGGCGCGTATTTTTAGCTTGGAAGGTTTTGCGATCATGCGTGACAGTGAGCCACCCCGTTTGCAGATTCGTTCGCCCCAACCGGGCGCCGTGTTGCGTGATCGGCGTCCGAGTTTTATTATCGAGGTCGATGACAGCACGTCGGGTTTTGAATCGGAGCAATCTATCGAGCTGCGTTTGGATAATCAGTTGCTGATTGCAGAGTATGATCCCGAACGCGAGGTCGTCCAATATAAACCGAAGCACGAGCTTCTACCCGGCGTGCATAAATTAACCGTGCGCGCTGAGGATCGCTGTGGGAATGTGGCGCGGCAGGAGAGAGAGTTTACGTTGAGATGACGTTCGACCAAAACAGGGCTTTTTCATCACTCAGTCTAAAATATTTCTGTCCAAAATTTTCTTAACAAAATCTGGCAGGGGTGTTTTTTCACGCTTGGCCAAGGCTTTAATTCTAGCATAACTTTTTATTTCGCGCTCTTCCCAATGAATATCCAACCGACGGATATGTTTAAGGGCGATATGTAGATAGTTTTCGGGGTTTCCCCAATGGCATTGTTTGCAAATGTTCGGATCCTTTTCTTCTTTCCAATTTATGCAATGTTCACATGACCATGATTTCGCTCTGTTACATGAGCCGCAAAGCAACATAAACGCATCTAGATTTTTTTGAATTGATAAATCATCTTCTGAAATCTCATAAGGAATCCTATGATCAATTTGTAAGTAACGAGGTTCAAAGTTGCCAAAACAGACGAAGCATTTCCCATCGTTTAATTTGCAAAGATTTTCCTTAAATCCCTTTGAAAAGACCGATCTGCCACTTAGCTTATTCTTTCGAATCTTGCTAAGATCGCCAAATTTATAAGCCGCAATCGACCTGCCTATTTTGTCTTTTACTCTGAATGTCTCCAAAGGAATACCAGCTTCTCTAACATCTCTGGCAGCCCTTGGGGGATGATTATAACCGTATTTCTTTTCCAAATCTTCTGTTGTTATAAATCCTTTTTTCAAGATGTGATCAATAACCACCCGCGCCCGTTCATTCCTAATTGATTGCAGCAACTCGACGAATTCTTTCGGTAAGTTTTGCTTTTTCATATTTCTTCGAATTCAAATAGACTAATTTGATTTCTTGAGACGCCATTAAAAATTCTTTCAATATTAAAATCCAGCTTTTGAACTAAGGCTTTGGATAAGTATACTGACTCGTATGTAATGTGGTTTCGCCCTAATAGGGTTGCTTGCGATGATCTTCCCGCGTCAACCTCGATTTTTGTAAGCTCCAAATGCGAAGGCAGGGATTCTCCGAAAGTTTTGTTGCCAGTTCTGCCATCATAACTTAATATGAACGGGATTTTTCTCGCATGAAGCGCTTGCAAAGAATCAATGAAGTCGGCTAATTTTATATCTCCGTAATAGCGGAAACCACCGTTAACAAATGTGCCTTGATATGGCGGATCCATATAAATGAGATCGTCTGGCGTTGCTAATACCAATGCCTGGTTATAATCCAGATTGGTAAGAATGCACCTTCCCTTAAAAAGAGGCGAGGTGGCTAAAATAGCGTTTTTCATCAGAGAAGGATGCCGCCCGCGTCTTCTGTTATCCGGGCTTTGATTGAACTCTCCGTCAAAATTGTATCTTACTGCGGCTTTAACGCACCTGGCGAAAAGATAAAGCAAGAAATCCGGCCTTGAAGTTCTGTTGAATTTTTCTCGAATTCGATCATAAAACTTGCGCTCGTTTCCGGTTTGCGCGCGCCAAAGTTTTGCATATTGTTTGGCAAGCTGTTCCGGTTCATTGATGATAGAATCCCAGAGGTTCATCAAGGGTTTATTAATATCATTCAAATGAAATTGCGAACATTTTTTCTTGAGCGCCGCCGCGATTGATATGGCAGCAGAGCCGGCAAACGGCTCGAACAACACGTTTGTATTTTTAGGGAAAAAAGACAATATTTCCCGAGCCAGGTTTCGTTTGCTGCCTTGATAGGGTATGGGATGAGGAACTTTCATGCGATTTGAAATATCTCTTCTATTCTTGTCATGAATTTGCAAGTGGTGATTTGATGAATGTTATAAAAAAGCAAAGCCATTGTCAAGAAAATTTAGGAAAAAAATTTTTACAGCAAGAAAATTTCGCTTGCACTTCTCAACGGTCAGCATAAAATTAATAAACTATGAAACTTCTACTGCTTTATGCTCCCGATTACTGGCTGCGCCCCTTTGAGAAAAATTTGGCCGAGGCGCCGGATGCCGCGGGCGAGATACAAACGCAAAACGCGATGGTCGCGCTGATTCACGCCGAAGAAAAAGATCAAACTGATTCCGGCAACGTGGTGACGAAAGCCGTCAAAAATATCAAATGGCTGGCGCGAAAATTCGAGACCACGCAGGTTGTGTTGCATTCATTTGCTCACCTTTCCAGCAGCAAAGCCGAGCCGCTTGCTGCCGAACAACTCTTGCAACAAATGGCCGAACGCCTTCGCAACGTCGGCTTTGCTGTGTTCATCACGCCGTTCGGTTACTTCAATGAATTTCGCGTTCACGTCGCCGGGCCGAGTTTGGCGAAGGTGTTTGTTGAAATTTGATATTGTCAACGATGATTTACAGCGTTTTTTGAATGAGTGAATATGTCATTCCGATGAGCGCAGCGAAGATGAATCTTTTTAGCAGCAGATTCCTCGCTGGTGCTCGGAATGACAATCTATTCATGCAAGTAAAAAACGCTGTAGTTTCATTCAAACCATCGCCTGAAGGCGACACTACGAAAAAATTACTCTGCCGTCAATCCCACCACGCGATAATTGAATTCATACGACAAACTGCTGCTCCAATCCTGATCGAGAATCGTTTTGTAACGCGTGCCGTCACTGGGGCCGACCGGTTTGCCGTAGGAATAAAACCAATTGATCACCGGCGTGCCGGTGAACCCGAGCGCAATCCAATATCGCCCCGGCGCTAATTTCAAATTGGCTTTGATGAAATCAAAATCCTGCCAGCGATAACCAGGTTGCGAGCTGAGTTGATTCAAGGGAATCAATCCACTGCTGGCGAGGCGGGCGCCCGGAACCATTTGCCCCGACGGCGCTTTTTCATCCTGGAGAATCTCAACCCACAGAAAACCTTCGCCCCCAAATTTTTGCAACGCCAAGCCGAGTTTTTGCAATTGCAGCGGTTTGGTTAAAACAAAAATTTGCGTGTATTGCGCGGAACGGGTGACATACTCCGCGGTTTCCACTAAAAAATTTTTGCGCAATTCTTGCGTGCCACCAGTGCCTGTTGTCTGCTCACGCGAAAAAGCGAAATTCACCCCTTCCGGAAATTCGAGATTGCCGAGCGTAACGAGTTTGTTTAAACTCGGTGTGGGAGGCGTTGGAACATTGCGATTCTCCGCGGGCATGGGTGTTGGCGAAGGCGGTGCCGGCGTCGCAGCCACATAGGGCTCAAACGTCGCGCGCACTTCCGGCGTCAGCAAAATACTTTTTGGTCCGTATTTTTGCCGGCTCGCCGTGAGGTTCACTTGATCTTCCGCAAAATCGGAGTCGATGATCTCCTCAAATTCCGGCTGGCTGGTCGAGCCTTGCGCGGCCACCCAGCGAATCAAGCCGTCCTGCGAAGTTTCATTATTATCCAACCCGGCTTCGATGCGAATGTAACGATTGCTGGTGAACAGTTGGCTCTGCTGCGGATCGAACGGCACCCAGCCGAGATCGGGAAAATAAACGTCGATCCACGAATGGCGGCCCTGCGCCATGCCGAAGGTGAGTTTGCCGTATTCGGTTTTGGCGTCATACGTTCGTTTCAACGTCACACCATTGACGATGCGCGCGGGGATGCCGACGGCGCGCAATAACGCCGCGGCGAGATGTGAATAATTCTGGCAATTGCCTTTGCCGGTTTCAAACGTGTACATCGCGTCGTATTGCGGCGGCGTCAAGACATACGTTGTGTGATCGATGACCCACGCGAGAATGCGTTGCACCGCGTCAAATTCGGTTTTCACGCCGGCGGTCAGCTCTTTCGCTTTCGCGCGAATGCGAGCGTCGTTGCTCGGCACTTGTTCGGTGGCAAGCAAATAATCCTGCGCCGCGGGATCGACGGCGCCCAGCGGAAACGGTTTCGACGTCGTGAGTGGATTGAAGAGCACATAATTTTTCGCCGTCAACGTGACCGTGGCGGTGATCGGACCCGCCGGATTCGCCCAGGTCACCACAACGACTTTGTTGCCGCGTTTATCGATCTTGTCTTCGCGTTTCGTTGGTTCCGGCGCGAAACTAATAGTGAGATTTTCAATTTCTTGATTGTAGGTGGGCGATTGAAACGTGGCGGGCACGACGGTGCTGATGATCAGGGATTTGGTGCCCGGCGTGGGAACGATACGCTGCGTCAGTCCGTATTTGATCCGGGAAGTTTGGCTGCCTTTGAGCAGGTAATTTTCTCCGCGCAAATCGAGGGGGTCCAGGCTCAGACCGATGACGAGCAATAGCATGAAAAAAGCAATTTTTCGCATGAGCGGCGATCTCCGAGTTAGAAACAACAAAACGACGACAATGAGTTAAGCTCCGGCTCACCATGAAAATTTAATTTAAAAAGACCAGAAATACAACTTGAAATTAATCCAACGCCAAACGGATTTTGGGTTATTGCAGATTTGCAACTCTTTTGGCCGTTTGCGCGTCATATTATATAAACCGAAGATTCTGGAACAAAGCCCTTGAGTTTCACGTTGGCATTTTGTATTTTGCAATGAACCTTTTCAGGAGAATACTCGAATGATGCGACCACACAAAATTTCGTGGCGTCCTTTCCGGTCGATGATCGGACTGGCGTGTTTATTGAGCATAACGCTGAATTCCGTTTTCGCCTCCGATCTCACGCCACAGCGCCAGCATCCGCTGGTGGCGAAAGTGCTGGCGAATTTACTGACCCAATATCATTATAATCATCCCGCGCTCGATGACTCCGCTTCGAGCGAGTTGTTGGATGGTTATGTGCAGACCCTCGATTATAACCGGCTTTATTTTCTCGCCGCCGATATCAAAGCTTTCGAAAAGTACCGTTTGGTTTTGGATGACAGTTTGAACAAAGGCAATGTCGGGCCGGCGTTTGTGATTTTTAATTTGTTCAAACAGCGCGCGCAAACCCGCTATGCGTATATGAACAAGTTGCTGGAAAAAGAGTTTGATTTTACCGGCAACGAATCTTACCAGCCGGATCGTGAAAACCTCGCCTGGGCCAACCGGGCGGAAGAATTGGATGATCTCTGGCGCCAACGCCTGAAAAGCGAGGCGCTTGATCTCAAGCTGGCCGGGAAAAATTGGCCGGATCTTTCGACGACGCTCAATAAACGTTATGAAAATTTTCGCAAGCGCATCGACCAATTGAATGCGGAAGATATCTTTCAATATTATATGAATGCGCTTTCCGAATCTTATGATCCGCATACGAACTACATGTCGCCGAGCAATTCGCAGGATTTCAACATCAACATGAGCCTGTCGCTGGAAGGTATCGGCGCCCGGCTGACCGAAGAGGGCGATTACACGATGGTGCTGGAAATCGTTTCCGGCGGGCCCGCCGATCGCAGTAAACAATTGTTTGCGAATGATAAAATCACCGGCGTGGCGCAGGGCGATAGCGGCCGCTGGACCGAGGTGATCGGCATGCGCGTTGATGACGTGGTGAAATTGATTCGCGGTAAAAAAGAAACCGTCGTGCGCTTGCAGGTGATTTCTTCCAGCAGCCCGGCGGGCAGCGCGCCGAAAATCGTCCGGCTGGTGCGCGATAAAATTATTCTCACCGATCGCGAGGCCAAAAGCGATACCGTGGAAATCACGCACGAGGGCCAGAAGTATAGGCTCGGCGTCATTATGATTCCGACGTTTTACTCGGATTTGGAAGGGCGCCAAAAAGGCGAGGGGAATTACAAAAGCACGACGCGCGACGTGCGGCGTTTGATTGGCGAGTTGAAAAGCGCGGGCGTCGATGGCATTCTCATTGACTTGCGGCGCAACGGCGGCGGCTCGCTGCAGGAAGCGATTGAGTTGACCGGCCTTTTTATTAAAGACGGCCCGGTGGTACAGGTGAAAAGCTTTAACGGCGACATCGAGCAGCAGCGCGATCCCGATCCGGGTATCGTTTATGACGGCCCGCTGACGGTGCTGGTGGATCGCATCAGCGCTTCAGCCTCGGAAATTTTTGCGGCGGCCATTCAAGATTACAAGCGCGGCGTCATTCTCGGCGGCCAAACATATGGCAAAGGCACAGTGCAAAATCTGGTGGATTTGAATCGCGTGCCGGCGCTCAGCCAATACATGCTGGCCAGCAACGATCAAATGGGTTCCGGCAAAGTGACATTTGGCCAGGTCAAAGTCACCATGGCGAAGTTTTATCGCATCAATGGCGGCACCACCCAACACCGCGGCGTGACGCCGGATGTTGCGTTTCCCTCGCATTTTGATCAGGCAGATTTTGGCGAAAGCACGGAGAAACATGCGCTGGCCTGGGATCAAATCTCGTCGGCGCGTTTCACGCCGGAAGATCGGGTAGCAAAGTATCTCGCGAATCTGCGAACGAAATCGCAAAAGCGCATGGCGGCCAGCGTCGAATTTCGTTATCTCGCCGATGACATCGCGCGGTTGAAAAAAGAGAAAATTGAGAACTCGGTTTCCGTGCTGGAAAGTCGGCGCAAAACCGAGCGCGACCAATTAGAAGCACAGCGCCTCGCCCGGGTGAATGAACGCCGCAAAGCCAAAAGCCTGGCGCCGCTCAAAAAAGGCGACGCCATTCCGCGCGACGACAGCGCCCCCGACGTTCTGCGCGATGAGAGCTTGCATGTGCTCGCGGATTTAGTGACGGCCGCGAGCAAAGATTATATCGCCAAATCGATCAAAGTCGATAGCGGCAAGCCGAATCAGAATTGAAAAATTTAGGAGATGCTTATGGAAAGCCCAACGAAGGTTTATCAACCTATCGACAAGGACGCCTTTGCCGATCGGGGAGAAAAGATATTTCGCAGTTTCGAGGAAAAATTGAAGCCGCAATACGTTGGGAGGTTAGTAGCTGTTGAAATCGAAAGCGGTGATTATTTTTTAGGAAGAACCGGCTCTGAAGCGGTGGCGGAAGCAAAAAAGAAATACCCCAACAAAATTTTTTACCTCGCTCGTGTGGGTGCCCGCGCCGCCATATCTTTTCGCTAGGAGGAAGCCTAGATGATTACGGGATTTATTGATCAGCATGCGCACTCTTTGCTCGAAATAGAAGAAGGAGAATATCGAGAAATTCAAATTTATCTTACCGCCTCTACACAGGCATTGGTGGGCGCCGGTTTAATGATTGATCGCCTGGTCACTTTTGATTATCGTTCGGGAGTGCTCCGAATCGAAAAATAAAATATTCATTTGACGCAGTAACTTGACGTCTCACATCGCGAATTCATAAAAGGCGAAGGCATCGGCACTTTCGCCTTTTTCTTTTGGAAAAGGAAGAAAATAAAAATATATTGCTTCTGCGGAGTTTTTGTTTTAAAATATGGCCGGTCAAAAAACTAAACTTTTAACCTACGCGAGAGGGAGTTCGCTATGCGTCGCCTGTGGAAGATTCTTGCGCAAACTTATTGCGCATGGTTCGCCTGTCTGCTTTTCCTGCCTCTGTCACTTCCCGCTCAATCCAACAAAACCAAAGCCCTCGTCGGCGGCATGCTCGTCGACGGCTTCGGCGGCAAGCCGATGCGCAACAGCGTGATCCTTATTGAAGGTGAACGTATCAAAGCCGTCGGGCAAATCGGTGCGCTGCAAATCCCGGCCAATGCCGAAATCATCTCAACGGAAGGCATGAGCGTGTTGCCGGGCCTGTGGGATATGCACGTGCATTTGATGATCAACGGCCACAGCGATTACACGCATTGGGATAAAAAATATCCAGCGCTGTTTGAGTCCGTCATCATGCCGGCCTCGGCCAAACAACTGCTGCTGGCCGGCGTCACAAGCACGCGCGATCTCGGCGGGCCGTTGAAGGCGAGTATTGGCGTGCGCGACGCGATCAACGCCGGAAAAATTCCGGGGCCGACGCTTTATGTTTCCGGCCCGTTTATTCAACACGAGCCGTATCCCGGCACCGAGCTGTTTCGCTGGGGCGTCAATGGCGCGGTGGAAGCTCGCGCCAAAGTGCGTCAGCTTGCGCAAGCCGGCGTGAATTGCATCAAGCTCATCGATCAGGATCAAATGACGATGGATGAAGTGAACGCCGTGGTTGATGAAGCGCACAAACACAAACTCACCGTGGTTGCGCACGCCCATCGCCCCGAAGAAATTCGCCGCGGCCTCGTTGCCGGCGTCGATTGTTTCGAGCACACTGGATTGGCCGCTGCACCCGAATATCCCGCTGATATTATCGAAATGATTCGCAGCCGCACGGCGCAAATGAACAAAGGCCCGTTGTTCTGGTGCCCGACAATTGAAGGCCTGATGAATTACGAATACGTGCGCGATAATCCCGAATGGCTGGATGATCCGTCGTGGCGCCAGGGTTTGCCGGATTCAATCATTGCCGATATTAAAAGCTCCCTTCAACATCCCGACCGTCTGCCTTATTTTCAATTGACGCCAAGCCGCCGGCCCACGCTGGCGCGAAAATTTCAACAACTCAAAGAGCCGGGCGTCGTCATGCTCATCGGCACCGACAGCGGCATTCCGATGAAATTCCACAGCATGTCCACGTGGCACGAGCTTGATGTTTGGGTCAACAAACTCGGCGTTGATCCGATGGAAGCGATTCGCGCCGCGACTTATTGGCCGTCGGTATTGATGAAAGTTGATCGCGAAGTTGGCACCATCAGTGAAGGCAAATATGCTGACCTCATCGCCGTGCGCGGCGATGTGTTGCGGTATATCACTTTGTTGCAAGATGTGGATCTAGTGGTGAAACACGGCGTGAGGTATAAGTAATGGCGAGTCTAAAAATTCTACAGCCCAGCGTTTTTTGTTTGTATGAATAGGTTGTCATTTCGAGTCCCGAGCACGGGACTCGAAATCTTTTGCTAAAAAGATTCCTCGTCGCTTCGCTTCTCGGAATGACATATTCACTCATTCAAAAAACGCCGTAATCTACCGATTCATCTCCGCCAACATAATCGCTGCGGCAATCGCGACATTGAGCGATTCACCGCCGCCGCGGCGAGGGATGGAAACGCGATGTTGGAGCAGGGCACTGACTTCGGGAGAGAGGCCTTCGACTTCATCGCCAAGCAGGAGAACTCTTTTGGGGGCGTAGCGCAACATGGAATAAGAAAAATCGCCGGATAGATCGGCGCAAGAATACGGAACAAGCAAGCGTGAGAGATGCTAGGACATTATTGTTACAAAAATTTAATGAACCCTCGACAAAAATTTCTTGACAAATTAGTATTTATTTGTTAAATTTCCGTCGCAACTTGGGACGACATCTTAGGGAAATACATAAAGCCGGGTTGTGGGTGAGGCGGGGAAGCTCAACTCTCAACTCTCAACTCTCAACTCTCAACTCTCAACTCTCAACTCTCAACTCTCTTTCGGGCTGGAAGAGACAAGTATTTTTTGAGTGGCTAAGGGATTACGAGAATCCTTTTTCGAAAAAGACAAAAAGTACTGTTAAATTTGATGGGAAAAGATATGGCGGAAAGAAATTTCCAAACGGAAAGCGCCGGCAAATTTTCCGATTTATTTCCATATTTTATTTGCCGTGTTGCCGGTATTTCAGCGCAATATATGGAGCAGTTGCGCGCCGGTGAATCCGAGAAATTATTCGAGGCATTGTATGAAACCGAGAAGCAACTGCATCTGAATCTTGAGGCGATCTCGCCGGGCCTCGAACATTTGCGCACGCTGACGACCTTGACCCTGCGGCTGGCGTGGCCTCGAGTCGAACAAGCAACGATGCGACATTTTTTCGACGTTTATTATGGCCGGGAGGCGAGAGCAGTGTCTCTGTTGCAATTTTATGAGGATTATTATCGCGAGCATTTTAAAGCCCATATTGAAAAAGAACAAAAGTTACAAGCCGGCATCGGTGAAGAAGAGTTAAAAGAGTACAATTTCGCCAATCCGTTCAATCTTGAGATTATCCGTCAAATACAGGCGGCGCAGATGCGGCTGACCAACTTGATTCGAGATCGTTGGAAGGAGGCGCCTGAGGCTGAAGAGATTACTATTGAAACGAAAGGGGTGGAAGCAATCATTGAAGAAGTTGAGCCGCTGCCCTTCAATACGTGCCGGTCGGTTTCTTGCTTTACCCAGCTTGTTCCTAATTTTAGCGCCGATAAAGTTTCAGCCCTTATCGTTCAAAATGGAAACTATCTCGTGGAATACGGAAAATTTTTCTCACGGTTTCTGTATATGTTTCCGGAGTCTATACAAAACAAGCTCTATGCAGAAAACATGGCATTGACAGATCAATACCTGGCAGAAATCTGCGGGGATGCCAAGTTCAATGCCAATCTCCATCCGCCGCTACTGCGTTGGGAGCTCAGTTATCCGACCGGTGAAAGCGGGTTGGCGGAGAAACAAATTCGCAGCTCCGAAATATGCGTCGAGGCCGATCCCAACGACCGACACGCGCTCTGCTTGCGCCACGGCCCGACGGGAAAATGGGTCATTCCAGTTGATTTAGGATTCATGAATCCGAGAATGAGGCCTCCGCTTTACCAGTTGTTGCTACGATTCACGCCGCCGTCCATGTTTTGGATACAAATGCCCGAAACTCTCGGGCCACAAGAAAATGCAATATCTATATCTAAGAGAGCAATCTCTTCTATACCGCCGCTGGAAAATTTCAGGCAGGCGCAAATTATCTATCGCCCTCGCGTGACTTACAGCCGCTTTTTAATTTTATCTCGCCGGCTTTGGCAAGTGCCGTCGGATTTATTTCCGCACCGTTTGCCGAAGGAAAAATCATGCGAATATTTTGTTCGGGTCAATCGCTGGCGCAAGGAAAACGGAATTCCGCAGGAAGTCTTTGTTCGTGTAAGACCTCTTCCGCAACGACATCAAGATAATGACAAATCCCATGAATCACAAGATTCCCCGCAGAATGAAAGGGTCGAAAATGCCGTAATGGGAAACGTTGCCTCGCGTGATCTGTACAAGCCGCAATATATCGATTTCAGCAATCCGCTTCTCGTCAAGCTATTCGGACGAATGGCAGCGTCACTCAAACATTTCGTCGCCAACCTGGAAGAACGTCTTCCCTCGGCTGAAAATCTTCTCGACTATCAAAACAACAGGTATGTAACAGAATTTATATTGCAGTTCAATTTTCCCGACGGTAAAACTGTTTCAACCCATGCAGCAGAAGCAAACCATAAACAGCATGCAGAATAAGCTTGGCGTCGCCGACGGATGGTTGAGCGCTCATATTTTTTTCAATGGCGATCTCTACGATAAGGAGTGCGATCGTGTTATCCTTGAAAGCGTTGCCCCTTTCGTTCAAGTCTGCCGCAAGAACCAATGGATCACGCGCTATTTTTTTGTTCGTTATGGCGAGAATGGCCCGCACGTGCGTTTACGATTGCACGGTGCGCAAGACATTCTCGAACACGAGGTCAAGCCGTTGCTTATCGCTGAAAGAGAAGCGCCGCTGCGCATACTTTGGATTTCCTACGAGCCGGAGGTGGGGCGGTACGGCGGGCCGGATGGCATGATTCTCGCGGAATCTTTCTTTCATTATTCGAGTGAGATCAGTATACTCTTGCTCGGGAAGATCATCTCCGAGGAAAGGTCGTCGCGGTTGGGCAAAGCTCTTTTGTCAATGGTTATTCTGCTGCATGCATTCCTCGATAATCGCGCCAAAGCCGCGAAATTCGCCGGAAATTACGGCATGAATTATCTCCAAACGTTGATACGCGACGAAGCTTTGCAATCGCGTTGGGTGGAGGCGTTTGGCTCCGGATACACCAGGCAAGCCGAGATGCTCGCCATCTACGTCAATGAGACCTGGGAAAGACTCCAAGCCTCTGAGACGTTGCCGGAAGTATTGGATCGGTACCGGCAGAATATTCATGAAATAAAATGGCGGTTTAAATCTTTGTGGGCAGATCGCCGGTTGATGATTGGCGCAGTGGTTTTAGAAAATTGGGAACATTGTATATCGGCCATTATCTCAAGTTACGTGCACATGATGAACAATCGCCTTGGCGTCACGCTGCAGGAAGAATCCTATCTCGCGTATTTGCTGGCGCAGACGCTTGGCAAGTCCGTTGACAATTAACTGCAACTGAGCAGCGCAATGAATGAACGCGACATTTTTCTTGAAGCAGCGAGTCGAATTGGGAAGCGGCTGGTGAATCAGGCCTTATGGAATGGTTCAGTTTGCACGTGGCAAATTATGACACCGGATAAGAGCCGCCCCCAACAAAAGCGAGCAATTTCAACGTTGGCGAGCGGGACCTTATACCAAGGCACTGCCGGCATCGCTTTGTTTCTCGCCGAACTCTATAAACTGTCTCGCGAAGAGGAAACTAAGCGCGCGGCTGAAGGCGCGATTCGACATGCCATCGCTGAAGCCCAAAACTTACCTGCGACGAGCTTTGGCTTTCATACCGGCAGAGTTGGCATCGCGTACGCGGCGGCGCGAATCGCTACAGTATTTGACAAACCGGAATACCTGAAAGAAGCGTCGCATCTTTTCCAGCCGCTTGCAGGAAATGAGCATCATGATCAAGGCATTGACGTCATCGCCGGCACCGCAGGCGCGATTCCAGCCTTGATTCAGTTGTCCGAGGTGTGCGACCACGATCTCTTGATGGACATGGCGATGAGGCTCGGAGATCATCTCATTGACGTCGCGGGAAAAGAGCCGTGTGGGTGGTC
>Ga0247727_10012143_pt1 | contig 14854 bp, 16 predicted proteins | sample WisWelCaveWW1625_FD_202498 | JGI IMG/M metagenome (GOLD analysis project Ga0247727, IMG submission 202498) | Biofilm microbial communities from Wishing Well Cave, Virginia, United States - WW16-25 | ecosystem: Environmental > Aquatic > Deep subsurface > Groundwater > Cave microbial mat | place... | reverse complement strand
GCGGTCCTGCTGCAGGCGGAGGAATTTGCCGCTTTTGCAGCTTCAAAAGAATACAAAGAGTTGTCGAAAGAATTTTCGAACAAATAATAAACCGTTCACTGAAGGGAACGGCAATGGATGATTTCGGCAATTGCCGATTCAAAATAATAAAATTAATATATATAAATTGCTGTTCGGCTTTGGCCACCGGCCTGCCGGTTCATTTCCACCCTGCCAACTTGTTGACGTCAATCCTGGAATGCAGGCACCTTGTCAGCATTGCCAATCCTTCCATGGATCTTGGACCGGGGCGGATCAGAATGCCGGGATCCAGAACAAATACGCGATTCTGCCGGTTGGCGCTCAATTGAATCAAGTCCGGATACCCTGCAATAAACGCTCCGTATTCGTTTTCGTTTTTCGTTGGAAAAATAATCACTTCCGGATTTCTCGCAAGAATCTCTTCGGCAGTGACCGTCGGATATTTCAACCCTGCCTTGTCACCAAATACATTTTTGCCTCCTGCCTTTCCGATGAGGTCATTGATAAATGAATTCTTTCCGGCGACTGCCGGAGGAGAAACCTGCAGCAAGACCATCGTTCCGTATTTGATTTCATTGGCGGTCGCCTCTGTGATTCGTTTTTCAATCCCCTTCAATGAATCGGCAAGAATTTTGGCCTGTTCATTTTTCCCCAGGATTCTCCCAAGCGATAATATATTCCGGTATATGTCATCTGTGGATTGATAGGATTGATAAAATACCGGCACTCTCAGCCTTGACAATGCATACACCCAGGCAGAATCCATCGTTTCATTGGATGCGATGACCAGATCCGCCTCGTAGAGAACAACGGCAGGAAGATCCGGATCGGGAACAATCGGAATCGCAGGCAGTTTTGCGATGGAAAGAGGGAAGAAGCACAATTCTGAACGGGCGACGAGTAAGTTTTCTGCTCCGATTGCGCATATGATTTCGGTTGTATTCGGTGACAAGGAGATCACTTTCCGCGGAACATCCGGCAATTTGACTGTCCGTCCAAGGTCGTCGGTAAAGGAAATTGAAATCAGCGGAGCGTTGTCAATCAAATCACGGTTCAGGGGCTTGCATGAAACAAATATAGCCGTGAAGAGAAAAATAAGAATCCGGAAAAGCATGAAGCAAAAATAGCAAACTGCTTTGCCTTTGGCCCCGTTTGAAATGTTCACATCTCTTTCATTCATTTGCTGAAATAGTTTCTGATGGCGATCGTATTGACGAGAAAATTCCGGTTTGAGGCCGCTCATTACATTCCCACCTTTCCCGACGGGCACAAATGCCGCCGGATGCATGGTCACAGCTTCAAAGTAACCGTCGCTATCGAAGGTCAACCCGATCCGAATACCGGCATCCTGATGGATTTCGCCGATGTAAAAGCAATAGTGAATCCGCTCGTGGAACTTCTGGATCACGATTGTCTGAATGACATCGGCAAATCGCGGGGAATACAACTGCTGATCAATCCGACATCAGAGAACATCGCGCAGTGGTTTTTTGAGGAATTGTATCCGCATTTGCCGGGACTGAAAAGCATCAAGGTAGCGGAAACCTGCACGAGCGCCTGCAAATTTACTGCAGCGGGAATGCAAAGAGCGGCGGGATCATCGGCAGGAACGGGAACAGGAGCAGGAACATGAACGGGACAGGAAAAGACCCCTCATTCCTTCTTCGCAACCCGCCTGAACAGCTCCCCGATAAATATTCTCACCTTGAACAGGTAAATCGGAGCATCAAAGTTTTTGGTCACTTTGGTTCTCGGCGAAATCATATGCCTGTATCCGATTCCCGCACCCAATCCGACCAACCAGAAGATCTTGTATTGTCCCTGTGCCGAGATTTCTGTGAGCAAAACCGATTGCCTGGTTTCGGGCTGGAGAAAAGGATAATCGGAATTGCTCAAAGATGTTTCACCTATTCCCAAATGCAGGGGAACGCTTAACTCCCATTTCTTGTTCTGGAAAAATACGTATTCAAAAAATCCTGATACATATCCGAAGTTCAGCCTCGCGTTCCTGATGGTGTCGCCGGTTGGCCTCACCCAGTCAATGCCGGTTCCGGTTGAAAGTCCGTAAAATCCGATTCCTGCTCTGACCAGGTTGTCAAATTCCAGGCCAAACCTCAACCCGAATATCTTGACATTGCCTGACCGGATGAATGACCTCCGTGAGTCAAAGCTGAAAAGGAGGCGCGGATTTGTCTTGAAACATGCGCCAATTCTTTCGGGAATGTTGTCGAAACGCCAGCCATATGGCGTCTGAGCCTTCAAAATTGGGCAAATACCCAATAGGACGATTATTGGAACAATCCGCAAAACAAGTCTCACCAAATACCAAAACGCGATTTTCCATAATTTCGTTACAAGTGAAGGGAATTGTCATCGCCATTGATGGTTATTCAGGTTGCGGGAAGAGCACCACAGCCAGGGAGGTAGCCCATCGCCTGGGCTACAACCACATTGACAGCGGTGCCATGTACCGCGCGGTGACGCTTGCCTTCCTTCGTGATGGGATCCGCTATGACGATGCGGCGGATGAAATCCAGGAGAGCCTGAAAGGCATTAAGATCCAATTCGCCAATCATGGGGGCGAAATGAAAGTGATGTTGAATGGAATTGATGTGTCGCATGAAATAAGGTCACACGCTGTTTCCGAACTTGTAAGTGAGGTCAGTGCGGTAGGGGTGATTCGAAGGGAGATGGTAAAACAACAGCGCGAGATAGGAAAATACGGGGGAGTGGTAATGGATGGGCGCGACATCGGTACCGTTGTTTTTCCGGCAGCCGAATTGAAAATATTCATGGTCGCTTCTTTGGAAAAAAGAGTGCAGAGAAGACTGGATCAGGATTTGAAGGATGGAATTGCCGGAGACGAGGAGAGAGTAAAAACGAATCTGATGCATCGTGACGAAATTGATACTTCGAGGATCGAAAGCCCCTTGATTCAGGCGGACGACGCCATTTTGCTGGACAATACCAATATGACCGAGGAAGAGCAGGTAGGCAAAATCCTGAATTATGCAAATCTGGCCACAGAGCGTAAATTTGCAGGGAATGGTTAGGGTTGAAATAGACCAGAATTCCGGTTTTTGTTTTGGTGTCGTATATGCCATTGAAATGGCAGAGGAATTCCTGGAATCCAAGGGGACTTTGTACTGCCTCGGTGATATAGTTCACAACGATATGGAAGTGGAGCGTTTGGAGAAGAAGGGACTGAAAATCATTGATCACGAAGACCTGAAGAACATCCGCGATACCACCGTGCTGATAAGGGCACACGGCGAACCGCCGGAAACTTATCAGATCGCATTGCAGAACAATATCGAATTGATAGATGCATCCTGTCCGGTTGTGTTGAAGTTGCAGCATCGCGTACGAATGGCACACGACCGCAAAGACACGATTGTGATTTACGGCAAACCCGGCCATGCTGAGGTAAATGGATTGATCGGACAAACCGGTAAGGAAGCCATCGTCATCACCGAAGAAGCCGATGTTGACAGACTTGATTACAGCAAACCGGTGTCTTTATTCAGCCAAACCACAAAAAGCACAGAGAAATTTTACCGGATTGCCGCATTGATGGCTGAGAAAACCGAACAAATGAAAGCCAATGACACCATCTGCCGGCAGGTGAGCAACCGCGAACCCGATCTGAAAATATTCTCCCGGAAATTCGACATCATCATTTTTGTAGCAGGGCGGAAGAGCAGCAACGGGAAAGTTTTGTATGAAACCTGCAAGTCAGTAAACGAAAAAACCTATTTTGTTTCCGAGCCGCAGGAAATTGAAATGGAATGGCTGCAAGGCGCTTCATCTGTAGGAATCTGCGGAGCTACATCTACGCCGATGTGGCTGATGGAGCAAACTGCAGACTTCATCCGAAACAAAGAATCCTGATCATTCGTATTTTTTTCATAAAATTGCACCTCCAGGCTATATGGTGGTTGTAGCTCAGCTGGTTAGAGCGCTAGATTGTGGATCTAGAGGTCGCCGGTTCAAGCCCGGTCTTCCACCCCAATGAACCCCGCGTAAATTTTATCTGCGGGGTTTGTTTTTGGCGCTTAATGCAAATGCTGACCTCCGCCGGCCGGATCTTTTCCCGCGGAATGATAGCCGGCATTGTGGACCATAGCCTTTCCGCATTTCGGACAATTGCCGGCCTCGCCGCCGCCTGTACCGCAAGTGCCCGGACAGATAAAGTGAAATTGTCCCGTTTCGTTCTGATCGTGTTCGTGATACGGAACTTCGGATCCTTCCGAATTGATGGAAACACTTGGTTCGCCGGGCTTCTGGTGAAATGCCGCGTTGTGCGCCATCGCCGTTCCGCAAACGGGACAGGGACCCTGCTCCGGACCGAAGCCGCCGGCGCAATTCTTCGGACAATAGAAATGTGCCGCAAGCGCATCGCCTTTGGGACCGTCTGCGCTTCCGGTCGGATTGTCCTTGATGTTTCTTGCTGTGTCCGGAATGACATTCGCCTCCTGATCTTTTTTGTCAGAAGAACAAGAAACAAAAATTGATGTGAGAAGGATGACAAAAAGGAATTTCATCTTGTTGTTTGATTGATTGAACCAAAAAATTACAATTTTTCTATGAAATGCTTCATCGGTGTTTTACCGGTATTCGACAATTACCCCCTCGGAAAGGGGATGGGATTGGCAGGTGAGGACATAGCCGTCGTCAATTTCTTCATCCGTAAGTCCCTCAGATTCATCCATTTCCACGGCTCCCGAGCGGCACATCGCCCTGCAGGTGGTGCAAATTCCGAGCTGACAGGCAAAGGGCGGATCCAATCCTTCCTGAATGGCAATGTCAAGAATTGACCGGTCCGGGGGGACGGTAATTTGTCTTTCCTTTCCATCCAGGATAACAGTTACCTGGTAGGTATCGCGCTTCAATTCAAGCTCCGGTGGCTGCGGCTCCCGAAGACCCGGTGGCTGAGGCTCCTGCTCCTGCGGAAGGGCAACCGTGAACAATTCCTGCCTGATATTTTTCTGATCCACACCAAGAAACTTCAGAGCAGATTTTGCTTCCTCCATCATCGGTCCCGGACCGCACAAATGAAAAGTCTTTGACATTTTGTCTGATCCAAGCAGTCCCTGAAACAATGGCATCAGAATTTGCGAAGTCATCCTTCCCTTGATTCCCATCCAGTCTGCCGGTGGTTCATCCAAAGAATGGATGATACGAATCCGGTCACCATACTGGTCTTCGAGCCAATCCAGCTTTTCCCTGAAAATGATGGATTCCAGATTGCGGTTTCCATACACGAGAGTGACCTTGCTCGAGGGTTCCAGCCTTAGCACAGAACGTATGATGGACATCAAAGGAGTGATCCCGCTTCCGCCACCGACAAGAACATAATGGTGAGTACGTTCAGGGTCAGGCTGCACCGTGAATTTCCCCATCGGAGGATAGACTTCAATCGTATCTCCGGTTTTGATATGGTCAGGTATGAAATTTGAAACGCGGCCATCGTGCATTCTCTTGATCGTGACGACGAGGTCCTCGTCTTCACCCGGATCACTGCAGAGGGAATAGGCCCGCCGCAATTCTTCGCCGCCGATTTTGATTTTCAGCGTCAGGTATTGACCGGGAATGTATTTGAATTCCTCCGAAGGCTTCTCCAGATGCACCGAAACCGCATCGGGTGTTTCTTCCACAATTTTCCTGACCTTCAGCGGATGAAATTTAAGACTCATAAATCCGCGCAAAGATAGGCAATGGGAGCAATCCTACATGGTTTGGGTGAGTTTGGGATAGACGAATAAGATAAGCAGCAGCAGCACGGAAATCAGGAACAATGATTTTGAACGGAAGCGGAAAGAAATTCCCGTAAATACCGAAAGGATCATTAGCCAGACCTGATACGCCGAGAAAACTGCTGCAGAAGAAAATATCGAGAAGGTTCCGGCATTTTCCCCGTCAATCGGTATAATATCTTTGCTGAGAAGGTACAGATCAAGGGCAGCGTTCAGAAATACTCCGGCAAGCATGACGTAAACCATGATGACCATCGTCTTGTTGGGCTTCATCGGATAGTCAGGTTTTCCGGCAGGTTTAAAATGATTCCGGCTTCAATCCCAAAGCCGTTCATTCCGATTACATTGTACTTGTCAATTTCATCTGAGTGAAAGGATACCTGGTTTCCTTCGGTTACTGCCGGATTCATGAAGTCGGTGAGATTGCGAACCTGTGATCCGGCGGCAAGTCTCAGATTTGGCCGGATGAACAGGTAAACGTTCTCAACAAGCAGGATCTGCGCCTCATATCCGGCCGAAATCCCAACCAAGGCAGAATGATCAATATTGAACATTTCTCCGGATTTGCCTCGTCCCCGTCCGGGCGTCCAGTCTGTGAAAACGCTCAGGTTTCCTGCAAGAATTCCGAAACTGCCAAAATGCCTGAATTTTCCCTCATCCTGAAAAAGGTAGTTGGCGCCGATTTCAATGACATCCGTACGAAAGAGGTATTGCCGGTAATATCCGCTTCCGGAATACTGGCAGCGGAGAAGTTGGTGGTTGTTGCGGAAAACTCCTGTGAAAACGAAGTAATCACCCAAACGGTAACCCGCACCGGCAACAATTCCTTGTGTGAAACTCAGTGTGGGCAGCGGGGTAACGATGTCACCCGGGAAACGTGCTGCATTGAATTCATTCACGAGATAGTTGACACGTTTGGCATGTGGATTGCAGGCATTGTAACCCAAACGCAAAGAGAATTGGCCCGGATGGACCTGGGAGTGAAGAGGAAAAGCAATGAAGAGAATCGCCGAATGGATGAAAAAGTGCCGCATAGATGGGAATTACGGCAAGGATTCGATTGGGTTGCAAATCCCCCTTCCTTTCAAAGAATCAGCCCCTGTGTGTTTGCAAAAATATTAGTTTTGAACTTGTTGATTTTGCCGCATTCGGCCCAAACAAACATTCATTCATGAACCTGATCATGTCCAAACAAAAAGTAAATTTTCTGCTGATTCTGTTGTCGGTGACTCTTTCCATTGAAAAGGTGAATTCCCAGGTGGAAAATCTTTCCGGTCATGATTCGACCATCTTCATTTCCCACACGGTCTTCGTTCCGCATATTCCCTACGAATCCGGAATGGAAAATTGGGGAGTCGCGGTCGCGGATTTTGACAAAGACGGCGACGTGGATATTGTCACATGTTCATCACTCGACAGCAAGATCACTGTTCATATGAATGACGGGAAAGGAAGGTTTGAAAACAAAAAATCTTATCCGGGCGGACAAACACATCGCGATGTCTGCGTACTCGATGCCGACAATGATGGCTATATGGACATTGCAGCGGTATCAATCAAAGATATGCGATTGAGTTGGTGGCTGAATAACGGGTCCGGCGGATTCGGGGAACGGAAATCTGTCGTGACCGGAGGTTTTCCGCATGACGTAACATCTGCCGATGTCAACCAGGATGGAAATCCGGATCTGATCACAGTTACGGTTCAAACCCATTCGGTAAATATTCATGCCGGTGACGGCAAAGGAAATTTTGCCGGCGCCCAGGTAGAAGCCACCGGAGCTTCTCCGCGTTCGGTGCGTGTCGGTGACATCAACGGCGATGGGATTCCTGATATCGTAGCTGGCGCTGACGACCGTACATTCAATATTCACTTCGGACTTGGCGGTGGAAAATTCAAACCGAAAAAATATGTTCTTTCCAAGGAATCCCTTTGGGGGCTTGGCATCGCTGATTTTAACGGGGACGGACGAATGGACGTGGCAGCGGCAAGCTACAGCGTCAACGAGTTGTGCATTCACCTTAACGGTGGCGAACTCAAGGGTGAAATTCAATGGGGGCATCCCCAATACCTGAATTCCGGTGACAAAATTTTTGACCTGGTCACCGGGGATTTCGATCTCGATGGCGACCTCGATGTTGTGACCGCTTCCACACGGGATGAAGTGATCAATGTGCACCTGAATGATGGAAAAGGAGTTTTTTCAGAAAGAAGTCCCATCAAGAGCGGAAACTGGAATGCCGCAATCGCTGCAGCCGATTTTGACGGCGACAAGGATCTCGACATTGCCACAGCTTCGATTAAAGACAGCAGGCTGAACATTCACCGCAACATTTCCATTGAACCGGAGCAGGAGGCGACACAGACTTGTGTGTATGGAACGGTTTATGACAAGGAAAAGAACACTCCCCTGGAAGGCATTGTCAGTGTCGTCGGTCCTGACGGGATTTCGGTGGGTAACATGAAGACTCTTGCAGATGGAAAGTACCGCATTTGCGGAGTTCATTTTGCAAACGGATACATCCTGCGTGCGAAAGTCCAGGGTTATCCGCCTTACGATGAAAAATTTGATCTTCCGAAGAGTGTTGGAAAAGAAGGATTAAAGAAAGATGTATATCTGGAACACGTCAAAGAGACATTTGTGTTTGGAGTTGTCACCGACAAGGAAACGGGATTGCCGATTGCCGATGCCGATCTCGTTATCAATGACAAAACGGGCGCGAATGTCGTAACCATCAAAACCGATGCGAAAGGAAAATATAGGAAATCGCTTCCTTTTGACAGCAATTACGAATTGATCGCCAGGAAAACCGATTACAACGAAAAGAGCGCCGGTCTGACATTGTTGCCGGGCGATTATCCGGCAGGAGTTGAAAAGAATTTTGAACTTTTCAAAATCAAACCAAAGACAACGGCATGTGTTGAAGGATTTGTGATGGATGAAAAAACGAAAGTAAAACTCCGGGAGGCAGACGTGAAAATTCTGGACAAGTCGGGGAATGTAGTGAAGTCGGTAAAAACGGACTATGACGGCAAGTACCGCGCGTGTGTTCCGTTTGGTGACTATGATATTTCAGCCACCAAAACCGGATATATGTTCAAGGTGGATACGTTCTCACTGGGAATCGAACATGCCGACAAAGGTTTGCAGAAAGACATGGAACTGCAAAAGTTTGAAGTGGGCATGAGTATCGTCCTGAAGAATATTTATTATGATGTGGCCAAAGCCACTTTGCGGCCTGAATCTGTCAACGAACTGAATCGCCTGCTTCACATCATGAATGACAATCCGACCCTGGTTGTCGAGATTTCAGGACATACCGATAGCGATGGATCTGATTCCTACAATCAGCAATTGTCCCAGGCCAGGTCGCAGTCTGTCGTGGACTACCTGGTTGATGCAGGAACCGCCACCAACCGGATGGAAGCGAAAGGGTATGGGGAATCCCAGCCCATCGCTGCAAATGATACACCCGAAAACAAGCAACTCAACCGGCGTACCGAATTCAAGGTTTTGGCGTTTTAAGATTATTGGCCGAATTTTGCCCCGATCTGAAAACGGGTCATTCCGTGGAACTATCCATCGTCATTCCCCTATACAATGAAGAAGAATCGCTCAGGGAACTTGTCAGGTGGATAGACAGCGTCACCCAGGCAAACAAATTGTCATCAGAAATCATTCTGATTGACGATGGAAGTACCGACAATTCCTGGTTGGTGGTAAATGAAATCAGGGAAGAATATCCACAGGTCAAAGGCGCCCGCTTCGCAGTCAATCATGGGAAAAGTGCGGCCTTGCATGTTGGATTCGGACTTTGTACAGGCGATGTGGTCATTAGCATGGATGCAGACCTGCAGGACAGTCCGGACGAAATTCCGGAGCTGTTTCGCATGATTATGAAAGAGAATTATGACCTCGTTTCGGGTTGGAAGAAAAAACGTTTGGATCCGCTTTCAAAGACAATTCCAACAAAAATTTACAACGCCACGGTAAAGTGGGTTCATGGGATCCGATTGCATGACATGAATTGCGGATTGAAGGCATATAAGAGAGATGTGGTGAAGAGTCTGGAAGTATATGGCGAAATGCACCGCTTCATTCCCGTGATTGCAAAAGCTGCAGGATTCAATAAGATCGGGGAGAAAGTGGTTGAACACCGGGCCCGTAAATACGGGAAAACGAAATTCGGAATGAATCGCTTCATCAACGGATTTCTTGATCTCCTCACCATTACATTCATCACCAAATATACCCGTCGTCCCATGCATTTCTTTGGTTTCTGGGGAACCATTTCGGCACTGATCGGGGCTTCGGTGCTGGGAACATTCGGCATCATCAAAATCCTTGACTTGTCCGGCGCCATTGATCCATTCCCTTTGATCAATCATATCCCGGCTTTGTTTTTTGGTACTGTTGCATTCCTCCTTGGCATCCTTTTGTTTTCGACTGGATTGCTGGCGGAACTGATCGGCAGGAATTCGCCCATCCGGAACAATTACCAGGTAAAAGAAACGGTGGGATTCAGCAGGGAAAAGGAAAGCGTGGAAACAAGCCATACGGGTTCATGATCATCCGGAGCAAAGCGCCACTGAGACTTGGACTGGCAGGGGGGGGGACAGATGTGAGTCCGTTTGCGGATCTGTACGGCGGCGCGATTCTCAATGCAACGATCAATTTGTTTGCATTCGCAACTATCGAGCCGATGGACAACGGCAAAATCATTTTCAATGTCGTGGACCGGGGCGAATGCATTGAGTTGGATTCTGCGGAGCGGCTGGAGCCGGACGGGACACTTGATCTCCTGAAAGGAACATACAACCGGATTGTAGGTGATTTTACAAAACGTCCGCTTTCATTCAAATTGAGTACATATGTCGAAGCGCCTCCCGGTTCCGGCCTGGGTTCCTCTTCTACACTCGTCGTTGCCGTGATCGGCGCATTCCGCGAATGGCTGAGTTTGCCGATGGGCGAATATGACATTGCCCATCTTGCTTATGAGATCGAACGTGTGGATCTCGCAATGGCCGGCGGCCGGCAGGATCAGTATGCCGCGACATTCGGCGGATTCAATTTCCTGGAGTTTTATGCCGATGACAAAGTCATTGTGAATCCCCTTCGCCTCCGGAAATCCCACCTCAATGAAATGGAATACAGCATGCTGATTTACAATACTTCTACCAGCAGGCTGTCGCACAAGATCATTGAAATGCAAAGAAGCAATGTCCTCGGCAACAAAGAAAAATCCATTGATGCCATGAAAAAGCTCAAGGAACAGGCGGTGATGATGAAAGAAGCGATACTAACGGGCCGGCTCAATGATATCGGCAGGATTCTTGACTTCGGATGGAAATTCAAAAAAGAAATTGCAGATGGAATTTCCAATGATCTGATTGACCGGATCTACGAAGCGGCCCTTGCAGCAGGCGCAGGCGGCGGAAAGATCAGCGGAGCCGGCGGAGGCGGGCATATGTTTTTTTACTGTCCGGGAAATTCCAAATACAAGGTGAAATCGGCTTTGGCTGGTTTTGGGGGCGAATTCCGGGACTTTCAGTTCACCGTTCAGGGACTTACGACCTGGAAAATTTGAACATTGGCAATGAAAATATCCCGGACTTGAAATCGAAAATTGAACATATCATAAGAGAGTCAATTTCCACAAAGGAAAAGATTCTGAATGATGCCACGATGATAAGCCGCATCGGCGAAGCGGCATCCGTTTGTATCGCTGCTTTCCGGGCCGACAAAAAACTATTGTTTTGCGGCAATGGCGGCAGCGCCGCCGATGCGCAGCATATTGCTGCGGAATTCTCCGGCAGGTTTTACAATGACAGGGAACCCCTTTTTGCCGAAGCTTTGCATGTGAATACTTCGTATTTGACTGCCGTCGCGAATGATTATTCCTTTGAGGAAGTCTATTCCCGCCTCCTGAAAGCCAAAGGCAGAGAGGGTGACATCCTGTTTGGAATCAGCACTTCCGGCAATTCTGCCAACATCGTGAATGCTTTCCAGGTTGCCAGGGATAGAGGGGTCAAAACCATCGCATTGACCGGCGCAACCGGTGGCAAAATGAAAGATCTTTCCGATATTCTCCTCAATGTTCCTTCTACCGACACGCCCCGGATACAGGAATCACATATCGTGATCGGCCATATCATTTGTCAGCTTGTCGAGGAAGCCCTCTTCTGATGATCAGCGAAGCGATCATTCTTGCCGGCGGAAAAGGTACACGCCTGCAATCTGTCATTCCGGATTTGCCCAAACCCATGGCGCCCGTGAGGGGGAAGCCTTTCCTGGAATATCTGTTGAAATTTCTTTCTGCGCAGGGAATCAAATCTGCCATTTTATCGGTCGGATATGAACACGAAAAAATTGTCGCTCATTTCGGAAAGACGTTTTCCGGATTGAATTTGCGGTATGCCATCGAAGACCGTCCACTCGGCACCGGAGGCGGAATCAGGCTCGCTTCATCCATGATGACCGGTGAATCGGCAATTGTCTTCAACGGAGATTCCCTTTTTTGTATCAATCTGAATTCTTTTTCCGCATTTCATGCTGCAAATAATGCAATTCTGTCCCTGGCCCTTCTGCCGATGAAGAATTTTGATCGCTATGGAACGGTGAAAGTCAATGAGGGCAACCTGATTCTTGCTTTCCGGGAAAAGCGCCCGACCGAATCCGGTCTGATCAATGCAGGTGTCTATGCCATCAACAGGAAAATCTGGGAACAATTTGATTTTCCCGCTTCCTTTTCATTTGAAAAGGACCTGATGGAAACCCATTGTCAGGGCGTTCCGTTTTATGGTTACGTGGAAGATGCATATTTTATCGACATCGGAATTCCGGAAGATTATCAAAGAGCGCAGAATGAATTTGAGCGATTTGAAAATTGATCAGAGCTGGACTCTGTTTCTCGACCGTGACGGCGTGATCAACGAATTGATCCCCGGTGATTATGTCCGCCGGCCGGAAGAATTGAAAATGATTCCCGGATCTGCGCAGGCGGTTGCAAAACTTTCGGAATCCTTCGGGCGGATTGTAATCGTAACGAATCAGCAGGGGATTGGCAAGGGCCTGATGAGCATGAATGACCTCGACCTCATACATGAAAAATTACTTGGCGAAATCCTCCTGGCCGGCGGCCGGATAGATGGGATCTTCACCTGTCCGCATCTTGCCGATGCAGGTTGCGAATGCAGGAAACCCCGTCCCGGACTTGCCCTTCAGGCGAAGAATAAATTCCCGGAGATTGATTTCTTCCGATCTTTGATCGCAGGAGATTCGGCTTCTGATATTGCTTTGGGAAAATCTCTCGGTATGAAAACGGTTTTCGTTGCCAAGGCGTCGCAGGCGACTGAAGTTCCTGCAGGTGCTGGTATTGTACTCTCCAGCCTCGCTGAATGGGCCGGATGAAAAATGTTGTTCTGATCGGCCCGGCACATCCCCTTCGGGGAGGCTTATCCACCTTCAATGAAAGAATGGCAAGGCAATGGAAGGCAGAAGGTTGCAACATCATCATTTACACTTTCAGCCTCCAGTATCCCGGTTTCCTTTTCCCGGGCAAGAGCCAGTTTTCTGATGATCCGAAGCCGGATGATCTTGACATCCGGGTAAAAATCAATTCCGTGAATCCGTTTAACTGGTGGAAGATTGGCAGGGAGATCAGAAAAATGAAGCCGGATCTGGTCATTCTCCGGTATTGGATTCCATTCATGGGACCCTGCCTCGGAAGCATCGCCCGCCTCGTCAGGAAAAACAAATTCACAAAAGTTGTTGCTATTACAGATAACGTGATTCCGCATGAAAAGCGGATCGGCGACAAAATGTTCACGCGGTATTTTCTGAAAAGCGTTGACGGATTTGTGACCATGTCAAAAGCAGTTCTGGAAGAACTAAAACAATTCGTTCCTGCAAAACCCAAAAAATTTACTCCGCATCCGCTTTACGACAATTTCGGGGAGAAGCTGAATCGTGAAAATGCCCTGGAACGCATCGGCCTGGATCCGGAATTCAGGTACATTTTGTTTTTCGGATTCATCAGGAAATACAAAGGACTGGATCTGCTTCTGGATGCATTTGCAGATGAAAGGTTCCGGACGATGAAAATCCGGTTGATCATTGCCGGTGAGTATTATACTGATTCTCAGCCTTACCAGGAACAAATCAACCGGCTCGGCCTCGGGGAATTCATCATTGAGAAAAATGATTTTATTCCGAATGATGAAGTCGCAAATTATTTCTGTGCCTCAGACCTTGTCGTCCAACCTTATTGGGATGCAACGCAAAGCGGAGTTACGCAGATTGCCTACCATTTCGAAATTCCGATGATCGTCACCAATGTTGCCGGACTTCCGGAGAATGTACCCGATGGCAAAGTTGGCTTTGTCGTCGGGAGAAATCCTTCTGATGTGGCGGAAGGCATCATTCGTTATTTCCGCGAATCGCGAATGGCGGAGTTCAGCAAAAATATGGAAACGGAGAAGTTGAAATATTCATGGAGTGAATTGACGGGGGCGATCAGGGAGGTTGCTGAATAGGGAAAAGGGAGTAGCGGAAAGCTGTTTCAGCACGGAATATTGCCCAATCTCCCGGATTTACCAATACTGCAAACGGTGTGTTTCAGGTTACGTTTATTGTCGCCGATGCCCGCGGGACCTATACATTGATAGATACCGATTATGTTGATTGCTTCTTTCGTTCAGAAGATGCATTAAGAGGGAACGGATATGAAATCAGTATGGTTGCCAACCCCACCCGGGCGCGGAAAGGCCCGGCAGAATTCCTGCAGCCGTTTTCAGGATACCTTCAGTCTGATGGCTATTCTGTGTATGACGCATTTGATAGACGCGATGTCTTCACACTTTTAGGATGCATGGCGCATGCACGAAGAAAATTTGAGAAGGCGAAGACCAACGACAGGCAGCGGTCAGACTTTGCGATGAACCTGTTTCGCAGATTGGATGCGATGGAGGCTGAAAGCAGGAATAATAATTTGGATGCAGCTGCAAGAAAAATTTGCGTGAGGAATCCGGCGCAGAAAGCGTCCTGGAAGAACTAAGACAAAATGCGAATCAGATAT
>Ga0247727_10012142_pt1 | contig 14854 bp, 14 predicted proteins | sample WisWelCaveWW1625_FD_202498 | JGI IMG/M metagenome (GOLD analysis project Ga0247727, IMG submission 202498) | Biofilm microbial communities from Wishing Well Cave, Virginia, United States - WW16-25 | ecosystem: Environmental > Aquatic > Deep subsurface > Groundwater > Cave microbial mat | place... | reverse complement strand
TCCATCCAGCGCGCCTTTTCTTTGGATGTGTTTGCCTCAGACGGGTACCAGACCTGAATCATGATTCGACGCGCCTCGTCTTTGCCTGAATAGATTTCCCTGCGAGACGAATCGGTCAGTTCATAAATGAGTGTGCCGACGGGGTACGGTCCGCTTGGGACGGGGATGGCGGGAACAGGCAGAAGGGCGGGTAAGGCTGACGAAACCGCGAGCAGGCCCAAGGCGCTGCCCTGAGCGAGTCGAAGCGTCAGGTATGAAGCGGGCGGTCTTAAGTCCACTGGAGATTGGATTCTGATCAGCGCGGCGAGTCCCAGAATCGCCGTCAGTATATAAATCGGAATCATCTGCCAGCGATAACCCTCAACTGCGAAGTGGATCAACATCAGGGCAAGCGCGAGCGCGGGCAGGAGTCGGACGGCGAAGGGGCGCGGGCGACTCCAAAGCAGGTGGACGGCGAGCAAGGTTGGAACGGCGATTTCAAGCGGGCGCATCGTGGATTCGAGAGCCTTTCTGGCTGTAACCTATTGGTGGTCTGATTTTGTTGACTTTTATTTTCAATTGCGTAGAATAGTTTAAGGTCGAAGCTTCTTACTGTCAATCGAAAGCAAACTATCGAGGAGGCTGCGGGCATTGAAACTTGTTCCGAGGAGCGTATGACCGCGCAGTTGCCCATGCTGTGGTCAGGCAAAGTTTTTCAATTTTCAAAGAGGAGACTAACACATGAAGAAAGTTTTGTTCGTTCTATTACTCGTTCTCGCTCTTACTTCCACGACGGTGGCGGCGGCGCCGGTGGGCGATAATAATAGCGGTTTTCAGACCTCACAGCCTGCGATGCTGACCGCGGTTATGTCTGGCGTAAAAGTAACACCGCTCCTAACGGTTGGCGACGTGCTTCCGAGCGGTTTCCGCTTCGAAGCCATACCGGATGGGATCGCCCTGCGAAAGCACAAGGGGAACGTGGAGGTTTTCGTGAATCACGAGACCAGCAAGGTTCCATTCCCCTTTGGTTTGACCACTCCGGCGACCAGCGAGAACGATTTCGATAACGCCCAGGTCAGCCGGTTGATTCTCGATAAGAAAACAGCCGGAGTGCTCGATGGCTCGTTCCTTATTGATAGTAGCCTCGGTTTTCAGCGCTTTTGCTCCAATTATCTTGCCACAAAGAAGGAGGGCTTTGACCGCGATATCCTCTTCACCAACGAGGAGGCGATTGACTACGTATTCCGGCAAGCGGATTCCTGGCCCCCTCCGATTGGCCACCCAGATGAAAAACAGGTCGGGCTTGTGATTGCGGTTGACGTCGGAACGGGTCAGCATTATCCAATCTACGGCATGGGCAGGCATAACCACGAGAACAGCGTGCCGATTCCCGGTTTTGATGAATTGGTCGTCCTCTCCGGTGATGACACATTCACCAGCGGCCCCCTGACCATCCCAACTGGTGGTCCGCTTCCCGCCGGGACAGCCGCGGCGCAATCACAGGTTTATTCCTACATCGCCTCTGACACGGATGAGTTGCTGGAGGATGAAGGCGAACTGTGGGCGTTTGTTTCCGACGACCCGACATTCAATGACTATTACGATTTCACACCCGGCTCGTCTGTTTCAGTCTCCGGGCATTTTGTAAAAGTTCCTAGGAGCATCGCCACCGGTCTCAATGCTAACGGTTCTGAGATCAAAGCCGCCAATGCTGGTTTTCCGCTGCCGCCCACGAATGGCAGTTGGCAGCGAGATAACCGCACGACCGTTCCGACCGGGCTTGATGGTCCTCAATGGGTTCTCGAATACTGGAGTCAGTTGAACGACGTGTTCCGGTTTGTCCGCGTGGAAGATATCGCGTACGATAAGAGACCCGGCATGGAGAACGTTGTCTACATTGTCGACTCTGGACGCGGAACTGCCGGAGCCTCGCAAGCCGGACGCTCTACAAACGGACGCGTCTGGAAGATGGTGTTCGATCCAGAGGATCCGACAGTTGTTACCTCCCTCACAGTGTTTGTTGAAGGCGACGACAACCCAGTCAAGACGCTTGGCGAAGTCCATCAACCGGATAACATCGAGACAACGGCGACTGGAATCCTTCTGACGGAAGATCCTGGATCAAGCCAGCAGTTTATCCCCGCTGACCAGTCGCTACCCAACGCGACGACTGCGCGGCTCATGTGGGCGCCTTTCGTTGGAAACGGCGCGGGGGCTCCTGAGACTGTTGTGAAAGTTGATCAGTCTGCTGATGAGGGCGCTACAGATGTCGATATCAATCCAGCGGCCGGCAACTGGGGCGCCTGGGAGTCAACCGGCATCGTGGACGCCTCTGAGGCATTCGGTCCGGGCGCCTTCCTGATTAACGTCCAGGCGGCCACTCTTTGGGTGGAGAAGGCGCCAGGCGACGATAATAACGGCGATGGTTTCCCTGACTTCACATACAAACGCGCAGGCGGACAGTTGTTGTTGATCAGGATACCGGGTTTCTAATACCGCCTCGTAAACTCTTGTAATAAAAACTGGGCGTACAGAAATGTACGCCCAGTTTTATTTTTCGTGTAAGTTGTCATGTAGAATCATCCCATTCAGGAGATTCCAGATGTTCATCTTTGCCCTCAGCGTATTCCTCTCCGCGTTTCTGCTGTTTCAAATCCAGCCGATGATCGGCAAATTTATCCTGCCGTGGTTTGGCGGCACGCCTGCCGTGTGGTCAACTGCAATGCTCTTTTTTCAAGTCCTGCTCACCGGCGGATATGCCTATGCTTATTGGTTGATCGGACAAGTGAAGCGCGAGCGTCAGGGTTTCATCCATATCGCGTTATCCGCGTTGGCAATGCTTGTCTTGATCGTGCTCGCGTTTTCGTGGACTTCGCCGATCACGCCGCCCGCCTCCTTCAAACCTGCCGACGTATCTTCTCCCGTTCTTGATGTTTTCAAATTGTTGTTTATCTCTGTGGGCTTGCCCTATTTTATGCTCGCCTCGAACGGCCCGCTTATGCAAGCCTGGTTCGCGCGTATCTTTCCCCAGGGTTCGTATGCGCGTTTGTATTCGCTGTCCAACTTCGGGTCGCTGCTTGGCTTGCTTGCCTATCCCACCTTGATCGAACCCAATCTCTCGCTCAAAAACCAGGGCTGGATGTGGTCTGTTGGATTCATCGTCTTTGGATTGTTGATCATCTGGATCGCCGCCAGCGCGCAAAACCGACGCGCCGCGCCTCTCGCTTCGCCTACGCTGGAGGCTGATCCAGTTTCCTCAAACTCTCGCCCCGCTCCAGCCTTGATGTCGCTGTGGATCGCGTTGAGCGCGACCGCGTCCCTGCTTTTGCTATCGGTCACGAATCAGATCTCGCAGGAGGTGGCGGTGATTCCCTTCCTGTGGATTTTGCCGCTCACGCTGTACCTGCTTTCCTTCATTCTGACATTTTCAGGCGAGCGCGGCTATAACCGCAAACTTTATCTAATCCTTTTCGCGATTTCCGTCGCGTTGATCATTTTTGTGTTGATCAACTTGCAGACCATCAACATCTACGTACAGATATTCGCCTATTGCCTGCTCATGTTTTCCGCCTGTATGCTCTGTCACGGGGAGTTGTACCTCCTGCGTCCCGACGCGGGACATCTCACCTCCTTTTACCTCATGGTTTCCATCGGCGGCGCGTTGGGCGGCGTGTTTGTCAGTTTGATTGCCCCGCTCATCTTCAACGGTTACTGGGAATTCATGGTCGCGCTGGCGTTGGCGCTGGCCTTATGGCTCACCGTCCTGCGCGCCGGGCGCGTCGCGGATTATTCCGCCTGGGCGCGTTTCATGTTGATCGTGTTTTTACTGGCGACCGTTCCGCTTGGTCTTCTCGGCAAATTTCCCGGCATCCTGTTTTTGGAGCGGAACTTTTACGGCGTGATCCGCGTCCGCGAAATCATGCCAAACGGATCAACTGAACCCGCCTATGCCATGTCGCATGGGATCACGGTTCACGGACTTCAATTCATCAAACCCGAGATGCGCGGTCTGCCCACCACGTACTACATCCGTGACGGAGGCGCAGGCCTGGCGTTGCTGAATCATCCGCGCGCGGGCAATGGCTTGAAGGTTGGTATGCTCGGTCTGGGAACCGGAACGCTGGCCGCGTACGGTCAACCCGGCGACGAATATCGTTTATACGAGATCAATTCCATCGTCATTGATCTTGCGGAGGGGCAGGGCGGCTATTTCTCCTTTTTGAAAGACAGCCAGGCGAACGTTACCGCCGTGTTGGGCGACGCGCGTATTTCTCTTGAACGCGAACTCGCCGACGGGCATCCTCAAAACTTCGACGTGCTGGTGTTGGACACTTTCAGCAGCGACTCGATTCCCGTTCATCTCGTGACGAAGGAATCCTTCGACCTCTACCTCAAACATCTCGCGCCGGGGGGCGTCATCGCCGCGCACATCTCAAACCAGCACCTTGATCTCAAGCCTGTATTCTGGCAATTGGCGGAATATTACGGTTTGCATATTGTCAGTGTAAACTATCCGGGCGACGACATGGGCGGTTATGCGACCGAGTGGATTTTGTTGGCGCGCGATCCGGTCCTGCTGGAAATTCCCGCCATCCAGGACCAAGCCGAAGATATGAGCGCTTATTCCACCAACGTCCAACTCTGGACGGACGATTACAGTAACCTGTTTCAGATCTTGAAATAGTTAGTGACCTCACGCAGACAAAGTCATCTGCCACAGACCGCGCAAGCGCGCAGAGAAAACCAGAGAAAAAACTCAGAGAACTCTGTGGTCTCTGTGGCAAAGGGCGTAAGGTGAGATAGTTAATTTCCATCGGCGCTATAATTTACCGACGGATTCAGGAGAACGATTATGAAATGGACTGAAATTCGCGTACAGTATCCCAAAAAATGGCTGTTGGTGGAAGCCATAAAAGCGCGCACACTGTCAAACCGGCGTATCCTCTCGCAACTGGCTGTGCTTGGCGCGTTTGCGAACTCAAAAGCGGCTTTGAAAAAATACACCCAATTCCATCGCGCGACCCCCGAGCGCGAGTTGTACGTCTTCCATACCAGCCGCGAAAAACTGGTAGTGACCGAAAGGGTGTGGCTTGGCGTTCGAGGCGCGCGGTGAAGATTCGCATCAAATACGGACTACCGTTTATCTCCGCGACGCTTGTCCATCAAAGCCGGCGTGTAACCCTGAAAGATGTCCTGATTGATACGGGTTCCGCCGGCACAATTTTTTCAATGGACAAAGTCGCGGGCATCGGTTTGACTTACGAGCCTGAAGACATTGTTCACCGTATTCGCGGCGTGGGCGGTTCGGAATTTGTTTTCACCAAGCGGGTTGACGAGTTAAGCGCCGGGGATTTGAAGGTTGCAAAATTTGAAGTTGAAATCGGCGCGATGGATTATGGCTTTGACATGGATGGGATCGTTGGGCTGGATTTTCTCACGCAGGTTGGGGCGGTGATTGACTTGAAGCGTTTGAAGTTGCGCCCTGCCAGGAATTAAACCGGAATTTCGAATGACCAAGCCCCTCGAAACTCGCGGCGCGAATTCGACTGAGCCCGTCCTCAAGCAGGCGCTTGGCGCGCATTGGTCGTTATTGGCGCCGGTGATTCAAGCGCATTATGATCTGTCGCCTTTTACGGATGAACAGATCCACCTCAAAGGCAACATGGATCGCGTCTTCCACGCGCGAGTTGTAAGTCCGTTGCTGCCGCTTGCCGCGTTGGCCGGAGCGATGGTTCCTTATCGCGGCGAGAACGTCCCCGTTGAAGTCGTTAACTATTCTTTACAGGGAAAGCCCTCCTATTTCTGGCATCGTACCTTCTTCTTTCCCGGAAAAAAGCCTTTCGAGTTTCAGTCCTCGATGATCTGCACTGGCAAGGGAGAACTGACCGAATATGTAGGTTTTGGTCTCGGCTTGCGACTCAGCGTCGAGGCGAAAAACGGAGGAGTGGTCGAGAGGGAGCTTGGCTATGTATGGAGGATCGGACGACGCTCCATACCGATGCCGATCAATCTCTTGCTTGGGCAATCCCATGTCGAGGAAATGCCGCTCTCCGATATCGAATATGAAATGAGATGGACGATTACGCACCCGCTCTTTGGCGAGACTTTCGCCTACAGCGGCCGATTCAATCTTATTCCCTAACCCAGCGGAAACCAGCGCGCCTATCAACCTGCCTCAATCCCATGCCGCATGGACGCAGGCGCTACAATATTTGAAACGCAGCCCTGACCTATGCCCCTGCAACTGCTGGCGCTATACTTGTAATTGGACAGGCAAAGGATAAAATCATGAAACCTACCCGTCGTGTTGGCCAGATATTTAACTCGGTCAGTCATGTGATCGCCGCGCTGAGTAATCCCCGCTATGAAAGGCGCATGACTGACCCGGATGCATGTGACTTTTTGGTCGGTAATCCACAGGAGATGCCCCTGGAAGGTTATGTAAGCGCGTTGCAAAAACAGATCCCGCCTAAAAATAAAGACTGGTTCGGATACAAAATGAACGAAGAGGAACCGCGCCGGATCCTGGCTGAAAATTTGTCCATCTCACGCGGCGCGCGCTTTAAACCGGAGGACATCTTTCTGACCACGGGGGCATTTTCTGGGCTGGCTGTCAGCCTTTATTGTTTACTCGAGCCGGGCGATGAAGTAATCTTTATCAGCCCGCCCTGGTTCTTTTATGAGGCGCTGATCCTCATGGCCGGCGGCGTTCCCAAACGAGTCAAGTGTGACCCGATCACATTTGATCTCGACCTGGAAGCGATTGAATCTGCCATCACCGCCAAAACAAAAGCCATCCTCATCAATTCCCCAAACAACCCAACGGGGCGAATATATCCGGAAAAGACTCTTAAAGAGCTGGGCGATGTCTTGTCCCGTGCCAGCCGTAGAAACAGCTCTCCGATTGTGTTGATCTCCGATGAAGCCTACAGCCGGATCGTATATGACGGGGTGAAGTTCATCAGCCCTGTCCAGTTTTATTCACATTCATTCCTGATTTACACGTACGGCAAAACATTACTCACGCCGGGTCAACGAATCGGCTACATCGCGCTATCGCCGGATTTTCCTGAGCCAGAGCCGATACGTCAAGCCATCATGCTGACACAAGTGGCGCTTGGCTACGCTTTCCCAAATGCCGTCCTCCAATATGCGATTGCAGACCTGGAAAAACTTTCGATCGATATCGAACATCTCCAACAAAAACGGGATAAGATGTTCAACGCATTGAATGAAATGGGCTACCAGGTCCATAAGCCGGAAGGCACGTTTTATCTGCTTCCCAAATCCCCCATCGAAGATGATGTTGCTTTTGTGGACACGTTGACAGACCAACACGTATATTGCCTGCCAGGGAAAGTAGTGGAGATGCCGGGTTATTTCAGAATCTCTCTCACCGCGAACGGTGCAATGATCGATAGGTCACTGCCGATTTTCAAAAATATGCTGGAGAGAGTTACTTCTTAAATACCGTGCAGGACGTGCAAATTATTTTGCCTCGTGATGCTCACCCTGTTGCTGAATCAACTTTGCCACGAGGCCTGTCCAACCTGTCTGATGACTCGCTCCAATCCCCGCGCCGTTATCGCCGTGATAAACCATCCACGAATGGGGTCACGAATGCGCGAATTTGGGCGCGTCCATTCTTTTATTCATGAATTTTCGTGGATGGCAACCCGCTCACCTTTGCTCCTGCAAGTGAGGGTGCTATACTGCGGATTGTAATCGTTTGAAGCCTAATTCGAAATTGCGCGACACGAACCCGATGTCGAAACATAGATGAAGTTGACTAAGCAGTTCAAGTAATTTCTCACCACATCGGAGGTGCCATGTTACCAGAAATGCAATATGCACGTAGTGGTGATGTGAATATTGCCTATGAAGTGGCTGGCGATGGACCTATTGACTTAGTGATTGTCCACGGCTGGATCGCTACGATTGAAGGAGTACGGGATGCGCCTGGGTTCGCGCAATTCGCACAACGGTTGACCTCTTTCGCGCGTGTGATTCAGTTTGACAAACGCGGTACAGGCATGTCAGATCGGGTCACGCAGGCAGCTACAATGGACGAACGTATGGATGACGTGCGTGCTGTAATGGATGCCGTTGGCTCCCAACGCGCGACGGTCATGGGAATCTCTGAAGGTGGAGTAATGGCGGCGCTTTTTGCGGCAACGTATCCGGAGCGAACCTCGGCGTTAATCTTATATGGCGCTCATGCTACTCCCACTTTCTCGTTAGAGACAGATGCAGAGTGGTTAGAATATTCTGAGCAAGTTAGGCACAACTGGGGTAATGAGGCAGAAGCACGCGATATTCTTTCATGGTTAGCGCCTAGTGTTGCCATGGACCAGCAGGCAATCCAGTGGGCACAGAAGTTGATGAGATTGGGCGCTAGTCCTGCAGCAGTGATTGCGTTGAGTCGAATGAACAGTGAGATTGATATTCGACAAGTCTTGCCTTCCATTCGTGTGCCAACACTCGTTCTTCATCGCACCGGTGACAGGGGCATACCTGTCGAAGACGGACGCTATCTTGCAGAACATATTCCTGGCGCCAAGTATGTGGAGCTTGAGGGCATTGACCATTTGTTCTCCATCGGCAATGCCGATGAGATTCTCGATGAGATTGAAGAATTCCTTACTGGTGCGCGCCATCCATTAGAGCACAATCGTATGTTGGCAACTATTATGTTCACCGACATTGTTGGCTCGACCGAACGGGCGCATGAATTAGGTGATCGCAGATGGCTCGAGTTGCTAGATCAACATAATGCACTCGTCCGCAAGGAACTGGCTCGTTTTCGCGGTGTTGAGATGGATACGACCGGAGATGGATTTTTCGCAACGTTTGACGGTCCCGCCCGAGCGATTCGTTGCGCATTAGCGATTAGTGATGACGTGCAACAATTAGGTATCCAAATCCGCGCGGGCTTGCATACAGGAGAATGTGAACTGACGGGCAACAAAGTGGGCGGGATTGCCGTTCACATCGGCGCGCGGGTCATGGCACACTCAGGCGCGAATGAAGTCTTGGTTTCAAGTACAGTAAAGGATTTAGTAGCAGGCTCGGGAATCAAATTTGAGGAACGCGGCGTTCATGCACTAAAAGGCGTGCCAGACGAATGGCATTTGTACGCGGTAGCGCGGTGAGACCAAACCCCTTAGATTTCTTATTCATGGTGCTCTCCCTGCTGTTGAATCAACTTTGCCACAAGACCTGTCCAACCTGTTTGATGACTCGCCCCAATCCCAGCGGCGTTATCGCCATGGAAATATTCATGGAAGGGAATGTAATCTCGCCAATGCGGGTCATTCTGGAAAGTTTCATTGCCGCCGAAAACTGCGCGGCGTCCGTTTGAATCGCGTAAAAATATATTCATCATGCGATGTGATAGATCATCTGCAATTTGCCCCAGGGTAATTTTCCTGCCCGAATGGGTGGGACATTCCACCAGAAAGTCGTCGCTGTAATAGTGGTGGAACTGTTGAAGCGATTCGACGATGAGATAGTCCACGGGGAACCAAATCGGACCGCGCCAATTCGAGTTGCCGCCGAAGAGCCCGCTATCCGATTCGGCGGGTAGATATGAAACGCGATATGTGTTCCCATCCACATGCAACTCATAAGGATGTTCGGCGTAAATTCTCGAGAGCGCGCGCACGCCATAAGGCGAAAGAAATTCATTTTCATCCAACATCCGGTATAAAACGCGCTTCATGCGATGACCGCGTAAGATTGCCAGCAAACGCCGTTGACCCTTCCCAGCCTCCTGCCAGTGCGAGACCAGTTTCGCCAGGTCAGGACGATGCTCCAGGAACCATTCGAGACGTTGTCTGAATTCAGGGACTTGATGGAGCAGGCTCGGTTCTATAGTTGTCACCGCAAAAAGCGGAATCAAACCCACCATCGAGCGAATCTTGAGCGGGATGTTGGCGCTGTGTTTCAGATGCAGCACATCGTAGAAAAATTCATCCTCTTCATTCCACAGCGATATCCCTTCGCCTGCGATGTTGTTCATCGCTTCGGCGATATAGAGAAAATGCTCGAAGAACTTGGTGGCGATATCTTCGTACGCCGAATTATGTGTGGCAAGTTCCAGCGCGATGGTCATCATGTTCAAACAGAACATACCCATCCAACTGGTGCCGTCGCTTTGTTGAATCGTTCCGCCTGTCGGCAGTGGCGCGCTGCGGTCGAAAACGCCGATGTTATCGAGCCCCAGAAAACCTCCCTGAAATACATTCAAGCCTTCGGTATCCTTGCGATTGACCCACCATGTGAAATTCAACAGCAGTTTGTGAAAGACGCGCTCCAAAAAGTATCGGTCGCTTTTTGTATGTTGCTTTTCGTCAATCTTGTAGACGCGCCACGCCGCCCACGCCAGCACAGGCGGGTTGACATCGCCAAACCCCCACTCATACGCAGGCGCCTGTCCGTTCGGATGCTGATACCATTCACGCCCAAGCAACAGCAATTGTTCCTTCGCAAACTCTGAATCAACCAGCGCCAGCGGGATGCAATGAAATGCCAAATCCCACGCGGCGAACCAGGGATACTCCCACTTATCGGGCATCGAAATCACATCCGAAGCGTGCAAGTGACGCCATTCGCGATTGCGCCCCTGCTTTCGTTCCGTAGGCGGCGCGGGTTGCGCCGGGTCGCCGTTGAACCATTCATTCATGTTATAGTGATAGAACTGTTTCGACCACAACATACCCGCGAAAGCCTGACGCTGGACATTGCGTTCATCCTCATTCAAAGACGATGGTTGAAGATTCGCATAAAACTCATCCGCTTCGGATTGACGTTTGGCAAAGATTTCGTCGAAGGATGAGAACGCATCCTTCTGACTCTCCGCCTGATCTGCCTTCCTCAGCCTTAATCTCACGCTGACAGATTCTCCCGCGCCCACAATGCGATGATAGATAGCCGTGGCTTTCGTCCCGGCTTGTTCAGGGTTGACAGCCTCCTTGCGACCATGAATCACACAATCATGAAACGCGTCTTTGACGTGAGGCGTTGCGTTTGCCGAATTATAGAGTCGTTCAGCATTGGTTTCGTTCTCCGTAAATATCAAAGTGTCTGCGCCCTCACAGGCAAACAAATACTTTCCAAGCGTCGCGTGACGCGCTTCCATCCATTTGACATCTTTTTCAGATGAGACTTCTCTCAACGAGGGGCGTTCCATCTTGTCATGTTCCCAACCCCAACTCCAGGTGTTGCGGAACCAGAGCGTCGGCAGGATGCGTAAGTCGCTGGCTTCAGGTGCACGGTTGAACGCAGTGATGCGAATCAAAATATCATCAGCCTCCGCTTTGGCATATTCAATGAAAACATCGAAGTAGCGGTTCTCGTTGAAGATGTCCGTATCGTATAACTCATATTCGGGCGTATCCCTGCTCCGTTGACGATTCGTATCAACAAGGTCTGCATAAGGAAACCCGCGCTGTGGATACTTGTACAACATCTTCATATAAGAGTGCGTCGGCGTGGAGTCGAGATAGAAATAATATTCCTTCACATCCTCGCCGTGATTGCCCTGCGAGTTTGTCAACCCAAAGAGACGTTCCTTGAGAATCGAGTCCTTCCCGTTCCAAAGCGCGAGCGCAAAACACAGGCGCTGCTTTTCATCGCTGATGCCCGCCAGCCCATCCTCATTCCAACGATAGGCGCGTGAACGCGCATGGTCGTGTGGAAAATAATCCCAGGCATCGCCGCTGGCGCTGTAATCCTCACGCACCGTCCCCCAGGCGCGCTCGGAAAGATAAGGTCCCCATTTCTTCCATTCGGACTTGCCATGCTTGACGTCGTGCAGTCGCTTGTGTTCAGATGTGGTCGTTTTTCGTTTCGAGCCAGTCATTATGTTTCCTCACATTTTGGTCATTGCTTGAGTTGCCGCGAATGTTCCAATAGGATCGAAATCAGACTGGCAAATTTCTCTATGGCGCATTCCTTCCGATCCCATTCTTTGGGAGGTTTGAGAAATGATACAATCGTAGCGCCCTTTACCGATAATAATTCAAAAGAGAGACTATGGCAAATCAAACCTCTACACAGGGATTGCGCGCCTTCTTCATCATCTGGATCAGTCAACTCGTTTCCCTTGTCGGGTCGCAACTCACAGGCTTTGCCCTCGGCGTGTGGGTCTATGATCAGACCGGGTCCGTGATGATGCTGGCTGTGACGCAGATCGCGTTATCGGCGCCTCAAATTTTGCTGTCGCCGTTGGCGGATTATGTCTTCAAGCCCGGGATGTCCGAGGGCGGCGCGTTGGCTTTCGTCCTTGGTCCCGTTGTCGGCGTCGGCGCGAATCACGGCATCGGAGTCTTGATTAGCGTCCTCGGCCTGGCGATGACGATGGTTTGTGTACTGTTCTTCTTCAATCCCCGCGTTCGCAATGTGGAGATCGATCTTCCCGATCATATTGTAGCGACTGGCTCCCAGCCGCCTGCAAGCCTTGTTGATCAACCCGCCGATTAAAACGTCTCACTGCCTATCCCGCCCGGCGCGGGCTTTCTCTCGCGCTTCTCTGACACGGATTATTTCTCCCAATCGCTCAACCATCTCACCTGATCTTCCATCTCCTCGGCGGTCGCCTCTGTAAAAAAGCGATCCAAAGCCTTGAGTAATCTCGGCATTGGATGTTGCGGCGATAGAACGATCCCGGCATGGCGCGGATATTTTTTGGCAAGCGGCATGAAGTGACGGGCGTTGAATGTGAATATGGAACGTCTTTGCGCCGTCGCGCCGAGCAGTTGCCCATCATCGTCGGCGTCCAACTCCATCCATTCATTTGGCGTGCGCGTGACGTCATGCCCGCGCTTGAGCAGTTCTTTTTCGAGATCCACTCTGGACGCGTCGGCGTCCAAATGCAAGCGCGGTTTGGTCATTTTTTCGGCGCCCCCTTTTTTCTTCGTTTTTTGTATTGGCGTTCGAGGTCGTTTTCGTACTTGACGTTTACGTCAATTTCCTGGCGGTGCGCCTCGTAAAAACCAAGCGCCTCCCTGACTTGCGCGATCCCGATCCCGTAATTGCTGGCAAACGCTTCAGGTTTTTCCTTGTGTTTATGGACGGCCGCCGCCGCGGTTTGTACGCGAATCCCCGTCCCGCGTATGACAGGCGTCGGATATCCGGTAACGCTGCGCCGATACGTGATCAAGGGAAAATTCGGGTCATCCAATTGGTTTCGCATGGATGCGACCTTTTCAGAAACCGACCACATGATGAATTGATTCAAAGAGACCCCCTGTTTTCCAGCCAGTTCCTCCGCTTCGCGTTTCAGGTCGGTGGGTAAATTAAGAGCATAACGGGTCATTTTCAAACTCCTTGTGTCCGCCAAGATTGTATCATATACGACATCTTATATGATGTATGGGACCTCCCCGCTGGCGAACCACTGTCCAGCCATCGCGTTGTAATGCCCTGATAATTTCCGTGTACGACAAGCTGGGGACTTTGGTCATAGTTCAATTTCCTGAACCGACGCATTTTCATTCATGACCCAATCGTCTTCAACAGGCTCCAGATAAAGTTCAATGGCTTCCTGGATGTTTTTCAGCGCGTCTTCTTTTGTCTCTCCTTCACTGATGCAACCCGGCAAGGATGGCGCGTAAGCGGTGTAACCGCCCTCGTCGCTTTCTTCGAGCACGATTTTGAATCGCATGGCGTCTCTCCTTGGTAGTGATAAAAGTATGGCAGATTTTATCCCGTCTGAAATCGCAAATCGTTAATCTCCAATCGTAAATCGAACTACCACCTCTCCCAATGCACCATCTCTTCCAGCGGTCTTCTCCCGCCTTTCTTCGGCGCGGTGGAAAATTTCGCTTCATCCGCAGGATAGCCAAACGATAAAGCGATTCGCAAATGCCAGTCGGCGGGAAAACCTAAAATCTCACGCGCCTTCTCCGGTTCATAGATCGAAGCGAGACACGAACCGACTCCCAATTCCCATGCCGCAAGTTGCATATACGCCGCGGCTTGACCCACGTCAAATAAATCTTGAAACTTTCCCTCAGGGTTGGGCGATAGAATGGCGAGTCCTAACGCCGCGCCCGCGAGATGCCCCGCGTACGTCCCCGTCTCAGACAATGCCTTCAAGATCGCCTTGTCGCGTATCGCGATGAACTGCCACCCCTGCTCATTCTTCGACGACTGCGATCTGCGTCCCGCGTTCAAGATCGCATGGACGACATCCTCAGGCAACGCCTTCTCCTCAAACTTCCTCACCGCCCTCTTCATCCGAATTGCATCCGATACGTTCATCCTATGCCTCCTTCCGCCGATCACTGATCACTGATCACTATTCCCTGCTCACTGCTCACTGATAACTTGCTTCTTTCCTCTTTCCTCTTTCATCTTTCCTTGCCTGCCTCCACGCAACACGCTCCACGCATCACGCAACACGTACCACTCACAGTATAATTCAAATCAATGAATGAACCTCTGCACTTCAAACCCTTCGGCGTCTCCGCGCTCATCCTTATCCTCATTGGTTGGGGCGGATTAATCTATCTCGTCACACAGACCCTCCCATTTGTTTGGTCGCGCTGGGGATTCTTCGTTCTCACGCTCATGGGGATCACCGGCGCGCTTCTCCCAATCGTTTATTTTTTTCATCGCCGCTTTCCCGATCAGCCGCCCGCCGACGCCAACGTGATCACGCGCCAGGCGTTGTGGTTCGGCATCTATGGCGCGACCCTCGCCTGGCTTCAACTCGGACGTCTCGTCACGGTCTATGTCATTCTGGGTCTTGCCATTGGTCTCATTGCCATCGAATATTTTATCCGTATGCGCGAGCGCGCGCACTGGACTCCCCCCGCAAATCCCGATGAGCGAACTCCGTAACCTGCCCTCTGTTGATCAATTGCTCAAC
>Ga0247727_10012141_pt1 | contig 14856 bp, 15 predicted proteins | sample WisWelCaveWW1625_FD_202498 | JGI IMG/M metagenome (GOLD analysis project Ga0247727, IMG submission 202498) | Biofilm microbial communities from Wishing Well Cave, Virginia, United States - WW16-25 | ecosystem: Environmental > Aquatic > Deep subsurface > Groundwater > Cave microbial mat | place... | reverse complement strand
AGCTCGCGAATCAAGCTTTGCTCGACGAGGATGTTGAGGTTGCGATAAACATTGCCCAAACTCAACGAAGGGATCTCGCGCCGCAATTCCTCGAAAATCATGATTGCCGTCGGATGACTCTTGGTATGCTTCAGTAACTCGAGAATCCGCGCGCGCTGTTTGCTGTGGCGGTATTGTCCGTTGGTTTTAATCATATCTGTTCTGCTTTATTCGTAGTCTCTGCCCCTTTGTGGGCAGTTGATGCATTCGGTTTTGCAAAAGTGCCCCACAAGGGGGCAAGACTACTAAGCCGACTAAGCCGAGAACGAATTGCCGCAGCCGCAGGTGCGAACCGCTTGCGGATTATTGAAGGTAAATCCGGAGCCTTGCAGGCCGTCGGTGAAATCCACCTGGGTGTCTTCCAAATATAAGGCGCTCTTCGAATCCAAATAAACTTTAACGCCGCCGGATTCAAAGACTTTATCGTCCGGCCGCGGGTCTTTATCCAATGAAAGAAAATAACTCAAGCCGGAACAGCCGCCGCCTTGCACGCCGACGCGCAGCGCCAAAGCGCCGCTGTTTTCCTGCGCGATGATTTTTTGAATTTCGGTAGCAGCTTTTGCAGTAATCGTAATCATGGCGAATCTCCTAAAAGTTTTTTGACATTCTCACGAATTCGGGTTGTGGCGCGTTTAAATCAGCGAGCGAAATGCCGCTGAGAAAATTTTTAAACTTGCCTTGAATTTGCATGAACGGGTCGCTGATATTGCAAACGCCCGTCGTATATTGAACGCACTTACACTCCTCTTCAGCGGTCGCGCATTCAACGATGCCGATCGGCCCGTCGATGCTCTCGATGACGTCGGCGACGGAAATTTTTGTCGGCGACAAAGCCAACGCATAACCGCCGTTGATGCCCTGAACGCTTTGCAGGAGGCCGTCCTTCGCCAGTTTCTGCAAAACTTTCGCCATTAACTCAACGGGAATCTTATATTGCTCGGCAATTTCGCGCGCGCTGGAGGTTTGGCCAAAACGCTTATTCAAAATATGCTTGAGCGCAATGATGCCGTACTCAGATTTTCGTGACAGTTTCAACATATCGTTCCGGTTCTTAAATCCGACTTATTTAGTCCTATTTGAAGATACGAAAAAACTGTTGGCGTTGTCAAGGGAAATTTTAGTTTTCTGTGATAAAGCGCGCCGCACGAAAGCAGCGGTCGGAAGGGAATATTAAATTACGGAGAGACCCGGAGACAAAGAATAGAGAACTCTGCAGAAAAAGCTTGATTCCGCAAGAGTTCAAATTTCGCCGGCCGTCTGTTCGTTATGATCGCATTGCATGCAAGTCAATTTTGAATTTTTTTGTTCCGTGCGCCGTTTCACCCACCTGCAACACCGCGATTTTCGCGGCGCGCGGAATAACAAACGCGACTGCACAGTTCTTCGAGCTATTTTTTTCCACAAGTTCGCTGGGAGCTTGCGTTGGCGCCAAAGTTTCCTCACCAACGATCAACCGAAAATGATCGCCGTTTAATGCGCCTCCCGGCCAACTATTATCGCGCGTGTAGCGCATTTTGAAACTCAACGTCAACTTCTCGGCGGAATATTGATCGAGCTGCACCGTTAAGATTTCATAGGTTCCCGGGCCGGCTTTGGTTTGCAAGCCGGCAGGAAGGATGATGGGATATTTCTTCGCGGACTCAGGCGCCGGTGCGGAATCCAGTTTTTTGAGCTTTTCAAGAACCGAATCAATTTTGCCCGTTAGATTGAAAGGGAGAATAGATTGGTTGCTCAAAATTTCGATTAGATATAATCCCGCGATCAAAACGATGGCCGTGAAAACCAAGCCGGCCAGCATCGGCAAGAGGCGTGACCGTTTTCCAACCTTCTTTAAAATTTCAACCAGCCTTCCCAGGTCATAGTCCCACCGGGAATCGCTAATCTCCAGGGCCTGGAATCGCGTCAGGCCTTTCAACTCAGAAGGCAATTGTGGCGCGTTTGGCATCGTCGCTCCCCCAACGAGCACCGGAATGATTCGCGCCCCCCGCTTGATTGCCGCCGCGACTTCCAAGCGCACAAAGTCATCCGGATTATCCAATCTCCGGCGACCGCTGGCGTCGGTGAGATTCACCCACTTTTTGCCAATTAACACAATCAAGACACGGCACGCCTTCAACGCGGCCTCGATGGTTTTCACGAAATCAATTCCGGGTTCATTGGCAACAACGTCCATATAAATGTGATCGCGCCCTAAATGCGGACGCAGACTATCAAACAACCTGCCGGCATAACCCGAGCTGTCTTCCCGCCGGTAGCTGACAAAAATTCCAACCATTGCAACGATCTCCTCGACAAGTGCGTAAAAAAGCGAAGCCAGGGTTGCGCCTCTGGACTTCCGCAAATTCCTTTATATCTATATAGACACCAAAGTCGTTTGGGATTCCTCAAAATTTATAAAATTCTGTATCGGCGACAGAGCCAACGCATAACCGCCGTTGATACCCTGCACGCTTTGCAACCGGCCGTCCTTCGCCAGTTTCTGCACACGAAAAAGCCGCGGCCACGTTAAGAAAAATTTGGGGCTGTCCGCAAAATTTTGTTTTGCCGGTAAAGCATGGGAAATTCATTAAAGCCCGTCCTTACCTCTTCCACCTCACCACAAATTCGATGAAGGGCCGCTAACCCCGGCGCCGTGTGCGGTTCCGGCTGGTCCATTGCAAGAAAACGAAATCTCCGAGAAAGGCACGGCTCCAACTTTTTCACTCGAAAAAGCCATCACCGCGCCGCTTCAGAAATGGGCCGCCCGTTATAATGCGCCGATGAACGCCGATGACACCGGCTACGAGATCGCCGTTGATGATAGCGGCTATGTTTATGTTGCGGGCAAAAGCCTCAACCCGGATAGCAACTATGATGGTGTTGCTATCAAGTACGATAAGGATGGTAAACTTCAATGGTTGGCGCGTTATAACAGTTTGGCGAATCACAACGACGCGGCTTATGCGTTGGCGGTGGATGATTCCGGCAATGTTTATATCGGCGGTTATACGCTCAATGCCGATTTCAATAATGATTTCGTCACCGTCAAATATAATCGCAACGGCGTGCGTCAGTGGGTGGCGCGCTACAATGGTCCGGGTAATTGGCATGATGGCATTTTTGATTTACAGCTCGATGCGGCTGGCAATGTTTATGTCATCGGCTACAGTTACGCGCGACGAAGTCCGAACACAACGATCAGCTTTGCTTTGCCAACGGTGAGCCGCGTTAAATTGGCGATTTATAATTTGAACGGCAAACTCGTCCACACCCTGGCCGACGGCGAAATGAGTGCCGGTTATCATCATTTGAATTTCGACGCAAGCGGTCTCGCTGCGGGCGTTTATTTCTATCGCCTCGACGCCGGCGCTTATTCCGCCGCGCGCAAGATGATTTTGCAAAAATAAATTGCCCCATTTTCCATTTGGAAGTGAATGGACAGAAGTACTATATTGCCTGCTGCCAATTTATTGGGCCGTAGCGCTCATTCATTGAAACTTTTGCCGCCCGATGGTTGAACGATAACCTTGACGATCAAGCTTTATTTTTCTTCTGCGACTTGACCAATGTGGACCCCAACTTCAGCTTCAATCCGTGATAACGCTGTTGCCGATTTTCAACCGGCGCGCTGGGCGCCCGGCGGGCATTTGCAAACCATTGCGGGCTACTATTTTCCGATTCCACCCAAAATGAATCAGCCGCAATTTCACCTCGTGAAATTAAATGACGGCGACGCGTTGCAACTCTATGAAAATCGGCCCGCGGCAACTGCGCCGGCGCGCGGCGTTGTGCTGTTGATGCACGGCCTCGGCGGCACCGCACAATCGCCCTATATGCATCGCCTGGCCGCAGCGTTTCAAGAACAAAGCTGGATTGTTTTTCGCATGAATCACCGCGGCTGCGGCGCCGGCCGTGGGCTGGCGCGCCAACTTTATCATTCCGGTAAAAGTGACGATGTCAGTGCCGCTTTGCAGTTTGTGGCGAAATCGTATTCCGATCTGCCGCTGGTGGCAGTGGGATTCTCCTTGAGCGGTAACGCTCTGCTCAAATTGCTCGGCGAGAAAATTCATCCGATTCCCGCCAATTTGCGCGGCGCGATTGCCGTTTGTCCGCCCATCCATCTCAGCCTGTGCTCGGCAGCGCTGGCTCGCAAGCGCAATTGGATTTATGCGCAGCGTTTCGTGCGCATGTTAAAAACGAGTCTCCGCGAACGCACCGAAGATTTTCCCGATTTCCCACGTTTCAATTTTCCGTGGAATCTGACGCTACGACAATTCGATGAAATATGCACCGCGCCGCTAAATGGTTTTGCTTCCGCCGAAGATTATTATCAAAAATGCAGCGCGCGACAATTTCTCACCGGCATTCATCTTCCCGCGTTTCTGCTCGCTTGTGACAATGATCCTTTTATTCCGCAAGAAACTTTTCACGATTTGCCCCGCCATAAATTTTTGCAAACACAAATTACGCGCAGCGGCGGACACATGGGATTTGTTGCAGCAGAAAAAACGCTGTGGGGCAATCGGCAATGGTTGGAATATATGATGTTAAAATGGGCGGAAAAATTTATAGCATTGGGTGGTTAATTACAGTAACAGATTATCAATTTTTCAAAACTTGCGCGCCTTTTTTTGCAAATTTCAAAACGGCGGCTCTTCCCGCCAAATGGTGTTGCGCCGCCGTTTGCGCCATCGCCTGCGAAATTTTTTTGCCGTTTCGTTTTGAGCAAATGGCCAGAATCGTCGATCCCGAGCCGCTGAGAAACGCTGCAAACGCGCCGGCGGCGTAAGCGGCTGCCATGAAATCATCAAATCCCGGAATCAACGCTTTACGATACGGTTGGTGCAGCCAATCCTGCACGCCGAATTTGAGCAACGCCGGCTCGCGTTTGGCAAAGGCCGCCACGAGTACCGCGACACGCTGCACATTTTTGACCGCCTCTTCACGGAATAGAGTTTCAGGCAAAACGCCTCGTGCCTCGTGCGTGGTAATTTCCAGATCGGGAATGAACGCCGCCGCCACCCACTTTTCCGGCGGTAAAAATCTTTGCAATTTAACTACACCATCTTCTGAACCATTCACGGTCAAGCCCCCTAACAACGACGCCGAAGCGTTCTCGGGATGGCCTTCCATTTCATTGGCGAGATCGAGCAGTTGTTGTTGCGACAATTTTTTGCCGCACAATAAATTCGCGCCAACCAACCCCGCGACAATCGCCGCGCCGCTGGAGCCAAGCCCGCGCTTGAGCGGGATCGGATTATTCATCTCAATGCGCAGCGGCGGCGATTCGCAACCGAGCTCCTGACAAGCGCGATCAAACGCTTGCAACAGCAGATTATCTTGCTCTTGCTCAAGCAAAGCCGCGCCCTCACCCTGTGCACGAATATGTCGCCCGGCAATGCCGATTTCAAATTTCACCGTGAGCGGCAAATCAATCGCCAAGCCCAGCGCATCAAAGCCGGAGCCGAGGTTGGAAGTGGAAGCCGGAACGCGAATCGTCACCTTGCGCGTCAAAAACTTGCGCATAATTATTTTCTCATTTTTTAAGAAATCGGCTCCCGGGTTTTTCCGCCGTGCTTCCTTTCGCGCACAACGGGCAATTTTCCGGCGGATGGGTTTCCGGCGCCAATTGCAACGTCGAAAGCAACGGCGCGCCGAAAGTGGCTTTGCCGTTGCTGCGATCAACAATACAAAACACGCCAATCACTTCGCCGCCGGCTTCGCGCACCAAATTGATCACTTCCTGCACCGAGCCGCCGGTGGTCACCACGTCTTCACAAACCAAAATTCTTTCGCCGGGGGCAATATGAAATCCGCGCCGCAACGACATTTTCCCGTCTTGGCGTTCGGCGAACAGCACGCGAGTTTGCAGCAGCCGCCCGACTTCATACGCCACGATAATTCCACCCACGGCCGGCGCGATCACGGCATCGGGGCGTTGTTGCGAAAAATTTTGTTGCGCCGTTCGGCAGAGCTTTTCCGCGTGCTGCGGATATTGCAAAACCTTCGCGCACTGAAAATATTGCGGACTGTGCAAGCCCGAAGTCAGTTGAAAATGGCCTTCCAGCAAAGCTTCGGTTTCGCGAAAAAGTTGCAAGGTTTGCTCGGTGTTCATGATTCTTTCGTTGTGGTTCCCTTTTCGTTTCAAGTAATTTTAACGAACTTTTCTTCGTAACTATTCAGGTATAAAAAAAGAACCTGTCATTCCGTAGGAATCCTTTTTCATTTCAAGCACCGTGCTAGTGTGAAAAAAGATTCTTACGGAATGACATTTGAGATGATGGCTGAGTGGTTACCTTTTTCACGTATTCCGCACCGCCAGCAAAACGTTGCGCATTTCATCGCGCATTCTTTCAGCCTCCCGCGCCGCGGCTTCGGCAAAGTTTTTTCCGGCGGCCGCGAAAATAATTGAGCGGCTCGCATTGATAATCGCCAGATCGCCTGTTGCCGTCGCGCCGATTCGCACTGCCGTCTCTAAATCGCCGCCCTGCGCGCCGACGCCCGGGATGAGAAACGGCAAATCCGGGCTGACTTGGCGCACCTGCTGCAGCTCACGAGGGTGCGTCGCGCCCACCACTAACCCGGCATTCCTGTTTTTATTCCACTCGCGCACCTGTGCCGCAATATGCAAATACAAAGGCCGCGTGCGATCGGGGAAATTTTGAATCTCGCCGCTGCCCGGATTCGAAGTGCGACAGAGAAAAAAAACGCCTTTGTTCGCGTCTTCCAGAAACGACTGCGCGGCGTCTTCGCCTAAATACGGATTCACCGTCACCGCGTCAAACGGCAGCTCGCGAAAAACGGCGTCGGCATATAACCGCGCCGTGTGGCCAATATCGCCGCGTTTGGCGTCGGCAATTTTGATCACGTCGTCCGGCAGCGCCGCCGCCACAACGTGCAAAGCTTCCCAACCGGTTTTTCCCAACGCTTCAAAAAAGGCAAAATTGATTTTGAACGCCGCGGCAAACGCGCTGGTGGCGGCGATGAGCTCCTGGCAAAACGTAATGACGCCCGCTGCCGACCGCGGCAAAGCCGCCGGAAGTTTTTGCAAATCCGGATCGAGACCGACACAAAGCTGGCTCCGGCGCGCGCGCAGCGTTTGTTGGAAATGATTGATAAAATTTTCACCGGTAGAATTTTTCATGTGAGAAAAATAAACGAAAAACGCGAAAGAAACAAGTATAAAGTCGACTATAGAGCAGAAAACTACTATTCTGGAAAATTAAGGGCAGGATTGATCGACAAATGGCGCGAATGGAAAGGATCGATTCCGCTTTGAAGGTTTCAAACTCCCGTGGTATTTCTCCGATGTTGATCGGCCTCTTCCAGTGTTTTGAATTTGAAGAGGCCGCGTTGGATCGTTGGGCGCGGTTTCAAGCCGACAAGAAGTTTTTCCAAGCGCTTCAATCTTTCCAAAGGATCGGCCGGCAGAAGTTGATTCAGATGCGCTTCGGCTTCCTGTAAACTGCGATATTTGTAAATCGGCATTATTTTTGTCTCTCCTGTAGCTTCTCCGTCAATAAAAAAACATCTGCTTTGTCTTTCTGGCGAATTGTGCCTTGCTTTAACTGGATAAGCGTTTCAAAATGTATTCGACTTCATGCTCGTGCAAAGCTTTCAGTACAGCCATGAAACTTTCGGTTGGCATATTCATACAGAATCAATATACGCTTTTTACATTGTCAAAATCAAGCCAAGATTTTTTGCTGGCGTCAAATTCACTTTTCATACGCCTCCATCGGCGGGCAGGCGCACACGAGATTGCGATCGCCATAAGCATTGTCGATGCGACCCACCGCCGGCCAGAATTTCCGGGCGCGCACCCACGACAAGGGAAACGCAGCTTTCTCGCGCGAATAAGGCAAATCCCATTTGTCAGCAATGACTTTCTCCGCGGTATGCGGCGCGTTCTTCAAAACATTTTTCTCGCGATCGGCGGCGCCGGTTTCGATTTCGGCAATTTCTTGGCGAATCGCGATTAGCGCCTCGCAAAAACGATCCAATTCTTCTTTCGACTCGCTTTCAGTCGGTTCGATCATCAACGTGCCCGGCACGGGAAACGATACGGTCGGCGCATGAAAACCATAATCCATCAGACGCTTGGCAATATCTTCCACTTCAATACCGGCGCTGGTTTTAAAACTACGCATGTCCAAAATAAATTCATGCGCGACGCGTTCGTTCATTCCTTTATATAGAACGGGAAAATGCGCCGATAATCGTTGCGCCATATAATTGGCATTGAGAATGGCGATCTTCGTCGCGCGCGTCAAACCTTCGCCGCCCATCATCGCGATGTAAGCCCACGGAATCACCAAAATACTGGCGCTGCCCCAGGGCGCTGCCGATACCGGGCCGATGTCTTCCATGCCGCCGGTTGCAATGATCGGATGCGCCGGCAGAAACGGCGCGAGATGAGCGGCAACGGCGATTGGCCCCATGCCCGGGCCGCCGCCGCCGTGCGGAATGCAAAAAGTTTTATGCAGATTCAAATGGCAAACATCGGCGCCTAATTCGCTGGGGCGGCAAAGGCCGAGCTGCGCATTGAGATTCGCGCCGTCCATATAAACTTGTCCGCCATTTGCATGCACGATGGCGCAAATTTCTTTGATGGACTCTTCAAAAACGCCGTGCGTTGAAGGGTACGTCACCATCAGCGCCGCCAACTGGCTGTGATAATGCTCGGCTTTCTCTTTCAAATCTGCGACTTCGATGTTGCCTTTGTCATCGCATTTCACCACCACCACCTGCATTCCCACCATGGCGGCGCTTGCCGGATTGGTGCCGTGCGCCGATTGCGGAATCAAACAAATTTTACGATAGCCCTCACGCCGGCTGTGATGATACCCACGAATGACGAGCAAGCCGGCATATTCGCCCTGCGCGCCGGAGTTTGGCTGCAACGAGACGGCGCTGAAGCCGGTGATTTCGGCCAGCCAGGATTCAAGCTGACCAAACATTTCTTGATAGCCGGCGGTCTGCTCCACCGGCGCAAACGGATGCAGCTTGCCAAATTCCGGCCACGTCACCGGAAACATTTCGCTCGTTGCATTCAGCTTCATCGTGCAGGAGCCGAGCGGAATCATGCTGGTGGTGAGCGAAAGATCTTTGGATTCCAGCCGTCGCATATAGCGCAGCATTTCGGTTTCAGAATGATAAGAATTGAAAACGGGATGCTGCAAAAATGTCGAAGCGCGGCGCATTCGGCCTTCATATCCGGAGTTGGCCGCGGCGGCAAGGTCATTCACCGTGAAATCACGCGACCGCTCCAGTGCAAAAATATCGATTAACGCGCTGACTTCATCGGCGCTGGAAATTTGATCGAGCGTCATGCCGAGCGCGCCGTCCTCATACTGGCGAAAATTAAATCGTCGCGCGTCAGCCGCGGCGAGAATTTTCGCCAGCACCGGTTGGTCGACTTCAACGCGCAGGGTGTCGAAAAAATCCTGATGAAAAAGTTTGTAACCGAGACGCTGCAAGCCGGCGGCGAGAACTTTGGTCATGTTGTGAATGCGCGTGGCGATGCGCCGGAGTCCTTCCGGGCCGTGATAAACCGCGTACATGCCGGCGATCACCGCCAGCAGAACCTGCGCGGTGCAAATATTCGAAGTGGCTTTCTCGCGGCGAATGTGCTGCTCGCGCGTTTGCAGGGCCATGCGCAGCGCCGGCTTGCCATTTCTATCGACTGACATGCCGATAATGCGGCCCGGCATCAGCCGCTTGTATTCATCGCGAGTCGCTAAATAAGCCGCGTGCGGCCCGCCGTAACCCAGCGGTACGCCGAAACGCTGGGTGTTGCCGATCGCGGCGTCGGCGCCAAACTCGCCGGGCGGCGTGAGCAGCACCAGACTCATAATATCCGCCGCTACCGCGACTAACGCGCCGGCAGCATGAGCGCGTTCGCAAAACGCGCGATAATCATGAACCGCGCCCTCGGTCGTCGGATATTGCACGAGGCAACCAAAAACTTCCGGGGTGATTTCAAAATTTTCGTGATCGCCGAGGATGATTTCGATGCCGGGCGGCAAAGCGCGCGTCTGCAAAACCGCAATCGTTTGTGGATGGCAATCCAGGGAAACAAAAAAACGCGCTGGCTTAGGCTCGCGTTTGGCGTGATAGAACATGCTCATCGCTTCCGCCGCCGCCGTCGCCTCGTCCAACAATGACGCATTTGCCACCGGCAAACCGGTGAGATCGATGATCACGGTTTGAAAATTCAGCAGCGCTTCCAGCCGGCCCTGCGCAATCTCGGCTTGATAAGGCGTATATTGCGTGTACCAGCCGGGGTTTTCGAGAATATTGCGCTGGATCACCGGTGGGGTGATCGTGTCGTGGTAGCCCATGCCGATGAGCGAACGGTAAATTTTATTTTTCACCGCAATGGTTCGCAGTCGCTCGATGACTTCATATTCCGTGCGAATGCCGTCAAGCTGCAACGGACGTTTGGTGCGCAGGTGGGCCGGAACGACGGTTTCGATGAAAGCGTCGACGGACGGCATTTCGAGGGCGCGCAGCATTTGCGCCACCTCTTCGGGGCCTGGCCCAATATGGCGGCGTGTGAAAGCATTCGTGCGAGAAAGATCGATGGGCATGAAAATGGCTCCTCAAATTTCTATGGATCATAAAATCAAATCCCGCCCTTCCACTTTTTGCTCAACGGGAAAGGCGGGATATCGAAAATTCAAACAGGCATTGCAACACGGTGGTTGGCGTTTTTTCGAAACCAATGTAAGATTCAAACAACCGTTCAGGCGATTTGCTTTTGATAGTCTGCCGCATTCAACAATTGGCTTATTTCGCCCGGATTGGAAAATTTAATTTTGATCAGCCAGCCCTCGCCGTACGGATCCTGATTGATCAACTCGGCGCGATCAGCCAACTTGGCATTCACATCGGTGATCGTTCCGCTCAACGGCGCGAACAACTCCGAAACGGTTTTCACCGCTTCGATGGTGCCGAATGATTTCATTTGCGCCGTCGTCGCATTCACCGCCGGCAACTCAACGAACACGATGTCGCCCAGCTCGCCTTGCGCATAATCGGTGATACCGATGGTCGCCACCTCGCCGGCAATTAGCACCCACTCATGCTCGGGGGTGTACCGCAAATCCGCAGGAATGTTCATGGGTCAAATCCTCGATGTTATAGTACTCCAAGCTTTAGGCCTCGACTTCGCTCGGCCTGACATATCATCACCCTTTGTCACCCCGACAGAGTTCTGCAAAGAATCTCGCAAACAACCATTGCAAAAACCTTAGCGCCGCCGGCGGGCTGTTCAATATTTAACCTGCCGCCTCACCACCATTTGTCACCCCGAGCGAAGTCGAGGGGCGAGGGTAATTCTCATGACTCGTCTCATTCTTGCACTTCGCAAGCTCATGCAACCTCTCCCAATTCTTTGCAATCAACGCTTCTTTCTTCTTGCGACTCCAACCCTTGAGTTGCTTTTCTGCTTCAATCGCGCTGATGGCGTCATGATAGAACTCCTGATAAACCAATTCAACCGGCCTTCGCTTAAACGTGTAAGCTTCCGCATGAAGCCCTTCACGATGCTCTCGCACTCTTCGTTCAATGTCGTTGGTGACGCCGACATAGTACGAGCCGTCTTTGCATTTGAGAATGTAGACGTACATAAACTCACCCGGTATTGGATGACATGCTTCGACTTCGCTCAGCATGACAGTGACACTAAAATCCTGAGCGCAGCCGAAGGGTCGCTCAGCATATCGCCTTACTACCGCTACCCTTTGTCACCCCGAGCGAAGTCGAGGGGTCGGGGAGTCAACCCGCCGTACCCGGCTGGGTTTGCATTTTGAGCCGCTTGAAAAAATGCTCAACGTACTTCGTATCGAAATTGCCGGATTGGAAATCGTGATCGGCCATCACTTTTTGATGAAACGGGATCGTCGTATGAATGCCTTCGACGACAAATTCATCCAGGGCGCGCTCCATGCGCTCGATCGCTTCGGCGCGGTTTCTGCCGTGCGCGATGAGCTTGGCAATCAGCGAATCATAAAATGGCGGAATTTTATAGCCGGCGTAAGCATGCGTATCGACGCGAATGCCGATGCCGCCGGGCACGTGAAACGATTTTAACGTCCCGGGCGAAGGGCGAAAACCATTGTTCGGATCTTCGGCGTTGATGCGGCACTCGATCGCATGGCCGCGCATTTTGAAATTCGGATTGATATTATCGAGCCGCTCGCCGCGCGCCACGCGAATTTGCTCTTTCACCAAATCCAGGCCGTACACCGATTCCGTCACCGGATGTTCAACCTGAATGCGCGTGTTCATTTCCATAAAATAAAAATCACCGTCTTGAAAGAGAAACTCGATGGTCCCGGCGTTGATATAATTGACGCTCTTGGCACCCTTCACCGCGGCCTCGCACATCCGCTGCCGCAACTCCAGCGTGACCGCCGGCGACGGCGATTCTTCGATCAACTTTTGATGCTTGCGTTGAATCGAGCATTCGCGCTCGCCCAACGCAAACACGTTGCCGTGCATGTCGCCGATCAATTGCACCTCGATGTGGCGCGGATGCTCGAAATATTTTTCCATATAAACGGCGGAATTACCAAATGCCGCTTCCGCCTCGCCCTGCGCCTGTTTGAAAGCATTTTCCAACTCGCTTTCTTCGCGCACCACACGCATACCACGCCCGCCGCCGCCGGCCGTAGCTTTGATGATCACCGGATAACCAAACTCCGCAGCGACCTGCAGCGCTTGCTTTACATCTTCCAGCAAACCGTCGTTGCCCGGAATCGTCGGCACGCCGGCCTTGCGCATCGTGTCTTTGGCAAACGCTTTATCGCCCATCGCGGTAATCATTTCCGGGGTCGGCCCGATAAACTTAATCTCGCATGAGGCACACACTTCGGCAAAATGCGCATTCTCCGCGAGAAATCCATAGCCGGGGTGGATCGCTTCAGCATTGGTGACTTCCGCGGCGCTAATGATGCGCGGGATATTCAAATAACTTTCGCGACTCGGGCCCGGCCCAATACACACGGCTTCATCAGCAAAGCGCACATGCAACGAATCGGCGTCCGCCACCGAATAAACCGCGACGGTTTTGATGCCCAATTCTTTGCAGGCCCGAATGACCCGCAGGGCAATTTCACCGCGATTCGCGATCAGGATTTTTTTCAAATGGTCTCGATCCTCACCTTAAAATTGCAAACTGAAGTTTGCACTCCGAAGTCAAGTTTTCTCGACGCGAAACAGCGGCTGATTATACTCGACCGGCTGGCCGTTGTCCACTAAAATTTCCGCGATGCGGCAGGAGAAATCCGCCTCGATTTCGTTCATCAATTTCATCGCTTCAATGATGCACAACACTTGGCCCTTGCTAATCGCGCTGCCGACCTGCGCATAAGGATCGGCGTCCGGCGCCGGGGCGCGATAAAACGTGCCGACCATCGGCGATTTTATTTCAACAAGATTTTTGGACGGGGCCGGGTTTGGCGCAGCGGATGCCGGTGGCGCAGCAGGCGCCGGTTGAGCCATTGGCACAGGCGGCGCGGGAATTTGCACATGCGTCATCGAGGCGGCGTGCATGCTGCCCGGATACTTTGAAATTTTGACCTTGCGTCCCCAGCGGGAGACTTCGAGGCCGGCAATACCACTCTCTTCGACGATTTTAACCAATCGCCGGATTTCGTCTTCATTCATTTCTTCCTCCAGCCCCTCCGGAATTTTTTGTTGGTCAAATTATTTTTAGTGACAGAAAACTAATTTTTTGAAACACGTCAATATAAATGATAATCGTTTAAAAGTCAACTGCATTTTCGGAAAAGCTCGGAAAAAGTTTTACCGGAAGTTAATCACTCAAACTTTCTGCCATTGCCGGCGCGTTTTTTTTCATGGCGGTTTCATAAAGCGCCATTTGGCCGCCAAAGAACGTCAACCGCGCCATCAATTTGATTGCGAGAAAAATTTGGCTGCTGAGAAAGGCGAGAAAAATCGCCAAACCACTGGCCTGCCCGGCGCCCGGCGCGATTAAACTGTAAAGGCCGAGCGCCAACGCGATAAAAAGCCCCAGAACGAGATACAGGCCAAAGGCCGGCGCGGGATGCGCGAAAACAAAGCGAAATCCTTCCGATGCCGCCGCGAGCATATTGCGTTGCCCTCGAATAACCGTTGAAATTTTGGCGTAATCAAACGCCATATTCACCGTTGCCAGCAGCAGCGCGATGATCGCATACGCGCCGGCAACCAGAAAAAAGACGTTGCGCTCCACCGTCGTGTCGCGGGCTGAATTGGCAATGACTGAGAATAAAGCCGGCGCCACGGCAGTGAAGATGAAAAAATAAAAAACCGCCGCGAGCAGGAATAATAAAATGAAACGCAAAACGTAATAACCGCACGCGCGGAAAAATTGCGCCATGGTCAGAGGCTCATCGCGATGGGCAAAGCGCTCTAAAATGCCGCCGAGCAAAAACATCCAGACGATCATGTAACCGGCGCCGAGGCCGATGAGGCCGGAATGGCCGGCCCACAGGCTGCCATTGAGCCACGATTCAAGATTGCCTAGAAAAGGCCCAATGCCGATAACGGCTGGAGAAAACGTTTTGCCAAGATCGTTCGCGTTGTGGCTAAATTCTTCGTACCAATCCATATCGAAGCCGATGCGCAGTTTTTCATGCCGCAGGCTCGCGCCCAGAGAAGCTTCGATTTGATCCGACATCATGAGCGCCAATGGCAGGGCCATCGCGAAATTGAACAGCCATAAAAAGAAAATGAGTTTGGAACTTGCCGTGACGCGCCGCAGGCCGTCGCGAATTGCGGAGAATATCGTCATTGTTTATCCATCTAGAAAAATGAAACAATCTCGTC
>Ga0247727_10012140_pt1 | contig 14857 bp, 9 predicted proteins | sample WisWelCaveWW1625_FD_202498 | JGI IMG/M metagenome (GOLD analysis project Ga0247727, IMG submission 202498) | Biofilm microbial communities from Wishing Well Cave, Virginia, United States - WW16-25 | ecosystem: Environmental > Aquatic > Deep subsurface > Groundwater > Cave microbial mat | place... | reverse complement strand
CATAACCCAGGACAGCCGCGCCGGCTCGCCGCTCTTCGGGGACGGCCAGGATGGCGGACGCAATCTGTTCTTCCGCCGAAGCCGCCGTCTGGGCGGCAGCCGCAACCGGCATCAGAAAGCAGATCAGGGAAAGCATGACAAGAATCCTCATAATATTGTGGTCCTCTACTTTGCAGGTTTACTATTTGTTATTGTCGGAACTGCGCGCATCATATTTAACGGTCTACCGCAAGTCAATTTACGGACAGGCGCATCACGCGGGCTGGCTCGCGCCCGCTCTCCGGGAGGAGTGACACATGAACTGCTCAAACACCACGAATCTATCCACCAATCGCCGTTTGCTATTGTTTTGCCTGATGGTCGCGCTCGCGGTCTCGTTCGGCGTCCAACGTCCGGCGACAACCTCTGTCGCGGCTATCCAGGGCGGGGCCGGTTCCGCCGACCTGATCCTGCATCACGGCTTCATCTGGACGGTTGATGAATCGAAGCCGCAGGTCGAAGCCATCGCCGTGCGCGGCGACCGCATCATCAAAGTCGGCGGCAACGAAGAGGTCTTGGCGCTGAAGGGCGAGCGCACGCAGTTGATTGACCTGAAAGGCGCATTCGTCACGCCCGGCTTCAACGACAACCACGTCCATTTCGCCAGCGCCGCGAGCTTCTTCTGGAACCTGCAATTGATGGACGTGCACACCGACGAAGCCTTCGTCGCGCGCGTCCGCCAATACGTCGCCTCGCATCCCGGCGAGCCGATTCGCGGCGGAGGCTGGGGCGCTTATGAGCAATGGGAGATGGGCGCGAGCGCGGCGGGAGGCAAGGGAGAATTCTGGCAACCCGACCGGAAGCTGGTTGACGCGATCACCGGCTCGACGCCGATGTTCATCAGCAAGTTCGACAACTCGCTCCACTTCGCCAACACCGTTGCGCTGAAACGCGCAGGCTTCGATGACCGCGCAGCCGACACCGACAACCTCGCCCACGTCCGCGATGCGAGCGGGCGCATCACCGGCGCGATGCGGATCAAGAACGCGCGCGGCGTCGAAGCGAGCTTCCTCGGCCCGGTTCAACCCGATCACGCCAAGCGCTCGAAGATGACCGAGAACGCGCTGCGGCTGGTTCGCGAAGCCGGCGTGACTTCGTTCCAGGACATTTCAGATCACCAGCAGTTGCAACTCTTCTACGAATTCCTCGAAGCCGGACGGTTGACTGCGCGCGTCAACTTCCGCTACGGCATCGAGCATTGGGAGCATATGAAAGCGCTCGGCGTCAAGCGCGGTTCGGGCAACGCTATGATCCGGCTGGGCGCGGTCAAAGGCCACATTGACGGAATTATGGGCACCTCCGGCGCGCGGTTTTACGAGCCGTACAGCAGCGATCCGACGAAGACTAATCGCGGCCATTGGCGGCCTCTGACCTGGGTCTCGCCCGAACGCCGCACCGAACTCAATCGCGGCCCGTTCACCGAGATGATGATCAAAGCCGACGCCGCCGATATCCAGGTCACCGTCCACGCCATCGGCGACGAAGCGTTGGGCGTGATGCTCGATATGATCGAAGCGATGACCAAAGCCAACGGGCCGCGCGACCGCCGGATGCGATTAGTCCACGCCCAGGTCTTCGCGCCGCGCGATTTCGACCGGCTGAAAGGTCTGGGCGTGGTGGCCGAAGTGCAGCCGTTCCACCTCAGCGACGACATGCGCTGGATGGAGGAACGCATCGGTCACGAGCGGTGCAAAGGCGCTTACGCGTTCAAGACGATTCAATCGAAAGGCGCGACCTTAAGCTTCGGCACTGATTGGCCGGGCACGTCGGCTTCGATCTATCCGATCAATCCGATCTACGGTTTGTACGCGGCGGTCACGCGACAGACCGTGCAGCGCACGCCCCGTGAGGGCTGGTTCCCCGCCGAACGTCTGACCATTGAAGAGGCGATCAAGGCTTACACGTGGGGATCGGCCTACGCGAGTTTTGAGGAGAAGATCAAAGGCACGCTGAGTGAAGGGAAGCTGGCAGACATCACTGTGCTGGATACGAACCTGCTGCGGACGAAGCCGGCAGATTGGATTGATGAGCGCGGCAATGTGAAGGTGAAGACGCTTTACACGATTGCCGGCGGAAAGATTGTTTATCAACGTTGATCGAAAGCCAGACGAAAGCAAAAGGCCATCAGAGCTTTCTTGAACGCGAGCGTGTCCGTGAAAATGTACGTAAAAGCAAAACGGGCATCTTGCGATACCCGTATGCTGCTGATCTGAATGATCGGGGCGGAGGGATTCGAACCCCCGACCTCTCGGTCCCAAACCGAGCGCACTAGCCAGGCTGTGCTACGCCCCGCTACGGCTGGCCATTATACACATCGAAGTATCCGGTTCAACCCAGCAACTTCAACCCCGAACAATCACTGGCCGAACAATCACTGGCCGAACAATCACTGGCCGAACAATCACTGGCCGAACAATCACTGGCCGAACAATCACTGGCCGAACAATCACTGGCCGAACAATCACTGGGCGACGGCGAGCAACGCCTCATCCAGCGTCTTCAGCGCAAAATCGCATTGATCCCGATTGATCACCAGCGGCGGCGACAACCGGATGGTGCTCGCGCCGCAGCCTTGAACGATCAGGCCGCGATTGAAACACTCGATTTCGACTTGAGTGAGAGCTTCGGCGTGCGGCTCTTTGGTCGCGCGGTCTTTGACCAGCTCGACGCCGATCATCAGGCCTTTGCCGCGCACATCGCCGATGATCTCGTGCTTGTCCATCAGCTCGCGCAAGCCCGGCATCAGGTATTCGCCCATTTGCGCGGCGTTGGCGATCAAACTCTCTTCGAGCAGTTCGATGGTCGCAAGCGAGGCCGAGATCGCGACGGGATTGCCGCCGAAGGTCGAAGCGTGCGCGCCTGGCGTCCATTGCATCAGGTCTGCGCGCGCCACCGTTGCTCCCAGCGGCAAGCCGGATGCAATTCCTTTCGCCAGGCTCATAACGTCCGGCGCGAAATCGAAATGCTCCGAAGCGAACATCCTGCCGGTGCGCCCCATCCCCGATTGCACCTCGTCGGCCACCACCACTATGCCGTGTTTGTCCGCGATTCGACGAATGGTTTGCAGGAACGACGCGGGGGGAACGATGTAACCGCCCTCGCCCTGAATCGGCTCGACGATGATCGCCGCGCATTCGTCGGGGGGAACGGTCGTCTTCAAGATCAGGTCTTCGATGATTCGCGCGCAGTGCGGACCTTTCGATTCAAATGCTCCGCAGGTTTCGGGCTTGAGGTTGTACGGACAACGGTAGCAGTCGGCATATGGCACGTGCGTCACGTCGAGTGCCTGAGGGCCGAATCGGGCGCGCTGGCGGGCTTTGCTGGCGGTGAGCGACAACGCACCCATCGTGCGTCCGTGAAATGCGCCGAAAAATCCGATCAGCTTCTGGCGGCGCGTCGCGTACATCGCCAGCTTGATCGCGCCTTCGACGGCTTCGGCGCCGGAATTTCCGAAATGAGTTTTCTTCTCGAAATCGCCAGGCGCGAGTTTATTCAATTTTTCGGCCAGCGCGGGCAGATGCGGGTAATAGTAATCAGTGCCGGAGATGTGAATGAACTCGTCAACCTGTTTCTTGATCGCCTCGACGACGCGCGGATGCGAATGCCCGGTCGAGCAGACGGCCACGCCGGCGTTGAAATCGAGAAAGATGTTGCCGTCAACGTCTTCGATCATCGCGCCGCGCCCGCGTTTGATCACCAGCGGATAGGTGCGCGTGTAGGACGGCGAGACGAACTGCGCGTCGCGCTCGACGATCTCCTGAGCTTTCGGCCCCGGCAGCGCGGTTTTGATGGCGGGCAGCTTCGCGGTCTTCAGTTCTGCTGTGCCTTGCATGGTTTTGTACCTCTAAAAGGAATGGCGCCCGGAGGCGACGGATGGAAACGGATTGCGGCGGATTATCGGTGTTGATCCGCCAACGTCTGTTCGATCCGTGTACTGTCTCTGGGTTGATTGTTCGGTTTGCTGAAAGGAGGCAGGCAGCAGCTAATCCGCGAAGAGGTTGCAGCGGATTGAGGTGGGAAGGCTTTGTTGAAATGGAAGAATCCGTAAACTAATCATCAGTGTTTTGGTCAGACTCGTAAATATGCTGTAAGTCCTCAAACAACATCGGCAGATCAATCTCTATCGTGTCCCAAACTACTTTGTCGGAAACAATATCATAGCCGTGGATCAGAATGTTGCGAAAGGCAATGATCTTTATTATGGCTTCTGATTTGAGCCGCTAAGCCAGGATTGGCTTTGTCGAGCCGATTTACGGCCTCACCTATGATTTCAAATTGCCTTTCGACAGCGGAACGCAACAACACATCCGCCACGTAATCGCCCACGCTTTTGCCCGAAGTGAAACCAACAATCCTTCGCGCGGCTTGTTCGATATCGTGCAGCAGTTTTGAATCTTCATCGCGCAAAGACAAGCTTTCTCTCCCGTTCTACCACTTTTTTGAAGTATGGATTGCGAATCGCTTCCTCTTCCACCAGATCAACCTCACGGTTGAATATCTCCTTCAACTTCTCCAGCAATCCAAAATATCTGTTGGAATAGCCTATCCTGGTCGGCTCTACAAAGGTGACGAGGAAATCCAGATCGCTGCGCTGCTCGTCGAAATCTGCGCGCGCGCCCGAGCCGAACAAGTCCAGACGCCTCACCTCAAACTGCTCGCAGCATTCCTTGATCTGCTCAATGTATTTGCCAATCTCGAATGCCATATCTCGGCTCACTTTCTGCGCCAACGCACGCCATCTTTCGTATCTTCGAGGATGATGCCCATCGCCGTCAATTGATTGCGAAGCTCGTCGGCGCGGGCGAAGTTCTGCGCGGCGCGCGCGGCCTGGCGCTCGTCAATCAACGCCTGAATCTCCGAATCGAGCATTTCCTGCCTGGCTTCACCGAAGATGCCGAAGACCGAGTCGAAGCGATCAACCAACGCCAGCAGAGCCTCCCGATCATCGGCTCTGACCGCGTCCTGCGCCATCGCCGTGTTCGTTTCGCGCACGAAGTCGTGAACAGCGGCCAGCGCTTCGGCAGTGTTCAGGTCGTCATCGAGAGCTTCCTCAAACCGCCGTTGCGAAGCTTCCATCAGCTTGGCAATCGCGGGGGAAGAACCCGGTTCGGATTTCAATTCAGTCAATCGCCGTTTGAAATCATTCAACCGCTCAACGGTGTTCTCCGCTCCGCGCAAGCCTTCGAGCGTAAAGTTGAGCTGTTTGTGATGCGGGGCCGAAAGCAGCAGGTAGCGGATCGCGCGCGCCGTGTGGCCCTTCGCCGTCAGATCGCGGAAGGTGAAGTAGTTGCCCAGGCTCTTCGACATCTTGTGCCCTTCGACCATCAGGAATTCGGCGTGCAGCCAGTAGCGCACGAAGGGCTTGCCCGTCGCGCCTTCCGACTGCGCGATCTCGTTCTCGTGGTGCGGGAAGACCAGGTCAACCCCGCCGGCGTGGATGTCGAAGGTCTCGCCGAGCGATTTCATTGACATCGCCGAGCACTCGATGTGCCAGCCCGGACGCCCCTTGCCCAGCTCGGTCTCCCAGAACGGCTCGCCGGGTTTGGCCGCTTTCCAGAGCACGAAGTCGCGGACGTTTTCTTTGTCGTATTCGTCGGCGTCCACGCGCTCGCTGGCGCCGGCGACGTTGCCCTCGAACTTCATCTTCGACAACCGCCCGTACCGCTCGAAGCTGGCGATGCGGAAGTAGGTCGAGCCTTCGGATTCGTAAGTGAGCCCGTTCGCGCCGAGCCGCTTGATAATCTCCACCATCTCCGGGATATGGTCGGTGGCGCGCAGAATCTCTTCGGGACGCTCGGCGCCGAGCGCGTCGAAATCTTCAAAGAAGAACTGAATGTATTGATCGGTGTATTCACGCAGGTTTTTTTTCTGCTCGACCGCGCGGGCGATGATCTTGTCGTCAACGTCGGTGATGTTCATCACGTGATGCAGCCGGTAGCCTTTGTACTTGACGTAGCGCCGCAGCAGGTCAGTGAAGAGAAAGGTGCGGAAATTGCCGATGTGCGCGTAATCGTAAACGGTCGGCCCGCAGACGTACATTCGCACTTCCCCGGGCTTGAGCGGCTGGAATTCTTCGACTCGATTGGTCAGGGTGTTGTATAGCTTAAGCATTGGACCTCAGTCTCAAACGGAAAAATTGATGATCGGAGTCGGTAGGCTGAGTTTATTGAAGCGGCTGAGAGCTTGTCAAACGAGTCCCGGGCGGACGGAGGAATGGACTTCTAGACATCACCTGTTGGCTCGCGTATGATTGCCCTTCCTCGACCCGAATCGAAATGAATTGAAACTCAAACGGAGAGTTTGCGATGCCAGATATGAGAAATGGGCTGATCAAAAGCGTCGTTCCGAACGCCGGCATTGACAGCGGTGAAGTAATTATCACCTGTGAAGGCTATGACACTTCGGATTACTCGGCCTGTAGAGTGATGTTTGGCGATCAACGCGGCCGGCTGGTGAGCGCCTCGCCAATGCGCGTGATCGTTGCAGTTCCCGATTGCGAAATCGGCGTGAGCAGCGGCGAGCTGCGGCTGGAAAGCCTGAAGGCAAATTCTTCGATCCCCTTCACGCTCGGCGCCAAGATCGCCGAGAATCTGCATCCGGTTGCCAATCCCGCCATTGACCGCGATGACGGCAGCATTTATGTCACGCTCTCGGGCACGCGCGGACAGAAGGTTCCCTTCTCGATTTACAAGGTCAATCCCGACGATACGGTCTCGCCTTTCATCTCGGAGGTCGTCAATCCGACCGGTCTGGCGTTCAGTCGCGAAGGCATATTGTACCTGACCAGCCGGTACGACGGCGCGCTTTACCGCGTCTCGACCTTCAATGAAGTCCAGACCGTAGCTTCCGACCTGGGCATTGCGACGGGCGTGGCGTTCGATCCCAAAGGCGATATTTACGTCGGCGACCGAAGCGGAACTATCTTTCGCGTGAACGAGATCGGCGAATCGCGTCTGTTCGCTTCGCTCGAACCGAGCGTCGCGGCTTTTCATCTGGCATTCGGGCCTGAAGGCGATCTGTATGTCGCGGGCCCGACGGTCTCTTCATTTGAAAGCGTGATGCGGGTTGACGCGATGGGCAACGCTACGAGATTTTACACGGGGCTGGGCCGTCCACAGGGGCTGGCATTCGACATCCAGGGCAATTTGTACGTCGCGGCTTCCCTGCACGGACATCGCGGCATCATTCGCATCACACCCGACGGGCGCCACGCCGAGGTCGTCGTTTCCGGCTCATCGCTCGTCGGCCTGGCCTTCGATGACGCCGGCAATATGATCGTCGTCAGCACTCAATGTGTTTATCGCGTGCCGATGGGGATCAAAGGTTTCTCGGTCTTTTGAATGAATAAAACAATCAAGGCGCCCGAAAATTTCTATTCAGACCGGCGCGAAATGAGTTAAGATTGCGCCCGTCCCCACATGCCTCCGGAACGAACTGGCAAGCCCGAATTCAATCCCGATGCGAGCATAAAATCGAAGAGAAAACCGGAATGACAATGCAGCCGCGAGCAATCAGAGAAGAACTTGATAACGCGAGACCAAAAGCAATCCCGGTAGCCCCTGAGACCTCAGCCAAAGAGCAGGGGCTTCGCCGCATCCTGCGCGAGATGGGATCGGCGATCATCGCCTTCTCGGGCGGCGTTGACAGCGCCTATCTGGCGCACGTCGCCGCAACTGAATTGGGCGACCGCGCGCTCGCCGTCACAGGTGAAAGTCCGAGCTACCCCGATTTCCAACGGCAGGACGCTCTCGCAGTAGTCAATCAGTTTTCGATCCCGCACGAGTTCGTCATCACTGAAGAGATCAACGATCCGAACTATCAGGCCAACCCAGTCAACCGCTGCTATTTCTGCAAGCACGAATTGTTCACGAAGCTCGCTGCGATTGCCGCAGAGCGCGGCTACGCATTCGTGTGCGATGGGAATAATGCGGATGACGTAGGGGATTATCGTCCCGGGAGGCGAGCGGCAAATGAATTGAACGTTCGCAGTCCATTGATCGAAGCGGGACTGACGAAATCGGACATCCGCGCGCTTGCGCAGGCCGCGGGGCTGCCCGTCTGGGATCGTCCGGCTTCGGCTTGTCTGTCTTCACGCATTCCTTACGGGCTGCCGGTGACGATTGAAAAGCTTTCAGTGATCGAGCGCGGCGAAGCCCGGTTGCGGGCTTTAGGTTTCCAACAGATGCGCGTGCGCCATCACGGCGACATCGTCAGAATCGAGATTGCGCCCGGAGAGATGCCGCGCGCATTGAACACCGGGATGACCCAGCGCATTGCGGCGGCTTTCAAACAATTGGGGTTCAAATTCGTCACGCTTGACTTGGAAGGCTACCGGACCGGCGCGCTCAACGAAACGCTGCCGGTCGGGCCGCTGACCAACGGATTAACGAACGAGAAGCTGAATGAAAATACGGAAGGCTCATTGAAAAGTTGAACAGCAAAATAACGAGGGCGGGGATTACCGGAATCACCCGCCCCGATTCATTTTTGGAGTCCATATCAACTGTTGCCCGTCTGATTTCAACCCCCTGCCTTGAAATCTCCACATCAGACCAGAGGCTTTACACAGGAGGTGTCTGTGCCAGCATTCGTAGATGATATTAGAGTAATCAGGGAGGAGAATCCCTTCGAATCAATGATGTCGCGTTTCGATCACGCAGCCCAGCTTCTGAAACTCGATCCCGATCTTTACAAAGTCCTGCGCGTTCCCAATCGTGAAATCACAATCTACATCCCGGTCTTTATGGACGATGGCCGCATCGAGGTCTTCACGGGTTATCGCGTGCAGCACAATTTCGCCCGCGGTCCGGCCAAAGGCGGAATCCGTTATGCGCCCGACGTGACGCTCGACGAAATTCGCGCGCTGGCGGCCTGGATGACCTGGAAATGCGCGGTCGTCAACATTCCGTTCGGCGGAGCGAAAGGCGGAGTCATTTGCGATCCTTCGCAAATGTCCCAGAGCGAGCTTGAGCGGATGACGCGGCGTTACACCGCCGAGCTGATTGATTTCATCGGCCCCGAACGCGACGTGCCCGGGCCGGATATGAACACCAACGAATACACCATGGCGTGGATTATGGACACCTACTCGATGCACGCGCGCCACACCGTCACCGCTGTCGTCACCGGCAAACCGATTGACCTGTCAGGCTCGCTGGGCCGCCGGGAAGCAACGGGTCGCGGACTGCTTTGCGTCACCGGCGAAGCGGTCAAAAAGCTCGGAATGAAGAACGAAAATACACGGGTGGTAATTCAAGGATCGGGCAACGTCGGCGGCATTGCCGCGCAATTGATGCACGAGACCGGTTACAAAGTCGTGGCTATCTCAGACATCCACGGCGGAATTTACCGCCCGCAAGGATTGAATATTCCCGACGTGCTGAATTACCTGGACCGGCACAAGACCTTCGAGAAGTACCCGAACGCCGAACCGGTTTCAAATCACGAATTGCTCGAATTGGATTGCGAAGTGCTGCTGCCGGCGGCGACCGAGAACCAGATCACCAGCCACAATGCTCACCGAATCAAATGCAAAATTCTGGCTGAAGGCGCCAACGGGCCGACTACGGCGGCGGCTGACGACATCCTCGAAAGCAACGGCGTTTTCGTCATTCCCGACATCCTGGCCAACGCCGGCGGCGTGACTTGCAGTTACTTCGAGTGGGTTCAGGATCGCACGGGCTATTTCTGGAAAGAGGAGCGGGTCAACGAGCGATTGAAGGACATTATGGTCGCCAGCTTCAACGACGTGGTTAGGTACGCCGAAAACCATAGCGTCAACAATCGCATCGCGGCTTACATGCTGGCCATTGACCGCGTCGCTTACATCACGCGAGTGCGCGGCATTTACGCCTGAGCGGCGGTTGATGGTTGGTGGTTGGTGGTTGGTGGTTGGTGGTTGGTGGCCGGATGCTGGCAATCGAACGTAGAGCGTAATCACGGCTCAATGGATATATGCCGAAGCTCATAACCACCGGCCGCCAACCACCAGCAACCTACAAATGACAGTAACCAACCACGCTAAGTCGCTGTCAGGATTGCAAGATTGGAATTGACACTTAACACCCTATCGTATAGATTTTGGCACGAATTCTGTCCAGTCTTCATTCATAAGCATTCGTCTTTGATGATTTGGGAATTTGATGATTTGCGTCAGTGATGATTGTTGTAATCTTCACTCTCAGGTCACCATACGAATTACGAAGAAAAACAAAATGTCACCCAGTTTCAGGAGGAGAAATATGAGTTTTGCGAGAAGGTTGCTCGGTCTGATGCTCGCGCTCCTGCTCATCGGAGTCGTTGCCCAGGCACAGACCCCACGCTCAACAGATGATCCTCGCAACCAGGCCCCGACCGTCAATGGCGGCACCGGGCTTTTCACGGTCTACGACACTCAGACCTTGCGAAAAGGCGAGTTCAACTTCGGGTTCTTTGCCAATCATTTCCATCGCGATCCGGGCGACCTTGCGTGGCAGGTTTACCCGGTCAATTTCCAGGTTGGCTTCAATGACTATCTGGAGATATTCGCTCATTTCGAAGCGCAACGCGTGGTTTCAACGGGGCTGCCTATTCTGCTAAGCGGTTTCTACCTGCCAGACCAGAGTCTATTCATCGTGGATCGAAATGGCGCGAGGAGGCCAAGGGGAATCAACCCGGCGCGTATAGTAATTAATCCGGTAACAGGTCAGATAGTGGCCGTACCTAGCGTGTCTCCACCTTTCTCCGCGCGTCCTGGCGGCAATGACACCGCCGTTTACCCCGGCCTCGGCGCCCCGGTAGGCGGCATCCTGCCTGCACTGCCGCCAAGAGACGCACCCAACTACTATCCGAACGCGCCTTTCCTGGCTCGGTTCTCGGATCAACATACCGGCGACGTCTGGGTCGGCGGCAAGATTCGTTTCACCGGCCCGAAGAATCCGTTCGGATTCGCTCTCATCCCCTTGCTGAAGATTCCGACCACGCGTGAGTTGAATACAGGTCTCGAGCGCGGTCGCGGCACCGGCAATTTCGATTACGGTCTGATTGCCGCATTCGAGGGCCGTCTGCACCAGCACATCAATCTCAGCACCAACATCGGCTACATCAAGAAAGGCGATCCGCAAGCCGAAGACATGAACCTGGGCCCGCTCTGCGCGGGCTGCGGCGTCATTCAGGGCTTCGGTCGCAGCGAGCGAGCGCTCGATCTGCCGAACGAGCTTCGCTCCGGCATCGCACTCGACTTCCCGCTGAGCCAGTATCTGCAATTCATCGTCGAACTCAGCTCGACGCATTACGTCGGTTCGCGCACGCCGAGCCTGCTCAAGAACTCGCCGGTGGATTTCGTAGCCGGCGCGCGCATCTTCCCGGTTCGCTGGCTTTCGATCAGCGCCGCTTATCAGCGCCACCTGAACTGGTTCTCAGAGATTGACTCAGTTCACAGCCCGAATGGTTTCATCGCCGGCCTTTCAATCGGCCGCGTGAACAAACGTGAAGAACCCATCCTGCCCAATCAGCCGCCGACAGTGGCTCTCGCTCTGGGCAACATCACGAAAGGCTCGGACGACCGGCTCCGCGAATCGGCCAGCACGGTTTGCGCCGGCGACAAGGTCGCTCTGACGGCTACGGCCTCCGATCCCGACGGCGACACGCTGCTCTATTCTTGGACGAGCACCGGCGGACGCATTGTCGGCGACGGCGCCAGTACGCAGTTCGACACTACGGGTCTGGCGCCCGGCGATTACACGATCACGGTCGAAGTCAACGACGGATGCGGCTGCGTGGCATTCGATTCCAAGACGATCCGCGTCACCACCTGCCCGCCGCTCACAGTCTGCTACGGCCCGAACCTCGATCTGAACGCCAGCGCGACTTCGGTTGATCCCGGCGAGAAGATCAACTTCTCGACTACCGGCGTGACCGGCGGACGCAACTACGGCAACGTCCGTTACGAATGGTCGGCTTCGGCAGGCTCGATCGTCGGCAGCGGCTTGAACGCCACGCTCGACACGACCGGTGTCACTCATAACACGACCATCGAGGTCACGGTCAAGGCTTTGTCCGATGTCGGCAACTGTTCGGCCAGCGGCTCGACTCGCGTCAGCACGAAGGCGGCTCCGCCGCCGCCGCAGCCGAAACCGCTCGCCAGAGAAGCCGGTCAATGCACCAGCTTCAAGCGCAACAACGCTCGCGTTGACAACGCCTGCAAGCAAATCCTGGAGAGCCAGGTCATCCCGGCTATGCAGGCCGATCCCGGCGCGAAGCTCATCATCGTCGGCTATCGCGGCGAGAGAGAACGTCCGGCCAATCTCGACGTCCAGCGCGCCAAGAACGCGCGTGATCGCCTGGCCGATGGCAGCATCAGGGGCGTCTCGATTGACGTCAACCGCATGGTGGTCAGCGGCGGCGGCGTTTCGACGGACGGCAGCCAGGTCAAGATCTGGTTCGTCCCGAGCGGCGCTGACGATCCGCAAGGCATCACCGCAGTTGACGCCGGCCCGGTCACTCCGGAGAGGAGAACTCCGGCGCGCCGCCGAGGCAGCCGTCGTTAAACCTCACCCCGCCGTCAGGCGATAACTCAATAACTCTGGGAGGCAGGTGGTCAGCTCGATCGCCTGCCTCTTTTTGCATCTTCTTGCATCGGGGTTTGGCGCGAACCATTTCTATGCCGAACGACAAAACTGCTGAGATCACTGAAACAAAAACCGGGAAGCTGTTCTGCGCAGTCATCTTCATCATTGCCGTCGCCGCCGCCGTCTGGATTCGCTTTCATCAAATCGGCGTCAAACCGTTCCATCACGACGAAGGCGTCAACGCGCACTTCCTGCTCAATCTGGCGAAACCAGGCGGCGAATACAAATACGATCCGACCAATTATCACGGCCCGACGCTCTATTACTTCGCTTACCTGGCGCAGCGCGCGTTCGGCAAAACCGACCTCGCGCTGCGCTTCACGCCCGCGCTGTTCGGCGTCTTGACCGGGCTGATGGTCTGGCCGCTGAGAAAGCATCTGGGATCAATCGGGACTCCGGTGGCGGCTTTCTGCCTGGCGCTTTCGCCTGGGCTGGTCTATTTTTCGCGCGACTTCATCCACGAGATGCCGTTCGGCTGCTTCTCGCTCGGCCTCGCCGTTGCCGCGTGGCGTTACGCCGAGACGAAGAACTTCGCCTGGCTGGCGCTGATGTCAACTTCCGCCGGATTGCTCTTCGCCACCAAAGAGACCGCCGTCATCACCGCAGCCGTTCTGCTCATCGCCGTCTTCAGCGCAGCGATCTGGGACATCGCGCGCGAACTGATTCGAGCGCGTCAATTCACTCCTGCCGCTTTCGCGCGCAACCTGAAGCGCGATTGCGCCAGCGTCCTGCCATCGCTCGATCACACGCTGGCCGCCCTCATCATCTTCGTCTTCATCAACCTCTTCTTCTATTCGTCGCTCTTCAAGCACTGGCCGGGCGTGGCGGACGCGGTCAAATCCATCGTGATGTGGACGGAGCGCAGCGGCAGCGAGCACGTCAAGAGCTTCTGGTACTACCTCGGCATTCTCTTCAAGCTCGAGCTGCCACTGCTCGTGGGTTCGTTGCTGGCGGGAATCTTCATCGTCTGGCGTGGGAGCCGTTTCTGGCTCTTCACGGGCGCGTGGACTTTGGGAATGACACTGGCCTATTCGAGCATCGGATACAAGACGCCGTGGCTGATGATCAGCTTCCTGATCCCGATGGCGCTAGTCGCCGCTTACGCCGCAGAGCGGATTTACCGGGCGCTGCCGATGATGGCGCTCAGGTTGTTGTGGGTGCTGGTGTTGATCACGGTCTTGACTTTGAGCGGCGTCCTGGCCTGGAAGGTGAACCTGGTAAAACACGACGACAACGGCAACAGCAGCGGCTATTTCACGTCAATCGGAGAGAGGCTGAAGCTCAAACCTTACACTGACGGATTGCACGGCTACGTCTACGCGCAAACCGACAGAGACTTTCTCAATCTGGTGCAGGCGATCAAAGACGAGGCCGGCAAGCTGCCCGCGCGCAACCACACGGGCATTTACGTAGCATCGCCCGATTACTGGCCGCTGCCGTGGTATCTGCGGGATTACGATCAAGTGGCTTACGCGGGCAACCTGCCAATCGCGTTGGGCGAAGCTCCGAAGATTTCACAATCCATCGTCATCGCCAGCGCGAATCAACAGTCTGAGCTTGACGGGCGTCACGGTTGGCGCGCATTGCCGCGGGCTTTCACGTTGCGACCCGGCGTGGAGCTTGTCATCTACGTGCGCGGCGAAAATCCGCAGCAATAGCCGGCGCCGGTAATCAATACGGAGAAAAACAATGCGATCAATCACGATTGGGGGCGACGGCGCTCAAGGCGATTCATCCACGGAGACTATGAGTGTGAGAATAACGTTGTTATTCCTGTTGCTGACATTGTCCATTATTGGCGCAGCGCGCCAAGCTCCTGCGCCGAAGCGAAAACCGATTCCACCGAAGACGGTGGCGCTGACCTTTGACGATGCGGTGAAAACGCATCTCACAGTTGTGGCGCCGCTGCTCAACCAGCTTGGATTTCGCGCCACCTTCTTTATCACCCAAAAGTGGATGGAGGATCAGGCGTACTTTTTGACCTGGGACGAAGTCGCCAGAATTCATCGCCTGGGGTTTGAAATCGGCAACCATAGCTGGACGCACTCCGACTTCGGCAAGGCGGACAGCGGCGCCAAACTGGGCGCAGAGTTGGAATTGGTGGAAAAGGAACTCGCCAAAGTCGGCGTACCGAAACCTGTCAGCTTTGCCTGGTGTGGCAATGCGTTTGGCCCGGAGGCGCTGGAACAACTCAGGCGACGCGGCTATGT
>Ga0247727_10012139_pt1 | contig 14858 bp, 15 predicted proteins | sample WisWelCaveWW1625_FD_202498 | JGI IMG/M metagenome (GOLD analysis project Ga0247727, IMG submission 202498) | Biofilm microbial communities from Wishing Well Cave, Virginia, United States - WW16-25 | ecosystem: Environmental > Aquatic > Deep subsurface > Groundwater > Cave microbial mat | place... | reverse complement strand
TTTTCCCTCCCCGCCGAGCGGGACTTCATTCATCGCCAGGTTCAGCGGCGGATTCTGCACGTCGAATTTGGCGTAACCCGTGCGCACCTTCAACGGCTCGATGCCCAGCATCTTCCGATAAAATGCGATACTGCGCTCGACATTGGCAACGTTGATTGAAATGTGCGCCTTGAGCGCATTTACGGTTTCCTGATTCATACAAATCTCTCCTCATCGTTTTGATTTACGTATTCGCATTCGCGAATACGAGGCGCATCCTACACGCGCCGAGAATATCTGTCAACGCGAATATGTAATTTGTGCTAGAATTTTTTCGAGATGAGCAAAAAGAATGATTTCAATGCGGAGAAGTTTTTCCTGGCCTTGTCGGACCGCACGCGGCAGCGGCTGCTCAACCTGATGCAGGGCGGCGAGGTTTGCGTCTGCTTTTTCACGGAGGTGCTGCAAGCGCCGCAGCCGACGATCTCGCGCCATCTGGCTTACCTGCGGCAGGCCGGCGTGGTCAGCGCGCGTCGCGAAGGGAAGTGGATGCATTACCGCATCGTCGCGCCCGCCGACGAACAGGCGGCGCGCATCTTCGGCGAAGTCTGCGCCTGGTTGCGCCAGCAGCCTGAAATGCGGCGCGACCGCGAGCGATTGATGGAGTTCTGCTGTGCGCCGCAACTGCCGGTGCAACTGCGCGGCGCGCCACGCCCTGCGAGTTTACGGCAGGAAACGTAGAAGTGCGCGGCGTACCAATTTCGCGTGGCCTGACTTAGAATGCTACGCGAAAGGAGCAAAGAGATGGCCAAAGTCACGATCAGAATCCCTGAACATTCCCCTGCGGAGCGAAAGCGATTGCTCCGTGAATTGAAAGAAAAGTTCGACATCAATGAAAGCATTGAATCGTTGGTCACGGAGATGAATGCCTTTGAATCGCAATATGGAATGAGCACGATTGAGTTTTATGCGCGCTTCGTGGCAGGCAAGATGGGCGACAGCCGAGACTTCATCAAGTGGGGGGGAGCATTCCAAATCTACCAGCGCTTGTTGGAAACACATTTCCAGCATCTATCGGAAGTAGCGTGATGACAAGGCGATGCGAGACGTCCTTCAGTATTTTGATTTGATCGCCAGCGTGATTGAAAGTAGCGTGGCGGCAGACACCGTGGAGGTAAACTTTGATCGAGCGGATGCGGTAAACGGCACGGTAGACGGTGTGCTTTATTTTCACGACGGTTCACGTTTGGAGTTTACGGAAGTAGTCGCAATCAAACAGCCTCACCCGGTCAAACTCTCTTACCGCTACCAATACGTTCGCGCCGGCACAGAGATCTTCCGTTACGACAACGCCAAACACCACCCCGGCCTATCGAACTACCCACATCACAAACACATCGGAGGAAAGATTGTCTCCGCTATCGAGCCGATGTTGAACCGGGTCCTGGACGAAGTCTCTGCTCTGCTGCTCGAAACGGCGAGTGAGTCGCCATCTCCGCCCAAACGCCGAAGACAGCGCCGCAATCCGAAAAGTCGCTAAAATGGGCTGCAAGATCGAACGACCTTGCAGCCCGGAACAATCGAGGCGATGTCGCCCGCGTTAGAACTTCAGCTTGAGGCCGAACTGCATGACGCGCGGCCCGCCGATCGTGTTGTTGATCGTGCCGAAGTCGGTCGCGTCCTGCAAGTCGTTGGCCGGGTTGGCGAAGTTCACGTGGTTGAACATATTGAAAACGTCCCAACGGAATTCCAGCCCGACGCGCTCGGTAATCAGCGTGTTCTTCGACAGACCGATGTCGAAGCGCTTCTGGTATGGCCCGCGCAGCACGTTGCGGCCCAGGTTGCCGAAGCCGAAGTTGCCCGGATAGCCGCCGGCCGCCGTCGTCGGCGAGCAGAGCACCGTGCTGTTGAAGTAGCCGCGGGTGGGGTCCGAAGCCTGCTGGCGCAACTGGTCGAGCGTGCCGCAGAGGCTCGGACGACCGAAGCCCAGGCGGTAGAGACCGCCTGAACCGCGCGTCAGGCTCGAGTACTGCGTGATATTGCCGATTTCCGGTTCAGCCGCGAAGATCGAGAAGGGCGAGCCGGACTGAACCTGCGCAAAGCCCGACACCTGCCATCCGTTCAGGATTCTCGATTTGCCCAGCGGCAGCTCCCAAACGTAGCTGGCGCTGAAACGGTGCGTGCGATCGAAATCCGAAACACCGCGATTGTTTCGCAGGTTGCGTTGGTCGCCCTGCACGACGAAGCCGGTGTTCGGCACGTCCGGCTTGCCGCCACCCGCCGTCGAACCCGGATCGGACGACTGATAGTCAATGGATTTCGACCAGGTGTAGAAGGTGTTGAACTGGAAGCCGCGCGAGAAGCGCTTCGTCAGGCCGATCTGCAAACCGTGATAGTTCGAGTTGGATGACGATTCCAGCAGTAGCGCCTCGGGAATGTTGAAGCCGAGGATCAAGCCGCGCGCTTCGAACGGCAATACGGCGCCGCCGCCGACCACGTTCGTCGCCGTGCAGGTGATCGCCGTGCTCAGGTTGAAATCAGCCGGCGCGTTGGTGTTGAGCGCGCCGTTCAGGCAAATGGGCTGCCCGGCCAGCAACGGGTTTGGGAAACCGAATGCGATGCCGCGACCGCGTTCTCGCTGCGACGTGGCCGTGCGCAGCGGCCCGCGCAACGCGTTGGGATTGCCCGTGACGCGGACCTGATTCTGGTATGCCGCGTCGTAAGCGTCGTTGAAACGCTTGAAGATATTATCCGGCGTGCGCGGGTCGTTCATATCGAAGCCCTGGTTGAAAGCTTGCGCCTGCAGAAGCTTCGTGCCCTTGGTTCCGACGTAGCGGGCCTCGACCATCAGGTCTTTGGCCAGCTCGAGCTGGAAACCGAGGTTCCACTGCTGGACGTAAGGTGTGCGCAGATTGCGGTCGATCGCGCGGAACTCGAAGGTTTCGGCGATGTTGCCGCGCGACGGCTGACCCGTCGAGAGATCGGTCGGGTTGTTCGTGCCGTTGGCCTGTCTGATCACACCCGTGCCGTCGCGGATCACATAGGCTCCGTTGGCTTGATATTCGACGCGGTTGGGCAGGTAACGATTGAACCCGAGGGTGGGATCCTGCTGCGAGAAGGCCGTCGCCACCGGCACGTTGCGCGTCGGCGCCGTGATCTCGATCTCGCGCAGGAACGGATAGTTCGAGAAGATCGTGTTGATGAAGGCCCGAACGTCCGGTTGATGCGTCGTAGAGGCTGGTCTGCAATTTGACTTCGGCCAGCGTCTCCGGCGCGGGCGAGATGTTGTCGCTGAACGAACCTTCGTTGGTCGTCAGGTTGGTGGCGTCAATGCCGTTGAACGTCAGCGAAGTGCTGGTCGTGCGCGTGCCGTTGACCGAGGGCGAGATGTTGCCCGTGCCGTTGGTCAAAACAGGCGGCAGGTCGGAACTGACGCCCGCCTCCGCCGACAGCAGATGCGTGAAGCTACGGGTCGAGGTCGGCACCTGCACCAGTTCCTGGCCGGTCAACTGGCGGAAGGTCGTGGCCGTGGTCGGGAGGGTGAGCGGCGCCGTGTCGGTGATGTTGACCTCGATGCTCACCTCGCCGACTTCGAGTTTCGCTTCGATGGTGCGCGGGACGGAGGCTTCGACCAGCGCCTCGGCGATGGCCTTCTTGAAACCGGAGGCTTCAAACGAGATGTTATATTTGCCCACGGGCAGCACGGTCAGCGTCCAGCGGCCTTCGGCATCGGCTGTGACGGTGCGGACGCGGCCGGTCTCGGCGCTGGTCGCCGTCACTTTGGCGCCCGAAACGGCGGCGCCGCTTTGGTCTTGAACAACGCCGCCCAGACTGCCGGTCGCGGACTGCGCCAGAATGCTCAGGCTCAAACACGCCGCCAGCAATGCCGCCAGCGAAACGCGTATCCACTGAGTGTTCGGTCTTTTATTCAGCATAAATGCTCCTTCGGAGGGTGTTGAGTTGTCTTGTGAATGATTTGGTCTTTGTTGAAATCAGTAAGCTTGAGTATGGCAAGCAGGAGTTAAGGGAGTGCAAAGGCGAGATTAAATCTATATCAAATCTCAGGCATCGCGTTTTTACGCTGATGTCGATGGTGGGAACCTATTGGTATCTACACAAGTCGTAGCTTCGGTAATCCCCCCGATGGCAATCGGGGGTTGTTAAAGTCCAACCTACAAGGAGCAGCAGCATTTCCCCGAATCCCCCCGATTGCCATCGGGGGGATTCGGGGAAGCCAGGCTTGCGTAGATCAGAAGGTTCGGGTATTGACAAGCGTTTGATTGCCCTGCAGACTGATTTTGTGAGTGGTGGTCAGCTCCAGTTGCTTGCCGTCCTTCTTCCACTCGCCGCGGACGGTGGCCGTACCGCTGGGACAACTACGAGCGGGTGGGCCACGTGCTGTCGCTCATGAAGTCCATAGCTCGCAAGTCCCTGAAGAAGACTCGCTCCACTCACTGAATGCTGCTATGAACCTTCGCCTCGTTATCGAAGGAATCAAAGAGAGCAGGCTGCACGCTTTTGTTTTTCTTCCTGGCTTCAACCACCCCAGCGAAATTCGAAATCAAAGCCTCTGTCATGGAATTTCGGAGGCTTTCGGTTGGTCCTACATGATAGAAGTGGTCAAACGTATTGATGGTGAATTTGGCGGCGCCCCATTCACCCGCGACATTTGGATTCGTGCGATACTTGTTTTGATACCAGGTAGACAATACAAACCGGCATGGCAACCCCTTCAAGGCTGCTGCCAGGTCCTGTTCGTCCTTCTCAGACCAGGAGTTGTAGTAATCAACATGCCGCCCTGCGTATGGAGGATCGGCATAGACGAAGTCGCTCTCAGAAGCCAGAGCCAGGGTTTCTCGGAAATCCGCGACTTGAAAAACCCACTCGACGGAACGGAGAATGCGAGCACAGGCAGCGATTTGGTTTGTAATTTTCGTGATATAAGCCTGGGCAAATCTCTCTGGCTTCCGACAAAATGGCACATTGAACATTCCCTTCCGATTGAACCGCATAACTCCATTGAAACATGCCCGGTTCAAAAAGATGAAAGCAAGCGAATTCGGCTCCCGATTAAACCCATCGCGGATTTCATAATATACGTCCTGGCCGTGCCGCTTCAAACGTGAACCCTGCTCCATCAAATACTCTCGAACCATACCGCTTGTGATCTTCCCCGATTGCATATCAGTGTAGAAGCGGATGATATGCTCGTTTGAATCGCACAGTAAGGCCCTCTCTGGCTGGACATTAAAGAGCACCACGCAGGAGCCGCAAAACGGCTCGATCCAGCGGCCATAGGCATCTTGGGGCTGCAAAGATCGGATTGCGCGAACAATCTTGGTCTTGATGCCCTGGCATTTGATGGGGGGAACGACCGGCGCCATTATTCTTCCCCCTCTTGTTCTTCTTGATCCACGTTGGGGTCTTCATCTTCGGATAATTCCTCGATCTCCTGTTTGTGCGCCTTGATGATGTCAGTACCACGTTGCTTATACTCGGCATAAGACTTGAGATTCGCATAAGGGCGCTGGACTCCAAGGGCTTGAGCCATGTCCCTGGTCAAGTAGTACATCCAATAGTCATCGTAGACTTCTTCGCCGAGGTGCGCGAATGGGCCGTTGCCGGAGACGAGGTCGGCGATGTTGGTTACTGAGCCAATGTTCTTTGTGTTGCCGCTTCCAGGGCGAGTGGCTGCTCCCAAGGTCATACCGTTGACTCGTTTGTCGTCGATTCGATACGTGCTCTTGATATCGACGGCGAATTTCGCCGCAGTCTGTTTGTCCACGAAGGTCAAGTCAGGGTAGAAGTTCTGTTGCGGACACAACTCCAAGCCGAGCGAATGCTGTTTCGCAAAATCAACGAACATCGGAAAGAGAAGCAACTCAAGGACTTTGGACACGATCTTCGTGTCCACCGAAACCGTGTAAATCTGGCGATAAATGTCGATGAACCCCTTGATGATCCATTCGCCCTCGTTCGTTGCGACGGCTCTCGCGAACTCAGCTGAGTGCGCTTGGAGCAAAGTAAGGAATGCATCGCTGGTCATGGGCTTCCTTTTGGCCATTATGGAAATTCCTGCGCTGATATGCGAAGGCCGAGAATACGCGACAGAGAGATAAAATCCAAGCCTGACAAGGCAAACGAGTTTTGTTCAACGCTTGAGGGGTGTGGCTGGCGGTTGGCGCGTTGCACTGGCTGACTTCTGCGCCGGCGCGCGCGGGGGCTTGCTGTCACGGGATTGTTTCAAATCGTCCTCTGAAATTTCATTGAACGCGATAGTTGCACCCGTCTGGCTGTCAAACGTTGCGCCGTCGTACGAAACTTTGAGCACGATGTCTTTCTCGCGTCCCGCCACTTCTTCATCCAGCGGAATCTCGATGCGATCCACGCCCGGCAGGCCCGGCTCCGGCCCCGCATAGGTCGGAATCAACTCCACGTTATCGAAGATGGCCTTGATCCCCGTGGCAAAGCGCCAGCCGGTGCCTTGCAACACGAGGATGCGCTTTTCACCATCGGCGCTCACATCGCAGGGCGGTGTGCTGTACGCGATCGTGCCGTCTTGATTGACCAATCCGCAGCGCCCGTCCACATCGCCTTTTCCATCATCGTCCATAGTGAAAACGCCCGGCGCGACATCCGCAATGTTGACGCGCGTATTGAAGATCTCGTTGGCCGTCGTCACCTGCACGAGCACATTCTCCGCGGCTTCGATGGTTTCCGGCACGACGAAGCGAATCTCGTCGGGCGCGATGCGCAGCAGGCGCGCGGGGACGCCCGCGACCGTGATGCGAATGCCGTCCAGTTCCAGGATCGGCGCGGAGGGCGGCGTGGCAATGGTTTTGTCGGTGAACGTGTCTTCCGGCTCGGCTTCGTCCCCGTCTTCGTCGTCGTTGTCGGTCAGCGCCCAGGCGATGGAGCCGCGCGCAATGGGGCCCGCAACCGCACCGTGACGCCGCCGCCGAAGCGCCAGCCCGTGCCATACAGAATCAGCGTATTGAAGACGCGGTCATAACCGACCCGGCACGGAAGCTGAGTGTATTCGTTCTCTTTGCCGTCCGCCGAACGGTCGAAACAGCGCGCATCGGCCTGCCCTCGGCCATCGGCGCGGACGGTGAAGACGCCGGGCGAAGCATCGTAGACGCGCGCCTTGCCGCGCGAGAGCACGCCGTTGTTGTTGACGACGAAATCAATGTCGTTTTTGGTGTCTGGGTTGATGCCGGAAGGAAAGACGAAGTTGATCTGTCCCGGCGCGACGGAAATGATGCGCGCCGCGATGCCACCCAGCGCTTCGCCTACCGTCACGCTCACGCCGTTCAACTCGAAAGGATAGTTGTCGAACTCGTTCGATTGCGCCGCCGTGCCGGGCAGTTCCGCGCCATAGCCGACAACCAGCGAGCCGCGCGCGATGGTTGTCTCGTCGAAACTCGCCGCGTTGGCCAGCCGTACCACGCGCCCGCTCTCCGTGGCGATGGCGCGCAGCACGACCTGAAAGACTTCGGGCGTCGGGTTGAATTTCGACGCGATCAGATTGCCGTTGTTCGAGAAGGCGATGCGCTGGCCGTCATCGCTGACGTACGGCGCAAAGAGCACCAGCCGCTGATCGCTCGTCTCGGTCGAAAGCTCGGTCTGCGTGCCGAGCAGCAGTTGTTTTGACGCCACATCGTAGCGGTAGGCCTCGCGGCTGTTGTTGAAATTGCCCGCCGTGTCGTTGACGACGATGAGATTGAGTTTGGAGCTGAAGGTCACAAACGTACCCGCGCCGTTGAGGCTGGGAAAGTAGTTGAAATCGCTCAGGTCGCGTTTGCCGACATCCTGCGTGCGGCGTCTGGGATATTCCTTATCAACCGAGCTTCCAGCCGGCGACGATCACGGGCTATCTCTACAAACACCTGTTCAGCGGGTTGAGTCTGTCGGGCATCTTCAACGCGCAGAGCGGCACGCCGTTCAGCGTGTATGACTGCACGAAATCGGCCAGCGCCACCTGCATCCGCGCCATCGGTTCGGCGGCGACCAGCGGCTCCGGCAATCCGGCGGAACGCGATACGCCGAACCGCTTCGAATACATTGACCTTCGCGGTTTGAAAGCGGGCAGCTACGTCAACGCGATCACGGGCACTTCGATCTACGGGCCGTTTCCGGCGGATATGACGGCGCGCAACGCCTTTCGCGGGCCAGGCGCATGGAACTTCGACGCGGCGCTCTTCAAGACCTTTTCGGTCCGGGAATGGGTGACGCCGCAGCTCCGCGCCGAGGTGTACAACGTCTTCAACCACGCCAACCTGTTCATCGTCGGCAACGAAACGGACATCAGCCGCTATGGCTATGCGCCCGCGCGGCGCGATGGACGGCGCAACATTCAATTCGCGTTGCGGATCATCTTCTAACCCACTCACCTCTTGAATTCGATTGAATCACCGTAGCAGCAGAAGTGCTGCTGCTACGGCACGGGGCGGTGTTTGTCAATGTGCCGGTAGGAGGGAGCTTGCGAGTAGAGTGATTCAACAATCCCCCCGATGGCAATCGGGGGATTGTTAAGGTCCAGCCTACCGCAGCAAGCACAAGCTTCCTTAAATCCCCCCGATGGCAATCGGGGGATTGTTAAAGTCCAACCTTCTTTGCGTCGGGGAGTGACAGCTCCCGAAGCCTAGAGGCCGGACTTTAACCATCCCCCGATTGCCATCGGGGGGATTCGGGAAATGCCGCAGCTCCTTGTAGGCCGGACTTTAACCATCCCCCGATTGCCATCGGGGGGATTCGAGAAATGCTGTTACTCCTTTAGGTTGGACTTTTGTTTTCCAGGAGCATTCGTAATGAAACCGACACGATTCATTTATGCAATCTGTGTGCTGGCGTTGGTTGCCGTCGCGCTTTAGCAGCAGAAGCGCTGCTGCTACGGCACGGGGCGGTGTTTGTCAATGTGCCGGTAGGAGGAAGCTTGCGAGTAGAAGTGATTCAACAATCCCCCCGATGGCAATCGGGGGATTGTTAAGGTCCAGCCTACCGCAGCAGGCACAAGCTTCCTTAAATCCCCCCGATGGCAATCGGGGGATTGTTAAAGTCCAACCTTCTTTGCGTCGGGGAGTGACGGCTCCCGAAGCCTAGAGGCCGGACTTTAACCATCCCCCGATTGCCATCGGGGGGATTCGGGAAATGCCGCAGCTCCTTGTAGGTCGGACTTTAAGCATCCCCCGATTGCCATCGGGGGGATTCGAGAAATGCTGTTACTCCTTTAGATTGGACTTTTGTTTCCAGGAGCATTCGTAATGAAACCGACACGATTCATTTACGCAATCTGTGTGCTGGCGTTGGTTGCCGTCGTACTTTGGATGACGCCGCGCAGCGATGCGCAGAAGCCGCGCCGCAAAGCCATGGCGCAGCCGGTTGTGGGCAAACAGTCCGCCACGCACGTGGCACGCCGAGCGCAACTCACCCAACGCGGCAGCGATCCACGCATGTTATTGACGCGCGCCGCTATCTTCGATCCGCTCATCGAAACGCCCGCGCCGTTGCGATTCGGCAAGGCGGAACTCGCCGCAACCGCACAGGCGAACGTCGCCGATCCGCCAACGCGCCGTTACTTCATCATCCAGTACCAGCGCACGATCCAGCCCGCGTGGACGGACGCCTTGCGCGCACAGGGCGTCGAATTGACGGGCTATCTGCCGAACAACGCCTACATCGTCAAAGCGACCGACCGGCAGATGCAGCAGGCGCGCACCACCAACGGAGTGCGTTGGATCAGCGCATACGGCGCGGGTTTGAAAGTTGCGCCTGAACTTGCGGATGCAGTGAACGAGGTTGCGGAGCCGCAACAGCACGCTGACCGGGGATGCGATCAGCGGCACGAGTTTCGCGGCGGCAGGGGCGGCGGGCAGCGCGTTGCTCGTGCGCCAATACTTCACCGATGGTTTTTATCCGGGCGGCACGCGCTCGACAGCCAATTCGTTCAATCCATCGAATGCGCTCATCAAAGCCGTGATGCTCATCGGCGGGCGCAACATGACCGGACGCAACACGGGCAGCAGCTATCCCATAACGCAACGCGGCGCGCTGCCCAATGCGGGACAAGGCTGGGGACGCATCGCGCTCGATGACGCGCTCTATTTCGCGGGCGACCGGCGCGAATTGCGCGTGCTGGCCGACACCTGGAACGGCGCGACCGCAACCGAAAACAACCGACCCGCGCCCAATCCCGCCATCACGACGGGACAAACGCATACCTATCAGCTCACGAACGTCAGCAACATCGAGCCGCTGCGCATCACGCTGGCGTGGAGCGATCCGCGCGCCGCGGTGGGCGCGGTCATCGCGCTGGTCAATAACCTCAACCTCGAAGTCACCGATCCGCAGGGCCGCGTCTTTCGTGGCAATGCCAATTTCTCGAATGCGTGGTCGCAACCGGCGAACGATGCGCCGTTCGACGATCGCAATCCGGTCGAGGCCGTTTACATCGAACGCCCGTTGGCGGGCGCGTACACCGTGCGCGTGATCGGCGCGAACGTGCCTGGCAATGGGTTGAATCAGATCGTCGCGCAACCGGGCGATCAGCGGATTGATTCGAACAGGCAGGGCTACGCGCTGGTCGCCACGGGCAATTTCACGGCGGGCGCGCAACCCTTGTTGAACCTTGCCGCAACTGAGATCAGCGGCGGCGTCAATGCGGATCGCTTCATCAGCCGCAACGAAACGGTCACGGCGACCCTGACGCTGAGCAACACCAGCGCGCTTGCCACGCAAAACATCGCCGCGCAACTGGCCGTGGATAATGCGAGCCAGGTTCCGGCGCAGATCATTCGCATCAACAGCAACGAGCCGGGAGCTGCGGCGACGTTGACGCTCGGCGACCTTGCGCCAGGGGCGACTCGAAACGCCGCATTTCAAATCACGCTGCTCGACGACGGCGAGAACCGCGCGGGACAGCAGATTCGCTTCCGCTTGACGACGACGCCCGCCAACGGCGTGCCGCTCGTGTCGCACTTCGTCATCCTTGCGCAGCTCAAGCTCGTCACCTACCGCACACGCTTTGAACCCGCGCCCGAACAGAACGCGCCCGGTCTGATCGCCATCCGCGAAAGCGACTGGCGTCTGCGCGAAGACGATGCGAACCGCGCCGATGATGATGATCCGTTCCATGGCAAATGGACGCTGACCGCCGCCGATCGGGCGGGCAGAGCTTCTTTGCTTCCCTGGGCATCGCGGGCGGTTTCCTGGGCGGCGATGCGAAAACGCTGTCGCCGATCGTGGAATACAAATACTTCCGCCCCGTTTTCCGTTAGGACAGCGACAAACCGCATGTCGTCGGCATGCGGTTGAGCGCTGGGCACGTGCGCACCTTCGGCAAATTGAGCGAGCGGCTGCTCAACACCCAATCGCTGGGTTTCATCGGCGGCATCCCGATCACGGAACGCTTCTTCCTGGGCGGCGAAAACGACATTCGCGGCTACAACGTCTTCTCGATCTCGCCCGTTTCCCGGTACGACTATTTCTGCTCGTCGCGCAACGTCGTGGCGAAGATCGATAACAGCGGCGAGCTCGCGGACGTGGCCGATGGGTCGGTGCATCCGAGCGTGCTGCGCCGCTTCACTTACGACGCGCCCGAAAATGGATGCGGCCAGGTGAAGAGTGTGAATTGCAATGTCGCGCGCATCGTTCGCTACAACGCCGACGACAAAGAGATTCCCTTTTACACGGCGGTCGGCGGCGACACGCGGGTGATCTTCAACGGCGAGTACCGCATTCCCATCGCCGGGCCGGTGGCCGTCGCGGCCTTTGCCGACGTGGGCGCGGTCTTCAACCTGCGCAAATACAAAGACCAGATCGTCACGTCCAATTTCGTCGAAGACTCGCCCATCACCGACGAAAACGGTTTTGACGGCGTGATCTTGAATTCCTCGGGCTGGAGTTCCGCGTGCAGGTGCCGGTCATCAACGTGCCGTTCCGGCTGATCTTCCCCTACAACCCAAACACCAACCCGGACATCACCGATCCGAAAGTGCTGTCGCTCGAACGCCGCACGGTGATGCGGTTCAGCATCGGGCGGACATTTTGAGGAAGTGCCGGCAACTTCCCTCTTTCTTTTTGCCGAGAGGTATGGATTCGCGGTATCCTGTAGGTATGACTGGACAGACCGTAACCATTCAGATTACACAGCAAACAGCGGCGATGCTCCAAGCAAGAGCCGACGCGCAAGGGGTGTCTCTTGATGAACTGTTGCGCCTTCTCTTTGAAGCGCCGAACGGAAGGCAGGAAAACCTAGATGCCCTTCTCGATTGGGAATACATCGCTGAATGTGCAGCCGAAGCCGACCCGTCCATCACCCTTGAAGAAGTTCGTCAAGGGCTGTCGAAAATCGAAGGTTCAATGGTTGAAGATTTTCGCAGAGAAAGAGACGAACGATAAATGCCCATCTACTTTTTCGACACCAGCGCCTTGGCATAACACTATCACCCGGAGACAGGAACGCAGGAAGTCGACCGGATTTTGACCGAGCAAGGAAGCCGTTATTTCATCTCTCGACTTTCAGCCGTTGAAGTTCAATCCGTCTTTGCATCCAAAGCACGAAACCAGGTTATTACGATGCAGGCTCTTCGGAATCTACAAAAGCGGTTTTCCAGAAACGGATTGAGCGCGGGCGGAAACCTCTCCGATTGTTTCATCCGCTCCATCCAGCCATTGGCAATCGCCGCCAGCGGCGGGTAGAACGACTGGCGCAGCGCCGCCACCATCGCCGGCAGCGGGTCGGCGAAATACTTGTACTCGCCGCGTCCGAAATTGTGCCGCTCCATCACCACGCGGCTGCGGAACGCGCGATCATCTTCATACAGCCCGATCAACTGATCGCATTCCGCCGGCAACAGCAGCGGCGGCGTCAGCGCATAGCCACACTCTTCGAGCTGACCTGCAAGTTCCGCCCAGTCCAGTCTTTCTACCCTGTCTTTCAGATTCATTGCTCTTTCCGCGCCGCCTTTTCCATTTCGAGCAGTCTGCGTTTGCGTTTGAGGTCCCAGCGATAGCCGCCGAGTTCGCCGTTCTCGCGGATGACTCGATGGCAGGGTGTGAGGATCGCAACCGGATTCGTTGCGCAGGCGCGCGCGACGGCACGTGTCGCCGACGGCTTTCCAATCCGGCTGGCCAGCTCGCGATACGAGATGGTCTGCCCGCGCGGGATGCGGCGCAGTTCGTCCCAGACCCTCATCTGGAATGCCGTGCCGCGCACATCGAGCGGCAACTGGGGATGCGGCTGCTGCTGCCCATCGAGATAATCCAGTAGCGATTGCACTTGTGATTGCAGCGCCGCACGGTCTGGTGCGATCTCGGCTTGGGAAAACTCAGCGAGTAGAGCGTCTGCCAGCCGTTGTTTCTCATCACCGAGCGCGACGGAACAGATTCCCTTGTCAGTTGCCGCTACCAGAACGAATCCCAATGGAGATTCGGCGACCGTATATCGAATGCTCATTCCTTTTCCCCCTTTGCCGTAAGTGGCCGGTGTCATGCCGAGTTGCTCGGAAGCCTTTTCATATAGCCGGCTGCTGGAACCGTAGCCCGCCTCATACATCGCTTCCGTAACCGATTGTCCGGCGCGGATGCCGGTCTTGAAGAGCGTGACGCGCCGCGCCTCGGCATACTGGCGCGGCGTGATGCCCATCAGTTTTTTGAAGAGCCGTTGCAGATGGAATTGACTGACCTTCACCTGCTCGCTGAGCGAGGCCAGGTCGGCCTTTTCCTCCAAAGTTTGATCGATCAAATAGCAGATGCTCTGCACCAGATCAGCTTGCGGATCGCGCAGCGCGACTTCGTCCGGACGGCAACGCTTGCAAGCGCGCAAGCCCGCTTGCCGCGCCGCTTCGGGCAGGGCATAGAAGCCGACGTTTTCCCGCTTCGGCTGGCGCGATGCACAGGACGGCCTGCAATAGACGCCCGTCGTGTGAACGCCATACCAGAACAGTCCGTCGAAGGCCGCATTGCGCGTTCGAACCGCTCGCCAGCAATCGGTTTCGCTGATGGCGGGAACGATTGAGGACGTTGGATTGAGTTGCTTGCTTGTGGTTGTGTTCATGTCTTTCTCCTCCTGCGCGTATATTTTGCAGTACGGGGAGCGTCAGCGACCTGAACATCGAGGAAACATCGAGGAAACGCGCGCTCGTCGAAGCCCGAGGTCGTTGACGCTCCCCGTACTGCATAAACGTATCGTAGCGAGAAAGAGAGGTGTGATCTATCCGAATCTTGCGAGGCAATTTTTTTGATCGCCTTTCCGGCAATGCGGGTTAGATGCAATACCAGTGAATGAATGGATCAGGCGGCCTGTTTGAGAGCGCCATTGATTGTCTCTTGACTTGCGGCGATGGAAGATGGATGATTGCTCCTCAAACAACACCAATTGAAAAACCGGCCACCGCAGGCGTCGGGTTTCTAACAGCGCCGTCAACATTGAACAGTCTCTCGTAGCGATTTCTCGCACTTGAACGGGCTTCTTTACCGCTGACCGAAGCGCCGCCGTCGTTAAAACTCTTCTCCCCAATTCCTCAATTAGCTATCCGATACCAGACCTGAGGTAAAGTGCATGCAGCAGTCTTCAACTTCTTCGGGACGGGAAAAGGTGCCGGGTTTCTCAACGCTCGAACGTAAATTGTTATAAATGGAAAGGGAAAATGATGAGCAAAAACTCGCTTAGAATGCTCATGAAACGTCGTAGGTGCATTAGTAGCGCAACTGGGCGTTGATCATCGTTTCGGCCATAAGCCTGGCCTGGTCTGGTGCTTGTGGGGTAAGGATTTCGGTTCTCGCCGCGTTAGCGGCGGCTGACATTAGCCGTATTGATTAAGTTGCAACTGTACATTTGAGGTCGGGATCATATGTTTGATCGTGATCTGATCATCCAA
>Ga0247727_10012138_pt1 | contig 14859 bp, 24 predicted proteins | sample WisWelCaveWW1625_FD_202498 | JGI IMG/M metagenome (GOLD analysis project Ga0247727, IMG submission 202498) | Biofilm microbial communities from Wishing Well Cave, Virginia, United States - WW16-25 | ecosystem: Environmental > Aquatic > Deep subsurface > Groundwater > Cave microbial mat | place... | reverse complement strand
AAGATTCCTCGAGGGGGACTATGTCGACAAACTTCATTTTGAGGAGGAGGGCGGAAACCTGCAAGATAAGACCGTTGTCATCAGCAAGGGAGATTCGAAATTCCGCAACGGCCAGATTGTTTCGAGAAAAAAGGTGCGGGAGATGAATGGTGATTTGAGGAAGAAGGCCAAGAAAGTTGTGGAGTACAGGGATGTGCTGCCGGCCACTTCAGAACCTGTGCTACTGGGGATCACAACGGCGGCATTGTCTACTGAGAGTTTCATTTCTGCGGCCTCATTCCAGGAGACAACCAAAGTACTCACCGATGCTGCCATTGAGTCGAAGATCGATCACCTGCTTGGCCTCAAGGAGAATGTCATCATGGGGCACCTTATCCCTGCCGGGACGGGACTGAAGCACTTTCGGGATATTGTCGTGTCGGAGACCAACGAGGAAGAGGTTGCCGCTGAAGCGGAGAGCGTTGACACGGAGGAGGGCGGAAGAAAGGGCTCCCGTTCGCGGGAGCGTCTGGCTCCGTCGTATTGACAATCTGTGCTCTGTTTTGTACCTTGTAAAACTTTATTAAGCAATCATTTCGGAGTAGGCGTTGCCAACGATCAACCAACTCATCCGCCACAGCAGAAGAGAAGTCAGCTACAAAAGCAAGGCGCCGGCGATGGAAGCGAACCCACAGAAAAGGGGCGTGTGCACACGTGTGTACACCACAACGCCAAAGAAGCCGAATTCAGCCCTGAGAAAGGTAGCACGCGTGCGGCTCACCAATGGAATTGAGGTCACTGCGTACATTCCCGGGGAAGGCCACAATCTCCAGGAACATTCGATTGTTCTCATCCGGGGTGGAAGGGTCAAGGATCTTCCAGGGGTTCGCTATCATATCATACGAGGAACGCTCGACACTGCAGGTGTGACAGACCGGAAGCAGGGACGTTCCAAGTATGGCGCGAAGCGGCCCAAATAAGGAATCAGGAACGATGCCGTGAGAAAGAAACGATCCCTATCCCGCCAGATTCAACCGGACCCAAAGTTCAGCGACACGCTGGTGTCCGAGTTCATCAATTGTATCATGAAGTCGGGCAAGAAACATCAGGCGCGAAAGATTGTGTACGATTCGTTCTCCCTCATTGAGGAGCGGACGAAGGCCAACGGGCTGGATGTATTTCGTAAGGCAATGGGGAATGCCCGCCCAATTCTCGAAGTGCGTGCGCGCCGAGTGGGAGGGGCAACATATCAGGTTCCGACGGAGGTGCGTTCGTCGCGAAGCACGGCATTAGCGATACGCTGGCTCATTGGCTACGCCTCGGAACGCAAAGACCGCTCAATGTCGGAGCGGCTGGCGGCCGAGTTGATTGCCGCGTCCAACGGAGAAGGAAACGCGATCAAAAAGAAGGAAGATACCCACAAAATGGCCGAGGCCAACAAGGCCTTCGCCCATTTCAGGTGGTAGCTGAGAAAAGAATGTCCAGACTGTATCCGTTAGAACGAACAAGAAACATCGGCATCAGTGCCCACATTGACGCGGGGAAGACCACCACGACGGAGCGGATTCTGTTCTACACCGGTGTGCTCCATCGTATGGGTGAGGTGCATGATGGCGCGGCGACCATGGACTGGATGGAGCAGGAAAAGGAGCGGGGCATCACGATCACCTCTGCTGCAACGACCTGCTTCTGGCGAAACAATCACGTCAATATTATTGATACGCCGGGACACGTGGATTTCACCGTTGAGGTGGAACGATCATTGCGCGTTCTGGATGGCGCTATCGCCCTGTTCTGTTCTGTCGGTGGTGTCGAGCCACAGTCCGAAACAGTCTGGCGGCAAATGGATAAATACGGGGTTCCCCGCATTGCCTTTGTGAACAAGATGGATCGTGTCGGGGCCAATTTCATGTCCGTCGTGCAGATGATCAAGGATCGGCTCGGTGCCAACACGGTTCCGATCCAGATTCCCGTCGGTGAAGGAGACCTCTTCTCAGGAGTGATCGATCTGGTCACCATGAAGGCCATCATGTACAAGGAGCACTCGCTTGGCACCGAGTGGGATGAGATCCCGATTCCCCACGACATGCTCAAGATTGCCCAGGAATACCGAACCAAGATGCTGGAGGCGGTGTCTGATGAAGATGATACGCTTCTGGAGAAGTATCTTGAGGGGAAAGAGATCACACCGAAAGAAATCATGAGTGTGTTGCGGGCGGCGACTGTGAAGGTACGGATCATTCCGGTTCTCTGTGGATCCTCGTTCAAAAACAAGGGGGTTCAGAAGCTGCTTGATGCAGTGGTGGACTACCTGCCTTCACCGCTCGACCTGAACGAAGCTCTTGTGTGGGGCCATCACGTAAATATGGCTGATCACATCTCGCGCACAGTGGACGATGCAGAGAAGTTTTCGGCGCTTGCATTTAAGATCGTGACCGATCCTTTTGTGGGAAAGCTGACCTATTTTCGTGTCTACTCCGGGACGCTTGCTGCAGGATCGTACGTGTACAACCCGGTCTCGGACAGGAAGGAAAGAATCAGCCGGATTCTGCGGATGCACGCGAATACGCGGGAGGACGTCGAGGAGGCTTACGCTGGAGACATCGTTGCCGCCGTGGGATTGAAGCATACGCGGACGGGTGACACGCTGTGTGGTGAGGCCGACCCGATCATTCTTGAGAAGATGACCTTCCCCGATCCGGTGATTCATGTTGCGATTGAGCCAAAAACGAAGGCAGATCAAGAGAAGCTCTCCGAGGCGATGGCAAAGCTGGCTGAAGAGGACCCGACCCTGAGGATATCAACAAATGAAGAAACAGGCCAGAGCATTCTGAGCGGAATGGGAGAGCTTCATCTGGAGATCATCATCGACAGGATGAAGAGGGAGTTTCGAGTTGAGGCGAACATCGGAAAGCCGCAGGTTGCTTACAAGGAAACCATCAGGAAGAAGGTGCAGTGCGAGGGCAGGTTTGTCCGACAAAGTGGAGGGCGCGGCCAGTTTGGTCACGTATGGATTGAGGTGGAGCCGAACGAGAAGGGGAAAGGCTTCGAATTTGAGAACGGCATCGTCGGTGGCGTGATTCCGAGAGAGTACATCAAACCGGTTGAGCAGGGTATCGTTGAGGCAATGCGCAACGGCGTGCTCGCGGGCTATCCCGTCCAAGACGTAAAGGTTCGGCTGTTTGATGGTTCGTTCCACGAAGTGGATTCATCGGAGATGGCCTTCAAAGTGGCCGGGTCCATGGCGTTCAAAGAAGCGGCCCGCAAAGCGGATCCCGTTCTCCTCGAGCCCATCATGGCGGTTGAGGTTGTGACACCCGAGGAATATATGGGTGATGTGATCGGAGACCTGAACTCGCGCCGTGGAAAAATCTCGGGAATGACCCCGCGGAAGGATGCCCAGGTCATCAGAGCCTCCGTCCCGTTGTCCGAGATGTTTGGGTATTCCACGACTCTCCGTTCAATGACTCAGGGGCGTGCGATCTACTCGATGGAAATCTCACACTACGACGAAGTACCCCGAAGCGTGGCAGACCAGATCGTTGAAAAGGTAAAAGGAAAAGAAACCGTCCTCGCCCGCTGATACGTTCTATCCCGTTTCACAAGTCTTTTTAGGAGATCCACCATGGCAAAGGAAAAGTTCACTCGCGACAAACCGCACCTAAACGTCGGTACCATCGGTCACGTTGACCACGGTAAGACCACGCTCACTGCGGCCATCACAATGGTGCTCAGCAAAAAAGGGCTGGCATCGATCCGAACATTTGACAGCATCGACAATGCTCCCGAAGAGCGCGAGCGGGGTATTACGATCGCAACGGCACACGTCGAGTATGCAACCGACAAGAGGCACTATGCGCATGTGGACTGTCCGGGCCACGCCGACTACGTCAAGAACATGATCACGGGAGCGGCGCAGATGGATGGCGCCATCCTTGTCGTTGCCGCAACCGACGGTCCGATGCCGCAGACCCGCGAGCACGTCCTTCTTGCCCGCCAGGTCGGTGTTCCGAAAATCGTCGTGTTTATGAACAAGGTCGATGCAGTGGACGATCCCGAATTGTTGGATCTGGTCGAGCTTGAGCTTCGGGATCTTTTGAAGAAATATGAGTTTCCGGGTGACGAGATCCCGATTATCCGTGGAAGCGCCTTGAAAGCGATGGAGCGCGCCGTTGCTGCAGATTCGAAGTCCGATGATCCTGCATTCAAATGCATCTACGAGCTGATGGACGCGGTGGATAGCTACATTCCCATCCCCCAACGCGATATTGACAAACCGTTTCTCATGCCAGTCGAAGACGTCTTTTCCATCACGGGCAGGGGCACCGTGGGGACCGGCCGCGTTGAGCGTGGCCGTGCGAAAGTTGGAGACGAAGTGGAATTGATTGGTCTTGGCGCACACAAGAAAACAGTCATTACCGGTGCTGAGATGTTCCGCAAGGAACTTGACGAAGTCATGGCGGGTGACAATGCCGGGCTCCTTCTTCGCGGTGTCGATAAAAATGATCTCGAGCGGGGAATGGTCATCGCAAAACCCGGGAGTATTACTCCCCACAAGAAATTCACGGCTCAGGTGTACGTGCTGAAAAAGGAAGAGGGGGGAAGGCATACCCCTTTCTTCACCGGCTATCGGCCGCAGTTCTATTTCCGCACGACCGACGTAACGGGTGTGGCTGCATTGCCTTCCGGAAGCGAAATGATCATGCCGGGCGATAATGTTGACGGTCTCACGGTTGAACTGATCTCCACCATAGCAATGGAAGACGGACTTCGCTTCGCTATTCGCGAAGGAGGCCACACGGTGGGTGCGGGTGTTGTAACAAAAATCATTGAGTAGTAGAACAACTTTCTTCGGAGTGTGAACCAACGTGGCCGGGCAGAAAATACGGATCAAGCTGAAATCATACGATCACAACCTGATCGACAAGTCTGCGGAGAAGATCATCAAGACTGTCAAGTCAACAGGCGCTGTGGTCTCTGGCCCGATTCCGTTACCCACGAAGCGTACGGTCTATACTGTGCTTCGTTCACCTCATGTTGACAAGAAGTCGAGGGAGCAGTTCGAGACGCGCGCACACAAACGGCTGATCGATATTCTCAACTCGACGAACAGGACAGTCGATTCCCTGATGAAGCTTGATTTGCCCGCGGGCGTCGACGTCGAAATCAAAGTATAACGTTCCTACACTGGAGAGCGACCCTTTGACCGCCCCGACCGGTGGCCACTGAGGACGCAGGCGCGGGTTCGCCGGGGTTTGGCATCGCGCAAGGGAAGTGTTTTTTCTATCTTGGACCAAATCATGACAGGACTGTTAGGGAAGAAGCTGGGGATGACCAGTGTGTTCGACGAAGCTGGGCATGTCGTCCCCTGTACGGTAATCGAGGCAGGACCCTGCTACGTCGCTCAGGTGAAGACAAGGGACCGCGATGGCTATGATGCAGTGCAGCTCGGCTATGGAGAAAAAGCAGAGCGGCTGGTCCGCAAACCGCTTCGCGGCCATTATGCAAAGGCCGGCCTGAAACCGATACGGATCCTGCGTGAATTCATATCCAATGGCGGAGCCGAGTTTCAACCGGGACAGGAAATCAAGGTGGACAAGGTGTTCGTGAAGGGTGATGTTGTTTCGGTTATTGGAACATCAAAGGGACGCGGATTCCAGGGAGTTGTGAAGCGGCACCATTTCGGCGGAGGTTCGAGGACACACGGTCAGAGCGATCGCGAACGCGCACCGGGATCGATCGGCTCGTCTTCTTATCCCTCACGGGTGTTCAAGGGAATGCGCATGGCTGGGAGAATGGGTGGAGAGCGGATCACCGTGAAAAACCTGATGGTGGTCGGAGTGATTCCCGACTCCAACCTTCTTCTCTTGAAAGGCTCGGTGCCCGGCGCCATCAACGGCTATCTCGAAATTCATAAGAATCAGCTTCGGACCAAGTGAAGACCATGGAACTGGATGTCTATAAAATAGATGGCAGCAAGAGCGGCGAGCAGATCAAGCTCTCCGACGAGATCTTTGGGGTCAAACCAAACCAGCACGCGATCTTCAGGGCAGTTCGGACGTTCCTCGACAATCATCGGCAAGGAACGGCAAAGACGAAAACCCGCGGTGAGGTTCGGGGGGGTGGGAAAAAACCCTTCAAGCAGAAGCACACGGGTATGGCCCGGCAGGGTTCCTCAAGATCACCGGTCATGACCGGGGGTGGGACGATTTTCGGACCTCAACCGCGCGACTACTCGACGACACTTCCGCGCAAACTACACCGTCTCGCTCGAAGGTCGGCGCTGTCGCTCCGCGCAAAAGAAGGAGCCATTCGGATTGTCGAAGACTTCAGTTTCGAAGCGCCGAAGACAAAGCAGATTGTCTCGATACTTGAGTCGTTGAAACTTGAAAACATGAAAACCCTGCTGCTGATGCCGAAGAGCGACCAGAATGTCGTCAGGTCGGGCCGCAATATCCCCGCGCTGAACATTCTTGAGGCGGACAAGGCGTCGACGTATGATTTCGTCAACAATCGTGTTCTGCTTATCCAAAAAAGCGCCATCGAAGTTCTGCAGAACACCTTCAAGAATTGATCGGGGAAAGAGGAGACAATGACGAACATTCTGAAACGACCGATCGTGACCGAGAAGATGACTGGCATGCAGGAGAAGGGACACTACGCCTTCGAAGTTGAACTCGGTGCCAACAAGATTTCCATAGCAAAAGCGGTGGAGAAGAAGTTTAACGTTACGGTACTCAGTGTGCGCACGATCCGGTCCAAGGGGAAGGCAAAAGCGCAGTTGACCCGGAAGGGGCGTTTCTCCGGACGAACAGCCGAATGGAAGAAGGCCATTGTGCGGCTGAAAGAAGGGGATAAAATCGAGTTCTTCCAAAACGTCTGAGCAAGAGACCATGGCATTACGAGCATATAAACCAGTTACCCCAGGCACGCGATGGCGATCGGTCGCGACGTTCGCCGAGGTGACGAAGACAAAGCCCGAAAAAGCGTTGACCGAACCCGCTCGGAAGAGCGGAGGGCGGAATAACACGGGGCGAATAACCTCCCGTCATCGGGGTGGCGGACACAAGAGGTTGTACCGCATCGTCGATTTCAAACGAAACAAACCCGGAATGAACGCCCGGGTATCGGCAATCGAATATGATCCGAACCGGTCCGCGCGGATTGCCCTGCTCCAGTATGAAGATGGTGAGCGACGGTATATCGTTGCGCCTGATGGATTGACTGTCGGCGAAGTGGTCCGCTCCGGCCCGGACGCGGAAATTAGGGTGGGAAACATGTTGCCGCTTTCCGGCATCCCCATCGGCACGTTTGTCCATAATGTTGAATTGCGCCCCGGCAAAGGAGCACAAATAGCCCGGAGTGCCGGAGTGTCCGTCCAGTTGATGGCCAAGGAAGGGCGGTTTGCCCAGTTGAAAATGCCATCGGGCGAGATCCGGAACGTCTTTGCAGATTGCGGCGCCACCATCGGCACTGTTGGCAACGTTGATCATGAGAACATCAGCACTGGGAAAGCAGGGAAGTCGCGCTGGCTTGGAATTCGTCCGCAATCACGCGGAGTGGTCATGAATCCCGTCGATCATCCTCACGGAGGCGGTGAAGGAAAATCCCCACAAGGGAATCCACACCCGGTCTCTCCTTGGGGTTGGCACACGAAGGGAAAGAAAACACGCAAGAGGAAAAAGCCCTCTCGCAAGTACATCCTGAAACGAAGGAAATGAACCGAGAACAGGTGAGGAAGTAGCTCCCTATGGCACGTTCGCTCAAGAAAGGTCCGTATATCTCCAACCGTCTCCTGGAGAAGGTTGAGGGTCTCAACAAGATGAATCAGAAAAAAGTCATCAAGACTTGGTCCCGAGCTTCAACGATCACGCCGGAGTTTGTCGGGCATACGTTCGCGGTTCACAACGGAAACAAGTTCATTCCCGTGTATGTTCACGAAGGAATGGTTGGACACAAACTCGGGGAGTTTTCACCGACCAGAATCTTCCGCTCTCACCCGGGGATCAAGAAGGAGGAGACCAGCGCTCCGGCATGATGCCGGGTCTGTCTGGTGCCTAAGGACAACCATGGAAGCAAGCGCAATCAACAGATACGTTGGGACGTCGCCACGCAAGATGCGGCTCGTCATTGATATCATCCGGGGCAAGCCGGTCAACGAGGCCCTGCACATACTGCATTTTTCGCCAAAGCACGCGTCGAAAACAGCGGAGAAGGTTCTTCGTTCAGCCGTTTCAAATCTTCAGAATAAGGATGACGCAGGCAGGGTCGATCCCGGAGATCTGTACGTTAAGACGGCTTTTGTCGATGGCGGGCTGGTCATGAAGCGGATTTCACCTGCTCCAATGGGACGCGCCTATCGGATCAGGAAACGTTCGAATCATGTCACAATCGTGGTAGCGACAAAGCAGAAACTGACAAAGACCGTGGGGCCGCGAAGAAAAGCAGCGGCATCGGCAAAGAAGTCGGAAACACCGGCAAGATGATTGCAAGGATTTGCACGAAGGAGGAAATTTGGGACAAAAAGTCCATCCAGTAGGTCTTCGACTCGGTATCATCCGCTCTTGGGACTCGAACTGGTACGATGACAAGTCGTTTGCCAGCAGGTTGATCGAGGATTTGACTCTGCGTGACTATATTCGCAGTCGCTTGAAGAAGGCGGGGGTGTCGAGAATCCTGATCGAGCGGACCCGAAACCGAGCGGTGGTCACGATCTTCACATCCCGTCCCGGAATCGTTATCGGCCGGAGCGGAAAGGAGATCACTCAGCTGGAGGAAGAGCTGAGAAAAGTCACGAACAACAAGGAAGTAAAGATCCTGATCAGCGAAATCAAAAGGCCTGAGCTGGACGCATACCTTGTGGCGGACAACATCGCACAACAGCTCGAAGGAAGGATCGCGTTTCGCCGCGCTATGAAGAACGCGATCACTGCGGCAATGAGAATGGGTTCTGAAGGAATTCGTGTGATGACCGCAGGCAGACTCGGTGGATCCGAGATGGCTCGTTGCGAGCAGTATAAGGACGGCCGGATTCCCCTGCACACGCTACGGGCCGACATTGATTATGGGACAGCGACCGCCAGAACCGTCTATGGGGCCATTGGCGTGAAAGTATGGATTTGTAAAGGTGAGGTTCTTGATGCCCGCCAGGCCATGCAGGGCCCTGCGGCCCCCACGCGATCGCTCTGAGGCCGGAGGTAAATTCTCATGTTGATGCCAAAACGAGTCAAGTATAGGAAAGCCCAGCGGGGAAGGATGAGGGGAAAGGCAAAGCGCGGTTCTTCGGTCGACTTTGGAGATTTTGGGTTGAAGGCGCTCGAGCCGGCATGGATTACCCAGCGGCAAATCGAGGCGGCACGCGTTACCCTGTCTCGAATGATGAAGCGGGAGGGAAAGGTCTGGATCCGCATTTTTCCGGACAAGCCCGTGACGAAGAAGCCTGCGGAAACACGAATGGGAAAAGGAAAGGGAGCCCCGGAATATTGGGTGGCCGTTGTGAAACCCGGCAGAATCATGTTTGAAGTGGGAGGAATATCGAAAGAGACGGCCGTTCAGGCGCTCATGCATGCTTCCCACAAACTCCCGGTCCGAACAAAGATTACGACCAGGCCGGACTATGATGCCGGATCAGCTCCGTAGGAGAGGAATATGAACGCTTCCGAATTGAGAGACCTCTCGGTTGATGAGCTGCGAAAACGGCTCGAAGAGGAACAGGAAAGTCTCGCGAACCTTCGCTTCCGGCTCGCTACGAGCCAGCTGGAAAGTCCGTTGAAAGTACGGCTTGTAAGGAGAGACATCGCGCGAATCATGACCGTCCTGCAGGAGAAGAAGCTGAACACAAAGACTGCCAATGCCGAGGTGAAGACGACATGAGTACCGAACCCCAGATCTCTGCCGTCCAAAGAACAACGCGCCGGAAAACCCGGATAGGAAAAGTCGTCAGCAACAAGATGAACAAGAGCATTCTTGTTGCCATTGAGCGCCGCGTTCCTCACGCGGTGTACAAGAAGTACTTCAGGCAGACGACGAAACTGATGGCTCACGATGAAAAGCAGGAGGCCGGAATCGGTGATACTGTTTCGATTATGGAAACCCGGCCCCTCAGCAAGCGAAAGCGATGGCGGCTGGTAACGGTCATCGAAAAGGCCCGCTAACAGCAGGCCGCAGGAGAAAACGTCATGATACAGGAAGAGACGAATCTTATTGTTGCGGATAATTCCGGGGCAAAGAGAGTCAGGTGCATCCGGGTTCTCGGGGGATCTGATCGGCGGTACGCCGGGATCGGTGATGTCGTCGTTGTGGCGGTCAAGTCCGCTATCCCCGGTGCTGCTGTGAAGAAGGGTGAGGTGGCAAGGGCAGTGATCGTGAGGACCAAGAAGGAGACCCGGCGAAAGGATGGTTCGTTCATCCGGTTTGATGAGAATGCTGCTGTTCTGATCAACGAACAGGGGGAGCCGCGCGGAAGCCGCATCTTCGGGCCCGTGGCACGTGAGCTGAGGGAAAAGCAGTACATGAAGATCGTTTCGCTTGCTCCTGAGGTGCTCTGAACATGAGATTGAGGGATTGAAATGAGAATCCGGAAGAATGACCAGGTGGTTGTCGTTGCGGGGAATTCCCGCGGAAAACGGGGTAAGATTCTGAAGGTTTATCCCGAGCGCGGACGCGTCATCGTCGAGGGTGTTAACATTATCAAGCGTCACACCAGGCCTTCGCAGAGGAACCCCCAGGGAGGTATCGTGCAGCGAGAAGCTCCGATCAACGCTTCCAATGTCATGCTCCTGGATCCGAAAACCAACGAGCCGACACGCGTCGGCATCAAGGTGGTGGAGGATGTAACGACCGGGAAAAAGCAAAGGATGAGGTTGTCAAGAGCGAGTGGCGAGACGTTCTAGTGCCGCCCGCCCTCATCGAAGCACAAGTGCATTTGTTGGAACGGCCAGGCAATCCTTCGGTTCAGAAAGAATACCATGAGTGACGAAAAACCAAAAAAAGGACAGGCCAAGGGTGGGCAGAAGGCCGCGCGGTCGGCTGACAAACCACCTGCAAGGGTGCGTGAAGAGCGCGTGACCCCGCGATTGTTGGAGACCTATCGCCGGGAGATCATTCCTGCGATGATGAAGCGCTTCAAGTACTCCAACGTCATGCAGGTTCCCCGGCTGGAGAAAGTTTCTGTAAACATAGGCGTCGGCCAGGCCACACAGGATCCGAAGCTTGTGGAAAACACGATGCGGGATCTTGAAGCCATTGTCGGTCAGAAGGTGGTGGTGACAAAAGCAAAGAAGTCGATCTCCAATTTCAAACTCCGCGAGGGCATGCCAATAGGCTGCCGCGTAACCATGCGCCGCGCCAGGATGTATGAGTTTCTTGACAGGTTTGTGAATGTGGCCGTTCCGCGAATCCGTGACTTTCGCGGGCTCTCCGACAAGTCGTTCGATGGGCATGGAAATTACACGATCGGCGTCAAGGAGCATGTCGTGTTCCCCGAAGTTGATGTGGACAAGATTACACGCGTATTCGGAATGGATATCACTGTTGTCACGACGGCGAATACCGACCAGGAGGCCTACGAGCTTCTCAAGGGGTTTGGGTTCCCGTTTGTCAAGAGGCAGGAAGTTCTGGAAGTTCCAAAAGCGTAAGCAGGAGAAAGCATCCATGGCAAAGACGAGCGTTGTGGCACGGGAGGCGAAGCGGAGACGTTTGGTGGCGAAGTATGATGCTATCAGGAAGGATCTGCGCTCAAAAGGCGATTACGTCGGACTGCAGAATCTTCCAAGGAACAGCAGCCCAACCCGGCTCCACAATCGATGCGCATTGACCGGCCGGCCCAGGGGTTTTCTTCGGAAATTTGGCCTTTCACGCATCGCGTTCAGAGACCTTGCGCTGCAGGGAAAAATTCCCGGCATCAGGAAGTCCAGCTGGTAATGCACTCAGCGCCTATGTCCACGCAGGAGGAATTGCACTGATATGACAATGACAGATCCCGTGTCCGATTACCTCACAAGGGTTCGGAATGCCATCCAGGCGAAGCACAAGAAGGTCGATATTCCGGCTTCGGGCCTGAAGCTGGCGCTGACAAAGGTATTGCTGGATCAGCAGTTCATTGCGGGATTCAAACAAATGTCCGACACGCACCAGGGGACCATACGGATTCAGCTTCGCTACACTGACGGAAAGCCCGCCATCCTTGGTTTGCGGCGTGTGAGCACGCCCGGCCTTCGCAGATATGTGGGCATGGATGATATCCCCCGGGTCCTCGGCGGTCTCGGCGTGGCGATCCTCTCAACACCAAAAGGGCTCATGACAGACAAGGAAGCAAGGCATGCCCGCATCGGTGGAGAATTGCTTTGCGAGATCTGGTAACATATTCTTGACGGAGGAATAGAGGTGTCGCGAGTTGGTAGAAAACCCATTGCAGTTCTGAGCGGCGTCATGGTGAAGGTCTCTGACCATCAGGTCAGCGTCGCCGGTCCGAAGGGCGAACTTGATGCAGTAGTTCATCGGGATATTTCCGTCGAACTTAAGGATAATCAACTGACGCTCTCCCGGCAATCCAACGCCAAGGAACAACGGGCGCTTCATGGCCTTTGGAGAGCGCTTCTCCAGAATATGATTGTGGGAGTCACTCAGGGTTACACGATCAAACTCGAGCTGGTTGGCGTCGGGTACAGGGTTGAGATCAAAGGGAAAAAGCTGCAACTACTCATCGGTTATTCCCATCCCATCCTGTTTGTTCCTCCTGGGGGGATAACAATTCAGACGCCGACGCAGACGAGCATCATTATTACGGGTATCGACAAACAGCTGGTTGGCCAGGTTGCGGCAAAGATCCGGTCGTTCCGTCCGCCGGAACCCTACAAGGGTAAGGGAATCAAGTATGAAGGGGAATACATCAGGCGAAAAGCCGGCAAGGCAGCAGCGGCTGCCGGCACAAAGTAAGGCGGCATGATTTGAAGGATCGGGCACTATGATCATCAAAAGGAAAGTTGAAAAGCGGGATCGGTTAAGGCGCCATATCCGGATGTCCATTGTCGGAACATCGGAGCGTCCCCGCCTCGCCGTGTACCGGAGTCTCAAGCACATCTATGTGCAACTCATTGATGACTCTACCGGCAGGACGTTGGTTTCGGTGTCAGACTTGTCGAAGGATGTCAAGGACGAGTTCAAAGAGATGAAAGGGCAAGTGGCCTTGGGCAAACGGGTCGGTCTCGTGGCCGCGCGAAAAGCTCTTGAGAACAAAGTGACCAATGTGGTGTTCGACCGCGGTGGATACTTGTACCATGGGGCGGTGCGCGCTGTTGCGGAAGGCGCGCGTGAGGGTGGACTGAAATTCTGATCTTTCTCGTGGGTTGCCCGATCGATTGTCGGGTCGTCTAAGGGCAGGACAGCGGTTTTTGAAGCCGCTAATAGAGGTTCGAATCCTCTCCCGACAGCGGAAGACTGGAAGTGTATGGGAGTTGGAAAAGGACACTGAGTAGGCCAGAGTTGCTGCATGAGGGAACATTGAAAGGAACCAAGACAATCGAGATCGGGAACATGGACAAGCTGATTCACGTGATAGGTTGGTCGATGGATTGTCGGGTCGTCTAATGGCAGGACAGCGGCCTTTGGAGCCGCTAGTAGAGGTTCGAATCCTCTCCCGACAGCACAATGCTGGAAGGAGCTGAGGAGTGGGAAATAAATCATAGGGCACTCTGGAGTTTCAGAACGAGGGAACAGTGGCAAGAATCAAAGCAAGCGAGCTTGAGCTCAAGGACAAGTTGGTTCACATCAACCGGGTCGCAAAAGTGGTCAAGGGCGGCCGGAGGTTCAGCTTCAACGCGATTGTTGTGGTGGGTGACGGGAAGGGACACGTCGGTATCGGCCTTGGAAAGGCAAACGAAGTGGCCGACGCAATCTCCAAAGGGGTCGATGACGCGAAGAAGAATGTGGTAAAGGTACTGATCGTGAAGGGAACCATTCCCCATCCGATCATCGGAAAGTTCGGTGCCGGGCGGGTGTTCCTTAAGCCGGCGTCACCCGGTACCGGTTTGATTGCCGGCGGCGGCGTCAGGGCTGTGCTCGAATCGGCAGGAGTACATGACATCCTCACAAAATCGATGGGATCCTCCAATCCCCACAATATGGTGAAGGCGACGATGGCGGCATTAACAGGACTTGTGGATGCGCGGACGGTCGCCCGGCTCAGAGGACGGACACTTGCAGAGGTATTCGGGCCATCGGCTCAAACAGCGGCTAAACCGGTATAGGAGAAACGATGGCAACGAAAATCAAGATTACGCAAACGCGCAGCATCATTGACCAGATAGAACCGCAAAAGCGGACGATTGTCGCTCTCGGTCTCGGCCGTCCGAATTACTCCGTCGTCCACAACGATACTCCGCAAATCCGGGGAATGATCCGCAAGGTATTTCATCTTGTCAAGGTCGAGCCTGTCAAAGAAAGAACTTCCTGATCCTTGGAGCATGCATGACCGCTGATATTCTTAGCAACCTGAAACCGGCACCTGGGGCGACGAAAAAGCGAAAGCGGATCGGTCGCGGACAGGGTTCGGGCCATGGCAAGACATCGACCCGCGGGCACAAAGGACAAGGTGCGCGCGCTGGTGCGAGCTACCGACCCTGGTTCGAGGGTGGCCAGATGCCGCTTGTGCGCCGCCTCCCGAAGCGTGGATTTCACAGTCCGTTCAAGACAGAGTATCAGATTGTCAATGTGGATGTTCTCGAGAAGCTTGCCGCGGATGGGCGCATGCAAAGCGGCATGGTGACGCCGGAGATTCTCTCCCGCATCGGGGTCGTCAAGAAGGCGTCCGCATTGGTCAAGATTCTCGGAAGTGGCGAACTCAAGGCAAAGCTCGAGGTCGTTGCCCATGCCTTCAGCAAA
>Ga0247727_10012137_pt1 | contig 14860 bp, 15 predicted proteins | sample WisWelCaveWW1625_FD_202498 | JGI IMG/M metagenome (GOLD analysis project Ga0247727, IMG submission 202498) | Biofilm microbial communities from Wishing Well Cave, Virginia, United States - WW16-25 | ecosystem: Environmental > Aquatic > Deep subsurface > Groundwater > Cave microbial mat | place... | reverse complement strand
CGATGGCCTCGGTGAAAAGTGGATGTTGATACCGTTAAGATAGGGGGAGAAAGTTTGCAAGGCAAGAAAATTCTTAATCGCTATGCACTTAACCCAAAATCAAGCTAAAAACTTTTGACACTACGAACCAATAAATAAGGAGAACCTCATGAATTTCTTTGGCAAGCGTCTGTCTGAGTATGTTGCATTTGCGAAGCCATTTCTCGGTTTGATTCTCGTCGTCGGGATTGCCCGACTCGCGCTGTCTCTTGGCGGCGCGCCGAATTCGACCGCGAAGTGGTTTAGCATAACCGCTGTGATGTGGATTGGAACTTTGTACTACTCGATCCGAGTTCACACCAGCGGCTTCGGCAGCTACAAACAACTCCTCCCCATCTGCGTCCTCCAGAGCCTGGCAGCGCAGGCGATAATCGTTCCGGGAATCGTCATCGCGATCTTCACTGGCCATGATAACATCTTTAGCGCGCCAGAGTACAGCTTCGGCGGCGACGGTAAGACCTGGCTTCATGTGGGAGCGCATCTGGTAATAGGAACGACCATCGGGTCCCTTGTGTCCTGGCTCATTGGGTGCCTGATCATGTTTGCAACCAAGAAGCTGGGCAAGGGCCCAAAAGCTGTGGCGCATGCGTGAATTAGAAACAAATCAAAGGAAAAAGTAATTTTGTCGTTGGCGCAGTTCTCGCCGGCGAGAAACTCAGAAAGTACAGATAAGGAGAAAGCAATGAGCAGAGTACGAGTTTTGGCAGGTACGAAAAAAGGCGCGTTCGTCATTACCGCCGATGGCAAGCGCGAAAAGTGGGAGGTCAGCGGCCCTCACTTTGCGGGCTGGGAGATTTATCATCTGAAAGGCTCGCCGGCTGAGCTGAATCGAATCTATGCGTCGCAGACCAGCGGCTGGTTCGGACAGATCATCCAGCGCTCGGATGACGGCGGCAAAACCTGGCACCAACCTGGCACCAAGCCCGGCGAACCGACCACGACTCCTGACGGCATGCCCATGGGTGAAAGCAATAAGTTCGTTTATGATGCTTCGGCTGCGCCTCTCACCACGCACCAGTGGTACGACGGCACGCAGCACCCGTGGGAGTTCAAGCGCGTCTGGCATCTTGAGCCTTCGCTGAACGATCCGGACACCGTTTACGCCGGCGTTGAGGACGCCGCGCTTTTCCGCACGACCGATGGCGGAAAGACGTGGCATGAACTCGCCGGATTGCGCGGCCATGGCTCCGGGCCCAAATGGGCGCCGGGCGCCGGTGGGATGGGCCTGCACACGATCCTTCTCGATCCGAGCAATCCCGATCGAATTTTCATCGCCATTTCGTCGGCGGGTGTGTTCCGCACCGACGATGCCGGCAAAACGTGGCGACCGACCAACCGCGGGCTGAAGTCCGAATACATCCCCGACCCGAATGCCGAGGTCGGCCACTGCGTTCATCGCATCGCCATGCACCCGTCGCGTCCGAACGTGCTGTTCATGCAGAAGCACTGGGACGTGATGCGCAGCGACGATGCCGGCGAGTCGTGGCACGAGGTCAGCGGGAATCTGCCGACCGACTTCGGATTCCCGATCGATGTTCACGCGCACGAGCCGAATACCATTTACGTTGTGCCGATCAAGAGTGACTCGGAGCATTATCCGCCCGATGGCAAGCTACGTGTCTATCGCAGCCGCACCGGCGGAAACGAATGGGAAGCGCTCACGAAAGGTTTGCCGCAGCAGAACTGCTACGTTAACATATTGCGCGACGCGATGGCGGTTGATTCGCTCGATAAGTGCGGCATCTACTTCGGCACCACCGGCGGGCAAGTGTATTGCTCGCCCGATGGCGGAGATAATTGGGCGCCTATTGTCCGCGATCTTCCGCCCGTGCTGTCAGTGGAAGTACAGACGCTACCGTAAATAAAAAGTCAAATCTCAAGCGCCAAACCCCAAACAAACTCCAATGATCAAATTCGAAATCTATGAAATTGCCTTTGTCTTGGGTTTTGGTGCATTGAGATTTGAGATCTATTTTAAATTTGGATTTTGATTATTGGAATTTGAGGAAACCCACCATGATCCGAGTTATCATTCCACATCACCTGCGGACACTGGCGAAAACCGGCGCGGAGGTGCAGATCGACGTTGATGGTCCGGTCACGCCGCGCGCGATTCTCGACGCGCTCGAGGCCCGTTATCCGATGCTGCGGGGGACGATCCGCGACCACGTTACGCTACAGCGCCGGCCGTTCCTGCGTTTCTTCGTCTGCGAGGAGGATTGGTCCCTCGAGCCGCCGGATGCGCCGCTACCTGACGTGATCGCATCCGGGGCGGAGCCTTTTTTTATCATAGGAGCAATTGCCGGCGGCTAGCGGTTGGTCACATCGCGGTAGAACTCAACGAACAAGAGTTGGTGCCGACCGCGATATGCTTTTGCAACGTCCCGATTGTCTGCTCATGCGATCGGAGCGTTTCTCCGCGCAAACATGCTGCAACCAAAAAGAGAGAAGCGCCACTCAAGATACAAAGGCACAAAGACTCGCATGGAACTGGAGCAAGAGATCAAAAATATAACGTCGACAAAACCCTCCGGCACCGTCACCTTTTTGTTCAGCGACATCGAAGGCTCCACACAACTCCTGCACCGCATTGACGATAAATATGCGCAGGCGCTGGAAGAGCAGCGCGAGATCATGCGCGCGGCCTTTCAGCAATTTGCGGGTTATGAAATCGATACCGCTGGAGATGGGTTCTTCGTTGCCTTCGGTCGCGCGCAGGACGGTGTGGCTGCGGCAATTATGGCGCAACGCCAATTGGCTATGCACCGGTGGCCTGAGGGCGAGACCCTGGCCGTGGGCATGGCTTTGCATACCGGCGAGCTGCTTGCAACCGCGACGGGTTACGTTGGCGTGGACGTGCATCGCGCCGCGCGTTTGTGCTCGACCGGGCATGGCGGCCAGATTCTCATCTCAGAAACCACACGCCAACTCGTGACGGACAATCTGCCCGAAGGCGTGACGTTGCGCGATCTCGGCAAGCTTCGGCTCAAAGAGTTGCAGTAGGCCGAAGCATTTTACCACGGTGTGCTCGGATTCGACGTCACGCAGCGTTCCTATCCCGGTGCGTTGTTCATCTCGGCAGGCGGCTATCATCATCTCATCGGGCTAAATATCTGGGCCGGAGAGGGCGCGCCGCCTCCGCCGCCGGAGGCAGTTGGATTGCCGGCGTTCTCAATCAACTCCGCGGGATTATCTTTCAAAATGAAAATCAATGAAACGCTCTCCGCAGCCGTCAACGATTTAGTCAAGCGCGGCTACGTCTACAATTTCAACATGCAAAGAGATTGCATTGCATGCCTTGAAAACGGCGTCAATCTTCAACCCGAGGAATTTGAAATTTAGGTGAAATCATCGGCATGGCGATCGGAATGCCTCTCTCGTTCAGCTTGGGATTCATCTTCGGTTTCGCGCTGGGGATGGTTGAAAGAAGAAAGGAGAGAAGTGGGCGTTTTGAACTGCCGCTGTTCCATGCGGTTACTTCCCAACTTATAACTTCACCACCTCCACCCGCGCGTCATTGAAACACGCGCCGCCGCCGACGGCGCTAAGTGTATCCGGCGCGAGCGCGTTCGCGGTTTGGCCGTTCTGCGAGGCTTTGCGCCATGCGCCTTTCGGCATGTTCACCACGCCGGGGCAGATTTGGCCGCTCAATTTTACGCGACAACGCACTTCACCGTATTGATTAAAGACACGAACCGTGTCGCCATTTTGCAGCGAGCGTTTCCGCGCGTCTGCCGGATGCATGAAGAGAAAAAGCTCGGACAAATTGTATTCGCCCAAAGTGCTGCTGATTAATTTGTCCGTTGCCGGACTGATCAGGGCGAGCGGAAAGCCGTTGAGGTGATCTGCCAAATACTCAAACGGATTTTCGCCGAGCACGCCGGGCGCGAGATGCGCTTTGCCGTCGCTCGTCCACGGAAATGAGGTGACGAATTGAATTGGGGTTGGGCCGGGGAAATCGAAGAGAACAATTTTTTCTTTTTTCAATTTTTCAAAATTCATATTCTTGATGCCGCCCACCGCATTCACGGCGCGACGCAAGTAGGCTTCGGTGTCCTCGTAAAACGCGCCATCATCCCAGTCCATGGCGCGGCCGAGCATCGCAAACACCTCTTCATTCGGCCTGGCTTCGCCGAGCGGCGCAATCACCGGCTCCATATATTGCAGCGCGTAACTGCCGTACGCTTTCTTGATTTCTTTTTGCTCCAAAAAAGTCACCGCCGGCAACAGAATATCCGCATAAACTGCGGTATCCGTCATCACCTGCTCGAAAACCACCGTGAATAAATCCTCGCGCTGAAAACCTTTGATGACGGCATTTTGATGCGGAATCGTTGCCACCGGATTGCAATTATAAACGAAGATGGCTTTGACGGGCGGATTTTTTTCTTCGAGCAAAATCTTGCCGAGCAAACTCATATTGAGCTCGCGCGTTGGCGCCGGAATCGTATCCACCAATTTGCCGTCATCAACGCGATACGAACCGCTGTTGCTCAACGTGTATCCGCCGCCGCGGTGGCCGAATTTTCCCAACAACGCCGGCATTGCCAAAATTGCCGCGACCGCCTGTCCGCCGTTGCGATTGCGTTCGAGTCCCCAACCGCAGCGCAGCGCCGCCGGTTCGGTTTCGGCGTACATTCTCGCGAGTTTTTCGATTGTCGAAGCTTCAACATGAGCAATATCAGCCGCTTGGTCGAGCGAATATTCAGCAGCCTTTTGCAAAAGAATTTCTGCGCCGGTTGTATGTTGTTCAATGGAAGCGCGATTCAGCAAATCATGCTCGCGCCAATAATTGATCATCGCCAACGCGACGACGACGTCGGTTCCCGGATAAACCGGCAGATGCAAATCAATTTCATTTTTGGAAAAATTCAAACGCGGATCGACAACGGCGATTTTCGCGCCCGCCGCTTTCGCTTCTTTTAAATAAGGCACGAGATGAATATTCGAGGCTTTCGGATTTGCGCCCCAAATTAAAATAAAACGCGCGCGCGCATAATCTTGAAACGCGACGCCGGGCATTTTGCCGTACATCGCTTTTGCAACCGCGCTCGTCGGCGCGGCGCAAACCGTGTGCGCCAATCGTGACGCGCCGAGTTTGTTGAAGAACGCGGCGTCCGTCGTGCCCTGCCCCAACATGCCGTTCGAGCCGCCGTAATTGAACGGCAAAATCGCCTCGCCGCCGTAGCGCTGTTTAATCGCGGAAAAACTTTTGCCAATCAAATTGATTGCTTCGTCCCAACTGATTCGCGCAAATTGGCCGCTGCCTTTCTCGCCGACCCGACGCATGGGATAAAGCAGGCGCTCATCGCTATAAACCCGCTGCGCAAAATTGCCGACTTTGGAGCAGATGAATCCATTCGTCACCGGATTCAGATTTGAGCCGCGCAATTTGGTGACGCGGCCATCTTCAACTTCGACGTCGAGACTGCAAGTGTCCGGGCAATCCATCGGACAAACGGAAGGCAGAATTTGGGTTGGCATAAGCGAACTCTTTTCTGTCCGGAGTATTGGAGTAATGGATTGGTGGAATAATGGATTTTCGGGGTCATACGTTTCCAACCCTCCATTAATCCAAAACTCCATTACTCCACCGGACCAGCTTACCCGCGCGGTTTGTTTAAATTGTCCACACTATACGGCCCGGTGCCGGTTTGCGTGATCATCAACGCCGCGCCGGCCATGATGATGTTCTTGAAAAAATTCGCCATCTCGGCTTGCGCCGCTACGGCCTCTGGCACGCTCCAGAAGCGATGCATGATAAAGGCCGTTCCCAACAAAAAGGCCGTGATCAGCCAAGCTCCGATTTTGCCGCGATAACCCATGAGAACTGAAATCGCGCCGAGGACGATCACCAGGCCGGAAACAATCACGCTGACTTGCGGCGCCGGCACGCCTTTGACCGTGGCGTAACCGGCCAGGGCGGACATGTACAAGAAATGGTTCGCGCCCATAATGATCAACGGCAGCGCATAAAGAATGCGGCCCGCGAGAAAAATGTAATCTTTCTTCATACTTCCTCCTTCCAAGGATTCATCGAGGTGATAAATGAGGTGGTGGATTACGAGATATAAAAGCGGAAAATTTTTTTAATGTCAAGCAAAAAGATCACGCCCGAAATTGCATCTTGTACAATTTTTGATAAAGGCCTTTTTGCGCCAGCAGCTCATCGTGCGTGCCGTGTTGCACGAGGCGGCCTTTGTCGAGCACGATAATTTGGTGGGCGTGTAAAATTGTGGAGAGGCGATGCGCAATCACCAACGAGGTGCGATTGGCCATGAGACGCTCGATGGCCTGTTGGACGAGCATTTCACTTTCGCTGTCGAGCGCGGAAGTCGCCTCATCGAGAATGAGAATCGGCGGATTTTTCAATAAAGCGCGGGCGATGGCAAGGCGTTGGCGTTGGCCGCCGGAAAGTTTGACGCCGCGTTCGCCGATAACGGTATCATAGCCTTGCGCCAATTCGGTGATGAAAAGATGCGCGTTGGCCGCTTGCGCGGCCTGAATTAATTTCTCCTTCGATATTTCCTGCAACCCGTACGCGATGTTGTTGCGCACCGTGTCGTGAAAAAGAATCGTTTCTTGGGTGACGATGCCCATCAAGCTGCGCAGGCTTTTGACCTCGATTTCGCGCAGATCGATATCGTCGAGCCAAATGCGGCCGCGCTGCGGATCGTAGAAGCGCGGCAGCAAATCCACCAGCGTCGATTTGCCCGCGCCGCTGGGACCGACCAGCGCGAGAACTTCGCCCTTTTTCACTTTACAAGAAATATTTTGCAACACCACCGCCGGCGCGAGGGTGGCTTCATTTTCATAAGAGAAGGAAACGTTTTCAAAACGAATGCTGTTGTTAAAACAGTCAATTTTTTTTGCGCCCGGCAGGGAGGCGACTTCCGGTTCGAGATCGAGAATTTCGAAGATGCGATCGCCGGCGGCGGCGGCCTCCTGCAAGCGGTTGTTGACCGAAGAAAGCTCTTTCACCGGTTGCATCAGCGAAAAAATCGCCAAAAGAAAAAGCATGAATTCGCCGGGCGACAAACCTTCGCCGATCAGCACTTGCTGGCCGCCAAACCACAGAACGCCGACGCCGACGACGGCGCTTAAAAATTCCGTCAGCGGGCCGGCCAGCTTGCTGACGCGGGTGATGCGCAGCAGCGATTTGAAATAATCTTTGGCGACGCGCCGGAATTTTCGCAATTCGAATTCTTCCATCGCAAACGCTTTGACGACGCGCACGCCGCTGATGGTTTCTTGCAGCACCGAAGTGACCTCCGCCATTTTTTCCTGCGACAGGGTGGAGGCTTTGCGCAAACGTAAGCCGATCAAGCCGATAATTCCCATGCTCGCCGGCAAAATGATGAGCGCGATCAATGTCAATCGCCAGCTCAAATAGAGAGCCAGGCTGAGATAGGCGAGAATCAGCAGCGGATTTTTGATGAGCGTGACAAAACCGGCCGACACGCCGCCGTTGACGAGCGTCACATCGTTGGTGATGCGCGAGATCAATTGGCCGGTGCGGGTGCGGTTGAAATAGCTCAACGACAGCTCGTTGAGGTGGCGATAGAGATCGTTGCGCAAATCTTTGATGACGCCCTGCTCGACGTGCGCCATCCAAAAGGCTTGCAAGTAATCAAAAAGATTTTTTAAAAAAATCAGCGTGAGGATGAGGCCGCACAATCGCAACAGGGCTTGCTGGCGGTCGCCGCCCACCAACCATTGCGACGCCTTCGTTTTGAGCGAGACCAGTTGTCTGTTTAATGTCAAGGGAAGTTGGAAATCTCCGGCCTTTTCCGCGGCATCGGATTTAATTTCGCCGGAAACTTTAAATAGCGTATTGAGAAAAGGCACAACGGAGATCAGCGACGCGCCGCTGAGGAGGGTGAAAACCAAAATGCACAGAAGAGAACCAGCCAAGGGCGCCCAATATGGCTTGACATAATGAATGATACGGCGATAGATTTTCATTGCGGCTCTTTGGGCTTCCCCTTGATCTCTTCGAATTTGGCGTCTTCGACATCGAGCCTGGAAAGATCGAGCGGACGGTTTTTCGGCTTGCCCTTTATTTGATTCTCCGAGGGCTTGGGCGGCGCGCCGAAGACGAGCCGGGTGATCACGCGATAAGCGAGATAAATGATGAGCGCCCAGAATAAAATGCGAATTAACATGAATCACCGAATAATTTCTCTTATAAAAAGTTTCGACGACGGGCTTCGAGCGCTTTTTTATTTCGCCGGCGAATAATACTGCACGCCGGAAATCGGGCGGCGCAGTTGGGCGACGAGGTTTTCAAAATCCGGCTCGTTGTTAACGAAGTCGATTTCGGTGGCGTTCACGACCAGCAGCGGCGTCGCGGTGTAATTAAAAAAGAAACGATTGTACGCCTCGTTCAAATCGCGGATGTAATTTTCCGCCATCGGCTTTTCGTAGCTGCGATTGCGCCAGCGGATGTTCGCCATCAACCGCTCGGTGCTCGACTGCAAATAGATGACGAGATCGGGCTGCGAGATGTCCCGTTCCAAAAGCCGCGCGACTTTATCGTAAAGGGAAAGCTCTCTTTCATCCAACGTCAGCGAGGCGAAAATGCGGTCTTTGGCGAAAAGATAATCGGCGATCAGCAGCTCGTGAAAAAGATCGCGCTGCGGAATTTCCTGCTGCTGGCGATAGCGGCTGAGCAGAAAAAACATCTGCGTCGAAAAAGCGAAATGGCGCGGGTCGCGATAAAAATCCGGCAGAAACGGATTCTCTTCATGCGGCTCGAGCAGCAAGCGGCCGCCGAAACTTTCCGCCATGCGCGTCGCGAGGCTGGTTTTGCCGGCGCCGATGACGCCCTCGATGGCGATATATTGCAGTCGCAACGTGATCCTCAGGCTTTCAATTTTTGTGCGCGGCTATGATCGTCGCAGCGTTGCAGCAGCTCGTCGACCGTCGCATTCAACCCGCACACTTCAAACGCCGGCGCGATTTCGGCCCAGGGTTCCAACACGAAGCGCCGGCGCTGCAATTCGGGATGGGGCAACACGAGTTGAGGCGTTCGGGCGCGGCGATTTCCAAAAGCCAACAAATCCAAATCGATTGTGCGCGGGCCCCAGCGCTCCTGGCGCTCGCGCCCCAGTTCCCGTTCGATGCCCAGAAGCTGCGATAGCAAATCTTCGGGCGAACGGGTCGTGCGAATTTCAACCACCTGATTTAAAAATACCGGCTGATCAATTTTGCCGACCGGAGCGGTTTGATAAATCGCCGACGCCCGCACGAAATCAACCGCGGATAATGCGAAGAGCTTCTCTCGCGCCCGTTGCAGCGACGTCGCCCGGTCGCCTAAATTCGAGCCGAGGGCAATGAAGACGCGGTCGCCGGTTTCTGATTGCTGGTCGCTGATCACTGATTACTGGTTTCACGCTTTACGTTTCTTCTGCCGCACGATTTCAACTTCGATGCCGTCGCAGATGCCGGGAACGGGCGAGTTGGGTTTGCGGACGCGGATGCGCAATTCCGGCGCGGGGAATTTGCGTAACAACGCCGTCGCAATGGTTTCGGCCAGGGTTTCGACGAGCTTGAAACTTTTGCGCGTGACGATGGTTTCGACGATTTGATAAACTTTGTAGAGATCAATAGTGTCGCGGATGTGGTCGGATTTGGCGGCGGTGTTGACGTCGCCGGCAAATTCGACGTCGATCTCGAAGCGCTGGCCGACCTGGCGCTCTTCATCCCACACGCCGTGATAGCCGCGAAACACCATTTTGTTCAAACGAATATAATCATGCGCCATAGATTCGCCGCTTCTTGCAGATGAAAGTGAAAATAACGATCACGATCAAATTTATCAAAAGCTGGCGGGAATGTCAAGAAAAATGTCCTGAGGCGAAAGTATTTTACAAAAAGATTCATCCCCAAATTCAGGTTAAGCAAAAGAGCGTAAGCGGATCGAGCAGATTGAGCCGATCGTTGTGTGGTTAATTAAAGCTTTTAAAATCCTTTCAATCAACCGTTCGCGCTGCCGATGGGATCGCGATAAAGCAAGCTGAAAATCAATCCGCACAGCAGCGATTCGATGACGCCGAAGGCCAGCCAGGCGAACACGAGACTGGCGGGAAGCGGCAGCAACGTGTACAACATTAAATTGGAAGGGAGAAAAACCAACAGGCCGATGTACAAGCCGTAACGCAAGCCCTGGCCGATGGCGCCTCGGCGCTGGTGGCCGTGCGTGTAAATCCATCCGAACAGGAGCGCAAAAAACGCATATCCCAACAAACGCCATTCGAGCATCATTTGCTGTCTTTCCGGCCGGCGCCACAGTTGGCTGGTTTGTTCATACGCCGTTTTTAAAATCAACGCGTGCACGAAGTGCTCCATCACGGCGAGGGCGACAAAAACGGCCAGACTGCCGAGCAACCATTTTTTGATTTTCATAGACGAAAAAATACACGTCTAAGGAGTCAATGTCAAGCATAAAATTTTGCCATTGGCACTATATAATGATGAAAACGATTTCTGTGCAATTTCTTTCACTTTGAAGGTGAAAACTCTTGCATACAAACTTTGATTTTGCCGCTCTCATGGCCGAAGATAAATTGACGTAAATCAATAATTACGTTAATATTTAACCTGGAAAAAAAAAATCGAAAATATGGACGATTCCATCTGGTATAGTCTTTGCCAAATATTAACGCTGCGAAAAATATCCAATCTTCTTTGCTTGTTAAATCAAAGCGTTGCTGTAAACGGTCCTTAAAATCACGCGTGAAGTGAAGATGAACAGGAGAAGGAACGCTGTTAATGTCGCAAAGTTGTGCCCCGCCTCGTTTTTTTATCATTCTGTATTATTTGGTTTTGTAAAATTGTGTGAATCTGGTTTGTTGGCAAAATTCTATTTCACGACAAGCCGGGTTCGGACTATTTTTTACTTACTCAACAGGAGGAACCGCTATGGTTTCTAAGGTGATTCGTGCTGTAATTGGCATTGGTGTGATTGCAGCTTTCATGGCCGGTTGCGCGGATGTTCCCTCGACCGGACCGACCCCGCCCGATCCACAGTCACAAATGCGTTTCGTGAACGCGGATCCGGGCCTGCCCAATGTCACCGTCAGTGTGGATAATGCCGCGCGTGGGACGTTGGCCTATCAGGCTGGCTCGTCCTATGGTGAATATCCTGCTGGCAGTCGTAAGGTTTCGTTAAGTCCCGGCACGGCCGCCGACACGGCGCGCATCGCGTTCACCACCGATCGCCGTTCGACGATTTTCATTCTGCCGCAGGTCTCGGGTGCGCGGGATTTCTTTAAAGTGAACGAGCGTTTTGTTTACACTGCGCCCGGCGTCGCCACTCGCGCCTTGGTGCGCGTGATCAACTTGAGCGATGTCGCGACGGGCGTCGGCGCCGGGTTTCTCGGCCCTGACACGGTTGGCACTTCGGCGGCGCTCGCGTTCAAAGGTACGACACCGTATGCGGAGATCGAAGGCGGCGCCTACGTGCTGACGTTGACTGCGGGCGGCCAGACGACGCCGCTCATCACCGCCAATATTAATGTAGCGGTCAATAAGCGCTATACGTTTGCCGTGGTTGGCACTGCGGCCGCGGCGGCGCTGGTGAGCTTGATCGATGATTGAGAAATCGTTGAATGTTGTAAATCCACTCCTTGTCAAAATCTTATCAGGAGGTGAAATTATGTATCGAAAGATGTTGATAGTATGTTTAGCGGTGCTGATTTTGCCGGCGCTGGTTCTGGCAGGAACAACCGGCAAAATTAAAGGCAAAGTCGTCGACCGCGAAACCAAAGAAGTGCTGCCGGCGGCGAACGTGATCGCAGTCGGGACGAGCTTGGGCGCCGTTACCGATCTGAATGGCGCGTTTGTCATTCTGAACGTTCCGGTCGGCACCTATTCGATCCGCGCGACCTTTATCGGCTATCAATCCATTACGGTGGTCAACTTGAAGGTGACGTCGGATTTGACTATGGAAGTTAATTTTGAATTGCCGAGCGAAGCGATGGAAGTTGGCTCGGTCGTAATCATCGCGGAGCGCCCGCTGGTGAATAAGAACGCGACCAACGCCGTGCGCATCGCCACGCAAGAAGATGTGGCGAAGTTGCCGGTGCGCGGCGTCCAAAATTATGTCTCTTTGGCGCCCGGCGTCGTCGTCCAAGACAATAATGTCTACATTCGCGGTGGACGGCCTGCCGAGGTCGGTTATTACCTGGAAGGCGCCAATGTTCGCAACGTTATCAGCCGGGATGGCGGCACTGAAGTGACGGTCATACCGGAAGCGCTCGAAGAATTTCAAATTCAGGCGGGCGGTTACAACGCTGAATATGGCGGCTCTAACGCCGGCATTATTCGCCAGAGCTTGCGCTCGGGCACGAATGATTATCGCGCCACCGTGCAGGTGGAAACGGACAATTTCGCCGGCAAATATCCGAATGAAAGATTTCTCAATACTTATTCCTATGGGTATTGGGATTACACCGGCACGCTGAGCGGGCCGCTCCCGCTATTTAACAAGAAAGCCAAATTTTTCCTGGCCGGGCAAAATGCTTATGATGGCGATCGCGTCGTCCGTTTTCTCGAAGGCTTCAAAATCAATAATACGGCGACCTTTGTTGACGACAACAACTTCCCGCTCGTCGCGACCGACTCGGAGCCGGGCACTTCTGCCAGAAAGGTGTTTGATGTTCTCGAATTGAAGCCCGGAAATGTGCCGCAGGCCAGCCGCAATCGCTATACCGGCAACGGCACGGTGATTTTCGAGCAAAAGCCGTTTGTCTTCCGCTTGGCAGGCGCGACGACTTGGCAGCGGCAGCAGAATAATACCGGCATCGGCGCCTACTCAAATCTTTTCCGGACTCGCGTCGGCAAGACCGATCTGAGCACCGGACTCTACAACATGAAAATGACCCATTTGTTGGGCTCGAAAACTTTCTACGAAGTCAATCTCAATTACTTCGATCGCCGGCAAAAAGGCTACGATCCGGTGATGGGTGACAATTTTTATCAGAATTTTGACAGTCTGGCCAATGCCCAGCAAGGTTATTTCTTTGCCAGCAGCTATCTGGAGCCGGGTCAATCTTGGGACATTGCCGGCTTCAATTTCAACCGGCCATCCGTTCCTGCCGGCTACAACAAAGAGAAGCGAAATTATATTGGCGGCTCTCTCGACTTGACCTCCCAATACCGCTCGCACGAGTTTAAGTTGGGCGCTTCTTATCAGCGCTATACTTACCGGACTTTCACGTTGAGCACCAGTTCGGCCTTGAGTCAAATTAGAAGAAACCCCGACGTTTTTCGCGGCGCGGTGAGCGGCAATCAGGCAGATCAGGGTGAATATCGCACCGGCGCCAATATCACCAATATCGGCTATGATGAATTCGGCAATGAAGTCAATGGCGGCGGTTTTGAGGGGCCGAAGCATCCGAAGTATTTTTCGGCTTACCTTCAAGACAAGTTTGAGGCCAAAGACCTCGTCATCAACGCCGGTCTGAGGATCGATGCGATCGACAATGATGATTTTGTTTTTATCAATCCGAACGACCCGGCGTGGGATCAGGAACTCCGCGCTTTAATTGAGTCCGGCACTAAAAAGAAAGACACCTTTACGCACATCAGCCCGCGTCTGGGCTTGGCCTTTCCGGTGACCGATCGCACCGTTTTCCACATGCAATACGGCAAGTTCATTCAGGCCCCGGCTTTGGACCAACTGTACACGGGTGAATACGTTTATGATCGCAGATTTACCGGCGGCTTCTCGGAGCAGGCTCCTCACGGTATCGGTCTCGATCCGGAACGCACCACCCAGTACGAGCTCGGTTTCAACCAGCAGTTTAGCGACAATGCCTCCTTTGATGTGACCATTTTTTACAAGGATATCAAAGGGCAACTGCAGGTCGCAAAAGTGCGGACGGCCTCCGACTCGCCTGCGACTTCTTACAATGTGTTGGTCAACGGCGACTTTGCCACCACCAAGGGTTTGGAATTCTCATTAACCTTGCGCCGCACCAACCGGGTTGCCGCTGGCCTCAATTATACCCTTTCCAGTTCTCGTGGAACCGGTTCAACGGCGAATGGCGCGATCTCCGGCATCGAGCAAGGCACGCCATTGCCGACGGTCATCTCGCCGTTGGATTTTAATCAACCCCAACGCGGCTCGCTTAACTTTGATTTTCGTTTTGCCAAAAACGATGGCGGCCCGATTTTGCAGCAAATGGGCTTGAATCTCCTTTTCTCGTTCAACAGCGGCCATCCTTACACCCGCGTGGACGGTGATATTGGCCAGTCTGATGAGCGTTTCGCCGGCCAGATCTCCGATCCGCGTTTCCGCCAGCCTTTGGAGGCGATAAATGCCTCGCTGACGCCGTGGAATTATTCGCTCGACTTTCGGTTGGACAAGACCATCAACTTCGGCCAGTTTGGCGCTAATATCTATGTTTATGCTCAAAACGTGACCAACCGGAAAAATTCCATCAATGTCTACGACCGCACCGGTAATGCCTATGATGATGGCTTTTTGACCAACCCCGACGAGAGTGGACCGTATGTTGCGCTTCCCCATTTGGGCCAACGATACGTCGCTTTGCACGAAAGATTGAATTTGGCGAACGGCTTTAACTACACGGAAGACACCGGCAATCTGCTGTTCGGGCAACCGCGCCAGATTCGTCTCGGTGTGCGTTTGGAGTATTAAGCTGGAATTTGAGAGACCCGAGGAGTTTTAATCTCCGCAGCGATTTTCGTTTTGATGTGAAGAATCTAACGTAGTCCCGACCCCTTGTGGGTCGATGAACCTGAAGATTTATAAGTACCCCACAAGGGGTAGGGCTACAAATGCTGCTGCAGG
>Ga0247727_10012136_pt1 | contig 14860 bp, 11 predicted proteins | sample WisWelCaveWW1625_FD_202498 | JGI IMG/M metagenome (GOLD analysis project Ga0247727, IMG submission 202498) | Biofilm microbial communities from Wishing Well Cave, Virginia, United States - WW16-25 | ecosystem: Environmental > Aquatic > Deep subsurface > Groundwater > Cave microbial mat | place... | reverse complement strand
CCAGCCCCAGCAGCGCGGCAATCAGGACGGCAATGCCCGCCCCGGTGGTGAACATCCAGTAGACGCGGGTGCGCCGGCTGAACTCAGCGGTGGCGAAGGCTTCGACGTCGGGAACGCGTTCCACGATGCGCTGCTTGATCTCCTGCCCATCGGCCCCGGGCACCGCCCGCACCAGGAAATACACCGTCTGGTCCACGGGGATGCGCGCGTAGTTCTGCGCGTTCTTGAATGACGTGAAGATGTAGGGCGACGTGGTGAAGGAGCGAATTCCGCGCGTGAACCCGACCACTCGCGCGCGGTAACCATTGATTTCCAGTGCCTCCCCGACATTCCATATGCCCAGCTTCTTCTTGTAGAGTTCGTCCACGAAAACCGTGTCGGAGGACTGCAAGTCCTCGACGCGGCCCTCCACGATGTCCCACGGATGGCCCATCTGGCCGTACAGGTTGAATCCGGCAATCAGCGAGCCTTCCTGCCGCCCGTCGGGAGTCTTCACCGGGGCGAAGCGGGCGATGTATTTTTCCGCGGCGGCAACTCCGGGTATCGCCAAAATGGTATACAGCTTGCGTTCGTTCAGTGCCGTGCCCTGCTCGAGATAGGGAACCCCCCGCGAGCCTACCCAGATATCCGCGCCGCTGTGGTCAATCAGGTTGGAAGTGGTGGTGGAAAAGCCGATGAACAGTCCCAACTGGACCACGATCAGGACGATGGCAAACACGATGCCGGTCAGCGTGACCGCCAGGCGGATGCGGTCGTGAAACAGGTTGCGGCGTGCCAGGGGCGGCATTTCAGTCCTCGCGAGTTAGATGAACTCTCTCCTTAACAGGATTCATTTTATTTACGCCGTTAAGCATAAGGTCAAAAAAATTTCAGGCCTTCAGAAATTCTACTGCAGCATCCAGCACGGACTCCACCAGATCCTCTTTTCTCACCCACGGGAACTGCTGGTGAGTGATGAGAAGCGAGGTGACCCCATGCATGGCCGCCCAAAGAGCCTGGCTGGCGGCGCGGACGTCCACCTGACGGAACTTTCCCTGCCGGACGCAGGCTTCAACGCCCCGGCCCAGAAAACCGAATGCCTTCATGCCCATGGACTCAGGGCTTGTATAGCGCGCGCGGTCCTCCCATTCGGCATGGGGAAACACAAACGAAAGCAGGTAGTGATGCGGGTGATTCAGGCCAAAATCAACGTAAACGCGCAGGCCCTTCTTCAAGTTCTCCACCGGGTCGCCGGCGCTGTTCTCGATTTCCTGGAGCTGCTGGGCCAGCCTGGAAAATGTCTCTTCGCACAAGGCGAAGATGAGTTCGCCTTTGTCCTTGAAGTAGAGGTAGATGGTGGTTGGCGAATAGCCGATCTTTTCTGCGATCCGCCGCATGGAGACGTTTTCATAGCCTTCGCGGACGAAGAGACGCCGGGCGGCGTCGAGGATTTCCTGGCGCAGCATTTCCCTGGCGCGGGCGCGGCGCTCGGCGTGGGGACGCGGCTTGGCGGCAGTGGCGGCCATTGGCTTAACGGCGTTAAGTATATCAACGCCGTTCAGCTTGTCAAGTGGTATTTTTCGGCCCCTCCGGGGCCCTTTCTGCGACACCAGCGTGCCCGGCGGCCAGGCCGAGCAGCGGCGTTAAGTCTGCGTGAGGGCTATGGGGAGCTTTTGCGCTCGCTGCCAGCGTAGGCCAGGCCTAGGTCTGCTGAGGGTTCTGTGGAGCGGGGCCGGATTCGTCCTTGCCAGGCCTGTTTCCCGGATCGCTTTTGTGCTTGCTCAGTCCCACTCGCCGCAAGCGATCCAAGAGGCGACGAAACCAGGAGGATGACCGGTTGCCTGGGTTGGAATCCCGTGGAAGGATGGCGTCGCGGATCTGTCCGCCGTGGCGTTTGATGCGGTCCAGCAGCCGCCGCGCCCACACAAACTCGACCGCCAGCATCGCCAGCCCGGCGATGATGACCGCCAGGCCGGGGCCGGGCGTAACCAGCATTGCAATGCCGGTCAACAGCACAATAAACCCGGCGACGATGACAAAGAAGCGCTTGGCCTGCTGGACAGTCTTAAGGAACATGAGGTCCTATCCATCCCCGAATCCAAACCGGGCGGCATCATAACCCATCCCGGGGCGTTCGTGGAAAAGACAGAATCAGTTTCAGGGCTTGCTGAGCGAGACTCCGAGGCTAGCAGGATATTTCGCCTGCGGCAGGATGGCGGAGAGGGTGGGATTCTCTCTCCGATTCCACGCCAAGTTCTTCAAAAAGGGCGACTACTCTCATCTTCTCACCGCGTACAGGATTATGCCGATTCCCACTAAATCTTGCCGGTACCCGGAAGTCTCGCTGCTGCTCTCCAGAAACAGACACCAAATAGACACCAAGATCCGTGTCGCCGAAGCTGCGCGCAGGCGTTCTATTTCGCGCTGGTGGGCACTTTGCGGCGGAGTTCCTCGAAGAAATTAAAGATGATGACAACCTTGTCTGCCTTGGCTGCTTCTTTGCCATGGGCGGGCATCAGGACGGCAAACCGCTTGCCATCCGGGTGCAGGTTAAAGTTACGCGCGCCCATTGGGCCGACGACCTGCCCAGGTGACCAAGGCTGAGGCTTGGCTGGGCGAAAGGTGTCGCCAGAAGCGGTGTAACCGACTACCATGATCGTCTTCTGGTTGCGATAAAAAAGCTCCCTCCCGTTCTGCGACCACGTGGGAACTTCGCCCCCGCCGCTGGAAATCAGCCACTTGGCACCCGGGCCGGGGAACGGCCGAACATATACTTCGTTGTTCCCGGCTTCGCCGGACGTGTAGGCAAGCCACCGACCGTCCGGCGAGAATGCAGCGCGCCAGTCGTTGGAAGTGCTGTTGTGGAAGGGCTTCGGTTCGCCGGGCTTCCAACCGGAGATTTCGTTGCCTTCAACCGACAGGATCATAATGTCTGTATAGGTTTCGGGATTGTACTGGTGGAATGCCAGGACCTTGCCCTCGGGGCTCCAGGACGTGGGGACTTGCAGGTTCTTGTTGTTGGTCAAACGCTGTGGATCACCGCCGCCATCGGCACGTATCCAGAAGAGACCAAAGGAGCCGTCCTTCTCCCGGGCGCTGTAAGTAATCCTCTGCCCATCGGGCGTCCAGACTGGGAAGCGAATTGCTTCCCCTGTGAACGTGAGGCGCGTAGCCGTATCGCGCTCCCAGTCATGCACCCAAATATCAGCCCGTTTGCTATCCCCAACATGCAGGGCCAAACGCTTCCCGTCGGGTGAAAACATGGGAGTGGAATATTGGCCGGGAGCCTCGCGGAGGGGCGTGAATTTGCCCACGCGATCCATCCAGTTGATGGAGAGATTCCGGCCGGAGCTGGCCACATAGGTGAAGATTCCCGTCTCCGAAAAGGAGAACTGCGCCCCGCCGGTGGCGGGATTCGCAACCACGCCTTCGAGAATCGGCGTGGCAGGACCAGTGATCTCCAATCGTTGGAGATCGAACGTCACAGCGAATAACGTACCTTCGTTTACATAGAGCAAATGGCCGCTGGGCAGATAGCGCGGATAAAACCCGCGACGGTGCAAGGTTTTTCGCTGCTTGTCGGCTGGCGAGTACACAACGAAGTCGGCGTCCTGGTCCGAAGTAGTGGTGCCGGACGTGAATAGGATCGTTCTTCCGCCGGGCAGTACTTGCGGCCAGCGCTGCGTGACCTCCCCCGCTTGCTGATCCAGCGTGGTCAGCGGTTCAGGCGTCCCTCCGGCCGAGGAGACTTTGAACAAGCCCGAGTTGTCGCGCATAGCAAACACAATCGTTCCATCTTCACTCCAGCTTCCGGAAGCGCGAATGCCAGCATCGCAGAGCGTAACCGCCGTCGTACCACCCTGGGCCGAAACCTTCTTCAGCTTGCCGTTGGCAAAGAACCCAATCCATTGGCCATCCGGAGAGAAGAACGGATTCTGAGCGCCTTCCGTGCCCGGCAGTGGCACAGCTTGCAACTGGTCGAGTCCGCGCACGTAGAGGCACACCTGCTGGTCGGCGCTGTGGGCCAGCAACGCCAAGCGCGTGGCGTCGGGTGAAAAAATCACCGCCGGCCCGCTGCTCGTTTCCAGGCTAACGTCCGCACCGATTTCCGCGCTCAAGCGCATCGGCTGGATTGGCTTTGGCGCGCGCCACACATACCCGATGGCCAGCGCGATGGCCGTCAGCGTGAGGATGGCCGCTGCCGTTGCCCAAGCTAATCGCTCGTGTACGTTGCGATGCGCGACTACGGGAGCCGTCAATCCCGCCTGTGAACCGGCCTCGGCAATCCACTTCAACTCGAGCAGGATGTCGTGGGCGGACTGGTAACGCTCGTCCGGGTCTTTGGCCAGGCAGGTGCGCACGAGGCGGTCGAGAGCGGGCGGAGTCATCGGGGCCAGTGTCGAGAGCGGGCGCGGCTCTTCCTTCAGGATGGCGGCGATGAGGCTGGCCTGGGTCGCGCCTTCGAAGGCGCGCTTGCCCGTAGCCATTTCGTAGAGCACAGCGCCGAAAGCGAAGATGTCGCCGCGCGCATCGGCCTCTTTACCTTCCAACTGCTCCGGAGCCATGTACTGGTAGGTGCCGACGATGGTCCCTTCTGACGTGATGGGCTGGCCCGCGGTGGCCGCCGTCGCTGCCGTGGCGGCATCGGCGGCCGCCCCACCTAGGCCGGCCCTCTTGGCCAAACCGAAGTCGAGCAGCTTGACGCCCGCCTTGGTGAGCATGATGTTGCCGGGCTTCAGGTCGCGATGGACCACGCCGTGACGGTGCGCCTTGTCCAAGGCGTCGGCGATTTGCGCGGCATTTCGCAGCAGCTCCGCAAGCGGCAGCGCACCGCGCGCCAGCCGCGCCCCCAGCGTCTCACCTTCCAGAAACTCCATTACCAGGTAGTCGGTGCCGTCCTGCCGGCCCACGTCGTACAACGCGCAGATGTGCGGATGATTCAGGCTGGAGATGGCCTTGGCTTCGCGCTCGAAACGCTTTTGCAGATGGGGGTCCGCGGAGAGGTGTTGCGGCAGAACCTTGATGGCTACGGTGCGGTCGAGCCGTGTGTCTCGGGCCCGGTACACTTCTCCCATGCCACCGGCGCCGAGCGGTGCAAGGATTTCGTAGGGGCCCAGTCTTTTACCGGGAGCGAGGGCCATACGTGGGAGAGATTATACCTCGGGGACCACCGCAGGCCGCTTTCAATCCGCACGTGGCCGTATGACGCGTTATCAGAGAGTGGGATCAACTTACGTTCCCGGGGTGCTGCGCGCGTGTTCAGCCACGGGAATTGTTTGTCATGCGGGTTGAAAACAAGGTGCGCAAAATGATGGCGGAGAGGGTGGGATTCTCTTACCCCGCGTCGTATCGTGGTGAAATCCTAAAAAATGTCCCTTGGGGCCGCAGCGCAGCGTCTGTGCACTCCGTCATTTCGTTTCAGGGAAGTTCATCTTGCGGAGAAGGGCGTGAAACCGCGGATCGTCACGAAGAGGGTCGAGCAGGTGCTGCACTTTGAGGAACACCAGCCAGCCATCGCGCTCCCGGTAGGCGCGCTCCAGCCACTCGAACGCCTGGTCTTTTTCCCCGAGCGCTGCGTAGATGACCGCAATGGAATGGGGGGAGACATACTCCTTTTTGGAAAGTGCCAGCAGTTCACCGAGAATTGCGTTTGCTTCTTTTCTCTTCCCCGCGCACGCGAAGGCATGAGCCAGGGACGCCCGGTACACCTGGTTCTCTTTGGACAGCTCGAGCGCCTTCTGGAATGCGGGGATCGCTTCGTCGCACCTGCCTGCCTTTTCCAAGGTCCACCCCAAACCGGCCCGAGCGGGAGCAAAGTTGGGTTCCAGCTCCAGCATCTTCGTGAACCGCTGGAAGGTATCTTCGCGCCGTCCCGACGAAAACAGGCTGCCGGCATAATCTATGCTCACCACCATGGACAAGGGGTCGGACTCGTGGGCGCGGTGGAGCAGCGCGAAAGCCTCCTGCGGCCTGCCCATTTCTGCGAGGAAATCGCCGAACCAATGCAGTGTGTTCGCGTCGCCCGGGTCCAACTCCAGCGCGCGACGGTACTCTTTCTCCGCTGCCGCCCAGTCCCACTCGTACATCTCGTGTGCAAAAGCCAGGGCCTTGTGCGCCTGGGCCAGCGAGGGGTTCAGCTCGAGCGCTTTCTGCGCGGCCGCCTTGGCCTTTGGGTAGGCTTCCGGCCCGGGCAGGACCGAGTAGCTGCCGAGCGAGTTGTAGCTGTCCGCGAGCCCCGCATAGGCCACGGCGAAAGCCGGGTCCTTTTCGATAGCCTGTTGGTACGCGGCTAGGCTCTTCTGGAGTGTTTCCGGCGTGCGCCGGTTCCAATAGTAACGACCCAGGAGATGCAGGCGATACGCTTCGGCGTCCGCCGGACGCTGCTGCGACGCGCGCGCGAGTTGCTCCGGCGTGATCCGCAACTGCACCTGCTGCGCAATGGCGCCGGCGATTTCGGTTTGCACTTAGACCACGTCGGTCAGCGGGCGGTCGTAGTCCTGCGCCCAGAGGTGGGTCTGGTCGCTGGTGCGAATGAGCTGCGCGGTAATGCGGAACTGGCCGCCGGAGCGGCGCAGGCTGCCCTCGAGCACGTAATCCACCTTCAGCTCGCGTCCAATCTGGTCTACGGGCTTCTTGTTGCCCTTGTAGGTCATTGCGGACGTGCGCGCGATCACGCCCATTTGCGTGTTATCCAGACGTCCCAGCCGGCTGATCATCTCCTCGGTGAGTCCATCGCTGATGTATTCCTGCTCCGGATTGCCGGTCAGGTTCTCAAACGGCAGCACCGCCAGCATCACCCGCCCGGCGACAGGAGAAGGCCTGCCCGCCGCAAAACGCTTCCAGGCCGCGAAGCCCAGGACGCCGACCAGCGCGGTTGCTGCGATCACCAGCCCCATTCGCCCGGCGCGTGCTCTTTGACCCACGGTCCTGCCGCCCATCAGGGTAGCCACCGGCCACGGCAGCGTATCCGTCAGGCGGTGCTGCTCCACCTCAACCGGCGCAATGAAACGGTAACCGCGGCGCGGCAGCGTTTCGATGTAGCGGGGATGTTCGGCGTCGTCGTTCAGAACTTCGCGCAAGCGGTTCAGAGTATTGTTCAGCCCGTGATCAAAGTCCACGAAAGTGTCGTTGGACCACAGCCGTTGGTGCAGTTCCTCGCGGCTGACCATCTCCCCTGGCCGCTGCACCAGCGCCGCCAGTACCTGAAACGACTTCTCCTGCAAGCGCAACCGCCGCCCATCCTTCTGCAATTCGCCCGTGCGCAAATCCAGCCGGTAGGGGCCGAAGCAAGCAGCCTTCAGACGAGGAGCAACGTCCGCCATAAAGATTTCCTGAGCGATTCGGAGGACTTCAGTCTAACACGGTGAGCAGTGCAAGCGTAGCGCCGCCAGCGCCCGGCCTCCAGCCGCGCGCTAAGTCCAATCCTTGTTTGCGCATGCCGTGGGACTCAGATGTGGCGCAGAAGTGGCCCGCGCGGGATTGACTGCCTTTTACCGTTGTTCCATTTTTGCGCCAGGAGCGGCGCTGCTTTGAAATGGCTGCCGGATATGGATCCATGCTGAAAAAAGGAGCGTGCGCGTGCAGGATACTCGCCCTGCTTTTCCCCCTCCTGCTGCTGCTATCTGGCTGCGGCGATTTGGTACCTGATTTGACAATTTTACTTTTTTCCCGGAAGGGACTGCCGGCCAACCCTACTCGACTCAAGTTTTTGTAAGGGGTGGGACGCCTCCATACTTCTTATCAATACTTCCTGCGATCACTGTCTGTTCGTTAGATCTATCTCATGTCCCTCCGGGTTTCACAGAGGGATTTCCCAACGGACTTCAACTGGGAGGCGAGGGAATAGTCTCGGGCACGCCCACCCTTGCTGGAACGTTCGTTTTTTGTATTCGCGCCGAGGACTCCGGCTTTATTCAGAAGGAGGCCTTTGCAGGTGCGACCGTAGTAATTGGGCCGCCGTTGCCTCTGACGATTCAGACTTCGCAATTGCCGAGCGGTACGGTCGGCGTGTCCTATAGTCAGACGTTGCAGGCCGCGGGAGGCATCCCGGCGTTCACCTGGGGTCTTCATGCCCTATCCGCGTTGCTGCCGGCAGGACTGAATCTCTCGCCAGCGGGGGTAATCTCCGGCACCCCGCTAGCCGCCGGAACTGCCAACCTGGTCGTGCAGGTAACGGACCGTGACAACCCGCAGGTCACGGCCACGAAGAACCTAAGCCTGGTCGTTGTCCCGGCGCCCACGCTGGTTACCCTGACTCCGTCCAGCGCCCTGAGTAACGGGACCGCTTTCACCCTCACCGCCGACGGCGCCGACTTCCTCCCCGGCGCGGAACTGCTGTGGAACAGCAGCCCGCGCCGCCCAACCACATTTGTCAGCGCCACGCAAGTGACCGCCACCATTCCCGGAACCGACATCTTTGCGGCCGGCACGGCACAAGTGCAGGTGCGCAATCCGGATGGCGGGACTTCCAATTCCCTGACGTTCACCATCAGCAGTTCCGGCAGCCTGAACATTTCTTCGATCGCCCCTGCCAGCGGGCTGGTGGGCGTGGCCGTCGCGCCGACCGTGATGGGCACAGCCACCATAAGCTTCCCGGCCAATTCTCAAATTTTCTGGAATGGCGTCGCGCAGACCACCACGCGCATCAGCTCAATACAGTTGACGGCCACCATTGCCGCGGGCGACGTGGCCCCCGCCGGCCCCATTCCGGTGCACGTGTTCGCCAGCGGGCTGGGCGGAGGCATCTCCAACACCCTAGGCTTTGCAGCGAGCAACCCGCTTCCCACGCTGGCCACGGCCGCACCGCCCCGCGCGGTGGCCGGGCGGCCGGGCCCTCTGCTGACGATGGATGGAACCGGGTTCGTGGCCGGCGTCACAACACTCAGGTGGAACGGGGTGGCGCTGGTTACTTCTGTTCTCAGCCCTACGCAACTCACCGCACAGGCGCTGGACGCCGATGTCCGCTTCGCGGGCGCGGCGCAATTGACGGTCTTCAACCCCGCGCCCGGCGGCGGTGTTTCCAACCCGCTGACCTACGACATCAATAACGGCCTGCCGTAGATCACCTCCATTTCGCCCTCAACCGTGCCCTTCGGCAACCCCACGTTTACCCTCACCGTGAATGGCAGCGATTTTGTGGAGAGCGCTCCCGGGGCTTCCCCTTCCACGGCGTCGGTGGTGCGCTGGAATCTGACCACGCCTCTGGTGACCACCTTCGTGAACGGCGCCACGCTGACCGCACAGGTCCCTGCGGCGCTGGTGGCAACTGCGGGCAACGCGCTCGTGGATGTGTTCAACCCTCTCCCGGGCGGCGGGGCCGCCGGCGGCGTGACCTTGACCATCGATCCGCAGATACCGCCGCTGATGATTATCACTACGTCGCTGGCGCCCGGGACCGCCGGGCAGGTTTACGGGCAGGACATCAATGCAACCGGTGGTAGTGCTCCGGTTGTGTGGACGCTCACGGGCGCCGCTCTTCCGCCGGGCCTGAGTTTCTCTTTTAATACCGGCAATACCGCGCGCATTGCGGGCACGCCACTCGCGCCATTCTTGGGCCGTTTCACCCTGCTGGCCACCGACAGCAGCACCCCGCCCATGATGACCAATCGCACCTTTACCTTGACCATCGTCGGGCCGCCGCAGGGCGTCAGCGATGTGGTCTCGCTGACTCCGTCCAACACCCTCGGTGTGGGGAATAGCGGGGTCAGATCCCTCGCTCTCAACCACGACGGGCGGTATGTGGCTTTTGAGTCCTTGGCCAATCTACTCCAACCGGCAACCGCTGGCGGGGGATACCTTCGCGACACGCAGACCCGCAGCACGGAACTGGCTACCGTGGACTCGGCGGGTGTGGCCAGCGCCCGTGCCGCCGACAGCGTCGACGTTACACCTGACGGGCGCTTCGTGGCCTTCGAGTCGAGCGCCAGCGACCTGGTTCCGAATGATCCGCCGAACACACCGGACGTTTTCGTGCGCGACATGTGCAAAGGGGCGGGCGCGGGATGCGTGCTGAAAACCGTTTTGGTGTCCGTGGACAGCAGCGGGGCGCGCCTCCCCGGCTTTGGCGCAGGCTCTCCCTCCATCAGCGCGGACGGACGCTATGTGGCCTTTCGATTAGTGCTGATGCCCCCGGGCGCGGGCCAGTTCCATGGCCAGATTATGGTGCATGACCGCGACGCCGACGCCGACGGCATCCTCGATGAACAGACGCAGGCCGGGGCCATCAGGACCGCGACCATGAGCATCAACAGCGGGCGCGAGGTTGCCAACGGAGACTGCAACAGCCCTGCCATCAGCGCCGATGGCCGTTTTGTCGCTTTCGTAGTACGGGCCACCAACCTGGGAGTCCCCGCGGGCAGTGGCATCCTGGCCTACGTCCACGACCGCGATCTCGACGAAGATGGCGTTTACGATGAAACCTTCGCCGCCCTGGCCACCAAAACCGTGGTCGTATCCGTTGACAGCAACGGAACGCTCCCGGCGCAGGGAGATACGGAGCAGGTGACCATCAGCGCCGATGGGCGCGTGGTGGCATTCACCGCCAGCGGGTTGAGCAGCCTGGGCACGCTCGGGCGCCTGCACATCTACGCGCAGGACCGCGATGCCGAGGGCAACGGAATCTTCGATCGCGGCCCCGGAGAGACCATCCTCACGCGATTACTTTCCATCATACCCAGCGGGCAGGAAGCGGAGGTGTCCAGCCGGGCGTTTAAGCTGGGGATAAGCGCAGACGGCAGGCTGGTCTCGTTTGTTTCCCAGGCCAGGAATATGCTGTTCAATGCCGAATCCATCTTTGACGACGATGCTTTCGTAGCCGAAACGTGCCTCGGGGACCATGCGACCTGTTCGCCGGCCGGGCCGCCGCTCTCCGTTCTGGTTCACCGCGTTTCCCAGCGCAGCCCGCTGGGCAAGGCGAATGGCAACATCGATAAGGCTGATATTTCCGGGGACGGCCGCCGCGCCATCTTTTCCGTCAATGCCAACAACCTGGTGGATGTTGATGGCGACGGCGTTTTCGATGGCAACAACTTCGTCCAGGTGTACACCGGGGACACCGGCTTGCAGCCGGTGCAAAGCCTCACGCCGCTGCTCACGGCGCTGAGTCCCGCCAGCGTCACCGCCGGCCGTGGCGAGTTCATCCTCACGGTTACGGGAACCGATCAATTCGGCGTGGGGTCCTTCTCGCAGGACGCCGTGGTGATGTGGAACGGCAGCCCGCGGCCTACGTTCTACGCGGGCGCAAGAAAACTTCTGGCGCGCATCCCGGCCAGCGACCTGGGCGCTGCGGGTATGGCGCAGATTACGGTGTTCGACTCGTATTCGGGCGCAACGTCGAGCGCGGTCACCTTCACAATCGTGCCGTGAAGGGGAGCGAGAAGGTCCATCGTTCATGCGGGCGAGATTCCTGACCGTTTGTTTCGCGCTGCTCGCCGTGCCCGTGGCGGCGCAGGAAGTCCCGCGTGTCGAGGTTCAGACCAGTTACGGGTTCGCGCGCGTGTTTCCGGGCGGCGGCGCGCCGAGCTTTTCGTTGAACGGGTGGAACGCTTCGCTTTCGCTGAATCCGCAGCCGTGGCTGGGGCTGGTGGCGGACTTTAGCGGCGGCTATGCCTGGCCCACGTTCAACCTGAGCGGCTTCGTCTCCTCCTTCAGAGTGAAGAACCGACACCATTCATACCTCTTCGGCCCGCGCTATTACTACCGCAAGCCGGAGCGCTTTACTCCCTTCGCTCACTTGCTGGTGGGCGTCGTAAACTCGCGCGCGGAGATTCAAAGCTCGCAGGGCAGCATCTCCGGGAGTGACACTACGTTCAGCCTGGCCATCGGCGGCGGCTTCGACGTAAAGGCCAGCCGCCGCATCGCCATCCGCGTGCTGCAGGCGGACTATGTACTCACGCGATTCGGTGGCCAGGTACAGCACAACCCGCGCCTCTCCTTCGGCGTCGTGTTCCGGCTCGGCCCGCTCAAGCCACGGTAATCGGCACGAAGCTGGTCACGGGCCGGGACGATCTGCCTCACTCAGAACTTTCGGCTGTGCGTTCGCGTATTCCTTCACAACACGCAACGGTCCATGCGCGGGAAGGCCGCGACCGAGTTTGCGCGGGAATCACTTGGAGGTGTGAAGCAGGAAACCCTGCGGCACGACTTGATCTTCGCGCTGCGGATGTTGCGCAAGAGCCACGGCTTTGCAATGTAGCAGAGCCAGCCCTTCGACTGGCTCACGGGAGTTCGCGGCACGCTCAGTTGCACCGAAAAAGCCCTTCGACTCGCTCAAATCCATTCGCTCGCTCCCTTCGACAGGCTCAGGGCAGGCAGGGCACTCCGCATCGCGGGATGGCGGAGAGGGTGGGATTCGAACCCACGGTGGAGTTTCCCCCACACTCGCTTTCGAGGCGAGCTCTTTCAACCGCTCAGACACCTCTCCGCGGCTTGGCCACCATTTTATCGTGCGCCCGCGGCTTCAGCAACGTGCGAGCCTTAGCGCCGCGCGGCAAAAAAGGCCTGCAACAGCGCCGCGCACTCTCCGCCGAGCACGCCTGGCGTGACCTCCACTCGATGGTTCAAGTGCGGGCTGTCCAGCAGCGAAAAGCACGACCGCACCGCCCCTCCCTTCGGGTCATCGGCGCCGTACACCAGACGCGCCACGCGGGCCTGGATGACGGCTCCGGCACACATCGCACAGGGCTCCACGGTCACATAGAGAGTTGTGCCGGTCAGGCGGTAATTCCCAGCGGCCAGCGCGCCGCGGCGCAGGGCCACGATTTCCGCGTGCGCCGTGGGATCGCAGTCCGCGATGGTGCGGTTGCCGGCTGCGGAAATCTCCGTCCCCTGGCGTACGAGCACCGCGCCGACCGGCACCTCCCCGGCGCGCTCCGCCTCGCGAGCCATATCCAGCGCGCGGCGCATCCATTTTTCGTCCTGGCTGTCCAACTCTCCCGGCCCTTTCTGCCCCGTCCAATCGCGTCATCAGCCAAACACACAATCACACATCCGCCCACCTCAGGGCAAGATTCCTCTTGAGTTGCGTGGCACGATTCACTACTCTGCGGGATGCAATTTCAGGAGCGCGTCCAATGCCGGTCATCGCCCACTGCGACTGCGGCGCCTCTTACACTCTGAAAGATGAATTTGCCGGCCAGCGCCTGGGCTGCCCCAAGTGCGGCGCGGAGATTGTGGCCGGTACTGCTGTCGTTGTTGCGGCGGCCGCGCAGACTGTGCCTCAGGCCGACCCGGTCTTTGACCGCGACGTCTTTCTCCTTCGCCAGCAGCATTTCGCCATCTCCGAAAAATATTACGTAAATGACGAGCAGGGAAACGTCCTCTGTTTTGTGCAGCGGCCGGCCTACCTGGGCCGTTTGATCCTGGCGGCCATCGCCTCGATATTTGCCATCTTCCTCTGGTGGGGGATGATTCTGGCCGCCACTGAGGCTGTGAAGGGCAACGAAGCCGCCGCGGCGGGCCTGGTCCTATTCGGCATGCTGGGGATGTTTGGAATCCTGTTCCTTGTTGTGGCCACGATCATGCCGCTGCGCCACATCACCTTCTATTGCGACGACTCCAAACGCGTGCGGCTGCTCGAAGTGCTCCAGGACAGCAAGTATCAGTTCATCCGCCTCACCTTCACGGTGCGCGACCCTCAGGGCCGCGTTCTGGCGCGGCTGAAGAAAAACATTTTGTCGGACATCTTCCGGCGCCGTTGGAAGTGCGACGAACCTTCGGGCAGGCCACTCTGCGAGGCCAAAGAGGACTCCATCATCCTTTCGATGTTGCGCCGCCTCCTGGGCAACTTCTACGGCCTGTTGCGCACCAATTTCATCATCACGCGTCCCAGCGGGGAACTGCTCGGCGAATTCAACCGCAAGTTCACGATTCTCGATCGCTACGTGCTGGACCTGAAATCCGACCGCCGCCGCACGCTCGACCGCCGCCTGGCACTGGCCCTCGGCGTTATGCTGGATACGGGCGAACGCCGCTAGTTGGTTGTAGCGCGGGCTTGCAGCCTGCGCAGGAGTTCGGACCATTTGGTGGCCTCGCGCGGGCGGCAGCGCACGCTGTTCCGGTCATTGAAGAAGCCCTTGCCTTTCACACATACCTGCGACTGCGGCGCCTCCTACGAGCTCCGCGAGGAATTCGTCGGGCGCAGACTCTCGTGTCCCCACTGCGGCAAGGAATTCCTGGTGCGCGACCCGCACGTTCAATTGCAGTCCGTCGCACGCCCGGGGCACCTCCCCACGCCTCCTCCGGAGCCTGTCCTTGACGAGGACGACTGGCAAGCGGCGGCGCCCGAGTCCTACGACAATGAATCCCCGGCCGCAGCGGCTCCTCCGTCCCCACGCCGCATCACCGCCGATATGCTGGCTGTCGAATCCCTGGAAGCGGAGCAGGCACATACTGCCGCCCACGATGGTCGTGTGGACTTCGAGAAAGGGATGTCCCTGGCCCCGATTCTCGCGATTGTCCTGGTCCTGACCAACACGGTGATTTACTTCGTCACCGCGGCGCAGGGGGCGCTCGAGAGCAGGGAATCCATCGTCCTTGCCGGGGCGCTAGTGCGAGAGCGCGTGGCCACCGGCGAATACTCGCGCGTGTTCAGCTCGATGTTCCTCCACGGCAGCCTCGACCACCTCATCGGAAACTGTGTGGCCCTGTTCATCCTCGGGATGGCCTGCGAACATGCCTTTGGCCCTATCCGGACAGCGGTGATTTACCTGGCCGCTGGTATCGGCGGCGCGCTGCTCAGTATGACTTTCAGCCCGGGCCCGTCCGTGGGCGCATCCGGCGCGATTTTTGGTTTGCTGGGCGCGATGATTGTCTTTTTTCGCAAACACGGCGACCGCTTCATCATGCGCGATAACCGTACGGGCTTCGTTTTGCTCGCCTGGGC
>Ga0247727_10012135_pt1 | contig 14861 bp, 13 predicted proteins | sample WisWelCaveWW1625_FD_202498 | JGI IMG/M metagenome (GOLD analysis project Ga0247727, IMG submission 202498) | Biofilm microbial communities from Wishing Well Cave, Virginia, United States - WW16-25 | ecosystem: Environmental > Aquatic > Deep subsurface > Groundwater > Cave microbial mat | place... | reverse complement strand
GGCAATGAACGCCCGAGGCAACGAGGTGCGGGCCGTAGGCCCGAGGAGATGCGCGCTTCCGCGCGCGCCGTTCGACGGGCGCCGGAGCCAACGGGGCGGGCGATCCGGGGGCGGGTTCACGCCCCGACCTGGGCAATGAACGCCCGAGGCAACGAGGTGCGGGCCGTAGGCCCGAGGAGATGCGCGCTTCCGCGCGCGCCGTTCGACGGGCGCCCGAGCCCACGGCGCGGGCGATCCGGGGGCGGGTTCACGCCGACGCCGGGCTCCCCGCTCCGTTGATCTGAGATGAGCACCGTCGGGAAGTACGTCTGCGGCTCTTGCGGCTACGCGTCGTCGTGGGTGCTGCTCGGCGCGGGCGGCGAGCTGTACGAGGATCTCCTCGGGCGATGCGACCCATGCCGCGAGCTGCGGACGTTCCACCCGGACCGGCCCTGGTGCGAGTCCTGCGGGGGGCGGGTCGTACGGGTGCTCCCCGACGAGGACGACGCCGTCGGCTGCCCGCGCTGCGCTGGAAACGCGACGCTTTCGATGTGAGATACACTCCCTGGGTGCGCTGTCTTCCGGTCGCTTGCCTGCTGCTCGGCTGCATGAGTGGAGAGGACAGCGATCCCGGGTCGGCGGGAGACGCGGACGTCGACGCGGACGCGGACGCGGACGCCGACGCCGACGGCGACACGGGCTCGCGGAACCTCTGCGTCGACATCATCAACGAGTACCGCGCGACCGAGGGCAAGCCCCCCTATGCGCGCTGGGCGGACGCCGAGCCCTGCTCCGACGACGAAGCCCGCAGCGACAGCGAGACGGGGATCCCGCACGGCGCGTTCGGAGCGTGCGGAGAGAGCGCGCAGAACGAGTGCCCCGGCTGGCCCGGGCCGGTCGAAACGCTCCTCGAAGGGTGCCTCGCCGGGATGTGGGCCGAGGGGCCCGGCGAGCCGTTCTCGGAGCACGGGCACTACATCAACATGTCGAGCACGTCGTACACGGAGGTCGCCTGCGGCTTTCACACGACGGCCGGCGGCGGGATCTGGGCGCTGCAGAACTTCAGGTAGCCCAGGAGGCTGGTGTGAAACGCCGCCTGCTGCGGCCGACGATCCGGGGCAATCTCCGCGCCATGCTCCCGGCTCCGCCCCCCATGTTGGGGTGCGGCCTCCTCCCCGTACGTCGAGTACGGCTCGTCGGTCCTCGGTCCGCCTGGCGCGGATCTCACCCCGGCTCGTCGCCCTCGCGACGGCGCCGTTTCACACCAGCCTCCTCAGCGACAGGCACGTCGCGCCAGCGTCGCCCTTCTCGAACTCGGACAGATCGACCTCCACGACGCGGATTCCTTCGCTCGCGAGGACGGCCGCAGTCTCGGAGGCGCTGGCCGGGACGATCGCGCCGGCGGGGCCGTGGACGACGTTCGCCGATCGGACCGTGACCACCCGGGCTCCGCGAAGGTCTTCGGGAACGACAGCGTCCGGCTCGGCGAAGACGAGATCCGGTCCGGCGTCGCAGACCGCGCTCTTGAGGTGCAGACCCCGGTGGACGGGGAGGGCGCGGACCTCGTAGCCGGATCGGGCAGCGACGTCCACGAGAGCCCCGACGCCGGCGGAGTCGGTGCGCGAAGACAGTCCGACGAAGAGCCGGCGGCCGAGGCGAAGGATGTCGCCGCCGTCGATACGGGCGGGGGCCTCGATGCGCGCGACCGGACCCAGCTTCCGCAGCGCACCCGCGATCGCGTCTACCTCGGGCTCGCGGGAGTTCGCGCCCGGACGCAGGAGCACGGCCATCTCGGGAAGGATCAGTGCGACGTCCTCGACGAAGCACGCATCGGGGAGCAAATCGATCGGCGGGAGCGATCGGACCTCGAAGCCGATCTCCTCGAGTGCGCGGACGTAGGCGGCGTGCTGATCCAGCGCGCGAGCCAGGTCGATCGCGGGGCGCTCGCCCCGGACGAGGCAGGTCGGGTAAGAGGCTCCGGGCGGCCGGACGATCGCGAGCGGCATCAGGCCGGGTCCACGCGGCGGGCGAGCTTGATGCCGCGCTTCTTCAGGAGTCGGTAGAACGTCACGGCGTCGACTCCGGCGCGCCGCGCGGCCTTGCGGACGTTTCCGTTGCATTCGTCGAGCAGCTCCGTCAGGTAGCGGCGCTCCTGCGGGGCGAGCCAGGTCTCGCGCAGGGTTCGCAGCGTGCCGTAGGGGGCCTCGTTCTCGGCCACGCGCGAGGAGGCCGGCGCGGTCGGAGCGCCCGCCGAGATCGTGCGCGGGAGGTCGCGGGCCTGGATCTCGTCGCCCGCGGCGAGGATCACGGCATGCTCGATCGCGTTCTTCAACTCCCGGACGTTTCCCGGAAAGGCGTACGCGTGCAGGAGCGCGAGCGCCTCCTGGGAGATCCTCGGCTGGGGACGGCCGTGGCGCCTGGCGGCGTCGTGGAGGAAAACCTGCACGAGGACCTCGAGGTTGCCTTCCTTGTACGTTCGCAGAGGGGGCAACTCCAGCGTCATGACGCTCAGGCGGTAGTACAGGTCGTCGCGGAACTCGCCCGCGCGAACCATCGCGGCGAGATCGCGATGCGTCGCGCAGACGAGCCGGACGTCGACGTGCCTGGGTGGATCGTTGCTTCCGAGCGGCTGGATCTCTCCCTGCTCCGTCGCGCGCAGGACCTTCGCCTGCAGCATCACCGGGAGCTCGCCGATCTCGTCGAGGAAGAGCGTGCCGCGGTGTGCCTTCTGGAACTCGCCGATCTTGTCGAAGCTGGCGCCGGTGAACGCGCCGCGCACGTGGCCGAAGAGAATGCTCTCCAGCATCGCATCCGGGATCGCGGCGCAGTTCACCGTGACGAACGGTTCGGATGCGCGTCGGCTGTTGAAGTGGATCGCGTTGGCGACCAGCTCCTTGCCGGTCCCGCTCTCCCCGTGCAGGAGCACGGGGGCGTCGGTGGGCGAGACGCGCTCGATCCGCTCCTCGACGGCGAGCCATTCGGGGGACATCCCCTTGATGAGGAAGGGGCGGCGGGCGGAGCCGCCGCTGTTCCGGAAGAGCTGGGCGCGGCGCAGGAACTTCGCCGAGGACCCGGCGAGGGCTTCGAGCTCCTCCACGTGCTTCGTGTCGAAGACGCCGGCCTTGCGGGAGGACACGGACAGGACGCCGATCGCGTGGCCCTGCCACGGGATCGGAACGGCCACGATCGAGAGGACCTCGAGGAAGTAGGACGCGTAGTTCGGGTCCTTCGAGGCGTCGTTGCACAGGTACGGCTCGCCGCGGTCGTGGACCAGGAATGCGATGCCGTTCGGACGGCCGTCCGTCCGTCGATGGAGCACCACGTTGGGCAGGTTCACGACCCGGCCGTCGACGACGTGGAAGTCGAGTGCGAGGCCCTTCGCCTTGGCGTCCCACAGGAAGATCGCCCCGTGCTCGGCGCCGGTGCGCTCGAGGGCGAGGTCCATGATGCGGCGCTCGAGCGACTCGACGCCCGCTGCGTGGAGGGTCTCGTCGTCGCTGCGCAAATCCTTCATTCATGGCGTTGATACAACGACTGTAGATATCTGTGCAACTGGCGGAGCCGAATTCACGAGCAACCGCGCGGCACGGCAGATCGGCACGGGGGTTGCTCTGGCGCAGCGCCGTGCGAGTCGTCGTTCACATCCGCAGGGGCCGCTCGGGGCAATTCCTCGCCTTCTGCCCGGACCTCCCCGGCTGCTCGGCGACGGCCTCCACCGAAGCGGAGGCGCTGCATGTCCTGCGGCGCCGCATTTCCCAGGGATTCGAGCGACCGGCGAAGCCGGCGCCGCCCCACACGCAGTGCATCGTCATCGACGTCTGAACGGAGAAACCGACATGAACGCGATTCGCTCTTTCCTCTTCGCCTCCCTGACCTCTGGATGTCTCGGCTCCGCCGACGACATCGACATCGCCCTCCACGAGGAGGCCGTGGGGGCCGGCGTCGTCGTCAACGAGTGCAGCGCCGGAACCGGCGGGTTCATCGAACTGTACAACCCCGGCGCGGCGGCCGTGGACCTCGCGGGCGACGCCTCCTCGTGCTGGTACGTCGACGACACGGCGGGCGGAGGGGTGTCGAAGCGAATCACGGACGCGGTCGTGAGCCATGCGGCGGGCTCCACGACCTGTGCGGACGTGGCGAGGCCGGCGACCTGCGGCCTGGTCGGGCCGGGGGAGCGAGTTTGGGTGAGCTACTCGTACGTCAATCGCACGTCGCCCGACCAGTGCCGTTTGCTGACGGCGCCGCTCGCCGGCGGCGTGTGCGGCGCGCAGTCGGACGTCGGGGTCGGAGGCGCGACGTCCGCGACAGCCCTGGGACAGTGCTTCGGCCGCAGGCCGGACGGGGGATCGTGGGAAGCGGCGGAGATCGCGTGCACGCCCGGCGGAGGGTCGAACGGCTGCGCGGTCGGCGGCGCGTGCACCGACGGCGACGCGTGCACGACGGGCGAGACGCTCGACGCGGGCTGCGTCTGCGGAGCCGGAGCGCCGGTCGACTGCGACGACGCGAACGCCTGCACTTCGGATTCGTGCGACTCGGCGACGGGCTGCGGCCACGGGAACGTCGCAGACGGCACCGCCTGCGGAGCGTCCTCCGAATGCTCGGGCGGGATCTGCGTCCCGGTCGGCGGCGGGGCGAGCATCGTGGACGGCGCAGAGAACCGGATCCGATTGCTCGGGACCGTGGTCGGCCCCGACGGCGCGTTCGAGGGCGAGGTCCTCGTCGAGGGGACCCAGATCACCTGCGTGGCCGCTTCGTGCGCGGATGCCCCGGGCGCCGCGGGTGCCACGGTGATCGACACGCAGGGGATCCTCTTCCCCGGGATGATCGACGCGCACAACCACGGGCTCTTCGACGTGTTCGACGAGTCAGACTGGACGCCGTCGAAGCTGTACGGGAACCACAACCAGTGGACGAACGAGGCGCGCTACCACGATCTCGTTGACGCGAAACAGTGGCTGACCGGCGAGGAGGCCGCGTCCCCCGTCGACTACAAGTGCGAGATGGACAAGTGGGGCGAGATGAAGGCGCTCGTCGCGGGAACGACGTCGATGGTCGTCGCGCCGGGAACCTCGCGGGCGTGCTTCGCGTCGCTCATCCGATCGATCGACGTCTCGCAGAACGACCTCGGGTTCGACCGGATCCAGACGAGCATCTCGGTGCCGACCAACAGCGGCGCCCAGTCGGTGTGCAACAACTTCGCGTCGGGCTCGACGGATGCGTACGTCGTCCACGTCGCGGAGGGAGTCGACGCGACCGCGAAGAACGAGTTCACGACGCTGTCGGGCCGGGCCGGCGGGTGCCTGCTCGCGCCCCAGACGACGATCGTCCACGGTACGGCGCTCGGCGAGGCGGAGTTCGAGACGATGGCGAACGCCGAGATGTCCCTGGTCTGGTCGCCGCGCTCTAACGACTTCCTGTACGGCGGCACGACGCGGATCGACCTCGCCGTCGCCGCGGGGGTCCAGAAGATCGCCCTGGCGCCAGACTGGTCCATCGGCGGCAGCGCGAACCTCCTCGACGAGCTTCGCTTCGCGCAGGGAGTGGACGAGACGGACCTCGGGGGCCTGCTGGGATCGCAGCGCCTGGTCGACATGGTCACCATCGACGCGGCGCGCACGCTCGGCCTCGACGGGATCCTCGGATCGATCGAGGTCGGCAAGCGTGCGGACCTCGTCGTGGTCGCGGGAGACGCCGCGGCGCCCTACGACGCCCTCATCGCCGCGACCCCCGCGACCGTGCGGCTCGTGATCGTGGACGGTCGCGTCCTCTACGGCGACTCCGCTCTCTCCGCGGCGGGCCCGGCCGACCCCGGTTGCGAGTCGGAGACCTTCTCCGGCGCGGAGAAGTTCCTCTGCATCGCCGAGGCCTCCGCGGTGAACCTCTTCGACCAGACCTACGAGGAGATCCGCGCGACGCTGGACCTCGCCTTCTCGAACTACGACGCCGACTTCATGACTCCGGAGACGGCGTTCTCGCCCATCGCGGCGCTGGTGCCATAGAGGTTCCGACCCGCAGGTCGTGAGCTTTTCTGTGGGCAAGGCGAGGGCGCCGAGACGGGGAGCGAGCCGGAGCCCTCGGAGGCGGGGACGACGGAGGCGTACTCTTTCGTACGCCGAGTAAGGCACCGCCGAGAAGGCCCGGCGCAGCCCCCGGATCGGCGGCCGCAGCCTAGGGCTGAACCAGATCCCACTTGGGCCGATCCACCGTCGCGGCGAGATCTTCGGCGTTCCCCTCCACCGCCCGGCCCGTGCTTTCAATTCCCTCCAGGAAGAAGACGAACTCGAGCGGCGCGTCGGCCTGGCCCCGGGTCTGCCTCCACAGACGGACGATCTCCGTCGGCGGGACGGCCCGACGGCCGGCGATCTCGATCCAGGGGAAGGAGATCCCTTCGCGCTCGAGGTCGTAGCTCTTCTGCACGAGCTCGGAGCAGACGACCGACGAGTCGGACGCGAAGTCGAAGTCGAAGTCGTAGGGACGTCCGTGGTATCGGAGCGCGCGTTCGAGCGCGTTGGCGATCGCGAGCTTCGAGCGCCGCGGCCGCAGCGCGGCGACGTAGTCGGCACCGCACGAGTGCTCGAACGTCGCGAAGACGACCCCCTCGCTGACGGCCTCGATGATGCGTCTCGGATGGCCGTGCTCGCCCCGTAGCGCCAGCTTCGCCATGGCGTTCGGATGGCGGCGTCCCCAGGCCTGCGGGAGCTGCCCGAAGTCGCGCATCACGAACGGATCGCCGCCCAGGTGAGTCGCGATCTCCGCCGGCGAGCCGAAATACAGCGCCGCGTGCGGCCAGAAGCCTGGAAGTCCGACGTTGGACAGGTACCAGTTCCTCCGCTCGACGATGATGTCGCCGGGCTGCAACAGGGGCAGCACCTTCGCCAGCTGGTCGTCCTTGATGAGCCGCCGGCCCTCGGGGACGAACCGCGTGTCCCCCATCCACTCCGCGGCGGACGCCTGCACGGGGAGCCAGGTCTCGAACGCGCGGTCGGCGACGATGTCGAGCGCGTTGTGCGCAAGATGGCCCGCTCCCCGGTGGGTGATCAGTCGCATCGCGGCCCCGTAGCGGGCACGGATGAAGGAGTTCAGCGTGCGCGCGCCTTCGTCCCGCATGTATCGCTCGAGCCAGAGCCGATACCAGTTGTATCCGGTCGACACCTCGGCGTACCGCTGGACGTGCAGGATCTTGTACTTGATGCCCGCGTAGGTGCGCGGACCGAGGCGAAGCTCCGGGATCCGCTCGTCGAGCAGCGTCTCCGCGACCCGGTGGCCCTGGGTGAGTGCGACGAACTTCAGACCGGCGGTCATCTGCGTGAGCAACGCCGCGTACGACAGCGAGAACGCGAGCGCGTGCCGCTCCGGGTGCCGGTTGTAGTCGATGCCGTACCACGACCGGTACCGCTCCTTGATCGACTCGAGCGCCACCATCGGTTCGAGCACGCCGTACCAGATCGATCGGATGCGCTCGCGGTCCGCGGCCGTGACGTCGTCGGGCCTTTCCGCCGCTAGAATCCGGCGCGATTGCGCCGCACTCTCGACGGCGCGGTCGAGCGCCTGTGCGAAGTGCCCGAGGCGCGCGGCGTCGTCCGCCGCGAGCCGCTCGAAGGCGTCCGCGTCCACGGTCCACAGGGGGCTGCGTGCCCCGGAGGGCACGATCCGCGCGAACGGATACCCGACCGAATCGTCGTCCGGGTAGAACAGAAAGCACCCGAGGGTGCCGGCGGTCGCCAGCGCTCCGAGGACCACCCACCGCTTGGCGCCTTTCTTCATGGCGTCCGAATCTTAACCCCATCGGGTGGGTGCGCGGCCCACCACCTCCGTCAACGAAGATCGTCAGTGTGCCACCGCGCGCGCCCGAAAAGGCCAAGGATCTCCAGCAAGGTCAGGCGGCACGGTGATTGCTGTACCCACCGGTCATGCGTTCGGCCCCGGTCCTCCTTGCAGCCATGCTGTCCGGCTGCTTCGGCGTGCCCGAGGACTCGGTCGTGGAGCACATCTCGGTCAAGGCCTGGGGAGGCTCGCTCGCATCCTGCCAGGAGATGCAGGTTTTCCTGCTGGACGAGACGGTCGCGCGGGGCGGGTGCAACGCAATCGATCCGGCGAACGCGCAGCCGGTGGATCCCGGGACGATCGACGCTATCGAGGCGGGCGTCTCCGCGAGCCAGTTCTCCGCCCAGGACGTGCCGCCGGCGTGCGATGGCTGCCCGACGCACTCGTACACGCTCCTGCTGTCCAGCGCCTCGGAAGGCGCGAGCACGAACGGACGGATCGTCCCGGATCAGAGCTTGCTCGACGCGCTCGTTCCGCTGTCGCCTCCCTAGGTCCGAATTGACATCGGTCATGCCGCGCCCGATAAGGGGGCGCGCATGGGCGTGCCGATCCCCCCGGTCGAGCCGGTCCCGTTGCCGCTCCCGCCGGGGATCTTCGAAGCGCTGCTGCTCGGCACCTTCGCGCTGCACATCCTCGCGGTGGACATCGCGGTGGGCGGGACGATCCTGACGGTCGTTCACTGGTGGCGTGGTCGCAAGGAAAAGGACTCCCCCCACACCGACCTCGCCCTCGGAATCTCGAAGACCTTGCCGACGGCGATCGGGATCCTGGTCAACCTCGGAATCCCGCCGCTGCTGTTCCTGCAGGTCCTCTACGGCCCGCTCTTCTACACCTCGACGGTCCTGATGGCCCTTCCGTGGATCCTCGTCATTCCGATACTCATCGGCGCGTACACGCTGTCGTACAAGCTGCGCGATCTCGCGGAGAAGCGCAGCCCGTGGACGTTGCCCGTCGGAATCGGCAGCGCGATCGGCCTGCTCTGCATCGGGTTCATCCTGACGAACAACGTCACGCTGATGCTCCGCCCCGACGCGTGGCAGGACGCGTACCGGTCCAGCGTCCACGGCGTGCACCTGAACCTCTCCGAGCCGACGCTCTTGCCGCGCTACGCGCACATGGTCCTCGGGATGATCGCGGGCGGCGGCGTGTACGTCGCCGTGCTCTCGACGATAGGTTTCGGGCTGGACCCCGCCTTCGCGCGCCGAGCAGGACTTCGCGCGTTCGCCGGCGCGACCGCGCTGCAGCTCGTGGTCGGTCCGATCTTCCTCTTCACTCACCCCTCGGCGATTCGATCCCTGTACCTGGGCGGCTCCATGGGCCTGACCGCCGTGCTGTGGGGCGCCGTCGTCTTCGGCATCCTCGCGCTCGTTGCCGCGCTGCGCGGCGTGGACCCGGCGAGCGGTCGCCGCGGCGTCCTCCTGCCGGCCGCGCTCGTGTCGGTGACGGTCGCCGGAATGGTGATCGTTCGTCACGGCGTCCGCCAGCACTCGCTCGCCGAGTTCGGGTACCGCTTCGCGCGGCAGGAGGTGCGGCCGGACTGGAAGACCTTCGGCCTCTTCGTCGTCGTCCTGGCGCTCGGCATTGCTGTGATGTGGAAGATGGGGAGCTGGGTGCGGGCCGATCTCGCGGCCAAGGCGAAGGGGGAAGCCAAATGAAGGACGAGAACCGCTTCTCGCGAAGGGACGTCGGGAAGATCGTCGTCGGCGGCGTCGCGGCGACCTATGCGGGTGCGCTCGGCTATCCGGTCGTGCGCTACCTCGCGTCGCCTCCGGGCATGGACGAGGGCAGCGACGTCAACGAGGTGACGCTCGACGCGCCCGACGCCTACGAGCGCGGATCGGGAATCCTGTTCCGCTTCGGCCGCAAGCCCGCGATGCTCTTGCGGCGCCCGGACGGTGCGTTCGCCGCGTTCTTCGCGTCTTGCAAGCACCTCGGCTGCACCGTGCAATACCAGGAGCAGCAGGACCGGATCTTTTGTGCGTGCCACGGCGGCGTGTACGACCCGTCGACGGGGCGCAACGTGAGCGGTCCCCCGCCTCGCCCGCTCGATCCCCTGGAGGTCGACGCGACGGGAGCGAAGGTCGTGGTGCGCCGCCCGCGTTCGGCCGGGAACGAGGCCGGATGAGCGAGGAGCCCCGCTACTCGCTGCCCGGCGTCGAGACCCAGAAGGGTTTCGTGCCTGCCGTCGTCCGTTACCTCGACTCGCGCATCGGGCTTGCCGGGTTCCTCTCCGTCCTGCGCAAGAAGGAAGTCCCGGTCCACAAGCACGCCGTCTGGTACTACGTCGGCGGCATCACGCTGTTCTTCTTCGTGATGCAGCTTCTGACGGGCTTCCTGCTCCTCGTCTACTACCAGCCGACTGCGCCCCACGAGAGCGTGCAGGCGATCGTCTCGCAGGTGGAGTTCGGCTGGCTCGTGCGCAGCGTGCACTCGTGGTCCGCAAATCTCATGGTGGTGTCGGCCTTCGTGCACATGTTCAGCGTCTTCTTCATGCGCGCTTATCACGGCAAGCGCGATCTGCTCTGGTACTCGGGGATCCTGCTCCTGATGCTCGCGTTCGGGCTCGGCTTCACGGGGTACGCCTTGCCGGGTGACGAGGTCGCGTACTTCGCGACGAAGGTCGGCCTCGACGTCGCCGCGTCGACGCCGGGCGTCGGCAGCACGATCGCGAACCTGTTGCGCGGCGGCGAGGACATCACGACGACGACGTTCCAGCGCCTCTTCGCGCTGCACGCCGCCGTCCTTCCCGTGCTCTTCATGCCCATCCTCTTTCTGCACCTGTGGCTCGTGCAGCGGCACGGAAACCACGTTCCCGAAGACCTGAAGCCCGAGTCCATCAAGCAGGTCCCATTCTTCCCGACGTTCTTCTTGAACGAGCTCATCGTGTGGTTGCTCTGCCTGAACCTGCTCACGGTGCTCGCCGCGATCTTCCCGTGGGAGCTCGGCGCCGCCGCGGATCCGCTCAAGCCCGCCCCGCTCGGGATCCATCCCGAGTGGTACTACATGGCGCAGTTCCAGCTCCTCAAGCTCATGCCCTCGGAGATCGGTCCCGTCCCCGGCGAGCTCGTCGGCATGGGCCTCTTCACCGCCGCGGCCGGCGCCTGGGCGCTCGTCCCGCTCTTCGATCGGACCGCGAAGCGCGCGCGTCGCGTCCTGTATGGCGGCTTCGCCGCGCTGACGGGCCTGATCGTGCTGACGATCTGGGGGTACCTGGCGATATGAGCGCAGACCGATGAGTTATCCCGTCTGGGAAGTGCCGTGGATGGGGAGCGGCTGGATCATCGGCCTCATCGCCACGGTCCACGTCTTCATTGCGCAGTTCGCGGTCGGCGGGGGCCTGTACCTGCCGATGCTCGAGCGCCATTCGCGCCTGACGAACGACCCCGGCATGCGCGTCTGGCTCAAGACGCACGCGAAGTTCTTCCTGGTGCTGACCGCGGCCGTCTCCGCGCCGCTCGGCGTCGGAATCTGGTTCGCGATCTCGCTCGTGCACCCCGTCGCGACCGCGACCCTCATCCGGACCTACGTCCTCTTCTGGGCGATGGAGTGGGTCTTCTTCCTCGTCGAGGTCGTCGCGCTCGTCTTCTATTACTACTCCTGGGACAAGGTCTCGACGAAGACCCACGAGAAGATCGGGTGGATCTACTTCGCCTCGAGCTGGGGCTCGCTCTTCGTGATCAACGGGATCCTCTCGTCGATGCTCACGAGCGGTTCGCTCCCCGACACGGGAGATCCCTGGGGCGGGTTCTTCAACGCGACCTTCTGGCCGACTCTCATCCTGCGCACCGCCATCAGCTTCGCGCTCGCCGCGATCTGGAGCTTCTGGACCGCCGCGCCGCTCGACGACGAGGAGCTGCAGGCGCGCATCATGCGCTGGAGCGCGCGATGGATGCTCCCGGCGTTCCTGCTCATGGCGCCCTGCGGCTACTGGGCGTTCACCGCGCTCCCGCAGAACGCGAAGGAGATCCTCGTCGGCGGCATGGCGGGAACCGCGTCGGGGACGAACTCGATCTTGACGCGCGTCGGGATGATCCTCGTGATGACCACGGTCACGGTCTCGGCGGTCGTCTACATCGGGCCGTACAAGAACCCGAAGCGCTTCGAGCGAGGACTCGCCACGGGCCTGCTCGGCCTCGCGTTCCTCGCGTCGATGTCCACCGAGTGGGTGCGCGAGGTCGTCCGCAAGCCCTACGTGATCCAGGGCGTCCTGTACTCGTCCGGCGTGCGCGTGGACGACGTCGACCGCCAGAATCGCGAGGGCCATCTCGCGAGCACGACCTGGGCGCTCACCTGGCGCGACCTGGGCGAGAACACCCCGCACCGCACCGGCGCCGCGATGTTCCGCAGCCAGTGCCTTCCGTGCCACACACGTGACGGCTACCGCGCGATGTCGAAGCTCCTCGCCGGCCGCGACCGCGCAGCAATCCGCGCGTTCCTCGACGTGATCTCCGAGACCGACCGCTCGAAGAACACCTACCTGCGCTTCATGCCGCCCCTCGTCGGCACCGCCGACGAGAAGGACGCGCTCGCGGCGTACCTGACGACGCTCGTGCCGCGCGAGCCCGAGCACTGACGCTCCGGGTCACTCAATCTCCGCTCCCCTTCTTGCCCTTCGTAGATCCGAAATTCGGCATGCGCCTCGGCTCCGCCTCCCGCGCGTGGCCGAGCCAACGGACCATCTCCCGAGGCGTCTGGTAGCCCGGCATCAGGTCGACGATCTCCTCCTCGGCGGTCAGGACCGCGAGAGTCGGAAGCGAACGGACGAACCACTGCTTCGCGCGGTCCGGCTCGGAGTCGACGTCGACGTGGATCGTCACGAACCCACGGCGCAGCGCACGTACCACCCATGGACGTGTCAGGGTCTTGCGCTCGAGCTCCCGACAGGGCCGGCACCAGGTGGCGCCGAACAGGGCGACGACGCGCTTGCCACTCTGCCGCGCCTCCGCGAAGCCCGCCTCCCACGACTGCCACGCAAGCTTCGGACCGCGTTCGAGCGCCCTGGACTCGCGGACGCGCAGCGCGCCGAAGAGCGTGAGCGCGATCACCGCCGCCGCGGCGAGACCCAAAATGGGACGACGCTCGCTCACGCACGCCTCGCGGCAAGCTGCCGCCGGCGCAGGAGCAGGACGCCGACGAGCAGCGCCGCCGCCACGTAGAACAGGCCGTAGGCGATCTCGCTCCAGGCGACGGCCTGGCGGTCGACGAGGTCCGAGACGACCGCCGAGAAGTTCGGGGGCGTGACGTGCTCGCTGGCGATGTCCAGACGCGCAGCCCAGCCCGCCCCCAGGCCCATCTGGACCACGAATCCGAGGAGCTGCCAGCCGATCAAGGCCGCGAGCGCGACCATCGCGTTCCAGCTCTTGGACACGACGACCGAGAGCGCCGTCAGCGCCGCGATCCACCCGGCCCCGCGGAGGATCTCGAGCCCGCAAGCGATTGCCACGCCCTTCGTCGGCGCGTCGCCCGGAGTCGCGGCGGCCGCGACCCCGCCCAGAACGAGCACGGGGACGAGCGCCAGCAGGGCGCCCGCGGCACGTCCGAGAAGGTACGCGCTCCGGGTGATCGGCTTGGTCGCGATGAGCTGGAGGTGTCCTGTGTCGATCTCGTCACCGACGATGCCTGCCGTGAAAAGGAGGATCGCGAAGACGCAGAAGGTTGCGGCATCGGCGATCGGGTTGAAATGGTCGCTCAGGGCGAAGAGCCCGGTCGCGGCCGGGTACAGGACGACCGAGAGCCAGAAGGGCGGCCGCCGCGCGAGGACGCGGAAGGTCGTCCACGCGACGATCCGCCACGCGCTCAGTTCGGCCTCCCCTCGACGTACCGGAAGTACAGCGCCTCGAGGTTCGGCCGAGACTCGCCCGGCTCGACGGCCACGACGTCCGCGCCGGCCGCGACGACTCTGCGGACGAGGTCAGGGATCTCGGCCTCGGACCCGATGGCGCAGGAGATCGTCGATCCCGTCGGCGCGAGATCGCCGAGCGAGGTCGCGGCCTCCGGTCCGAGGGGGCGGGCGAGCCGGATTCGAACCGCGACCGTGTTCGGGACGGCGGCGACCTCGTGGACCGCGAGGAGGCGTCCCTCCCGCAAGAACGCGACCCGATCCGAGATCCGCTCCACCTCCGAGAGAAGGTGCGAGGAGACCAGCACGGTCGCTCCACGCGACTTCGCCTCGAGCAGGACCGAGCGCACCAGATGGATGCCGCCGGGGTCGAGGCTCGCGACGGGCTCATCGAGCAGGAGCAAGTCCGGGTCGCCGAGGAGTGCCTGGGCGAGCCCGAGCCGCTGGAGCATTCCCCGCGAGAGCGTCGCGATTCTCCGATCCGCCGCGTCCCCCAGGAACATCCGTTCGAGACGGGCGACGGCGCGGGCCCGGGCCTCGATCCTCGGCATTCCGAGAAGCCGAGCGTGGTACTCGAGCGCCTCGAGCGCGCGCATCCCCTTCGGAAACATCGGCGCGTCCGGCACGAAACCCACCCGGCGGCGAATCTCGGGCCTGTCCATCGTCGCCCCGAGGACTCGAACGTCGCCCTGATCGGAGCGCAGAAGCCCGAGGGCAATCTGGAGCGTCGTCGTCTTGCCGGCCCCGTTCGGGCCGAGGAACCCGAAGATCTCGCCCTCCCGAAGGTCGAGCGAGAGATCGTCGAGGACAGTGAGCGGCGCCCGGCGGAATCGGCGGAAGCGCTTCGTGACGTGCGCGATCTCGAGGGCGGCCCCCACGCACGCGATCCTCGGGGACGTCGCGCTCGACGTCAACGCGCCCTCGCGCGTCCCGGGCGAACCGACGAGGGGTCGCGCGTCCACCTTGCGGGTGTAGGTTCGTCAGCGTATACATGATGTATGTCTAGATTGGTAGCCATCAGGCTCGAGGACTCGCTGCTGGCCGAGGTCGACGCCGAACGACGCGTGGCCCGCCTACCGCGGGCGCGCGTCGTGCACGAGGCGCTTCGCCTGTGGATCGACCGCCGACGCCTCGTGGAAGCCGTCCGCCGCGATCGCGAGGCCTACGAAGCGCAGCCGGTTCGTTAGGACGAATTCTGCCCCGTCCTCGGGGCGCAGCG
>Ga0247727_10012134_pt1 | contig 14863 bp, 11 predicted proteins | sample WisWelCaveWW1625_FD_202498 | JGI IMG/M metagenome (GOLD analysis project Ga0247727, IMG submission 202498) | Biofilm microbial communities from Wishing Well Cave, Virginia, United States - WW16-25 | ecosystem: Environmental > Aquatic > Deep subsurface > Groundwater > Cave microbial mat | place... | reverse complement strand
TCCATAGGCCGACTCGTAGGGCGCAGAGCGGCTCAGTTCAAGCGCAGCGGTTTACTCCGGCGCTCGCGGGTGAGCACCCTCGCCTGCATCGACCTCCTGGCCGCTCGGCCGGAGCAAACCTCTCGTTTATCGGAGCGACCCTTTACGCTCAGGGGAGCGGAAGTGGCGGAACCCGGCGCGCGGCCCGCCACCACCGCCGTCCTTTCGGTGCGGCCGTTCTTGCAGGCCGCGTGCCGGGCGCGACGTCCGCGGGCCGACCTGCGCCCGGGGATCACCAGAGGCAACAGTCGGCGCGGCTCCTGGCCGGGCAGCAAAGCGTCGCGATGGCGCGCGAGCTTTCGATCGAGCTAGAGCTCGTGCGCCATGGCGGCGCCTCTGGCAACCCAGCCAGGCGCGAGGCGACGCGGCTGGCGCGCGGGGCGCCGCGGTCGAGCTCGTCCTGCGCCCCGCGTGACAGCGCGTGGCCTCGCGCGAGAGCCGGGGCGGCGTCCGAGCGGGCGCGACGCGTGCTGAGCCGTCGTGTCGTCGAGGCACGCGGCGTGCCCGCGAGGTCCGGCGCGGGTCCCTAACGGGCCCGACGCGGATGGACCTGTCCTGGCCGGTGGTACCGGTAGACTCAAGCCGGTGGGATGTGGAACCTGTAGAATCGAACCCGAATGGGGCCCTTGCGAGCAGCTCTCGACCAGGCCGAACCGCGGCCGGCGAAGGGCAGCCAATCAGAGAAGAAGAACTACGCGGAGCGCCTGTCGCGGGCAATCGCGACGGGGGTCGCGAATGCGTTTCGCAAAGACTTCCCGGGAATCACGCCGGATGCGGAGGGTCGGCGGCAGGAAGCGCCGGCACGCACCTCGAAGGGTCTGAAGAAACTCGACGTGAACTACAGCACTTCCGAGCTGGGTCTCGGCCTCGGGGTTTCGATCAAGACGATCAACTTCCCCGACAAGGGCAGCTCGCGTTACACGAAGAACTTCACGCGTGCGGACAACGAGCTGCGTGCCGAGGCGAAGGACTATCACGAGCGGCAGCCCTACGCGGTGCTGGCGTGTGTCGTCTTCCTGCCGATCGAAGCCTGTTTGGACGGGAAGACGGGAGCCTCGTCCTTCGGTCAAGCGATCAAGATCTTCCGCCACCGTGCCAACCGCAAGAACCCCAGGAACGAGCAGGAGCTCTTCGAGCGCGCCTTCGTGGGGCTGTACGAGTACGAGGGCGAGCGTCGCGGCGAGATCGTCTTCTTCGACGTGATGGACACGCCGCCGAAGCATGGCGCGCCGCAATCTCCGCCAGGGCTGGGCTTCCCGCAGTTCGTCCGAGAAGTGCTGAAGACCTACGACGGACGGAACAAGCCGACTTTCGAGTGGGCCGATGACTGAGCGGGCACGTCGGCTGAGTGTCGCTGGTCTCTTCGCCGGGATCGGCGGTTTCGAGAAGGGTCTGGCGGTCTCGGGGCACCAGACGGAGCTGCTGTGCGAGATCGACCCGCTGGCGCGTGCGGTGCTCGACGCGCGTTTCCCCGACATCCGGATCCACGGCGACATCTGCAGGCTCGAGTCGGTGCCGCGGCGGGTGGATCTCCTGGTGGGGGGCTTCCCCTGCCAGGATCTCTCGCAAGCGGGACGCACGGCGGGCATCACAGGAGCGCGGTCGGGACTCGTGGGCGAGGTCTTCCGGCTTCTGAGTGTCCGGCCCGTGAAGCACGTGCTACTCGAGAACGTGCCTTTCATGCTGCAACTCGCCGGCGGGCACGCGATGGAAGTCATCGTGCGCTCCTTCGAGGAGCTGGGCTACCGCTGGGCGTACCGGGTCGTCGACGCGCGGTCCTTCGGCCTGCCGCAGCGCCGTCAGCGTGTCTTCTTCCTCGCGACCCTCGAGGGTGATCCGCGCGACGTGCTCTTCGTGGACGACGCGGAGGGGCCTGGCGACGTCGACCATGGCGAGCCGGTAGCCTTCGGCTTCTACTGGACCGAGGGGATCAAGGGGCTCGGCTGGGCGGCCAACGCTGTGCCCACGCTCAAGGGTGGCTCGACGGTGGGTGTGCCTTCGCCGCCGGCGGTCTGGCTGCCCTCGGGTGAGATCGTGACGATCGGGCTGCGGGATGCCGAGCGTCTGCAGGGCTTCCCGGCGGACTGGACGCTCCCGGCCGAAGCGGTGGGCCGGCACAGCATGCGCTGGAAGCTCGTGGGCAACGCGGTGAGCGTTCCTGTGGCGCGATGGCTCGGGCGGCGTCTGGCACGGCCCGGGCGCTTCCACGAACGGGCCATGATGCCGCTCTTCCCGGGCGTGCGCTGGCCACACGTCGCCTGGAACGTGGGCGACGGGCGCTTCACGACGGAGCTGAGCATGTGGCCGGTGCGGCGCGAGGCGAAGGTCCTGCACGAATTCCTCACCGAAACCGAGCCCCTCTCGCCGCGTGCGACGGCGGGCTTCCTGTCGCGGACGCGCAAGAGCTCGCTGCGCTTCGCGCCGGGCTTCCTCGATGCGGTGCGACGCCACCTCGAGCGCGCGACTCTCCCCGTAGCTTCTTGAGACTGCCGTAGGATGACGCCGTGGCCCTGGCCCGGCGTCGTCTCGGCGGGCATCTGATCGTCTACGACCAAGCGACCTCGCGCCGCTTGGCGCGCTTCGGACACGAAACGAGCGGGCCGGAGAGGCTCGTGCGTAGCTTCCTTTCCTCAGCTGGCCTACGTTTCCGTACCAAGAACCGGGATCTGCCGGGGTCGCCGGACGTGGCGAATCGATCGAAGAAGTGGGCTGTCTTCGTTCACGGCTGTTACTGGCACCATCATGCCGGCTGTCGTCGTGCCACGGTGCCCACCCGCAACCGAGCCTTCTGGCTATCGAAATTCCGCGACAACCGCCGTCGCGACCGCCGCGTCGTCTCGCAGCTGGAGGCGGCGGGCTTCACGGTCGCGGTCGTCTGGGAGTGCGAGATGCTCGAGCCTCACGTGCTCGGCCAGAGGCTGTCGAAAGTGGTGCGTGCTGGACGTCGCCGCGCCGGCTGAGCTCAGCGTTTCTCGGCGCCGACCAGGTAGGTGTCGATCGTCTTGAGGAGCGCCTGCTTCGCTCGCTTGGGGAGCTTCTCGATCTTCTCGAGGCGGCGGATGAACCGCCTGTCGCTGAAGATGCCGTCCTTTTGCATGTCCTTCAGCCCGAGGATCTCGTCGGCCGAGATTCTGAGCGCCTTTGCGAACGCAGCCACGATCGCACCGTGGACGCGCACGACACCGCGCTCGTAGGCGGACACGAGCGTCTGGTCGACCCCGAGAATACCGGCGAGCTCGGCCTGGGTCTTTCCGCGCCGTTTGCGGATCTCCTTCAAGCGGCGAGCGATCGTCTTCTCGTCGACGGGCGAGATGTAGCTACCCACACGAGGCAAGGTCTCTGCTCCTCGTGGGGAGCATAGAGATAGGGCTTGATTTCTTAAGAGCACAGCTACTAATATTGGAACACTACACGGCCTCTTGACAAGCTTCCGAGAGGTGGCTGTTTTCGGGGCCACGCAAACGAAGACGGGCCGACGCCGGGCGTGATCTTGGCAGACCTCCCGACGCCGGCCCGAGATCAGAGGAGAGACGGGCCCACCTCGATCCGTTCGCAAGCTAACCCACCTCTCCTCCCGCAGTCCACGGGAGGGTCAAAGTGCTCCAGACCGACGACCTCTTCCTCGGAGCCTTCGGGCTCGTCCGCGGGGGCGAGCTGCGAGGCGTCGAGGTGCGCGGCACGAACGGGCGTCGGGTCGCGGTCTTCACGATCAGCGGCCCTGGGCTCGACGAAGCGGTACGGGACTACCACCGTGGCCAGGCACTCGTGGACCTGCGGCTTCTCAAGTCGGAAGTCCGGCGCCTGAAGGACGTGGCCTTCGAGGCGCTGCGTTCAGAGGAGAGGAGGACGGATGCAGGTCACGAAGGAAGGGATCGAGCGGATCAAGGGAGCGAACGAGCTCGCGGCGGTCGTCGCTGAACGAGGGATCGAGCTCAAGAAGAAGGGTCGCCAGCTCGTCGCTTCGTGCCCTTTCCACAAGGAGAAGACGGCGTCTTTCAACGTCTCTTCGGCGAAGGGGCTCTTCCACTGCTTCGGCTGCGGAGTCTCGGGCGACGTCATCGGCTTCGTGACGAAGCATGACATCGGCGGAGCGCTCGATGCGCTGGCGCGGCGTGCGGGTCTCGATCTGGGGCGGCTCATGGAGGAGCGGCCGCGGATCCAGCAGCGCACGCCCCTGGCCGCGCTGACGCCGCCACGCAACGGCAAGGTCGCTTCGGCCACGAAGCCCGTGAGCGAGGGCGCGCCCCCACTTGGCGCGCCACCGACAGCAGTCCTGTCTCGGGTCGTGGAGCACTACCACCGGACTTTCTGCGAGAGGGAAGATGCGCAGGCGTACCTCGCCAAGCGTGGCCTCACGGACCGCGATCTCCTGCGGGCCCTGAAGATTGGCTACGCCGACGGGTCTCTGCTGAAGATGATCCCGAAGGACGGCGAAGTCCGCGAGGGGCTCGTCTCGCTCGGGGTGATCACGCCCGAGGGACGCGAGCTGCTGGGCGGGTGCATCGTGGTGCCGATCCCGGACCCGCTCACCGGCCAGTGGACGAACCTCTACGGCCGCGGGATGAAGACGGCGAGGCACTGCTACCTTCCTGGCCCGCTTCGAGGTGTCCTGAACTTCCAGGCCGCGCGGCTCTCGCCCGAGGTGATCCTCGCCGAGTCGGTTCTGGATGCGCTCTCCTTCCACCAGGCGGGCATCTCCGTCGCGATCCCGATTTATGGGGTAAACGGCTTCACGCCGGACCACTTCGATCTGCTGAAGCGCGAGGGTGTGAAGCGCGTGGTGCTCGCGCTCGACAACGACGCTGCGGGGAGGAAGGGAACGGACGCATTGAAGGGGAAGCTCGGGGCGGCCGGCATCACGGTGCGTACCGTGTCCTTTCCCGCGGGGATCAAGGACGCGAACGAGCTACTCGTCTCGCGAAACGGGGATGCCGGCCAGGTCTTCCGCCAGCTCCTCGATGCGGCGACCCTCAGCACGCCCGAGCCGCCGCCTTCTCCCGAGCCCGTCTCGACGTCTCCCTCGAGAGAGAAGGACGAGAAGCGCGCGAGCGCGCTGCAACTTACGCGCGAGGGCGTCACGTATCAGGCTCGGGTCCACTCGCTGCTGCTGGGCCGGCTTCGGGTGACGGTGAAGGCGACGAAGGGCAAGGCCTTCCACGTGGACACGATCGACCTCTACGCCTCGAGGAGCCGGGCCGAGTTTTCGAAGCGCGCGAGCAAGGCGCTCGGCGTGGAGGCCTCCGCGGTCGAGGCGGCGCTCCTGGCCCTCCTCGTCGAGGCCGAGAAGTCGGCCGAGGAGGACCAGGCGGAGCCTGAGGCCTCGAGCGCAGCGGCGATGAGCACGAGCGAACGTGAGGAGGCGCTCGCGTTCCTGAAGCAAGGCGATCTCGTCGAGCAGGTGAGGCGTGACATCGAGGCGCTCGGCTACGTCGGCGAGCACACGCTGATGCGCCTGCTGTACATGATCGCCATCTCGCGCAAGCTATCCGACCCCTGCTCGGGAATCGTGCTGAGTGGCAGCGGCGCGGGAAAGAGCGGCGCCACCGAGGTGATCGAGAGGCTCTGTCCGCCCGAGGACGTCGTGCTTTTGACCCGGCTCACTCCGCAGAGCCTGTACTACACCGAGCCCGGGTATCTGGACCGCAAGCTCGTGATCGTCGAGGAGCGCTACGGCTCGATCGAGGCGGACTACTCGATCCGGGTGCTGCAGAGCCGGAAGAAGCTGATCGCGGCGGCGCCGGTGAAGGACCCGCAGACGGGAAACATGCGGACCAAGATCTTCACGGTCGAGGCGCGCTGCGCCTTCATCGAAGCCACGACGGCGTCGAGCGTGAACCACGAGAACGCGACGCGTTGCTTCGAGCTGCAGATGGACGAGACCGAGGAGCAGACGCGGAGGATCCACGAGCGCCAGCGCTTGATGCGCACCGAGCGAGGTCTCGGCTTGCGCCAGGAGGCCGAGAGAATCGTCCGCCGGCACTGGAACGCGCAGCGCCTGCTCGAGCCGCTGCCGGTGGTGATCCCCTTCGCGGACAAGCTCAGCTTCCCCTCGAGCTGGATGCGGACGCGGCGAGACCACGCCCGCTTCCTGAACCTGATCGAGGTCAGCGCCTTCCTGCACCAGTACCAGCGCGAGAGGACGAGCGGCGGCGCGATCGTGGCCTCGCTCGCCGACTACGAGGTCGCCTACGGCCTCGCCGGCGAGGTGCTCCGGGAAACCTTGACCGACCTCAAGAAACCGCTTCGCGAGGCGCTCCAGCGCATCCAGGACCTCGCCGCCAAGGCAGAGGGCTCGGTCTCTCGGCGCGAGATCCGCGAGGCGCTGGGCGTCCCCGACTCGACGGTGCGGCACTGGCTCTCTGAGCTCGTGGAGCTCGAGTACCTGGAGGCCGAAGCCTCACGGGGCGGTGCGGGCAAGCCGACGCGGTATAGGGTCATGCAGCGCGCGGCGGCGCGAGACGTCGTCGTCGGGCTGCTCACGCCCGAGGAGCTTTCGAAGGCTCTCGGCGGGAAGCGATGAAAACCCGCCAACCTGCCAAAAACCCGTCAACGGGTTTGGCGGGTTTTCGTTCGAGGCGGATCAGCCACTTAGCCTCGAACCCGCCAACCTGCCAGGGAAGCCAGCAAGCCAGTCTGTCTCGCGCCGCGCAGGGCGAGCGGCTGAAGGCGGCTGAGGTCGTGGCGCGCTACGAGGACGAGCTGCGCCTGCGCTACGCGCCACGCACGCTCGAAGGCTATAGCCGCCACCTCGCGGGGCTTCTCGCGTGGCTCGAGGAGCGCGGGCTCGAGCTCACGGACCTGCGGCGCGAGGACCTGCAGGCGTACCAGGCGATGCTCTATTCGCGGCGGAAGAAGGATGGCCAGTCCTACTGCGCGGGCTCTCTCGCCAACACCCTCGTCGTGGTGCAGGGCTTCTTCCGTCACCTCACGAAGCAGGGCCTGCTGCTCGCGGACCCGGCGTCGGTGCTCGAGCTCCCGCGGCGCGAGGAGCGGCTGCCACGCGCGATCCTGACGCCGCGCGAGGCGGTGCGGATCCTGCGCGTGGCCTGCGGTGAGACGCCGCGGGAACTCCGGGACCGGGCGCTGCTCGAGACGCTGTACGCGACGGGGATCCGCGCGAGCGAGCTCGCGCACGTGCGCCCCTGCGACGTCGACACCGAGGACCGGGTGATGCGGATCATGATGGGCAAGGGCGGCAAGGACCGCACCGTGCCTCTGACGCCCTCGGCCGCGAGAGCCATCGAGGAGTACCTCCTTCGCGGCCGGCCGACGCTGCTCTCGACCGAGGAGAGGGCCGTGGGCCGGCCGCTTCGAGGGAGGAAGAAGATCGCGCTCCTCTTCCTCGCTAACCAGGGCGGCGAGCTTCACCGCGCGGTGCTGTCGCGGATCGTCGGGAAGCACGCGCGGCGCGCGAACGTCAAGAAGCCGGTCACCTGCCATACCTTCCGCCACAGCGTCGCGACTCACCTTCTGCGAGGCGGCGCCGACATCCGGCACATCCAGGCTCTGCTCGGCCACGAGCGGCTCTCGACGACCGAGCGCTACACGCGGGTCGAGGTGCAGGACCTGCGCAAGGTCGTGCGCCTCGCTCATCCCCGTGGACGCTGAGGTCGGGGACTACCTGGCGCTGCTGCGCGGCGTCCCACGCGAGCAGGCCGCGCGCGTGCTTCCGCGGCTGCGATCTCATCTGAGGAAAGAAGGAGTCGAGGACTGGAGAAGCGTCGGCGCCGCTCAGCTTCACGGCTTCGTGCTCGCGCTTCGCGAGCGGCAGCTTCGGCCGTGGACGGTCTACTCCTATACCTCGAGCGTGCGCTGCTTCTTCGGCTTCCTCTTCGCGCGCGGGCGGATCCTCTGGAACCCGGCGGAGACGCTGCGGCTGAAGACGCCGCGCCGGCTGCCGCGCGCGATGCCGAGCGAGGACGAGCTGCGCCGGCTGATGGGGGCAAAGCTTCCCGAGGACGCGCTCGAGCTTCGCGACCGCGCCGTGGTCGAGCTTCTCTACGGCACGGGGATCCGCTGCGGGGAGTGCTCGCGGCTCGACCTCGAGGACGTGGACCTACGTGGCGGGAGTCTCTTCGTCCGGGAAGGCAAGGGCGCGCGCGACCGGATCGTGCCGCTCGTGGGGCGCGCGCGCGAGGCGCTCGGCGAGTACCTGGGCGAGGCGCGCGCCGAGCTCGCGCACGGTCGCGGCGAGACGGCGGTCTTTCTCGCCTGGAGGGGCGGCGTGCGGCTCGGGGGCTATGGCGTGCGCCATGCGCTCTGCCGCGCGCAGCGGCTCATAGGCGGCGGCAGCCTCACGCCGCATCTGCTGCGCCACGCGTGCGCGACGCATCTTCTGGCCGGGGGAGCCGACATCCGCCACGTGCAGCTGCTCCTCGGCCACCGCTGGATCGAGACGACGGCGCTCTACACGCGGGTCGAAGGGAGCGTCTTGCGGCGCGCGATCGAGGAGGCGCACCCGCTCGGCGCGAGGCACGGCACGAGGCGCGGCACGAGCCGGAGCCTCCTTCGTCGAAGGATCCTACGCGGGGCCTTCGTGCGCGGAGAGAGGCGCGTTTTTGGGCACTGATCGCGTCCGCGCCGCGGCGGGCGCCGCCATACAATGGCGTGTGCTCGGGCACCATCCTGGCGTGCTCCGCGCGGCCCTGCTGGCCGGTGTCGGTCTTTACGCGGCCGGAGGGGAGGCCCTGGCCTGTCTCGTTTCCTTGCCGGAGCCGGCTCTTGGGGCGCCAAAAGTGTCGGAGCGGGGTGTACTTGTTTCCGAAGACCCAAACGGCAACATCGATTCCACGACCGACCGCAGAGCCGTCACCCGCAAGAACACCCACGACGAGCTGAACCGGCTGAGGAAAGTCGAGATCGTCTCCGGCGTCCCGGGCGAGGGGCCAATCGGACAGGTCGCGGCCTACGGCTACGACCTCGCCGGCAACAAGACCTCCGAGACCGACGTCAACGGCCTCGTCACGGGCTTCGAGTACGACGGCCTCTACCAGCTCGAGAAGAAGATCCTGCCGGTCGTGAACACGGCGACCAGCAGCAACTACGAGGAGGTGTACAGGCACGACAAGGTGGGGAACCTCAAGCGGGTCACCGACGCGAACGGCAAGGTGACCGAGACCGAGTACGACAACCTCAGCCGCCCGACGAAGGTCACCCGCGACCTCGGCGTCGGCCGTCTGAACCTGGTGACGACGGCGAACTACGACGACCCCGAGGGCAGCCACGTCAACAAGTCCGAAGAGAAGGACGTCGCCAAGGGCCTGCGGACGACCTTCCTCTACGACGCGCTTGGCCGCGAGAAGGAGCGCAAGGTCCATCTCGAGGGCGAAGACGGCGACCCCGCGCCGAATCAGGGGCCGTACACGACGACCACCGTCTACGAGGACGGCGACCACGCGGTGCGCATCACCGATCCGCGCGGCGTCGAGACGCTCAGGAAGCTCGACGGTCTCGACCGTGTCTTCGAAGAGACGGTGGACACGGCGGGCCTCGCTCCGGCCGCTCCGCTCTCCCTAATCACGACGATCGCGTACGACGGCCTGGGGAACAAGAAGGAAGTCACGGACCCCGAAGGCCGCACGACGCGCTTCGACCACGACGGGCTCGGAAGGCTCGTGAAGACGACGGACGCCAAGGGCCAGGAGTCGAGCGCCACCTACTTCGGCGATGGCCTCAAGGCGAGCGAGACCGACCGGCGCGGCGTGAAGAAGCTCTTCACCTACGACAACCTCGGCCGCGCGCGGAAGGCGCGGCTCGACAACTCGCCCTTCTCCGGTGTGGCTTGGAGCCACGAGACGCAGTACGTCGATGCTCTCGCGCCCAAGCGAATCGAGCTCGACGCCCGCTCCAAGCGGACGACCTTCGACCTCGACGGCCTGGGACGCGTGACGAAGGAGACGGACCACCTGGGCGACTTCCGCAGCTTCACCTGGGACGGCGTCAACAAGCTCGCGGAGACGGACAAGCGGCGGAACAAGACTCTCTTCGAGTACGACGGCGTCAATCGCCTGAAGAAGACGACGGACCCGGATCCCTTCGACGAGCAGACGGTCGAGACGACCTATGAGGACGCCCAGAACCGCGTCACGACAAAGGACCGCCGCGGCAACCTAACGCGCACGCAGACGGACCCGCTCGGGCGCGTCGTCAGCGTCACGCGGGCGTTCGGAACGCCCGAAGAGGCGGTGCTCGAGAAGAACGTTTACGACTCGAGCGGCAACAAGACGCTGGCGACGGACGCCGAAGGCAAGAAGGCGCGCTTCGAGTACGACGCGGCGAGCCGCCTCAAGCTGCGCGAAGACGGCTTCGAATCCGCAAACGCCGCGGTCACGACCTTCCCCCTCTACGACAAGGCCGGCAACCTCCTCGAGGAGCGCGACGCGCGTGCCGCGGCGCTCGGCGAGCCCTGGTCCGTGAAGCGCAGCTACGACGACTTGAACCGCCTGGCGACGGAGACGAACGGCGAGACCGCGATCACGACGACCTATGGCTACGACCCAGAAGGCAATCGCACCTCCATCACCACCCCGAAGGGCACGCTCACCAGCTTCGAGTACGACGAGCTCGGCAAGCTCACCAAGGTCACGCAGCCGAGCGTCACGCTCGCGGGCGGCGGCACGATCAGCCCGGTCACGAGCTACGTCTACGACGAGGCGCGCAACCGCATCCGCCAGACGGACGCGAACGGCCACGTCGTCACGATGGAGTACGACGACCTCAGCCGCCTGAAGAAGACGACGCAGGATCCCGGCAACCTGAACCTCGTCACGGAGACGACCCTCTTCGACGAGAACGGCAACCCCAAGGTGATCGTGGACCCAAAGGGTCAAACGATCACGAACACCTACGACGAGCTCAACCGGCTCACCAAGAAGGTGCACGCCTTCGCGGCAGGCGACTCGACTCGCCCCTGGCGCTACACGGCCTTCGTCGACTACGCCTACGACGCCAACGGCAACCTTCGTCAGGCGGACGAGCGCGTCGCAAGCGGCACGAGCCCACCGGATACCACCCTCACGACTGCGCGGGTCTACGACGCGCTCGACCGTTTGCAGACGGAGACCCAGCCGTTTCCCGACGGCGGCGACCGGACCGTCGCCTACGGCTACTACAAGAACGGCACCCGCAAGACGGTCACGGACCCCGGTGGCTCGGTCACGCACTACACCTACGACGGCCGCAACCGCTTCGCGACAGCCACCACGGGCTTCGGTGTCGCCGCGAAGACGACCACGTACGCTTACGAGCCCGACGACCTCCTGAAGACGGTCAGCTACCCGAACGGCGTCGTGGCATCGCACTCCTACGACAAGGCCGACCGCCTGCTGGGCATCGTCAACTCGAAGGACGCGGTGGCGCTGTCCTCCTACCAGTACTCCGGCATCCACCCGACGAGCGGGCTCCCGGTCTCCTACGATGCGAACGGCAACCGCCTGATCCAGGTCGAAACGAACGGCGGCCTCACCGAGACGACCACCTACACCTACGATGAGCTCGACCGCCTCGCGACCGTCAGCTATCCGAGCGACTCGGCCTACCCGAACGGCCGGGTGGTAAGCTACGGCTACGACGCGGTCGGCAACCGGATCCGCGAGACGGAGAAGGACCGGGCCGACGCGCTCCTTGCAGACAAGCAAGGGATCTTTGACAACGCAAACCGCCTCACCGAGCTGACGGATCTAGTCGCGCCCGCCAACACCACCACCTTCACCTGGGACAAGAACGGCAACCAGCTCACCAAGACGACAGCCGGTGTCAGCACCGAGAATCGCTACGACCTCCGCGACAAGCTCATTGAAGTCGTCCAGGGCACCTCGACCCTCGGCCGTTTCCAATACGACCCTCAGGGCCGCCGCAGCCTCAAGATCGGCGAAGAGGGCCTCCGCCAGTACGTCTACGACCAGACGAGCCTCTTGGCGGAGTACGACGCCGCCGGCCTCCAGAAGGCGAAGTACGACTACGGCTCCGATCGCCTCATCTCCCTCACCCGCACCGACGAAGGCCGCCGCTACTTCTCCCTCGACGGCCTCCGCTCCGTCGTCAACCTCACCGACGACGATGGCCTCGCCGTCGCGAGCTACCACCTCGACGCCTGGGGAAACTTCAGATTCCCCACCGAGCTGAACGACAGCGCCAACCGCTTTGCCTTCACCGGCCACATCTACGACACCGAAACCGGCCTCTACAACGCCAAGGCCCGCTACTTCGATCCCAAACTCGGCAGATTCCTCACCCAGGACAGCTACCTCGGCCAGATCGACGAGCCTCCGAGCCTCCATCGATACCTGTACGCGGCCAACAACCCGCTCGTCTTTGTTGATCCCGACGGCAACGAGTCGGTCCGCCAAGCGTGGGGCATCGACGAGCCGCAGGGCTTCTGGAGCGCGTTCGGCAAGAACCTCGCCTATAACGCCTGGAACGCGATCAGCTTCGGAACGCTCGGCCGGCAGGACAAGCTCGTCGAGCAGTACGAAGCCGGGCAGATCACCGATGCCCAGTACTGGGGTCGGACGGCGATCAACGGTGGGTCGAGTGTGGCGATCGCGGTCGCCTCGGCCGCCACGGGTGGAGCGGCGGCGGGGCTGGCGTCAGGACTAGGTGCCGGAGCTGCGGTGACCGGCATCGCCGGTGGTGCCTTCGCAGGACTTGGTGCGCAGGCGATGACGGACGTGATTGAAGTCGCCGGCACCAAGACCAAGACGCTCGATCAAGTCAGCGGAATGGATTACGCCGTCTCCATGGCCACGGGTGGGTTCATGGGTGGAGTGGCCGGCGCAGCGATCGGTAAGGGGATCAACCTCAACCCGAACGTTCGAGGGCTGAGCGCGCTCGATGGAACGATCGTGCAACGTACGGCGCAGGCGGCGGAGAGAGGACTTGCCGGCGTGGCCGAAGGGGCCTTCGCTGGCGGGAAGGCAGCGGCAACGACGATCGTCGAGTCCGCACCACCCCCACCGGCTCGATTCGAGACGCCCTTCAAACCTCTTTCTAAGGGTGAACGCGCAGACATCCGTGCCGACGTGGATGCACGGACAGCGACACGATCACAGTACGAACGTCTTGATTGGGATCGTCGCTTCTCGAACAGGCGTGCGAGGGGCGTAGATCGTTTCTGGGCAAACGAGAGACAAGCCTTGCGCGAGGGCGGTACACCAACTCGGAACTGGCTGGCCGATCAGCAAGAAGCCATCTCGGCCGGTAAGCGCCCGGCTTTCAGAGGCAGAACGGTACAGGGACACCATCGCTACAGCGTGATGGAGCATCCTCAGCTGGCTGATGATCCGAGCATCATCTATCCCGCGACCGGGGCTGAGCATTTCTACCGCTGGCACGGTAGGAGTTTCGGCAACCAAACATATGGTGCTCCGCTGAATCCGTTCTCCCCTGAGCAGTTTGGTTCTCCGGCCTCAGGCTGGTCGTGGTGGCTCGGTGGTGCGCAGGCGGGCGCATCCTTGCAGGATCGCCCGGGGAAATAGGCGAGATGTCACGGATAGCCATGGTCGTGGATCAGGCGCCTGACCTCGGTCACGTAGCAGCCGTCTTGCGTCGGACCACTGCGCTCCCGCTATCGGAGATCGTTAGCCGGATGAAGTCGCAGGCTCCTGTGATTGAGCGCGAGCTGTTCGGCAACGATCACGATGAAATCGCGCTGATCCTGCGTGAGCTTCTTCAACAACTGCCGGGTATCGGGGCCAAGATTCGACTGTTCGAACTGCCCGAGGGGCATAGCTTCACCTCGGTTGAGGAAGAGGCACGCCAGGAGATCAGCGCCCAGACGCTTGTGAACATCCTGTCCTCTCACGACGAGGAGATTGCGCGCCAGAGAGGGGATCTCGAGGAGTAGGCGTAGCACACGAAGCCAGCAAGTCTCGAGAGAGCGTCGCGATGCCGAGCAAACTAGAGGGTGACTTCGACGCTGCGATGCTCGACATCTACAAACGAGCAAAGTCCGATGCGCACTACACAGCAACGCGGTTTCTGGGCATGGTCGTTGAGCGCGGAGGTTTGGAGACGGCGCGATACCTCCTTCACGCCGAGACCGTCTCGGACGGATACACGGCACTGTGGGAGCGAGGAAGGCTCGACCTCACGGTGGAGGCCTTGATTCTCGAGCCGAAGTGGCGGCCGCTCTTCAGCAGAGCTGAGCGCCAGATCGCCATACGCCGTCTCCGCGACTACGAGTTTCGCGGTCAGCTTCCGGAAGTCGAGGCGGAATAGCCGAGCGAAAGGCCGGACCGGCTGATGCGCGAGGCCTCGGGTCCGGCACTCGGCGCGCAGGCATGGACACGACGGAGTGGCGCGCCTCGCGCCTGCCCCGACGCCTCGCGCCGGCTCCGACAGAGGAGGCCGCCATCGCGCGCGAGCTCGGGCGAGGACGGAAGCTCGCCCGCGATCGCGGCAGCTTCCTTGAAGGCACGACCGGCTCGACCCGCGCGCGCCGGGAAGGCCTGTCAGGCGGCGTGCACGACCACCACGACGAGGGGCACGCCGCCCGCCAGGCCCACAGCCGCGCGCGCCTGAGCTTCTAGAAGGAGGGCCGCACGGTCACGCGCCTTGCGCGGCATGACGGGAGCAAGGCGCGCGCCCGCACGGCCGTCTTCTCTTAGACCGGCGGCGACGGCTGGATGGGCCGGCTTTGTTTTGGCTGGTTAAGGGCGCGGAGGAGTGCGTTCGCTTCGCTCACCCGATAACGCGGCCAAGGGATATTCGCTTCCCTCCACCACCGCCTAGGGGTTGTGGTCGGGCGTGGCCCGGGGGCGGCTGAGGCGAGGGGCCCGGGGGCGGCCGCGGCCAGTGGCGCGGAAGAGCGCGTCCGTGTGGACGT
>Ga0247727_10012133_pt1 | contig 14864 bp, 19 predicted proteins | sample WisWelCaveWW1625_FD_202498 | JGI IMG/M metagenome (GOLD analysis project Ga0247727, IMG submission 202498) | Biofilm microbial communities from Wishing Well Cave, Virginia, United States - WW16-25 | ecosystem: Environmental > Aquatic > Deep subsurface > Groundwater > Cave microbial mat | place... | reverse complement strand
CACGGCCGAGCGCGGAATGAGCATTGGCGCCTCCCATGGCGCCTTCTACCCGCCCCAACGCCCAACCCGAAAAAGCGGACCGTTCACTTGTCAATTCGAGCGGACAGATGATGTGCTCTCTACAGTGGCGCTCGATCGTGTTGACACGGTGCCAGGCCGCCCTTAGGCTTAAGGGTTCGAGCGGTTACAGAAATGAGGATGGGAATGGTCCTACAGCCGATCTACGACCCCGAAGCCGTGGCGCCACTGTGGCAGGAGCTTGCCGCGGTCGGTGTCGAGCCGCTGACCACCCCCGCGGAGGTCGACCTGATCCTCGGAGCCGGAACAGGCAGCGCGCTCGTCATCGTCAACTCAGTTTGTGGCTGCGCGGCCGGGCAGGCTCGCCCAGGCGCGATGCTGGCGCTGCAGAACTCGGTCATCCCCGATCGCTCCGTCACGGTATTCGCCGGAGTCGATCGAGACGCGGTCGAGCGCGCCCGCGAGTACATGACGGGCTATCCGCCCTCTTCGCCCGCCATGGGCCTCTTCAAGGATGGCAAGCTGGTGTTCATGCTCCAGCGCACCGACCTTCAGCGGATGGACGAGCAGCAGGTCTCCGCGGCCCTGCGCCAGGCCTTCGATGACAACTGCACGAAAGCCGGCCCCTCGATCGACCCGGAGACGTTCAAGCAGATCCGGCCGTACCAGGGCTGCGGCTCGCAGATTCCGCTGACGGGCGCGTCCTAGAACGCGGCCATGCCTGGCGGCTCCCACTGGAAGCCGCCAGGGCCAAGAGCCTCAGTACATGTCGCCGCCGGGGGACATCCCGGCCGAGCCCTTCTCCCCCTTGGCTTCCGGGATCTCACAGATGATGGCCTCGGTGGTGAGCAGCAACGAGGCGATCGACGCCGCGTTCTGCAGGGCGGAGCGGACGACCTTGGTCGGATCGATCACGCCCGCCTCGACCAGGTTCTCGTACTTCTCGGTCAAGGCGTTGAAGCCCTCGTCCGCCTTCTGCTTGACCCGGCCCTCGATGTCCTTCTTCGTCCAGATCCGTGGAAGTCGGGCGGGTTGAACACGAAGAGCATGCCGCGGTCCGTGGGCAACGAGGGCCGGAAGCCCATCTGACCATCACCTCGACCTTGAGCGCCTTGCCCGACGGCAGGGTCAGCGGGATGACCGCCGGGGCGGGAGCGCGTGCGCGGCCGCGAGCGCCAGTACGGGGAACCAAGTCGCCTCACGACCGTTCATCGTAGCATTCGGGGCCTCGACCATCGACATTGACGGCTCTTTGACAGGCGCTTAGCCTCGTAAACGAACCGAAAGGCATCTCATCGGGCTCATTGGGCTGATCGCGTGCGGCGCGGCCGTGGCGTTGCTCACGTCCGGGCCTTCTCTGTCTCAGCACGACCCGCCGCCGCGCGGGCGACTCCGGGTCGGCTCCGTGGAACCCGACAGTCGCTACCTCGGCCTCCTGACGAGTTACGCGGCAGGCAAGCGTGCAGAGGCGATCGCCGCGCTCGGCGAGTGGACCGAGGACGAGCTGGAGGTGCAGTTCGCGTTGCTCCACAGTCTCGCCCGCACGGCCCAGCGCTGCCGTACGCCGATTCTGGTTCCCTCAACGGCCGCGCTCGTCGAGGCCTGCGCGGCGCAGGCCCATATCGAGCAACTGCCCCTCCGTGCGGCCGTCATGCTGCACGCGGACCGGGAGGGATTCGAGCAGGCACGCACGACCAGCTGTCCAGGGGCAACGTGGCAGTGCGGGGATCTCTTTCACGGGCGGATGGCCGAGCACTTGACGGAGTTGGTCCTCCTCCAGCCCAACGGGCCCGAGTTCGCGCGTCGCTTCTACGTGGGCATGGCCCTCCAAGCCCACTCGAGAGGCTGCTTCCTGGACGCACAGCGTTGGAGCCTCGGAGGCTTGCAACGCTTTCCGAAGGACGGCGTGCTCAACCTCGCGCTCGGAACCGCGACCGACAGCGTCGCGTTCCTTACGCCGCCGCCGCCCTCATTCCGCGCCGTTCCGACGACCGCCGAAGTCAGGCAGGCGGCGGCGGTGGCCTACCAGAGGCGCCATCTCTGGGAGGAGGCGCGTCGCGCGCTCGAGCGAGCGGTCGCCGCCGAGCCACAACTCGACGAGGCCAGCCTGCGTCTCGGCCGTGTCTTGCTTCGTTTGGAAAAGAACGAAGCCGCCCGCGAGGCCCTCGAGGCGGCCCTTGCGCGAAGCGAAGACCCGCAGCTTCGCTACCTGGCCCACCTGTTCTTGGGCCGCATCCACGAGCAAGCGGGCCGCGCGCAGGAGGCTGCGGCCGACTACCGGGCGGCGCTTGGGATCCAGCCAGCCTCACAGGTTGCCACGGTAGCCCTGGCCCACCTCCGAGAGACCCAGGGCGAAACGGCTGAGGCGCGCAACATCCTCGAGCGCGGTCTCGAGCAAACGCGAGAACACTTCGCAGACCCCTACTGGGAGTACTACGCGGCGATCCGATCGCTCCGGGCGGAGACGCTCTTCGAAGCTCTGCGAAGGGAGGCGCTGCAGTGACGCGTCCTGCGGTGCTCGTTGGAGCGCTGCCGTTCCTGACCACCCTCGCCGCAACGGCCGCCGCGGCGGCGGTCCAAGCGCCCGGGCCGCCAGTCTTCGGCGTGCAGGTGGAGAGCGTCCACGTTGATGCTTTCGTCACCCGCGCCGGCCGTACTCTCCGTGGTCTTTCGGCCTCGGACTTCGAGTTGAAGGACAACGGCGTGCGTCAACGGCTCGATCTGGTCGCCGCGGAGTCACGCCCGCTGATGGCCATGCTGGCGTTCGACACGAGCCTCAGCGTCGCCGGCGAGAAGCTCGCGGCGCTTCGGACGGCGGGCGAGGCGTTCCTCGACAGCATGCGGCCCGAGGACGAAATCGCCCTGCTCAGCTTCTCCGAGAAGATCACCTGGCGCGCGCGACCCACGCGCGACCGGGCCCTGCTTCGCGGCGCGCTCGGTCAGTTGCGGCCGAGCGGCTCGACGGCGGCGCTAGACGCCCTCTACGCCGGCCTCTTGCTTCCGGCCGCGCAGGGCCGCACACTCGTCGTGCTCTTCAGCGACGGCGAAGACAATCAGAGCTGGCTCGACCACCGCCAGCTGCGCGCCGCGGCCGAGAGATCGAGTGCGCTGATCCACGTCGTCGGCCTGCGGCCTGCCGACCCGCCCGTTGGCGGTCAAGGCCTACGAGGCCTGCCGCCGGAGCCCGAACACATCGCGGCATTGCGTGAGATCGCCGAGGTCACCGGCGGACATTACTGGGAGGCCGAGACGCCGGAAAGGCTCAAGCACGCCTTCGCCGCCATCGCGAACGCGATGGGCCAGCGCTACGTGCTCCGCTACGAGCCACAGGGAGCGCGGCAGCCGGGCTGGCACCGGATCGAGCTGCGTCTCCGCGGCCACAAGGGCGACGTTCACGCACGCCGGGGCTACTGGGTCGCGATGCGCTGACCCGGAGACGGCACAGCCCCACGACCCCGGCGGGACGGTCGGTTGGTGCAGGATGCGGGCCGTGAGGCCGAGCAGCGCGACCACGGCCAGGCCGGCGTGCCCCACAGCAGCAGCGTCGGGTGGAGCACCCTTCAAGTAGTCCGAGGCATGCCGGCGGTGGACCGGCGTTCTTGGAGAGAGGCCCGGCTTCGATCGGCGCTTCCTGGCCGGAGGAGTTCAAGCAGATCCGGCCGTACCAGGGCTGCGGCTCGCAGATTCCTCTGAGGGGTGCTCGCTCCTAAGTGCGACCGACCGTGCGGCTCCCCCTCGGGGAGCCGCAGGACCGATCGTCTCAGTACATGTCGCCGCCGGGGGACATTCCTGCTGAGCCCTTGTCGCCCTTGGCTTCCGGGATCTCACAGATGATGGCCTCGGTGGTGAGCAGCAACGAGGCGATCGACGCCGCGTTCTGCAGGGCGGAGCGGACGACCTTGGTCGGATCGATCACGCCCGCCTCGACCAGGTTCTCGTACTTCTCGGTCAAGGCGTTGAAGCCCTCGTCCGCCTTCATCTCGCGGACCGTGCCCACGACCACCGCCCCCTCGTGACCGGCGTTGGCCGCGATCAGTCGTAGCGGCTCTTCCAGGGCGCGCTTGATGATGCTCACGCCCACGGCCTCGTCGCCCTCGGCCTTCAGAGCGTCCACGGCCTTCACGCAGCGCAGCAGAGCGACGCCCCCGCCGGCGACGATGCCCTCTTCGACGGCCGCCTTGGTCGCGTGCATCGCGTCCTCGACGCGGGCCTTCTTCTCCTTCATCTCCGTCTCGGTGGCCGCGCCGACCTTGATCACCGCCACGCCGCCGACCAGCTTCGCGAGCCGCTCCTGCAGCTTCTCGCGGTCGTAGTCGGAGGTCGTCTCCTCGACCTGGGTGCGGAGCTGCTTGACCCGGCCTTCGATGTCCTTCTTCTTGCCGCCGCCTTCGACGAGCGTCGTGTTGTCCTTGTCGATGGTGATCTTCTTGGCCTTGCCCATGTCGTCGATCTTGAGGTTCTCGAGCTTGATCCCGAGGTCCTCAGTGATGGCCTTGCCGCCGGTGAGGATCGCGATGTCCTCGAGCATGGCCTTGCGACGGTCGCCGTAACCCGGCGCCTTCACGGCCGCCACGTGCAGCGTGCCGCGCAGCTTGTTCACCACCAGCGTCGCCAGGGCTTCACCCTCCAGGTCCTCGGCGACGATCAGCAGCGGCTGGCCGAGCTTCGCGACCTGTTCCAGGACGGGCAGCAGGTCCTTCATGTTGGAGATCTTCTTCTCGTGGATCAGGACGAGCGCGTTTTCGAGCACGCACTCCATCCGCTCGGGATCGGTCACGAAATAGGGAGAGAGGTAGCCCCGGTCGAACTGCATCCCCTCCACGACCTCGAGCGAGGTCTCGATGGTCTTGGCTTCTTCGACGGTGATCACGCCGTCCTTGCCGACCTTGTCCATCGCCTCTGCGATGATCGTTCCGATCGTCTCGTCGCAGTTGGCCGAGATGGTGCCCACCTGGGCGATCATCTTGCCTTTGACCGGCTTGCTGAGCTTCTTCAGCTCCTCGGTGACCGCGGCCACCGCTCTCTCGATGCCACGCTTCAGAGCCATCGGGTTGGCGCCGGCGGTCACGTTCTTGCTCCCCTCGCGGTAGATCGCCTGGGCGAGCACGGTCGCCGTCGTCGTGCCGTCTCCGGCCACGTCGGAGGTCTTGCTCGCGACCTCCCGCACCATCTGGGCCCCCATGTTTTCGAGAGGCTCCTTGAGCTCGATCTCCTTCGCCACCGTCACGCCGTCCTTGGTGATCAAGGGCGACCCGAACTTCTTGTCGAGGACGACGTTCCTGCCTTTGGGGCCGAGCGTCACCTTGACCGCGTCCGCCAGGCGGTTGACGCCTCGCAGGACCGCTTGCCGGGACTCGTCACCGTACGTGATCTGCTTCGCCATGAGATTTGCCTTGCTTCCTGGGTGGATTCGCCGTGGGGCGACTCCTGAGGAACCCCCGCTTCGCGGGATCCCGAAACACCTGCTGCTGTCACGACGCGAAGCGTCGCACTCGTGATTCGTCCGGCCGAAGGACTCGTTAGGCGAGCACAGCGAGGACCTCGTCCTCGCGCAGGATCAGGACATCCTCGCCGTCGATCTTGATCTCGGTCCCGGTGTACTTTCCGAACAGGATCTTGTTGCCCACCTTGACGTCCATGGCGAGCTTGGTCCCGTTGTCCAGGATCTTCCCGCTTCCGACGGCGAGCACCTCGCCCTCCTGGGGCTTCTCCTTGGCCGTGTCGGGGATGATGATCCCTCCCTTGGCCGTCTCCTTCTCCTCGATGCGGCGAACCATCAAGCGGTCGTGAAGCGGGCGCACTTTCATCATGGTCTGTCTCCTTTCGGGCGAGAGGCTTGCTCTCGGCTCCGGAACGGCCTTCTTGTTTTTCATCAGCGACTCCTATCGGACCTCGGGAAGAATCGCGGCGGCCTGCGACGGCGTCAGCCGTGAGCGATCGCAGTACCCACGGCGGTCCTTGCACGCCGCGTAGTTGCGCACGCTCTCGGCGCTGGTGAGGGCATGGGCTTCCGAGCGGCTGAGCAGCGAGTAGTCGCAGCGCTCGCGACCCTCTCTGCAATCCGCCATGTTGCGCGTGCCGATCGCGGCCTCAACTTCGGCGGCTTCGGGCTCGGCGAGCGCCACTGCCAGCGCCTCCGTCGGGGTCAGCTCTGGATAGTCGCAGCGCGCCAGGCCGCCCTTGCAGTTGGAGACAGCCCGCTGCCGCTGGACGCGTGCGACATCCTCGACCTCCAGCTCGGTCAGCTTGGACGAGTCGCACGGTCCGATGCCGAGCCTGCAATCGGAGAACCGGCGCTGATGCTTCGCCGCCGCCGCTTCACGGGACTCCGCTCGCGTGAGTCGCGAAAGATCGCAGGGGTGGAGGCCGCTCTTGCAGTTCAACACGTTGCGATCGTAGAGTGCGACGGTCACTGCGATCGTCTCCGCTTCGCTCAGCTTCGATCGATCGCAGGAGCTCCGTGCGTTCCTGCAATCCGCGACGTTGCGCGCGTGGTCGGCGCGCGCCACCTCCGTCATCTCTACCAGGTTCAGCCGGGAGCGCTCGCAGGACGACCAGCCGTTCCTGCACGCGGACAGGTTGGCCCGTGTATCGGGAGCTCCTGCCAGGACCACCACAGAACAGGCGAGCCAGATCACCGAAGGCAACGCGACCAACGAAAAGACACTGGACCCGCGACTCGACGCAGAGCCGATCATGGAGGCCTCCCTCCCGACGATTCAGAACTGCTTTGGTGAGCTGTCGGGAGATGGGATTGCGTCGACAGCGCTCAGGAAAGCGGATTGCGCAGCCATCAGAGTACGCCTCTTTGCTTGGTAACGCAAGTCAAACTGCATTGCTGGGCCCGCCAACGGCCGGGAGCAGGTCTCGGGGTGTAGCAGGCGGATGGATGCGCTCTCGCCGAAACGGGAGGCAGGAGTGTGCGGGCAGCGATGCCCGCGGCCCGCACCCCATGAGTGCTACGAGAGGTAGTACGGGACGGTGCCCGCGACGACTTCGGCCACGGCGACCACGCAGGGTTTGTGACCGCCCGGATCCAGCCGCAGCCGCGCCCCATTGCGGATCTGCATGACGCGCAGGCAGGCCACGGACACGACGTGGAAACGGTTATCGAGCGGCCCGACCGCGGGATCGCTCGCTGGCAGCGCGACCAACGTAGAGGCGCTCACGCCTGGACGTTCTTCCCGAGCCCGCGCCCGGCCTGCGCGGCGTCGAAGACTTCGCGCTGTCGGCGTGCGTCGGCCGGCGCAGCCAGCAGCCAGCCATGGCTCGGAGTGATGTGCGACTCGGATGCGTCCGCCAGCCCCGTCCAGACGCGCAACATGTGAAACACCTTGCCCAGCAGGTTCATCGTCGGCCTCTTCGGCCCGGCGCGGGAAGGAACGGGTGGTCTCAGGACCAGTACGCAGATACGGGGCAGGAACGCGCCACGGAGCTGGGGGCCCGCACGGGGGTCACCTGCAGCTACGTTAGCACGCCGCGTGTCTCGAAACCGGCATCCCGGCTCAGGTCGCGGTCACGCCGCGCTCGCACCCGCGGCGAGCGGCGCTCCGCAGCTCGCGCAGTTCCGCCAGCCCGGCTCCACCGGCTGGCGGCACTGCGGGCAGGCCTTCCGCACGGCTGTGCCGCAACCCGCGCAGAAAGCATAGCCCTTGCGCGCCAGCGTCCCGCAACTCGGACAGGGAACGGGGACCGGGTCGCGCAGGATGAAGTACAGGATGATCCCGATCGCGGACGGGATGAAGATCGCGAGCAGCGTCCACAGCACGTGGCTCATCCCGCGCCGGCGCGCGTCGCCGTAGACGTAGCCGACGAGCAGCACCCAGGCCGCGATCGGCACGACGCCGATCAGCGTCAGCAGCAAGACGGGCACCGTCCCGAACAGCACCCTCGGCTCCTGGGCCGCGAGCGCGGGCAGCAGGAAGATCGCCGCCATCAGCGCCGCGTAGGCGAGCGAGACCAGGACGGCTATCCAGCGCGCCGCCGCGGGAACCAGCGCCCACTCCTCTTCGAAACGGCTCATACCGTTCTCCCTTCTTCTTGCACGCGCCGCCCGAGCAACACCGCCGCAGCTCCCGCCGTCAGCCATCCCGCGACCAGGTAGGCCCCGTACCATGCGGCCGTCGGACCGACCGGACGCGCGAGGCGCAGCGCCAACTCACCGGCCACGAGATCGATCACGAGCCAGGCGACGATCGCCAGCGTCCAGGCGAGTGCCACGAGGAACCCCAGCGCCGCGCGGCTCCAGTCCCGTTCGGCGCGCTCGGCGATAAGCGCCTCGACCGCCTCGAGCGTCCGGGCCACCAGCGCCTGCGAGGGCCGCGGCTGCGGCAACCGGCCGAGTCCAAGCACGACGTGGCCCCACTCGTCGGCGCGCGCCGCGCAGGCCGCGCACTCGCGGACGTGCGCCGCCACTCGCTCGGACTCGCCCGCGTCCAGCGCCCCGGCCGCCGCGAGCGCCAGCAGCTCCGTCACGTGAGGGCTCATCGCCAGTCCCCCGCTGCGGCTGTCGCCAGCAGCCTCTCGCGCAGTCGCGTGAGCGCCCGATACAGACGTGCCTTGGCCGTCGGCAGCGGCACGCCGAGCTTCGCGGCCAGCTCCGGCAGCAGAAGCTCCTCCTCGAAGCGCAGCGAGAGGACTTCGCGGTCGAGGGGCGCAAGCTCGGTGAGGGCCGCGGCCATGCGCGCCGTCTGCTGGCGGGCCAGCGCGCGCTCCAACGGGTCCGAGGCGCTCCTGGGCGCCGCCGGCTCGTCCACGTCGTCGAGGCTCTCCGACCGCTGCCGGCGCAGGTGGTCGAGCGCGAGGTTGCGCGCGACCGTGAAGAGCCAGGGCGCGAATGGCCGCGAGGCGTCGTAGCGGCCGATCCGTTCGGCCACCTGCAGCCACGCCTGCTGGAACGTGTCCTCGGCCAAGCTCTCGTCTCCCACGAGCCGCAGCAGGTAGCGGAAGAGGCGGGCCTGGTGCCGGCTCATCAGCCCGGCGAGAGCGGATGTGTCGCCTCGGCGCAGCCTTGCGGCATCCTCCCGGTCCGGGTCCACCGCCCCTCCCTTGTTGCTGCGGCCTGTTCTACTCCGATTACGGGCGGGCCGTGCGAAAGGACGCAGGCCTTGGGCTCGACGGCAAGCCTCCGCGACAGGGCACGATCCGGGTGTCGATTTCGGCCGCGCCCGTTCGTCTCAACGGTGACAGGAGGCGATGCGATGAAATACGCACTGCTGATCTACTCGGACGAGACGCACTGGGAGAAGATGACCGAAGCCGGAAGGGGAGAGGTCCTGGGCCGCTACATGGCTCTCACCGAGGACCTGAAGCGGCGAGGGCAATACGTCGTCGGCGAGCCGCTCGACGCCACCACGACGGCCTCGACGGTGAAGCTGCGCGACGGGAGGACGCTCGTGACCGACGGCCCGTTCGCCGAGACCAAGGAGCAGCTCGGCGGCTTCTACGTCGTCGACGTGCCGGACCTGGACGCGGCCCTCGCCATCGCCGGGCGGATCCCCTCGGCCGAGGTGGGCTCGATCGAGGTAAGGCCGATCCCCGCCTACGGCGGCTAGCCGAGCGACGCCACGAGAGGAGGCACGAGCCATGCGTCTCACTCGTACCGTCGCCATCGCACTTCTGCTCGGGAGCGCGCCACCCGTCCCGGGAGCCGAAGCACCGCAGCGCCACACCCTCGAAGCCACGGCGGGCGAAACCCCCGCCGTGGCCCGCCTGGCCGACCTGACCTGGCTCGTCGGCCACTGGCGGGGCGAGGGCTTCTCCGGAACCGTCGAAGAGGTGTGGCTTCCCCCCGAGGGGGGCGCGATGCTGGGAACCTTCCGCCTCGTCGTCGGGGGCGCCGTGCGCTTCTACGAGATCATGACGCTGGTGCAGGAAGGCGAGCACGTCTCGCTGCGGCTGAAGCATTTCCACCCCGACCTCGTCGGTTGGGAGGAGAACGTCGAAGTGCGCAGCTTCCGCCTGCTGCGAAGGAGCGAGCGGGAGGCCCACTTCGACGGCATGAGCTTCCGGCTCGTGGCGGACGGCGAGCTCGAGGTGTGGGTCGCGATCCGCGACCGGGCGAGCGCGGCCGTGCGCGAAGTGCGCGTCGTCTACCGAAAGGTGGCACGTTAGTCAGGACATGACCAACGCTCCGGGCCCGCGCTCGGTGTCCGCCCGCCTCGACGCGGTCTTCCGCGCCGAGAGCGGGCGGATCCGCGCGACGCTGATCGCGATCCTGCGCGACTTCGAGCTCAGCGAGGAGGCGCTGCAGGAGGCCTGCGCCGCGGCGCTTGCGGCCTGGGAGCGCGACGGCGTGCCACAGAACCCGCGCGCGTGGCTGGTGCAGACCGCGAAGCACCGCGCGATCGACCGCATCCGCCGGGATGCGAGCCTCGCGCGTAAGCTCGAGGCGCTGCCCGCGCCCGACCGCACACAGTCGATCGAGGCGCTGCTCGAGGCCGATTCCCCGCTCGCCGACGATCGCTTGCGCCTGCTCTTCAGCTGCTGCCACCCGGCGCTCGCTCCGGATGCGCAGATCGCGCTCGCGCTCCACACGCTCTGCGGCCTTACCACCGAGGAGATCGCGCGCGCCTTCCTCGTCACCACCCCCACGCTCGCCCAGCGCCTGGTGCGCGCCAAGCGCAAGATCCGCGCCGCGGGTATCCCGTACCGCGTCCCGGAGGAGGCGGAGCTGCCCAAGCGGCTCGCGGGCGTGCTGCGCACGATCTACCTCGTCTTCAACGAGGGCTACTCCGCGACCGCGGGCGAGCGGCTGCTGCGCGTCGACCTGAGCCGCGAGGCGATCCGACTGGCACGGCTGGTGGTCGCGCTGCTGCCGGGGCGCAGCGAGGCCGTCGGCCTGCTCGCGCTCGTCCTGCTGAGCGACGCGCGCCGCGAGGCCCGCGTCGATGCTCAGGGCGAACTGGTGCGCCTCGCGGAGCAGGACCGCTCGCTCTGGGATCGCACCCAGATCCTCGAGGGCCTCGGGATGGCCGAGGAGGCGCTGCGGCTCGCGCCCGAGCCCGGCTCGTTCGCGCTCCAGGCCAAGGTCGCCGCCTGTCACGTGCGCGCGCCGCGGGCCGAGGACACCGACTGGGCCGCCATCGTGGCGCTCTACGACCGCCTCCTCGCATGCGAGCCGACGCCGATCGTGAGGCTCAACCGCGCGGTGGCGGTCGCGGAAGCCCTTGGCGCCGAGCGCGCGCTGCCGCTCGTCGACGCGCTCGTGGCCGAGGGCGAGCTCGGCCGCTATCACCTGCTCCACGCCGCGCGCGGCGAGCTGCTGGCACGGCTCGGGCGGAGCGGAGAGGCCGTCCACGCGCTGGAGCAAGCCGCGTCTCTCGCCGCAACCGAGCCGGAGCGGCGTTTCCTCGCGGGCCGGATCGTGGTGCTTTCGGGTTCCGGGCGCTTGCGACGCTGACGGGACTGAATGACGGGGCCTGCCGGGCGCCTTGATCGAATGCCAAAACGGCCAGGATCATGCGGTCGCCTCGCGGAAGGAGACATCGATGCCGAGCCGAAACAGGACGGCCATACTGGCGGGGCTCGTCTTCGCCGGCCGCGCGGCACTGGCCCAGGGTGAAGAGCCCGCGTCGCAATGCCCCGACTTTGGCGCGAACGGGATGATCGACCTCAGCGCGGGCCTGCGGCGAGGTGCGGGCGTTCGACGCGCGCTCGGGCGCGCTGCGCTGGACCTGGGATCCCTTGCCCGGCCATCCCGCGGCGGGCGGAGCCAAACCGCCCGCGCTATTCACGGCGATGCGCGGCGGCAAGCCGGTGCCGGGCGTGGCGGTGGGTTCGAAGACCGGGCACTTGTTCCTGCTCGATCGCGAGACGGGGCGGCCGCTGTTCCCGGTGGAGGAGCGAGGCTCGATCAACCTGGGCGGTCCGCTCGCGACCGCTGGCGGTCTCGTGTTCATCGGCGCCAGCCTCGACCCGGCGATCCGGGCTTTCGACGCGACGTCGGGCGCCGAGCTGTGGCTGGGCGCCCTGCCTGCCAGCGCACGCTCCGTGCCGATGACGTTCCAGGGCCGGGCGGGAGCAGTACGTCGTGATCGCCGCCGGGGGTCGCGATCCCGAGCTGGGTCCGCTCGACAACGCGGTGCTGGCCTCCTGCCCTGAGCGCCGCAGGCGCCGAGGAGCCATTCGTCCTGTCCTCGCGCCGGGCGTGCAGGGTTTCGCGCGGGGTGCCCCGGAGTACAGTAGGAGCATCAGCCGCAGGAGGTGTCCATGCGCGTGCGTTCGCTGGTCGTCCTGTCCGCCCTCGTCGCCGTGTCCCCCCTCGCCGCCTCACCCGCTTCGGAGAAGGCCGCGGATCCCAAAGCCGTGGCGGTAGCCGATCGCGTGATGCAGGCGCTCGGCGGGGCGGAAGCCTGGAACAAGACCCGCTACCTCCGCTTCGACTTCGCGGTCGACCGCGGCGGCAAGACCGTCGTGCGCCGGTCCCACACCTGGGACAAGTGGACGGGCCGCTACCGCCTCGAGGCCACCACGCGCGAAAGGGAAGCCTACGTCGTGCTGATGGACATCGACACCAAGGACGGCCGCGCCTGGCGAAAGGGCGCCGAGCTTTCGGGTGAGGAGGCCAGGAAGTACCTGGATCAGGCGCATGCGGTCTGGGTCAACGACACCTACTGGTTGCTGATGCCATACAAGATGAAGGACCCGGGCGTGGTTCTCGCCCTGGACGGGGAGGACAAGCAGGGCGGCGAGGCCTGGGACAAGCTGCGCCTCAGCTTCGACAACGTAGGGCTGACGCCGAACGACAAGTACTGGGCGTACGTCAACCGCAAGACGGGCCTCGTGGACCGCTGGGACTACGTGCTCAAGGGCGAGGACAAGCCGCCCACCACGTTCGCGTGGCGGAACTGGAAGAAGTACGGCAGCGTCATGCTCGCCGACGACCGCCACAACCCCGCGGACGGCACGCGCATCTACTTCCCCGTTCTGGAAGCGCCGGACTCGCTGGCGGACACGGTGTTCACCGCGCCTTGACCTGAGCCTGGCGTTCGCACGAGGCGCACGCCGGGCGTGGGCTCGACCGTCAGGCCTTCCCGGCTCCCGAGCGTGAGGATCTCGGCGGGCTGCGTCTCGAGCACGAGCAGGGCCACGGTGCCGGGACGGGCGGCGCAGACGGCCTCGGCCAGCGCGCGCCCGGCCACCAGGAACGCGGTCGAGAGCGCGTCGGCCACTGCCGCCTCGGACGCCACGACGGTCGCGCTCAGCACGCCCTCGGCCGGCCAGCCCGTGCGGGGATCGAGCACGTGGCCGTAGCGGCGGCCTTCAGCCTCGAAGTACTGCTCGCCGGAAGCACTCGTGGCGAGCGCCGCATCGCGAAGACGCAGCCGTGCGATCTCTTTTTGCCCGGGCTCGAGCGAAAGCTCCCAGTCCTCCGCACCCCAGCCGCGCTGGCTGCTGCCGCCCGCCGACACGAGCGCGCGCCGCACGCCGCGCTCCTTGAGCGATGCCGCGATGCGATCGAGCGCCCAGCCCTTCCCGACCGCGCCGAAGCTCAGCTCGACTCCGGGGGTCGTGAAGCGCACGCTGCGAGCGGCGTCGTCCAGCACGACCTTGTCCATTCCCGAGCGGGCGCGCGCCTCGGCAATCGCGCCGTCGGTCGGCAGCTGCGGCCGGCGATCGAGGAAGCCCCAGCAGCGTGAGAGCGCCGTGCTCGCGGGATCGAAGGCGCCGGCCGTGGCCGTGTGCAGCTCACGGCACAGGGCGACGAGCGCCGCGAGGTACGGGCCCACCGGGACCGGGCCTTTGGCCGCCTCCCGGTTCACGCGGCTGAGCTCGCTCGTTTCGCGGAACCACGTGAGCGCGGCCTCGATCGCGTCGACCTCGTCGAGCGCGCCGCGGGCGTCCTCGACGTGGGGCGCGTCCTCGTCGTGGAGCGTCACCTCGAAGCGGCACGCCATCGCCGGACGGTGGACCTTGACCCAGTGGCCGCCTTCCCGGGCGCGGCCTTCCGGAGCCCGGCCGCGAAGCCGGTCGAAGAGCGCGCGGCGCGAGGTCGCCCGCGGTCCGTCGCTCACGCGGCCGCTCCGGTAACCATCTCGATCCGCGGCGGCTCGGCAGGCGTGTCCGCGCCGGTCTCGAGCGCCCGTAGCCACTCGGCCACCGCCACCCGCAAGGGCTCGAGCTCGACTCCCGCGTAGCGAGCGGGGTAGCGCTCGAGGCGCTCGAGCGACCGCAGCAGCAGCGACCGGGCGCCCGCGCGATTGCCGTTTCCCAGGTGGTAGAAGCCCACGGCGACCTGAATCAGGCCCTGGAAGAAGTCGCGCGGGGCGCCGCGCACGCCCGTCCAGATCTCCTCGAGCGTGTCGTGACACTCGAAGAACAGCCGGTCGTTGAACTGCGCGAGCCCCCTGGCGAAGGCCACGCGGTCCTCCTCGGAGAGCACGGGCTGCGGCACCGCGGCCTGGCTCACGCGCCGTCTCACCCGGCCGGCGAGCGGATCGGCTCGAGCGTCACGGCGCTCACGGCGCGGAGCCGGTCGAGGGTCCGCTTCGCCTCGCGGTACAGCTCGAGCTGCGAGCGGTAACCCTCCTCGCCCTTGGCGGGCCGCCGCCGCTTGTAGCTCCCGTCGGGCTGGAGCCGGCGGCCCTTCACGTCGTCCTGGAGGATGGCGTCGAGCGCCTGCAGCACTTTCTGGCGTCCCTCCGGCGACTCCACGGGGAACAGCAGCTCGATGCGCCGGTCGAGGTTGCGCGGCATCCAGTCGGCGCTCGAGAGGTACACCTCCTCGTCGCCGCCGTTCCTGAAGTGGAAGATGCGCGCGTGCTCCAGGAAGCGGTCGACCACCGAGACCACCTCGACCCCGTCGCTCGTGCCCTTGAGCCCGGGCCGCAGGCAGCAGATCCCGC
>Ga0247727_10012132_pt1 | contig 14865 bp, 11 predicted proteins | sample WisWelCaveWW1625_FD_202498 | JGI IMG/M metagenome (GOLD analysis project Ga0247727, IMG submission 202498) | Biofilm microbial communities from Wishing Well Cave, Virginia, United States - WW16-25 | ecosystem: Environmental > Aquatic > Deep subsurface > Groundwater > Cave microbial mat | place... | reverse complement strand
TGTCGGAATATATGCCGCACGTGCGCTCGATTTCGCTCGGCGTGTGGGTGCAAAACGGCACGCGCGACGAACACCCGGAAGAAAACGGCGTCTCGCATTTTATCGAACACATGATGTTTAAAGGCACACCGCGCCGCAAAGCCCATGAGATCGCCGAGGCGATTGAAGCGGTGGGCGGCCATTTGAACGCGTTCACCGGCAAAGAACTCACCTGTTATTACGCGCACGTGCTCGACGAGCATCTCCCGCTCGCGGTGGACGTGCTCGCCGATATGTTGACGGCCTCGTTGTTCGACGCCGAAGAAATCAGCAAAGAAAAATCCGTCGTCATCGAAGAGATCAATTCCGTCGAGGATACGCCGGAAGATCTCGTGCAAGATCTGTTTATGCGCGATCTTTATCCCGCGCATGCGCTGGGTTACTCGACGCTCGGCACGCGCGAAATCGTTTCGGCGTTCAACCGCGATCAGCTTTTCGATTACGCCAAACGGCATTATTCGCAGAACCGCGTGCTCGTCGCCGCCGCGGGGAATCTTACCCACGAAGCGTTCGTCGCGCAAGTCGGCGAGCGTTTGAATATGTTGCCCATGAATGGCGCGAGAATTTTGTCGAAGCCGGCGAGCCCATCGACGTTAAATTCCGTGACTGAAGATGAATGCAGCCAAACACATATTTGTTTGGGCACGCTGGCGCTGCGTTTTGATGATCCGCGCAAATTTGTTTTGCTGGTCATGAATACGCTTTTCGGCGGCGGCATGAGTTCGCGTTTGTTTCAAACGATTCGCGAAAAGCACGGCCTGGCGTATTCGGTTTTCTCTTTTCACGATTTTATGTTGGATACCGGCGTGTTCGGCGTGTATATGGGCACCGATCCGGAGCGCGCCGAACAAGCGACGCGCTTGTTGAAGGACGAGCTGAAACGATTGTGCGACGAGCCGATCTCGGCGGCGGAGTTGACGCGCACCATCAACCAGCTCAAAGGCAGCTTGATGCTCGGCCTGGAAAGCACCAGCAGCCGCATGTCGCGCTTGGCGAAAATGGAAATTTATCTGGATACCTATGTCACGCTGGATGAGGTCTGTGCCGGCATCGAGGCGGTTACGACGGCGCAAATTCAACAATTGGCGCAAGAGTTGTTTGCCGAAGAACGCATGACGTCGACGATCATTCGCCCGGTGGCAAAATAACGGAGTGCGAAGCTTTAGCTTCGCAAGAGCATCTCACCAACCTCACGAGGGAGGATGGAAAATGAAAATCGGTGTACCCAAAGAAATCAAGACGAATGAGAATCGCGTGGCTCTCATTCCGGTCGGCGCGGAATTGCTCAAAGATCATGGGCATGAGATTCTGGTGGAAAAAGGCGCGGGCCTTGGCAGCGGTTTTCAAGATGGTGATTACCGGCTGGCCGGCGCGAAAATCGTCAATGCGCCGGCGGAAATTTTCGGCACCGCGGATATGATTGTGAAAGTTAAAGAGCCGCTGCCCGCGGAATACCCGCTGATTCGCGAGGGGCAGATCGTTTTCACCTATTTTCATTTTGCCGCGGCGCGCGAATTGACCGAAGCCGTGATCAAATCGAAGTGTATCGCGATTGCTTATGAAACGGTGCAAACGCCCGATCGCGCGCTGCCGCTGCTGGTGCCGATGAGCGAAGTCGCCGGCCGCATGTCGATTCAAGTCGGCGCGCGCTGTTTGGAAAAACTTTTTGGCGGCAAAGGCATTCTGCTCGGCGGCGTTCCCGGCGTGGAGCCGGCGCGCGTCGTCATTCTCGGCGGCGGCGTCGTCGGCACCAATGCGGCGAAAATTGCCGCGGGCCTCGGCGCCCACGTGCAGATTCTCGACATCAGTCTCGATCGCCTGCGCTATCTCGACGACGTGATGGCGAAAAACGTCACGACGATCATGTCTAACCCCGCGAATATTCGCAAAGCGATCTCGGAAGCGGATTTGGTGGTCGGCGGCGTCTTGATTCCCGGCGCCAAAGCCCCGCGCCTCATCACGCGCGAAATGCTGAGGCTGATGCGCAACGGCTCGGTGATCGTCGACGTCGCCGTCGATCAAGGCGGTTGCGTGGAAACGATTCATGCGACGACGCATGAGAACCCGACGTACGAAGTCGAAGGGATCGTGCATTACGGCGTCGCCAACATGCCCGGCGCGGTGCCGATGACTTCGACGGTGGCGCTGACGAACGCGACGCTGCCGTACGCGATTCAGATTGCCAACAACGGCTATCCGAAGTGCGTGCAAGACTCCAGCGCTATCGCGATGGGCGTCAACATCGTGCGCGGCCAAGTCACGTACAAAGGCGTCGCCGAAGCGTTCAATTTGCCTTATGCGCCTTTGGAAGAGGTGCTATAAATCCGGATTGATGGATCGTTGGAGTTTTGGATTAATGGATTGGTGGAGTTTTGGATGGATGGGTATTGGAGTTTTGCATTATTGGAGTTTTGAGGAAACCAATAATCCATTGATCCAATAATTCAAAATCCACTACTCCATTGATCCAAAAATCCATCAATCCAATAATCCATTTTTTATGCCTCCCGTTCTCGCTTATCATCTCATCGATCAGCGTTTCGACGCCGGCATCGCGTGGACGACGCCGCGGCGGTTTGAAAAACAAATCGCGTGGCTTGCCGCCGCCGGTTATCGCTCGCTCTCTCTATCCGAATATCTCCAGCACGATCCCGCCAATAATGAGAAAGCCGTCGTCATCACCTTTGATGACGGTTACCGTTCGCTGCATCAATATGCGTTGCCTATTCTCGCACGCTATCATTTTAAAGCCACCGCTTTTGTCATCAGCGGCTACGTCGGCCAAGACAATCGCTGGGATGTGAAATTTTTTTTGCCGCGCCTGCCGCTTCTCGATTGGAAGGAGTTGCGCGAGTTGCTCGCCGCCGGCTGGGAAATCGGCAGCCATTCCTTGCGCCACGAATATCTTCCGCATCTTTCCACACCGGAATTGCGTAACGACCTCTTGCAGTCACGCCGAATTTTAGAAGAACAACTGCAAGTTCCGATTCGACATCTTTCATTGCCCTTTGGGCGCGGTAATCATCAGGTTTATCGGGTTGCGCAAGAAGTCGGTTATGAATCTGTGTCCATTTTAGGTAGTGAGAAAATAAACGTTGGCACTGCCAGATCGGCAATCCCCAATCCGCCATCCCAAATCCCAATCGTTCCCCGGCGCGGCATTTATTTGCCCGACACGGTGCGCAGTTTTCGCCGGCGTGTCGAAGCGCCGCCGGACTCGCGCTGGCAATACTGGCGGCAGTACACGATCAGCGCTTTTTCGATGGGAACGGTGATGGTTAAAGGCGTTAAAAAAGTGTTCGCCAGTTAACCTGTTTGCCCGTTGCCTTGTTTGTATTCAACCGGCTAACCTGAAGAAATTTCTTGCGCTTTGCAAATTGATAATTTAAATTAATACAAAAATAAAGATATTGCGTTAACTGGCAAACTGGCGAACCGTCTAACCGGCAAACGACGTGAAAGACCAAAAAATAAAAAAACTTTATTACCCCATCAGCGAAGTGAGCCAGATCACTTCGCTGAAAGCGTACGTGCTGCGTTATTGGGAAACCGAATTTGCAGAATTGCGTCCGAAGAAAAGCCGCGCCGGCAGCCGCACGTATACGATGGATGACATCAAACAGATTTTTCTCATTAAACGCCTGCTTTACGAAGATAAATACACCATCGAAGGGGCGCGACAACGTCTGCAGCAACTCCGCCGCGTCGGCGAGCAAATGGATCTCTCCTTCGAGCAGCTCCGCCGCGATGACGTGCTGATCGAGTTGAAAAAAGAGATGCGGGAATTGTTGGGGATGCTGAATCATCAAACCGATCAAAAAAATTTAGATCAACCGTAGATTCATTTAGCCGTCATCATCTCCAATTTATTTTTAACTGGGAAGCGATTCGTTTTAGCCGCCTCATTGTTTGGTTTTCAAAACTTTTTGGGAGTCTTGCATGATGAAATTTTGCGCTTTTATCTTTGCTGCCATTTTATTCCTACACTCGTCTCTCGTATTTTCCCAAGTCCGCTGGACGCGCGACGATCTTTTTCTCGATCCCAGCAGCATTCCCGTCGACGGCGTCAGCAGCTTCGCCATTGCGGATATGGACGGCGACGGCGCGCTGGATTTTGTCCTTGCCCTCGACTCAGTATTAGTGCTCTATCAACAAACGCCAAAGGTTTTGCCGCGCTTTCGGAAAGTTCCGGATTATTTCAACAATATTGAAATGCCGATAAAAAGTTATGATCCCCAACGGAGTGGCATCGCGTTGTATGATTTTGACGGCGATGGAGCGATGAATCCGATTACTTATCGTAACGGCAAATTTATTTATTGGCGCAATGCCGGCAATCGGCAAGTTCCGCAGTGGCGGGCAGATAGTTTATTCTTTCCCGAATTGGACGCCAATGATTTACGCCGTCTCGAATCTCTCGTTAAACCTTCCTGCGGTGATCTTGATGGCGATGGTGACGCGGATTTGATGATAGGTGCAGGAGCCGCCGGTCTCGGCGCGTATGATATTATTTTCTTCGAGAATGTTGGAACGAATATGCAGCCAAAGTGGAAACGCAATGATATGGTCGCCCAGAAATTCCGTGGCGGTTACACCTGGGGGATGCCGCGCATGACGGATGTGGATAATGATGGCAAACCGGAAGTTGCCATCAGACGAGTCGTCGAAAGCAGTGTGAGTTTGCACATGCTGGCGTATCCCTCGATTCAACAGTTCGACAATATCAACATGCCACTTTCTCTTCGGGATGCTGAATTTGCCGATTTGGATGGTGACGGAATAAAAGAAATGATCGCGCTGCTGCCGGCAGCAGGATGGCGAATTTATGATAAGTTAGGGAAAAATACAAGCCGGTTTGTGGAGCACCGTTTTTATCATTTGGGTGTTTTTCGCTCTTCAGTGTTTGCTTTACCTTTTGTTTATGATGTCGATCATGACGGCAAGGCTGAATTCACTTTGATGAACCGAACTTATGACTTTGTTCACGATGATCATTGCTTTGTGGAACACTATCGTCGCACCGAGTTCGCCGCGATGCCGATTTGGCAAGATTCAGGTTGGCTGCAACAAAGAATCTTTTTGTATCTTTATTGTCGAATCGGAATCGCTGATTTAACCGGCAATAAAAAATATATGCTCGTCGGGAGCGTCGGCTATCCTACGGATTGGCGCTTTTGGTTTTATACGTATCGCGACACTAGCCGCAGTTTGGCTTTTCAATGGCAAGCCGATGATTCCTTATTTACGTTTTTCAAAAAAGACTTCACTTATAAATCCCCGGCTTTTGCCGATTTCGATCGTGATCAAGATTCCGATTTGCTGATTGTGCATGGCAATCGTTTGGAGTTTTTCGAGAATCGCTATCAAAATAATCGGGAAAAGTGGGTGCGTCGCGACGATTGGCTGGCCGGCATCGAAATTTCCGCCGAGCATGCCAGCTTTGGCGATATTGATCACGACGGCGATTGGGACGCGGCGTTCGGCACGGCCAACGGCAAAGTGTATTTGTTTGACAATGTGGGTTCGCCGCAATCGCCGCGTTGGCGCCGAAATTCGAGCTTGGATCAGCTTCAATTTCAAGCCCACACGGCGCCGGCTTTGGGTGATTTCGACGGCGATGGCGACGCCGATCTTTTGCTCGGATGGGCTGAGGGTGATTCGAGCATTTATATCGGTTATCAATACGGCAAGCTTGCTTATTTTCGCAACGATTTCGTCGTCAGCGTTGGGGAATCCTCTTTGCCGGCGATTCCAACGCAGTTCGAATTGCTGCCGAGCTATCCCAACCCCTTCGTCCCCGGCAGCGGCCAACCAACGATGCGTCTCAAATTTTCGCTGCCTGATGCGGCGCGTGTCCGCTTGAGTGTTTACAATTTGCTCGGCCAACGTTTGCGCGTTTTGCTGGATGAAATGCAAGTCGCAGGAATTCATGAGCTGGCTTGGGATGGCCGCACGGCCTCGGGCCGCATCGTCGCCCCTGGCGTCTATTTGCTGCAATTAGAAAGCGGTGAAAATATCGTCACAAAAAAACTTTTGATCTTGCGTTAACGCAAATAGCCGTTGGAGAAATCGGCGGAATAGCTTATATTCTAGGTTGATTTAATCAACGATGATGGAACAAGATCAAGAACTGAATATCACAAGGAGAACTTCATGCCTGAACCGAAAAAGCGCGACCCGCAAGCGCCCCCGAGCTTGATCGTCGAAATCAAAGACAGCAACGGCCGGGTTTGGGGCACGATCACCGCGCCCGAAAAACAATTTTCTTCCGGCTCCGTCGGATTTTATGCCAACGCTAAAATCGAAAACCCCGATTCGCACGAACGCTATCAAGTGGGCGCGAATATCATTTTAGTCGGCAGCAAACCGGAATAAAGTTTTTTTTGTCTCTTTATTGAAATCTGCAATTTTAATCAGCTACACGTTTCGCGTTACACGACATGCCCGACGAACCCATCATCTCGATCCGCAGCCTGCAAACGCATTACGGCTCGCGACAAATTTTGAAAAACATCAATCTCGACATTTACCGCGGCGAGACGATGGTGATTCTCGGGCGTTCCGGCTGCGGCAAGAGCACGCTGTTGCGCCATATCATCGGTTTGGCGAAACCCTCTTCCGGCGAGATTATGATCAAAGGCCACGACATCACCAAATTGCGCGAAGAAGAGATGACGCCGGTGCTGCGCAAGATCGGCATGTTGTTTCAAAGCGCGGCGTTGTTCAACTCGATGACCGTCGGCGAAAACGTCGCGATGCCGCTGCGCGAGCACACGAAGTTGGAAGCATCGACGGTCAAGATTATGATGCGCATGAAACTCGAGTCGGTCGGCCTCGGCGGCTTTGATGATTTCATGCCGGCGCAGCTCAGCGGCGGCATGAAGAAACGGGCCGGGCTGGCGCGGGCGATTGCGATGGATCCGGAAATTTTGTTTTGCGACGAGCCCTCTGCCGGACTCGACCCCGTCGTGGCGGTGGGAATCGACCAACTCATTATCAAGCTCAACCAGGCGTTGAAAATGACGATCGTCGTCGTCACGCACGAGTTGTCTTCGGTGTTTCTCATTGCGGATCGCATTGCGATGCTGCATAACGGCGGCGTTTTAACCGTCAGCACGCCGGAGGAATTGCGCGCCAATACCGACCCCATCGTGCAGCAGTTTTTAAATCGCGAGGCGGATGAGGAGAAGATCGATCGGGAGAAGTATTTGCGCTCGTTAGTTGAAGGATAGCTTGGAAAGAAAAAAGATAAAGAGAAAAATAGAAACTGTGAATCCACCACCGCTAAAATCGCTGCATGATGAGAACCGATCTCTATTGGATTGAAGCGCCGTGGCCGGGACGTTTAGCGATCTCATCGCGCCCGCGGGGCGGTGATTGGCTTGAAGACGAAGTTCGTTCTTGGCAGCGCGCTGATTTTGATGTGGTTGTATCATTGCTCACCAGCGACGAAATCACCGGCTTGGACTTGACGCAGGAAGGGAAGCTTTGCCAAGATTATGGCTTGCAATTCATCTCTTTTCCAATCGTTGATCGAAATGTCCCCTCTTCGAAACGAATCGCGGTAGAATTGGTAAGAAAGTTAGACGAAACTTTGACGGCGGGAAAACGCGTGGTTATTCATTGCCGGCAAGGCATCGGTCGCGCGGCGTTAATCGCTGCCGCTCTTCTCGTCTCGTCCGGTGTGGATCCGGAGACGGCCTTTCACCAAATAAGCGCAGCGCGAGGGGTTGCAGTGCCGGAAACGCCCGAACAGCGGAAATGGGTGAAAGATTTTGCGCGGGAATTTGCGGCAAAGATTAAGGTATAATTTTGAAATTTTATTGAGTGGGCGAAGTCGGACTTGGGCAGCAGGGTCGTGCTAAATTTGAAAAATTGTTGTGCCCAAGTCCGACTTCACTCTTCACTTTTAAAGAATTTACTTAAGTTGTGCCCAAGTCCGACTTCACTCTTCACTTTTAAAGAATTTACTTAAGTTGTGCCCAAGTCCGACTTCACTCTTCACTTTTAAAGAATTTACTTAAATGGAATACCGTTCACACGAAATCAAAGCCGGCATTTTAGTCATCGTCGCGTTTGCGGTGTTTGTCGCGTTTCTCGTGGCGATGGCGAAAGTGGATTGGGAGAGAAAAGAAAAAACCTACACGGCCAAATTCAGTTACATCGGCGGCATCGAGGCCGGCTCGCTGGTACGCTATGGCGGGTTTTTGGTGGGCACGGTGACGGAGGTGGGTCTCGCGCCGGATGACAAAACCAAGCTCGAAATCAAGCTTACGGTCGATGATCGCACGCCGGTGCGAATGGATTCAGAAGCGGCGATGTCGTCGATCAGCCTGATGGGCGATTTTTACATCGAGATTTCTACCGGGTCGCCCAACGCGGAGTTGCTGCCCTCCGGCAGTATGTTGCGCAGCCGCGACGCGCCTTCGTTTATGCAGCTCAGCGAGCCGCTGGTGCAATTGAGCGACCAGCTCGAAACCCTGCTGATTCGCGTCAACGATCTGCTGCGCGATGAAAATCGCGCGCATATTTCCAACATGCTGGCGAACATGGACACGCTGCTCGATAAAAGTGCGGGAAATATCGCGGGCATTATCGCCAACATGAATGCACTAACGTTGCAATTTCAAAACCTCAGCGTTAAGCTCGACAAAATGATGGCGACCAACACCGGCGCGTTGGAAACCACGTTGACGCAATTGAATGCGACGATGGCGCGCGCCGATACATTGCTGCTTTCACTCAACCGCGCGACGCAAGCGATGGACGGCATGGTCTCGCAAAATCAAGCGAGTTTTTATGAGGCGATGCAAAGCCTGCAAGACGCCTCGCAGCATTTCGAGCAATTTAGCCGCTCGATCAAAGAGCGCCCGTGGAATCTCGTGCGGAAGTCCAACCCGCCGGAACGCAAATTACCTTGAAAAAGATAAATTCCGTAAAAACATAAAAAGAAAAAGAGCGAAAATGAATACGAACCCATTAGCATATTTATGTCATTCTGGAAGAATCTTTTTACAATTCAAGACGGGCACTGCTAACAAAAAAGATCCCTGCGGGATGACATTTTTCTCTTCTTTTGCGAAGAGCAACAGAGAAAAAATACGTATCCCAATCTTTGGGCAGCAGCTTTCGCTTTGCCTTTTGCTTTTTTCTTTTTGTCCTTTGCTCTCCTCCTGCGGCGGCGCGCCGGAGACTTATTATTACACGCTGGCTTTTGAGCCGGATAAAAAACTCAATGATGGCCATGCGCCTTTGCCGTTTACCGTGGGCGTGGAAAAATTTCAATCGGAAGTCATTTACGACGATGACCGCATCATTTATCGCGATTCGCCGTTTGAGGTGAAATATTATTTTTATCGGCGTTGGGTCGCGCCGCCGCGGCATCTCATCACCGACAAAGTCGTGAGCTATCTGGCGGACAGCGGTTTGTTTGAGAAAGTGACGGCTTTTCCCGCGGCGGGGCAAGTCCACTATGTGCTCAATGGCCGCTTGCTCGCCTTTGAAGAATGGGATGAGCAAAATCAGTGGTACGGCAAAGTCACTTTTAAAGCGAGCTTGTATGAGCCGGCGACGCAGCGCGTCGTTTGGAATGGAAAATTTGAGCATCTCCAGCCCGTGGTGAAAAAAATCCCTGCCGCCGTCGTCGAAGCCTTGAGCTTAAGTTTGAAGAAGTGTTTAGATGAGTTGGCTGTTGCATTGACGCAAGAAATGAGTGATAAAAAAGCCACCCAATGAATTCAGATTTTTTGTTTATTCAATTTGATACTATTTTATGGGTTCAAATTGAAACCATTTATAAAAATCAACGAAGATTTTTGAGGCTAACATATTTTAAAGTCTTTAAAAACAGTGAAAATTTTTAAAACAAAATACTGGCATGAGGATTGTCCAATGAAAAGAGTAGGACAACCCCGACACCGGCCGGTAATTCCCCTAAATCCGGCCGAGTCACCACTCAAAAAAACCGAGCATCCCTGACGTTAATCGGCCAGCCCCTATCCCGCTACCCGTCAAAGCTCGGTTTTTTTATTTGCCTCCTTAATTTTTCACATACAGTAGCCGAACCCCGATTTTCCTATAGCTTTGAAATGCAAATCGGGGTGCCACAATAAATTTTCCCTCCGCGCGTTTATCTGAACAAACGGATGACGTAAAACGCATGGAAACGGATTTGAAGCGGCTGAAAGAAACCCTCGATAAAAAGCCGCCAACGGATTTTTTTAATAAAATGTTTCTCATCCGTTGGCCGTTTTTAATCCGTTGGGCAATTGCTTTGAAAGTAAAAAAGCAAAAAGTTTAGAATTGTTCCAGCGCCGCGCGCCGTCCCTGTTGCAGTGCAAATTGCGTCCACGGCCCGCCGCCCGCATCGGCGCCGGCAAACGAGATACGCCCCAACTGCAAACGCCCTTGTTGATAGGGCGTTTTTAATTCTTCGCCCGGCGCATGAAAAAAGTTGTACCCGTGTCCCCAGCGATTGATCGTAATCGCGAGAATATCTTTCGCCGCTTCGAAGCCCCACGGCCCGAAGAGTTTGTGCAATTCTTGGCGAATTTGTTTTTCGTATACGGCAAACGTTGTGTCTTGCATCTCCAAGCGACCGAGCGTCATTTGTTCCGCCGGGTCGAGTCCCGGTTTGTAAATGTATTTGTACATGCTGAGAATCGTCGGCAGATCGGGATGATAGTTCGGTCGATAACTGCCGACGTGCAGAGGATCGGACACCTGCATCCACGTGCAAAAGCCGCCGGGCGTGTACATATTGAAAAGTCCGAGATCGGCAATCGGCCGCCAATGCCGGAGCAGCACGTTGATATAAAGCGCAGAAGTGTAGCGATATTGATCGAGCGCCGACTTTTGCTCCGGCGGCAGCTCGGGCACAATGTGTTTGGCGGCCATGCCCCAGCCGGCCATAACCGCGCTTTTCGCCCGCACGCGGAATTTGCGGCCATCGGCTTGCGCATATTGCACGGCCACGCTTGTTGGTGATTCGTGCTCAACACGAACGGCCATCGCTTGCAAGCGCAGCCGCACGTTATTCTCGCGCCGATCAAATGCGCCGAAATTAACCGTGGCGTTGAAAACTTCTTCAACGGTTTTCGCCTTCGCCATTGCCGCCGGGAGAACGTGATGTAACAGCAGACGCGCGATGGTATGATTGCCATCCGGAAAGCGCGCTTCCGGATGATAAAAATATTTGAGCATCCCGTCTTCTTCATAAAAGCCTTCGCCGCCCATGCCCGCAAATCCCGGCCCGACTTCATGCGCCGAAAGCGCGGAGACGGCGTCGCAGCCGAGGCCGATCAAATCGGTTGCATATAAATTCGCAAAGCGCACGGCGTGATCGCCGAGTTTCATTTTCTCGCGAATGAATTTTTCCCAGCTCATATTGGCGAGAACAGATTTATCATCCTCGACGCCGGCAAAATAGTTTTGGCGCGTCGTGTAAAACTCCACCAGCTCGCGGCGCGCCGTTTCGGGAATCGGCGCCTGTGCGAAAAACTTTTCGTAAGGCGTTTCATAAAAATGCTTCACCCACTGCGGCGCAGCGTTTTTATAAATTTGCGGATCGAAGAAAACGCCGGAGGACAAGCCGAAATCTTCCATAAATTTCGGATCGCGATACGCGGCCATGCGTTTGGGATCAACGCCAAGCTCTTTGAAAATTTCCAGTGCCTCGGCTGGTGAATCCTCCGGATTTTCGAGCGCAAAGGTGCCGCCTGGCGCGATCAAGGTCGTCCCTTCGTGATGAAACGTGTTGCGCCGCGCATGCCCGCCGAAATCGTCGTGATTGTCGAGTATTAAAATTTTGCAACGCCCCTTTTTCTCGCGAAAATAAACATACGCCGCCGCAAGTCCGGCCAAGCCCGCGCCGATGACGATCAAATCGTACGCTTCGCCTGTATCAATCACGTTGGAGGGAAGTTGCAAAAACTCGCCGTCGCGCCCGCGATGGCCGAGTTTCATCGCCGCCTCGTCTTGCCCGCGCAGACCGGTCAATTCGTCGGGAGAGTTTGCATGGTGCGTTTGTTCGGTTTTGCCGCCACAGCCCAGCGCTAAACCGGCAACACCCAACGCCGCGCCTTGCAAAAAATCGCGCCGCGTGATGGGTTGATGCATGCCTAAAAAGCGATCTTCGGTATTCAAATTTTTGTATGATTTTCCCATTTTTTGTATTATTCTTTTAAGTTGGGAGTTCTGCAATAAGATCGTAAGATTTTAATTCGAAGGCAAATAGTTTTTTGTAGCCTTGACTGCCAGTCTGGCTTTTGCGCGAACTCAACGGGTTTTCAATAATGGTGAATAAATGACAAACTTTAACTTAACATCGTCAAGCTATATTTTCGTCCGATATGGTACAAAAGGGCTGCACCTTTCGGGGCAGATTTTTCGCAGTTTGAAGATTTTCATTCGTATAAATCAGTAAAAATCAGTGCGTCCATTTTCGGCAAGGATTTTGCTTTTCAATTTGAAGTTAACTCATGTCTGTCCGAATTTTTTTAACTCGAGGAGGTTTGTAAGCGAACGTGCGTGACCGGATGGACAGCATTGGCGTTTGCCAAAGTTTTGTGACATTTGCTTTCAGGTTACAGCGTTTATCATTTGCATGGATAGCCTGTCATTCCGAGCGCAGCGAGGAATCTTTTGCCAAACAGATTCCTCATCGCTGCGCTCCCCGGCATGACACGGTCACTCGATTGAAAAATGCTGTAAAGCGTGATTTTCGTCAGCGTGAAATCTACGCGAAAAATTTGACGAAAAGATCATGCCGGGGAATTTTTTTGCCTTTTCTTATCGCTTTCATCGTTCTTGTTATTTTCAGCATCGATACAAAAAAAATACTCGCGCAAGAACAAGTCGTCGAAGCCGTGTTGGATTCTGCGGCGATTAACTGGGCCGGAACTTCAGTTTACGAGATTGACCGGCTGCGATTGCTGCGTTGGGTGCGCGCGCATCAAGACACGAGCGCGCGAGATTTCCTGCGCCAAACTTTGGATTTGATTACCGAAGCCGGCGGCTTCGCGCGGCAGGGCGATCACACCACTGCGCAGTTGCTACTGGACACGGCGCTGGAACTAACCGGCTTACGCATCTCTCTTGCAAACCCTGAGGCAACCGAACTTCTGCAAGTGGCGCCCCTTATCGAAACCTCCGTGCCCAAAAGTTTTGAATGGAAACGCGAAGTGTTGTTCGGCGTCGACCTAAGGCGGCAGGAATTTGAATTGGGATTTGCCGATCAAGAAAGTTTGTACGTGGATCGTGACGGCAACCCATTCGCCGGCCTGCGGCTCAGCTTGAATCACAATGCAACGCCGCCATTGAATACGCGCCAGTCGAGCCTTTCGCGTCTTTCTCTGCAACCGGAAGCGCGCGGATTGAATTTCGACGCTTATGCCTTGCTCAAATCCAGCCGTGATTATTATAGCGGCGAAATTGAATTCAATGGACGGCAGTCATTGGGCGATGGCGCGTTTTGGCGTTTCCAAAACCGCTTGGAAGGCACAAGTTATCGTCGTGATTTTGATTTGCAATATTGGCAAAACACCGCCACGGCTTTGGCCGCGATGGAGATCGGCAAAAATTTCCGGTTGGAAGTCGCGGATGAGTTTCGCGTCCGGCGTTATCGCCATGCCAGCGAGATTTATCCGAATTACCTGCAAAATCAAGCGAGCCTGGGAACGGTTTATAATTCGGGTTACACTTCACGTTTGGAGGCGCGTTACCATTATGTCGTTCGCGCGCATGCGTCGTGCCCGGCGGATGATTATATCGAGAATCGTTTCGACGCCTCGGTTTTTCAGAATGCTTCAACGAATACGTCGATTCTATTGGAAAATATTTGGCGCCAGCGAAATTATCTCAACAACACGCCCGGCAGCCCGTGCCGCAAAACTTATCAGAACACCTATCAGGAAGAATATGCGCGCGCGGATTTGCGGTTGGGATTCAGCGACGCGCTGGCCCTGCGCCTCGAAGGCGATTTTACGTTGCGCCAGCACGCGGCGCCGAGCGACACCACGCCGGATTTCCTGGGTGCGACCGTAAATCCGCAACTGCAAATCAAATTTTTTTCAAGCGTGCAAATGAGCATAGGGTATCTCTACCTCTTGCGCGTTTATGACAAAGATATCATCCAAACCGCGCCGCCGGCGGATCTCGAGCCATCGAGTTTTTTGTTCTACGAAGATTATTACGCGCACGGCTTTACGCTCGGCGTCGATCTGATTCGCACCGGCGGTTTGTTGCTCAGTGTGAATGAAAACTTCGAGATGCGCACGTATCCCAATTCCGCCACGCAAGACATTACTGGCTTCGGGCTGTATTCGGATCGCAACATCAACTCGTTGCTGCTGTTTTTTTCGTGGAATTTTTTGCCGCACTGGCAGGCCGGCGCGCTGGCAAATTTCGATAATGATTACAGCCGCGTGGAAAACCGCAGCGATTCCCGCAACACGCTGTTCTCGATCGATCTCAGCTACTCTTTTTAATCCCGGTGCAACTTTAGCCTCATTTTCCCGTTAAATACCCCACTTAAGAGCGTGTTTGGAAGGTCTCTGACCGGCCACTTTTTACGAAAAAAATGTTCTACGTTTCAACCATTTTAAGTGACCGGTCAGTCACATTTTGAGAAGAGATATTGATTTTCTATAAAGAGGAGAACGGCTTTATGACAGACCACAGAACTCGTTTAATGCTCGGCGGCGCGCTGCTCGTCATCGGCTTGTTGTCGCTATTGAATAATTTGGATATTTTCTTTCTGCGCGAAGAGTTCGTTTTGAGCTTGATCTTCGCCGGCACCGGCGCGGTATTGATGCAACACGGCTGGGC
>Ga0247727_10012131_pt1 | contig 14866 bp, 14 predicted proteins | sample WisWelCaveWW1625_FD_202498 | JGI IMG/M metagenome (GOLD analysis project Ga0247727, IMG submission 202498) | Biofilm microbial communities from Wishing Well Cave, Virginia, United States - WW16-25 | ecosystem: Environmental > Aquatic > Deep subsurface > Groundwater > Cave microbial mat | place... | reverse complement strand
GTTCTTCGCGGGCTTCAGCAGCTCAAATTCCGACTCCCAGTAGCGGAGGACATATTGCTCGAGGTCGGTAATCTTGCTCACCTCGCTGATCGAGTAGTAGAGCTTCTTGATGCCGAGAGACTTCATAGAGCCTCGTTTCGTTGTGGTGGGATCGCGTTGATCAAATGGTAGCAAATCTCTTCCTGATTTGCAAAGTCTTCAATAGGGGTTGTGACTGAACAAACTGTTACTACTCCAACAAATGAAATGAACATTTTCGTTGTCAATGAATAATTGAAAAGGGGGAAGTCTACCCCTTCACCCCAGCACAAGTTCAAAACACGAGATTCGAACACCGGTCGGAAACCCACTCCACTGCAACAAACCTTGATGGAACATGTGTTAGGGCGTAACATGTTACGCCCTAACATTCGCATACCTGGGGTTTTCGACCGCGCCTCTAGTTTGCCACGCCGCCTTCCCCGCGTTCTCATCTCCGCTCCTCCCCCTCCCCACGCCTGAATTTCAAGTCGATCTCTCGCAACTTCTCAAGCTCCTCACTCAGGCTGGCAAGCTGCTGCTCGAGCTCGTGGATACGGATGGAAGTTGCGACGATCTCCTCCTGTTGCCGCCTCGTTACCTCGGAGAGACTGTCTTTCGCGGCGATCTCGTGGCTCAAGAGCATTCTCAGGGTGTCAAGTTCGCCGAGCATCCTCACGTGGAGCTGAAGGCTCAATCGTTCCGCGTCGGATAATGGAAGCTCCGCATACATTGCAAGCCAATGAACGGCGATGCTGTCCTCACGCAAGGGGTTATCGATCCGGCTGAAGAGAAGAGCAGCTTTTCGCACGGCAATGTCATAGAATTCCGTCTTCGAGTAGTGCTCCGCAACGATGGAATACTCCATCGCTGCTTCGTTCCATCTGGAGTCGGACTCAAGAACACGCGCCATGGCCATGTGCTGCCTCGCCCGCTGATGAGAGTCCTGGTCACTCACCGACGATAAACAACCGGCGCTGAGAACAAGAACGACAAGTATGCCGGAGAGAAGCTTATCCACGGCCGATATCCTCTGCTCTGCTCCCTTTGGGAAACTGCTGGGCCGAGAAGTTAGTCGGGGCTGCGGGAAGATCGACCGCAAACGTCGAGCCGACGCCGGGCGCGCTTTGGACTTTGACTCTTCCTCCGAATGCTTCGGTCACCGCCTTCACAAGAGCCAGTCCCACGCCTGTTCCACGTGTCCCCATGCCGTCTGCCGTTTTCGCGCGGTAAAATTTTTCGAAGATTTTCGGGAGATCGTCCTGCGGGATTCCAACCCCCGTATCACGAACGATAATGCGTGTACCAATATCACACGGCGAAAGGCTCACCGTAATTCTCCCATCCTCCTCGGTGTATTTGATCGCATTGGAAAGAAGGTTTGTAACAACATGCGTGAACCGTTTTCGATCAATCAGCACTTCCGGCGTTGGGCTCGCATCAAGCGTGAGCGAGATTCCCTTTCTGGAGGCCGTCAGCTTCGCTTCCTCCACGAGAGGCTCAACAAGCGGCACAAGATCGGTGTGCTCAAGGTTGTACTGCATCATCCCCGCCTCGATCTTTGCCAGATCGAGAAAGTCGTAGCTGAACTCCGTGAGCTTGTCAATGTTCGTTCTGATGGAGTTCAGAAGGCGGAGTTGTTCGGTATTGAGCGGCCCCAGTCGTTGCTGCGAGAGGATGTAGTGTGCGGTGAGCATGGTGGTCAGGGGAGTCCGAAGCTCATGAGCGATGTGTTGCATCAACTCGGTTCGAAGATCCTCCAGCTCCTTCAGTTTGGCGCTCAGGTCGTTGACGGCCCGACCGAGCAGCGCCATCTCATCGTTCGAATGAACAACGATCGGCTGAAAGGAACCAGCGGCAATTTTCTTGGTTCCGCGGATCAGTTCCTTTATGGGCCTGGTAATTGTACTGGCAATGACAATGGCTGCACCGATGGCCAGAATGAGGGCCGAGCCTAACAGAATGAGTGCAACGCGAACAGATCTGAGGGTCGTGCGTTCGATACTCGCCATCGACCGGTCAATCGTTTTCTGATTTACAGCAATCAGCCGGTCTAACTGTTCATGAAGCTCTGTCGCGGATGATTCAAGTCGGTCCTCCAGACCCTTCTGCTCCTTGGTTGTGAGAGGATTTTCCCGAGCCCGGCTGAATGCCGCGGCAAGTGATTCATGTTCTCTGCGGAGAGATTCGATGATCTCGGATTCCGGAATATCGTGCGGGATGGATTGCAGGGAATCCAGAGATGTTGCAAACCGCCTTGCTTCGTCCGCCACAAGCGTGTAATAGTCATCGTCTTTGGAAACAAGGAACTTGTGTCCGCTGCGCTCCTCATCGAACAGAATTCCCTTCAGGTGTTTTGCGCGATCGATTGTCTGAACGTCAGACGTGAGAGTTGACTGCCCGATCTCCGAGACCTTATGAAGCTCGAGGAGAATGTAGCCGTTGGCAAGAACCATGATCAGGATAATCAAGGCGAAGCCACTCATCGTCTTTCTGGAAATCGTCATTGCTCTCTATCGCTCCTCGATTACCGCCATGGCAACAACTGAATGGTTGGAATGTGAAATACTCAGAAGAATGGACATCGTTTTGAGGGTTTCCTGCAGGCTGCCGTGAAGTTGGATATTTGGTTTTCCAAGCTCGTCATTGACCACCTCGATATCCTTCCAGCTGAACTTGCCCCTCAGTCCGGTCGAGAGCGCTTTGCCGACAGCTTCCTTGGCCGCAAACCGTGCTGCAAAGTGCTGGGACGCATTCTGTTTTGACTTGCAGTACTCTATTTCGTGCTTGGTGAAAATCCGCTCAAGGAACCGCTCGCCGGACCGCTCGATGCTCTCCTGCATCCGTTGAATCTCGATGATATCCACACCAATCCCCTTGACCATGAATCATTCCACCTGGGCGAGAGCATTCTCCCTGTCAATGATCGTGAGAAGCTGGGAAACGTCGTCGATGTCATAGGTCGCGTTGGACTCCACCGTACCGAAGGTGTCGCCGTAGCGGGCGAAGACAGTGATCAGTCCGACCTGCGCGGCGCCAACCACGTCACGCTCGGGCCAATCGCCAATCATGATGGCCTCATGCGGCTCCACACGCAGCAATTCCAGCGCTCTTCTAAAGGGCGCAGGGCTTGGCTTTCGCTCGCCGGTATCCTCAAAGGTCACAACAACATCGAAAATGTGGTGGAAGTTCAGGTAGCACAATCGAAGCCATGCTTCGCGTGTCGGTGCGTCTGAAACTACAGCAAGTTTGAGGCCACGTTTGACAAGATCAACGAGGGTCATGTTTACATGAGGATAGGGGACGAGTGCTGCTTCACGTGCCCGCCGGTATGCAATAATTCCCGCAGAGAGGATTTTGTAATCGACCTTCTTGAACACATCATACAATAACTGATCGAACACATTCTGAAATTCGATCCCCCGCTCTTTATAGATTGCTTCGATCCGGTCGCGGACCTCAGCGGCAGGCAGTTTCAACCCCGCGTCAATCATGGAATTGATCGCGGCATCAATGGCCTGGCGCTTCATGGCCATGAAATCGACCAGCGTGTTGTCAAGGTCGAAGATAACGGCTTTGATCATGGATGTCCTATGCGCTGGCTTTGCGGATTCGGGCTGCCTCGTCCTCGATGTAGGCCCGCAGAACAGGCTTCAGATAGACATTGTCGAGTCCGATCTGCTGCAAGCCAAGGGCTATGACGGATGCCCTACGATTTGGTGCCAGTCGTTTGTTAATCAGAAGGATCCTCTGTTCCTTCAACACGCAGTATCCTCCGTCAAAATCTCCTTTTTCATAGCGGAGCGTAACACCGAGCTGGCTGGCAATCTGGTGTAATTCTTCGATCAGCTCTTCGTGCTTCATGAGACAGCTAGACGTTTTTTCAAGGGCTGAAAGATTGCAAGTCCGATGATCGTGTAGTAGCAGAGCGATGCAATAAGCGGAGCACCGGCAAGGGCGGCCACTCTTGCGATGAAGAGCTCACGGAAGGCTTCCTTCTCTGCAGTGGTAAAGAACTCCAGATAAATCATTTTTCCGTCAAGAACCATTGTGAAAATCTCGACCGGCACGAACAAATAGAAGAGGAGCGCGCTCATCATCAGCCAACCGTTTTCCTTGAGCTTGAAGGGCATCGTCGCAAGGAACACAACACTGCTTGCGAGCGCAACGAGGTAGCTGCAAATGACCACGAACGAAACCGTGGCGAGAAGACGGAACATCTCTCGTTCGGCATCGGGCGGGAGATACTCCTCGAAATTCAACGTCCCTGTCTGAAGCAACATGTTGCCGATGATGATTCGTGCAGTGGCTGCTCCGAGCCAGAAGATCGCTGCTATCAAGAAGATCAGCAAGGCGATTCGCCACGTGACCGACCGTTCTTCCGCGTGCATGGCCTCAATGTATTGAATTTCACTCCACGATTCAAGGAACATCCCACGGTTTCTGATCCGGATGATCGATCTTCCAGTTCTTATACCAGCTCAGATCGGAGAGGAGGGAGAGAAGTTCGTCCAAGGCATTAACGCTGAGCTGTAAGTAGGAGGAGGCAAGCCGCCGTTTGTCCTCTTCCGGTGCAGAGTGGATCAACCGTTGAACGAGTGCCGTGACCTCCTCGATCGACGAGCCGAACTCCCGCGCCAGCTTGTCGTACCCTTCTCCGCTGGTCCCAATTCTTTGCATGATTCTGTGCGCGTTCGATGCGAATTTCGCAAGGAACGTCAGTCGATCAAAGTCGTCTAACGTGGAATTCCTGCGGGAAAGCTCCAGCAACAGGGCGAGGTCATCCGCCCGCAATAGCCTGCCACCGGCATACGCGTTGAGGATGGAGATGGACCGTGAAGTTTCCTCACTCAGTTGCACGTCCCAGGAAGGTAGAAGTGGATTGAAATGTCCCCAACGGAATATAGGGGAGTAGAGACGCATATTCAATAATGAGGAAACTTTTTCCGAGGCCGGTTTGCTTATTGGGAAGAAGTAGAGTCCTAGTTCGGGGGCAAATCATCGAAGGTCGGAGTTCGCTACAGCACCCGGCAAGAGTGTTGATTGCTTGTGTAAGATCGAATCAATATTTTGTACATATATCCACGTACACTGATGCGTTTCTCGTCCAAAATCTCCATTTCCCGAAAGATCCTTCTTGGGATCCTTCCGCTGTTCCTCCTCTTTGTGGCGGTCAGCGTTATTTTGCAGAACCGCTTCCAGGAGCAGGAGCTGATGGAAGAAGCTCAAATAAATGCGATCACGGCGGCAAACATTATCAAAGAGTCGATGGTGAGCATGATGGTGAACAACCTGGAGGTGGACACGGCCTTTCTGAAACGCCTGAACGAACTGGAGCATTTCGACAGCGTCCATATTGTTGTCAACAACCTCCGTCTCCGTGAAGAGTTGATGACGCCGGAACGACGCAAGCGACACGAAACGCAGTACCAGCTCCTGAAGCCCGATTGGCTTGAACAGGAAGTGATGAAGCTGGGTCAGCCCTCGTTCACGCGAGAGGGCGACAGGTTCCGCGCAGTTGTGCCGTTCAATGCTACCGACGTCTGCCAGAAATGTCACTCCGTTCCGATTGGGTATACCCTGGGAGCAGCCGACCTGCAGATTTCCTTTGTGCACGCGGCGAGAGCTGCAGAAGAAAACTGGACGCGGTCAATTATCATTTTTCTTTCCTTTTCGGTTCTTGCGATTGCTGTGGCCTCAATCATGTTCTCGCGGTTTGTAAGAAATCCGATCAATCGGCTGGTCGTGGCAACAACGGAAATCAGCAACGGTCGACTTGACTACGAGATCGCTCCTCCGCATGAAGGGGACGGCCTCAACGGGTCCCCTCCTGCCGACGAATTGAAATTTCTGGCGCTCAAATTTGACCAGATGCGAAACTCGCTCAGGGAAAAGATTCAACAGATTGATGATGTGAACAGGAATTTAGCAGAGCGAAATGCCGAGGTCGAGGATGCTCTTCAGCGACTCCGTTGCGCGCAGGAAGAACTGGTCCGCAGCGAGCGGCTTGCCGTGAGCGGTCGGATGACGGCTCAGCTCTCTCACGAGATCAATAACCCGATTCACAATGTCGAGAGCCTCCTTGAGTCATCGCTGAAAAGACTGCCGGCGGATTCCGAAATACGGGAGTTGATCAATGTTGCATTGGAAGAAGTCTTGACAATGGCCAGGCTGACCCGTCAGTTGCTTGATTTCTCCAAGGCAAGTGTTATCGAGGTCAATTATGACCTTGTGGACATCGGGTCTCTGCTCGATGAGGTTTCGGCCTCGAACAGGGAGTCCCTTGCAAAGCAGCGGATTGCCTTGGCGATGGAGATTCCTTCGCCGCTTTCCTTTGTTCACGGCTCAAGGGACAAACTGAAGCAGGTGTTCTTGAATCTGATGATCAACGCGAGAGATGCAATCACTCCACCGGGAACGATCACGCTTCGGGCAGAACGGTCAGGGGACATGGTGCGGATTCGGATTATCGATACAGGGCATGGGATTGAGCCTGAGAACCTTGACAAGGTGTTCGATGCATTCTTTACCACCAAGAAGGAAGTGAGCGGCGTTGGCCTTGGATTGTTTGTCAGTTATTGGATCGTGCAACAACACAAAGGGACCATTCACGTGAAATCGAGTGTTGGCAAAGGGACAACCCTGACCGTTGAACTTCCCGCAGTAAATGAGACCTATGGAGAAAATGGATAACACTCAAAACCGTTCAGGCGCCGGATCAATTCTGGTCGTAGATGACGACAAGGCGTTTCGGGTTGCAACCGGAACTCTATTGCATGATGAGGGATTTCAAGTCACCCTGGCTGGAAACGGAGCGGAAGGGCTCTCGATCCTGAAGGAAAAGGAATTCGATCTGGTCCTTTCGGACATCGTCATGTCTCAAATGGGGGGGCTGGAGTTCTTGAAGCAGCTCAGGAGCATCCATCCCGATCTCCCTGTCCTAATGATCACAGGGTTCGGATCCATTCAAACGGCTGTTGAAGCCATGCGCCTTGGCGCGACGGACTATCTCACCAAGCCATGCAATAACCAGGAGCTGGCGATCAGGATCCGGCGGGCTCTTGAGGCAAAGCAGAAGGACCGGGAGCTGAGACATCTTCGCGAGGAGCTACGCGGAATGTACAGCTTTGGGAACATGGTAACTCGCAGCGAGAAGATGAAGGAGATCATACGACAGATTCAGCGCGTCGCTGATACGGACGTGACGGTGTTGATCCAGGGTGAAAGCGGAACCGGGAAAGAACTTGTTGCGCGGGCGCTGCACTTCAGCAGCAACCGGCGTGAGCAGGCGTTTGTCGCCGTTAATTGTTCTGCACTTCCCGAAAATCTTCTCGAGAGCGAGCTGTTCGGTTACGAAAAAGGAGCGTTTACCGGTGCGACGAAACAACGGGTTGGCAAATTCGAAGAGGCAAATCTCGGAACAGTGTTCTTAGATGAGATCGGAGATATTCCTCCGTCAGTCCAGATAAGACTGCTTAGGGTGTTACAGGAGAAGACATTCAACAGAATTGGCAGCAACACACCGGTTATCGTTGATGCGAGGGTTATCGCCGCGACAAATCGCAATCTTGAGATGATGATGCAATCGGGCGATTTTCGGGAAGACCTGTTCTATCGGCTTAACGTTTTTCCGATAACCCTTCCTTCACTGCGAGAAAGAATTGAAGACGTCCCGCTGTTGGCAGAACACTTCCTGCAGCGTTACGCCGACCTTGCAGGTGGCCGACCGAAGACCATTTCACCCCAGCTTATCAACAGCATGATGAATTACTCGTGGCGCGGAAACATCCGCGAGGTTGAAAATTTGATTAAGCGTGCCATCATCAAGACACACGAGGATGTCATCACGCAGATGGAGCTTCCGGTCATTGACGATGTTCAGCAAAAACCGGAGCCCGGGATGCCGCAGTTTGCACCTTCGGCCCCTTTCAAGGAATACCTTTCCGCCATTGTCCGGGATGCGGAAGAGAAGTACATCCGCCGCATGCTTCGGATGCACAAGGGGAATATCAACCAGATCGCTAAGTTGATGGAGATTGACAGAAAGACCATCTACAGGAAGATGGCTGAACACTCCATCGACCCTGCGACGTACAGGGAGTAGGGTTCGTCCCACAATATAACAACTAACAGACGGACAGAGATCGGGAGGAATTCCTGTCCACAGAGTACACGGAGAAAGATGTTTTCCTCTGTGTCCTCCGTGCTCCCAGTTCCACGAAAGACTCTGTGTCCTCTGTGGTTAAATAACCGGCAAGCAGATGACACAGTAAGCAGTGACTGACACTGGTTGAGAAGTCAAAGTGGCAAATCTGTGGAAATCCCTTTTTCAGTGTTATCAGACGGCCCAGCGGAGATCATGAGCTGGGTGTTCATATATCCCATTTCCCTTTCCTTTTGGAACGTTGCTCTTATGCTACGTTCCCTCTTTTCCTCACCATCTTCTCTGTAGCTCCCACGCTACATATACAGCCTCTTCCCTCACATTTGACCAATAATTCGTTCCCCAAAGAAGGTAGGGGTGTGGCATGATCGTTGACGCATATTGGGAACTCACTCGAAACACCGTTAATGAACCTGGGACATTCCATATTGGAACGAGAGGTGCTTCCCCACCTTGGGGCTGTGACTTCGTTCGCGCAGAAACTCTGTGCTGATGAACAACGGGCAAAGGATCTTGTTCAAGAAACCATGCTGAAAGCGTTCAGGTATCAACACACATATAGAGAAGGAACGAACTGCCGGGCATGGCTTTTTCAGATTTGCAAGAATTCATTCATCAACGACTTTCGTCGAAAGAGATATGAACCGATTGCAATAGACTTTCAGGAATTCGAACACACACACACCGCAGATTCCGATGCCACTGAGGATGACGGACTCGGGTATCCGTGCAGTCACGATCCGCTCCTTGAGATGACCAGCTCTATTGGAGATGAGGTTGACGGAGCATTGAGGTCGATCCCACCGGAGTTTCAGACTGCAATCATCTTGTGTGATGTTGAAGGATACACCTATGATGAGATTGCTCAATTCATGAACGTCCCCATTGGAACGATCCGTTCTCGAATTCATCGCGGGAGAAAGATGCTTGCAGTGATGCTCGAAGGCCATGCGATGAACATCAGGCTGGTTGATTCTGAGTGATTCCTTTCCTATATTGACGCACCTTTTGTAAACTTCCAATAATGTTGAAAGGAATGACTTATGAAGTACCTGCTGCCGATTCTCGGGAGTGCCATGGTTGCGTTCATCATGAGTGATGCGGCGATGGCTCTTCCTCGGTTTGCCAGTCGCACCGCTTGGAAGTGCCAGGCATGCCACGTGAATCCTTCGGGTGGTGGAATGAGGCAGGTTGGAGGAGTACGCTATGGCCGGGAAGATCTACCCGTGCCAACATGGTCAGAAGAATTGGGACTCGAAGATTTTTCGACACAACTCAGTGATTTTGTTTCGGTCGGTGCCGATGTTCGGACGCTCTTCTTCTATATGGAAGATCCTACGCTTGCTCAGAATGCGTTCTTCCAGATGCAGGGAGATGTTTACATGAACTTCAAGCTGGCAAAGAAAGTGAACATCTATCTCGATAAGGGACTGTATACCGGCTTCGAGATCTTCGGTTTGGTTACTGTCCTTCCGGGAAATGGTTTTGTCAAGGTAGGAAAGTTTACGCCGAACTTTGGGACGAAGGTTGATGATCACCGTACCTATATACGGGAGTTCACCGGACTTAGTCCGGAAACCGGTAACCCCTACTTAACGGGTGCTGAAGTTGGCTTTTCTCCGGGGTTGGTGACATTCACCGGGGGGATCTTTAATACTTCAGATGCAAGGGGCGCGGCTACTGGTAATGACAAATCGTTCTTAGGAAGAGCGGAAGGCATATTTGGTCTCACGGAAGAAGTCAGTGTTGGTATTGGCGGCAACATTCTGTACAAAAATCAGCAAGGGGGTAAAGCGAACTTCATGGGTGGATTCGGATCGTTCAGTTACCAGGATTTTACCCTCATGGGGGAGGTAGATCTGCTGAAGACTGATCTCTCGGGTGTAAAAACAGACGCAGTGATCATTTACGCAGAGGCGGATTACATGTTGACATCGGGAGTCGACCTCAAAGTCATTTATGACTTCTACGATCAGGATTTGGACTTGAAGACCGGGTCATTTTCCCGTTACAGCTTCGGGTTGGAGCTTTTCCCGGTTACCGGGGTCGAAGTCCGTCCGCTGTATAGAATCCTGAAAGAAGAACCAACCGAGACCTCCAACAACGAACTACACGTTCTGGTCCATTTCTATCTATGAAAAACCTTTTCATGAACAACCCGATTCGAGCGATCCTTGCAGTGATCTGCACTGCGCTTGTCCCGGCTGTATTGGGCTGTCCCGATGCAGGTGATCCTGTTACTCAAGACACGCCGGTGACGGCCACTCCGGCATCTGTGACCCTTGCACCAGGACAGCAGACAACGGTGGTCATCAGCGGTGGAACTCCGCCGTACGGAGTCACGGATTCTGCGGATGCAAACGTTGCAACTGTGGAACTTCAGAACCCAACCGGCGACTCCCCCAGTCTGGTTATTACTGCCCTGACAACAGCATCGGCAGGGACCGCTACATCGGTTAGCGTGGGAGATGCGGATGAATTTGGGGAAGGGGGCGCTCTGGGAAGAACTGCTCACGGTGAAGATGAAGTCACAATTCCGATCACAATAGCTTTAGGAACCGCAGTATCGTTTGCAAACGATGTTCAACCGATCTTTACGGCAAATTGTGCCGTGAGCGGTTGTCACGCGGGAAATACACCGCAGTCAGGCCTCTCTCTGGAAGCCGGTGACAGTTACGCACAAACGGTGAACGTCACTACTGTCGGTACGTTGAACTGCAGCGGCCAACCCAGAGTGGACCCCGGCAGTTCGGCCACGAGTGCCTTGTACAAGCTTGTCTCCGGATCCTGCGGGCCTCGGATGCCGTGGTCACTCCCGCCGGGGAGCGACTCGCTAACCACAACGGAACAAAACACCATCCGTGAGTGGATTGATCAAGGAGCATCGAACAACTGAACGTCGTAATGAATCTTGTTTGTCATGCCACGTGTCTTACTATCATAAGGAGGATTGAAGTGTCCAGGGGGTTTCTTATTCTCGCAATGCTCATTATCGTGCTCGCTTCCCCTATCGTTTTCGGTCAGGACGGCAAGCCGGCCAAAAAGGGGAGTTCTCCACTCTCATTTAAGAAGGATGTTTTTCCAATCATCCAGAAACACTGTCTCCCCTGTCATGCCGAGGAAAACTTTAATCCCAGTGAACTCTCAATGGATACCTACGAGCTGCTAATTGCCGGTGGAAAGAACGGCGATCCGTTCGTCGCCGGAAAGTCCAAGGAGAGCCTGCTCGTCAAGAAGCTTGGAGAGAAGCCGCCGATGGGAGATCGTATGCCGCTGAACGCAAAAAAGAAAATCCAGGAAGGAAAGGCCGTGTGGTTAGCCGACAAAGAAATCAAGACCATTGCAACCTGGATTGATCAAGGAGCAAAGAAGAATTAGATCGATCGAAAACGGCCTCGCAGCTCTGAAGCCCCGTGCAGCAACACGGGGCTTTTTTGTGTTCACCCACCTTCGGGCAGTGTCTCTGCTTGATTCAATGGTTGTAGATGTGAGCTAATCTTTTCGTGCGCTCTCAGTGTTGTATCCGAGCCCTTCAGGCTCGCTCGGGTTATTATTCATTCAGGTCTCAAACTGAGGGCCATCCCCTCAGTTGAGAATACGAGACGCCTTCGGCGTCAGCATCCACCGAATCAATGTGGAAACGAATTCTGCGACAACCATAAAGGTCGGCCTAGAGATCGCGCCGCCACTCCGTGGCGGCTGTCACTCTCAGACGTTCTCTGCGGCTTGCTCTACTGATTGCTTCTCGTTGAGATTCTCCCGATATTGGATTCGGGAACTTCTCACATTTACCTCACATGCCTGACGACAACAAATTCAGGTCCCCTTTTTCATTCATTCGGAAGCTGAGTTTCTCCTGGGATGTTGCCGCCAAGGTTTCAATTCTACTCGGGCTCAGTATCGCACTTGCGGCAATGTTTCCTCTCGGTCTCCCAATCGAGCTGGAATATGAAGTCGGTGGGATTTGGGCGCAAAAAGACCTGATTGCTCCGTTCTCTTTCCCTATCTATCGGGACGAGCGAGAATATGAACGGGATGTGGAAGTTGCAAGAAGCAGGGGGTACCTGGTCTTTGAGAGAAATTCCAGGATAGAGGCGAAGCAGATGGACAAGGTTCAGGGGTTTTCCGATCTGCTGAACGAGATCCTCGCCCTTCGGGAAACGGCAAAGGAGGGTTCTGGAGAACCCGATGATTCCCTTCGTCTTGCCCAGCTTGTTTCCCAGCTGGAAACATCATTTGCTGGTGATGATTGGGTGCTTCTCGACAGACTCTACGCAAATGGTCGTCTCACGTCGCTTTTTGAACGTCTTACCCAGATTGCGCGCAAATGTTGGGAGGTCGGGATCATCGACAGGCCAAAATCCTCATTTCAGGGAAGGGAGATTGCCATTCGTCGTGGCAGGGATGAGGAGATCGTTCGGGTTGAACGCCTCTATGATCCCAGCGACATGAGAGAGATTCTGGAAGCGGACCTTCGAACTGCTCATAGGAATGACGATGATGTCATCGGAATCGGTTATCGGATCGGCGTGAGGTTCATTGAGCCGAACATCCTGTACAGCCAATCGGAAACGGAGGCGGCAATTGCTGCGGAGGTTGGGACCGTTCCCAGAACTCTTGGCTTTGTTCAGCAGAACGAGCGGATCGTTGGCAAACATGAACGGATTACTGATGAAATACGGTTGAAGCTGGAATCGTTTCGTAGGGCCAAGGCGGATCGGGGTGGCGAGGAGAATTTTCCAGCACAGTTTATCGGGATCGTTCTCCATGTGCTTATCATAGTGATGCTGTACGCGATCTATATCGCGTTCTTTCGGAAGAGAATCTTTGCCAACAACGGCCGTCTCGTCCTGATCGCGTTGCTGATCCTGGTCCAGGGCGCTCTCGCATTTTGCACACGAGAACTTGATGTTGAGCTACCGGTCGAGTATCTCATTATGGTCCCCGTTACTTCTATGCTCCTGACCATTATGTTCGACTCTCGCGTGGCCTTCTATGGGACGGTCATTACGGCTTTTATCGTGGCCGGCATTCGCGGCAACGATTACTCCGTTGCTCTGGCCTCTCTTGTTGCCGGTGCTCTTTCCGTCTATACCGTTCGCGATATCAGAAACCGCACCCAGATTTTCCGATCCATGGGTTTCATTTTCCTCGGGTACGCAGTTACCATTCTCGCATTGGCGCTTGAGCGTTTCGAGTCGGTCGCGGTTGTTCTCACCCAGCTTTCACTTGCTTTTGTGAACGCGCTGATCTCTCCTGTTCTGACCTATGGCCTGCTGATCTTCTTCGAACGAGCGTTCAGCGTGACAACAGACCTTACTCTGATTGAGCTTTCTCATTTCAACCACCCGCTGCTGCGCCAACTGGCGGAGAAAGCGCCAGGGACATACCACCACAGCATGACGATTGCAAGTCTCGCCGAGCCTGCTGCGGTTGCCATTGGTGCTAATGGCATCCTTGCGCGTGTTGGCGCGTACTTTCATGACATCGGCAAGATGCTCAAGCCAACCTACTTTGTCGAGAACCAACGAGGCTCACGCAGTCGCCATGACAAGCTCGCCCCAAGAATGAGCTCGCTCATCATCCAGGCACATGTCAAGGATGGAGTTGCATTGGCTCGGGAGCATCGACTTCCGGCTGAGGTCGTCGACTTCATTCCGATGCATCACGGGACCACAAGGGTCGAGTACTTCTACAACAAGGCGCTGAAAGGCGCCGAGGACTCTGATGGGGGATCGAGAATCGAAGAGATCAAGGAACAAGACTACCGCTACCCTGGTCCGAAACCCCAAACAAAGGAAACAGGAATTCTGATGCTGGCAGACACGATCGAGGCCACGGTTCGTGCCATGGACGATCATTCGCCACAGAAAATTGAGGCGGCTATTGACGACATGATCAAGAAACGCTTTGCCGAAGGGGAGCTTGATGAGTGCCCTCTGACGCTGAAGGATCTGACAAAGATCAAGGAGGCATTCCTGCGAGTTCTTCTCGGAGTGTACCATGCGCGCGTGAAATACCCGAAAGAGCAGGAGTCACAGCGGTCAGAAATCGTGAAGACCCCGTCTGATTCCCAGGAGGTTGGAGGTTAGAGAGTATGCACATGAGCCGCTACTGTGAGGACTACCTGCATTACCTCACCCTCGAGAAAAATGCAGCCCGGAATACCATTGCAGCGTACAGGGTGGATGTTACTCGTTACCTGGAATTCCTTGGGCGGAGCAACGTGAAACGGCTCGATGATGTCACTGAGCGTCATGCGAGCCGGTTCGTGGCAACGCTGCATGATCGTGGCCTCTCTCCTCGCTCGGTCACGAGATCAATTTCGGCCATCAAGGGATTTCACAGATTTCTCCTCGGCGATGGTGTCACAGAGACGGATCCAACTGCTCACATCGAGCTGCCAAAACTGGCACGAACACTCCCGGAGGTTCTCACTCAGCAGGAGGTGGAGAAAATCCTGGCCCAGCCAACCGATTCCACCAATGACAAGTACAACCTGTGGCTGCGGGATCGGACCATTCTAGAGGTTCTGTATGCCACGGGGATTCGCGTATCCGAGTTGGTTGCCCTAAAGCAGTCGCACATTCTTGCAGACGAGGAAATTATTCGCGTCTTTGGGAAAGGCTCGAAGGAGCGCATTGTTCCGATCGGAAAGCCGGCTCTTCAATGGGTGGAGAGATA